>Ga0075163_10006354_pt1 | contig 15638 bp, 6 predicted proteins | sample JI1023141ADNA_FD_71478 | JGI IMG/M metagenome (GOLD analysis project Ga0075163, IMG submission 71478) | Wastewater effluent complex algal communities from Wisconsin, to seasonally profile nutrient transformation and Carbon sequestration -... | ecosystem: Engineered > WWTP > Effluent > Algae... | reverse complement strand
TCCATGTATGTCCGCCGACAACGGCAACCGGCGATAGCCTGAAGGTTACAGTGGTTGCGTTGTTTCCCAACGCGCCATAAAATTCAAAGCCCCAGCACCATGCGGTGTTATCGGACTTGATGCCGCAGCTATGCAAATTGCCTGTTGCGATTTTTTTCCATGTACCGCCGCCCGTCACCTGGACAGGCACAGAGCTTTGGTTGGCTGTGCCATCTCCCAGATAGTTTCCGCCGCCCCAGCACCATGCTGTATCATCGGATTTAATGCCGCAGCTATGCGATATGCCTGCGCTGATCGATTTCCATACCGCTCCGCCTGAGACAGGCGTTGGCGATAGACTGAAATTTGATGTTGTCCCATTTCCCAATTGACCCAGACTTCCGGCGCCCCAGCACCATGCGGTGCCGTCACTCTTGATACCGCAACTATGCTGGAATCCTGAGCTGACCATTGACCACTCGGGTGATCCGGTGCCATCAAGCGGGCCCATGGCCTGAAACACGTTGCCGGCGCAGCCCTGCATGACGCGGTGATCGGCGTTATAGACCATGTAGCCTTCGTCGAGGGTGGGGTTTGCGCAACCGCCGGAACCGGAACCGGGTTGGTTCATCGCGATCCAGTCGGTGCCGTTGCAGTACTGGAATGTTTTGGCTGTCTGGTTATAGGCAATCTTCCCGGCGTTGCCGGACGGGGATGAACATGCAGCCCATGCGCCCGACACATGTATTGCCATGGTCAGGATCGTTAATGTTATGGCGATTAGAATATGCTTCATGTTCTTACCGTCTTCATTTTCTGACGCACCTTACATAGCTTCCGGCCGTGTTTTTAGATGCTGATGCTTGTACTCCGCTATTGAAAGAGTGACGCCATGCGAAGCTCAGGCTGTCTTCCGAAGATGACCAGTGAGCGCCGAATCCGCTTATTGACAAATTTCCAATGGAGGCTCTGTTTGTATAAAGAACGGCCAGTTCGTCTTTGGCGGGCAGGTACCAATCGTTATGGCCATTTTCTGACAGTGTATCGCAATAAACTGCGGCCTCGTGATTTTGATGGCCGGGATTGTCACTGTCTGCGTCCAGTGGGACGATCCCGGCTGTATTGGTCTCACCTGTTGTTGGGTTGGTATAACCTGTTGCAATCCAGTCATTATCACCGTTATTCCACGGCGCAGTGCCCACCCCGGGGCAAGATGACCCATTCCAGGTGCCACCGGCATCGCAGCGTGTGGTATACATAGGTACGTTTCCATCCGGCGTCAGGCCTGCGTATACGGTACCATCGGCACAGACGTCGCCCGGATTGGGGGCCCCTGCGCAAAGATCGGTGGGGCCGGGGTTCGACCCGGCGCCATAGCCGCCGAAGGCCGCCCAGCCGCCGCCCATGCAATATTGAAGAAAGTTCTCGGATGAATTGTAAACGATTGCGCCAGGCTTGCCTGCGGGGGAGCCGCAATCAGGCTGCAGGGGTGTGGAAATATACGGTGAAGAAAGATTTGTTTCGGTCAGTTGCCCATAGTTGTTATAGCCCCAGCAAAGCAGATTGCCTGTGTTCGTTAAACCGCATCGATGTAGCTGGGCGGTTGAAATGGAATCCCATACGACGCCGCCTGTAATGGCTGTCGGTGCTGTCATGAAATCCCAGCTATGTGCTGACTGATCTGTTTTTATCCCGTAATTTCCTGACCACATCTTCCATGATCCGCCCCCTGTAACAGCTGTAGGTACGTTATAAAATCCAGTTCCCCAGCACCAGGCAGAATTATCTGTTTTGACGGCACAGGCAATAATGCCAGAGCCTCCCACTTGTTTCCACGTTCCTCCACCGCTGACTTGTGTTGGAACAAGTTTGTCTACGAATGTCCCGTCGCCCAACTGCCCCATGATGTCGTTGTCACCCCAGCACCACAGGGTATCGTTTGATTTAATGGCGCAGGTGAAACCATAAAATTGTCTTCCGGCAACACTTAACGATTTCCATGTTCCCCCGCCCGTGATCTGTGTCGGGAGAAGTGTGTTCCCTGCTGTTGTATTCAACCCCGTTCGTCCATCGAGATTTATTCCCCAACACCACAGCGTATCATCCGATTTGATCCCGCAGGTATGCGGACGAATATCATCACCGCTTGCTTGTAGGGCTTTCCATGATCCACCGCCTGTGATTTGGGTGGGGACGGGTGTGGTCCCGGTCGTTGTATTCTGGCCGGTCGCTCCGGCATAATTGCTACCCCAACACCATGCGGTATCGTCTGATTTGATCCCGCAGGCATAGCCAGCGCCCATGCTGATCGATTTCCATGTGCCGCCACCACTTACCGCCGTGACATTCCAACGATTAGTCGTCGTATTGTCTCCGAGTTGTCCGGTTGTATTTTGTCCCCAACACCATGCCGTATCATCTGATTTAATACCGCAGGAGCTTCCTCCGCCAACTGACACGGCTTTCCATACCCCTCCGCCTGCGATTTCGACCGGGTATGACAGGGTATATGTATTGGCAAATCCCATGATACTATTTGTGTTGCTGCCCCAGCAGTAAATCTGGTTATCAGACCTGATGCCGCAGGTGCTTGCAAATCCTGTATGCAAGGATTTCCATGTGCCACCGGATATTACGGCGGTTGGGGATGTGCGTTGTGTGGTTGTTCCATCGTTGAGCTGGCCTTCGCTATTATAACCCCAGCACCATCCGGTATTGTCTGATTTAATCCCGCATGAATGTGTACTACCGGCTTCAATAAGGCGCCATGACCCGCCGCCGCTGATTGCGGTCGGGACGAGGCGTTGTGTTGTTGTTCCATCACCCAAATTGCCATAGCTATTCGCCCCCCAGCAGTGGGCTGTGTCATCTGACTTGATGGCGCAGGCATAACTGGTTGATCCATTGTTCAATCCGACGGCTATATGTTTCCAGGTGCCGCCCCCGCTAACCCCCGTGGGGACAATCGTATTGCCAGCGGTTGTATTCATGCCTGTTCCGCCATATTGATTGCTGCCCCAGCAATGCAGCGTGTTATCTGATTTGATGGCGCATGAGGTCCAGTAGCCCAAACTTACGGATTTCCATGAGCCGCCGCCGCTGACTTGGGTGGGGACAAGGGTGTTTCCGGCTGTCGTGTTCAGACCGGTGCGTCCGCTTGCATTTGTGCCCCAACACCATAATGTGTCATCGGCTTTAATTCCGCAGCTGTGGTCATGTCCCAGAGACACCGTTTTCCATGAGCCTCCACCTGATACCTGGGTGGGAATAAGCGTATTACCTGCGGAGGTGTTTAGACCTGTGCTTCCCGCTCCATTGCTGCCCCAGCACCAGAGCGTATTGTCTGATCTGATCGCGCATGTGTGCCACCTGCCGACGGTTACATGCTTCCATGTCTGGGATGTTTGAATGTGCAGGGGTGTATTCTGTATTACTGTTGAGTTATTGCCAATCTGGCCATTGCCATTGCCGCCCCAGCACCACAGGCTGCCGTCTTGCTTGATTCCGCAGCTGTAATCCCAGCGTGAGGCGAGAACTTGCCAGGCCTGGCTGCCGGAAAACACTGTATTAAAGGCCCCCAAAGCACGCCATACGTTGCCTGCACAGCCCTGCATGACGCGATGGTCGGCGTTGTAGACCATCTTGCCTTCATCCATGGCCGGGTTCGTGCAGCCGCCTGTGCCGGAGCCCGCGCGGGGGTTCATGCGTACCCAGTTGGTGTCGTTACAATACTCGAACAGCTTTTGTGAGCTGTTGTAGACGATGTCGGCCTTGATTCCGGCGGGATTAGAGCAGGCAGCCAGAGCCGCGCGCGGCTGGAGCGACGCCGCCGCGATCAGGATTGTTATGGCCCAAAAGAACTGCTTCATGTCTTGTCCGTCTGTCTTGCTGGTGTCATTGGCCGGGTGAGCGCTGCAAGGCAGATACTGCCTTTGGACGCCGGGGCGCTGCATGAGTAAGAGTTAAAATCATTGGCACCAATAATGATCCAGTTGACGCCATCGCAATATTGCAGGGCGCCTGCGTCCTGATTGTAGATTAATTGTCCGGCCTCTCCCGCGGGGGAGCCGCATTTGGTTTTCATGGGCGATACCCCAAACCCGATGGTCCCATCGCCGATGCCGCCGAAGTAAGTCATTCCCCAGCAATAGGCCTCGTCGGATTTGCTCAAGGCGCATGTATGATAATAAGATGCCTCAACTGTTTTCCACGAGCCGCCCCCTGCCACCTGCACAGGTACGGCGCTCCAGGCCGAGGTGCCGTTGGTGCCGTTGCCCAGTTGCCCTTCGTCATTGTCACCCCAACACCATAGCGTGTCGTCTGTGCGGATGCCGCAAGTGATGTATTCGCCTGCGCTAATGACTTTATAGGTATGGCCACCCAGCACCGGCACGGGATAGGGGTAGTCATTCAGTTCCCCGGTGCCCAGTTGTCCGTACCAGTCGGCCCCCCAGCACATGGCCAGACCTGTTGTTGTGATACCGCAGGCGTGGTAGTCGCCGATAGAAACGGATTTCCATTTATAGCCGCCGCTGGCTAGAACGGGATAGGGATAGTCGTTCCATGTACCATCGGCGACTGCTCCCCAGTCGCCCCAACACATTAGGCTGTCATCGGTCCGGATGCCACATGTGTTGTTCACTCCTGTCGCGACATCTTTCCACTGATGCCCGCCTGTAACCTGAACTGGTGAAGTGCGGTCATCCCATGTATTATCACCCAGTTGGCCCGACCAGTTTGCGCCCCAGCACCACATACTGCTGTCAGCTTTGATCCCGCAACCATGAAAGGCGCGCGAGCTGATTTTTGTAAATGTATGGCCGCCAGAAAGATTGCCGGGTGTGTTTGTTGATATTGTATTCCCGTTACCCAGTTCGCTGTCTGAATTCATTCCCCAGCACATGACAGAACCGTCGGCTTTCCTGCCGCATATATGGGCGGCACCTGCCTGAAGATCTGAAAATACGTTTCCGTTCGATACAACGACCTTGCCAATTGTAATTTTATTGAGGGGGACGGTGGGGCCCAATGCCCCTTCGTCATTGTAACCCCAGCAGGAGACCGAGCCATCGACCTTCAGGCCGCAGGTAAAATCATTTCCCCAGCCTAGAGAGCCGAGTATTAGCGATTTCCATGTCTCACCAGAAAACACCTTTGTCGGCCTGTTGACCCTGTCGGATAGATTGTCATCTGCGCGTACGCCATTCGTATTCGTACCCCAGCATCGCATCATTTTGCTCGTGAGCAGGATGCCGCAGGTTGTACTGTTCATGACATTAGCAAACGACCATGTATATCCCCCGGTCACAAGCGTGGGAACCTGACGGTCCACGAGTGTATTGTCCCCTAATTGACCGTATGTATTCAAGCCCCAGCAGTACAAAGCGTTGTCAGATTTAACCGCGCATGAATGCGTAAAACTGACTTGTATGCTTTTCCATGATCCGCCGCCGCTGATTGCTGCCGGTGATGTTGTTGTTCCTGTCGTTGTATTCAGGCCCGTGCGTCCATTGACGTTGCTGCCCCAGCACCAAAGGCTGTCGTCTGTTTTGATGCCGCATGAATGGTTTGTGCTTGTATCGACAAACTTCCATGTGCCGCCACCATTCACGGGGGAGGGGACCAGAGTATTGCCGACTGTGGTGCCGCGCCCTGTTACTGCGCTGCCGTTGCTGCCCCAGCAGTGCAGGCTGTCATCGGTTTTGATGCCACAGGCAGCGATATCGCCAACCGCTACATATTTCCATGCGCCGCCGCCGGAAACCTGCGTCGGGACAATCGTGTTTCCTGCCGTGGTGTTGAGGCCGGTCATGCCGTTTGCGTTGGGTCCCCAGCACCATAGAGTGTCGTCAGTTTTGATGGCGCATGATACAAACCCGACAGAGACATATTTCCATGTACCGCCGCCGGAAACCTGTGTCGGGGTAAGGGCATCCCCGGTTGTTGTGTTTAATCCCGTGCGCCCTAAAAAATTTTGACCCCAGCACCAGAGCGTGTCATCCGATTTGATGCCGCATGAAACTACACCTGCGCTCGCTTGTTTCCATGTGCTTCCGCCTGTCACAGCCGTTGGTGTCCCGCGGTTTGTCGTGGTTCCGTCTCCCAGCCGCCCGGAGAGATTTCTGCCCCAGCACCATAATGTGCTGTTTTTCATGATGCCGCAGGCGCTGTCCTGAAACGAGGATATTTTTTCCCAACCGTTTCCTCCACCGACGCTGCCTATGGCGACATGTGTGTTCCCGGCGCAGCCCTGAAGGACGCGATGGTCGGCATTATAGATAATCCGCCCTTCGGCAAGTGTCGGGCTGGTGCAGCCGCCCGATCCTGATCCCGGCTTGGCATTCATCGCCACCCAGTTCGTATCATTACAGTACTGGAAGGTCTTGTGGGTGCCGTTGTAAACGACGGCACCCGCCGTTCCGGCAGGATTTGAGCAAGCAGCCAGAGCTTCGTGCGGCTGGATCAATACCGCTGTTATCAACAATGCTATGGCCCATAAAATATGTTTCATGTTGTCTTTCGTCATTTTCTTACACAACGCACGTAATAGATGTTGCCCTTTGTCCCGGTCAGCGGCGCGCCTGTATTGAATCTGAAGATTCTGGCGGTGTCGGCATCCATTTCAGTCGAAGACCAGAACCATGTGTTTGTGAATCCGCCGATAGCGACGCGGTTGGTATAGAGGGTGGTCAGTTCGTCAATCGAGGGCAGGTACCAGTCTGTTTGCCCGTGCACGTTCAGATTTTCGCAAACCATAACGGCCTGGTGGGGTTGTATTCCACCTGTCAGGCTGTCGGCATCCGTGGCGGCAATTGTCTGTGAGTTGGTTTCGCCGTTCGATGTGCTGGTGGCGCCTGTCGCGACAGTGTTCGAGAAGTTGGCGTTGTTCCATGGTGTGCCTGCCGCATCATCTGCCAGTGTGACAAACATTTTATCGGCTCCGGACATGCCGGCATATTTAGAACCATCGAGGCAGACTGTGCCCACCGCTGGCGATCCGGCGCACGGATCAGGGATAGTATAGCTGGCGCTGAGCGCGATCCAGCCCACGCCGTTGCAAAGCTGCAGGACATTATGCGTGCTGTTATAGGCGATTGATCCGGCCTTTCTGGTCGGGTTGACGCATAGTGGTGACAGGCCGCTTGTGCTAAAAGGCGATGATTCATCAAGTCCGGTTAACTGACCGTCGTTATTCTGTCCCCAGCACCACATCGTATTGTCGGATTTAATCGCACATGTGTGAAATGAGCCAATCTCCACCGAGTTCCATGTGCCTGCTGCGGAAATTATGATGGGTGTCTGCTGCGTGTAGGATGCGTTCGATGAAATGCCTAGCCTGCCGTAAACGTTTGATCCCCAGCACCATATCGTATCGTCAGATTTCAGGCCACAGCTATGACCTGAGCCAATTGTGATATATTTCCATGTGTGGCCGCCATCAACCCCGACAGGGGATGTGCGATTGCCGCCCACTGTAGAATCCCCGATCATGCCACTGCTGTCGCTGCCCCAGCACCAGGCGGTATCATCCATGCGGATGGCGCAATTATGACTTGCGCCAGACCCCTGTGCTATAAATTTCCATGTGTGACCACCAATGACGGCTGTTGGAACCAGAATATTGCCGCCGCTTGTCCCGTTACCAATCTGGCCATTCGTATTTTGGCCCCAGCACCATATTGTGTCATCCATTTTGATGGCGCAGGTGTGTGTGCTTCTGGCCGCGACTTCTTTCCATGTGCCGCCACCGTTGACAGCCGTTGGGCTGCTTCTCTGCGTTGTGGAATTATCGCCGATCTGACCATTGCCATTCGAACCCCAGCAACGAAGCGTGTCATCTGACCTGATGCCGCAGGTATGATAGGCACCGGCACTAAGCCGTTTCCATGTGCCGCCACCACTGAGTGTGACCGGGGTTGATCGTGGCACAGTCGTATTGTCGCCCAGCTGCCCCTGTCCGTTGTTTCCCCAGCATCTTGCGGTGTCATCTGATTTGATTCCACAGGTGTGGACAGCGCCGCCAGAGATTTGTTTCCATGTGCCGCCGCCATTGATGGATGTCGGTGTGAGTTGGGGAATGTACTGCGCATTGTTTCCGACCTGGCCGCCGCTGTTTGATCCCCAGCACCATCCTGTGTCATCGGTTTTGATGCCGCAGCCATGGGTTTGCCCGGGGGCGCTCTTCTTCCATGATCCGCCACCGCTGATTTCGGTGGGCTTATTGAGAAAGGACAACATGTTGGCGCCTAGAAGATTGCTTTGTCCCCAGCATATGATAGCGCCATTCGCACGAATGCCGCATGTATGACGACCGCCTGCTGAAATAGATGTCCAGGGAGCGTTTCCTGCAATCACTGCTGTCGGGATGTTTCTTTGTAGAACTGTTCCATCACCCAGTCTGCCTTGACCGCCAGATGCAACGCCGCTGCCATTATCGCCCCAGCACCAAGCCGTATCATCTGTTTTAATGCCGCATGAATGGCCGTTGTAGATGTTGAACCATGTTGATGCGCTGATCGTTTTCCATGATCCGCCGCCGCTCACGGCTGTCGGCACATTCTTCGCCACTGTTGTATTATCGCCCAGTTGGCCGGTTAGATTGGATCCCCAGCAATAAGCAGTATCATCCGACTTGATGCCGCAATTGTGCATGTCGCCAGCGTCGATGGCTTTCCATGTTCCCCCTCCTGATAGGGCAGTGGGAACGTTTCTTTGCGTATTGGTTCCGTCGCCGACCTGTCCGACATCATTGTACCCCCAACAGCGCGCGGTATCGTCCGATTTTATGCCGCAGCTTTGTGCGGATCCGGCAGATATTATTTTCCATGTGCCGCCACCACTGACGGCGGTAGGGCCGTTTCTTTGTGTTGTGGAGTTATCGCCGACTTGTCCGCCGTTATTGCGCCCCCAGCACCATGCTGTGTCATCTGATTTGATAGCGCATGTATGATCGTAACCGGCGGATACTGATTTCCACGACCCGCCGCCGCTTACCTGTAATGCCGTGTAGCTAAGAAACGGGGTTGTGGATCCAATCCCCATTTGACCGCTCAGATTCAGGCCCCAGCACCATAGGGTATTATCGGTTTTGATGCCGCAGGTATGCCTGTCGCCAGCAGATACGGTTTTCCAAGTGCTGCCGGGTTCAAATTCAATTGGGTAGTCTTGGGGAGAGCTTGTAATGTTAAGTCCTATTTTTCCCCAATCCGTTCCACCCCAGCACCAAAGTGTATTATCGGGCTTGATGCCACAGGTGTGGTCAGCTCCTGTTGTGACTGTGATCCAGCCGGCTGAGTTCGCTGATCCTGATGCATTCGGGCCGGGGCCGATGACACGCCAGACGTTGCCAGCGCATCCCTGAAGGACCTGATGATCCTTGTTGTAGATCATCTCCCCTTCGCCAGCTGTCGGGTTGGTGCAGCCGCCCGAACCCGAACCGGCTTTGATGTTCATTTCAACCCACTGGGTGTCATTGCAGTACTGGAAGGTCTTGTGCGTGCTGTTATATATGTACTTTCCCTCGGCGCCTGCGGGTGACGTGCAGGCAGCGGAAGCGGCATGTGCCGAACATAAAACTATCAGGGCCAGGACAGCGCCAAGAAGCCGCGTCATATACCAAAATCCCCCCGGGGCCACACACAAGGGGCCCCTTTATTAATGTAACGTGCTGTCTCTCAACATTTTGTTAAACACGGGAAGTGACTTGAGGATAGACAAACAGAAGGGGTTCGCAAGGCAGGAAAGCCGTTTGAAAACAGGACTGTGGACAGATTTTGATGTTCTGAAAAATTTACGATCTTTTAAGTTTTGAAATAATTTTTCATAGGAAGTCTTTCCTGTGAAATATTTACATAATATATGCATTGCAGCAACGAAATATTAACGGAAATCCTGTAATGCGGGGCAATTTTATTATACAATACAATTGTAAGATGCACAGCGAGGCCCTCGCAATATAAGCGGCATCATGCCATACGGCAAAGCCTTCAAAGGGGGTCTCCCCCGCAGCCAGCGGGTTGCAGAAGGAGCATGGACATGATGGAGCGTTTTGCGAGTAGTACTATAAGGCCTCTCGAGCAGTGCCCGGCACTGATTTTAAATGCGGATTTTCGACCCTTGTCGTATTTCCCGTTATCGATATGGCCTTGGCAGGAAGCTGTGAAGGCCATTTTTCGTGAATCGGTGGTGGTCATCTCGGAGTATGAACGCGTTGTGCGTTCCCCCACACAGGAACTCAAGCTTCCCAGTGTGCTGGCGCTGAAAGAATATGTCCCCTCTGCAAGGAAACCTGCGTTTACAAGGTTTAACGTTTTTCTGCGCGATAACTGGGAATGCCAGTATTGTGGCGGCGCTTACAAGACGAACGATCTGACGTTCGATCATGTGATCCCGAAATCGCGCGGAGGCAGGACATCCTGGGACAATATCGTCACGGCTTGTCATGACTGCAACCTGCTGAAAGGGAGCTATTTGCCGCATGAATGCAGCATGTACCCCCGGACAGCACCGCGGCAGCCGACAGTCTACGAACTCCAGGATCACGGAAGAAGATTCCCGCCTAACTTTCTGCATGAAAGCTGGAGGGATTTTCTGTACTGGGATACAGAGCTGGTTGACTAGCGCTGGTGCCCGGTACTTTTCCAAACTAAGGAGGTTGTCATGTTTGGGAAACTCACGGATGTAGGTGCAAAGCGGGATTTTGTTGGTGCATTTACATTTTACGTTGCGAACGTCGTTGTACTGGCCGGTATCTCGGCTGTGCTGATCCATGCACTGGGCATGGTCGGCATGGTTGAAGGTGTAAACGGCAATATATTTGAAGGCGGCGAAGTTCACACGCAAATCGGATCGCTGTTCGTGCTCTGGCTCGGCGCAACGATCCTGACGAAGAGAGGGCTGACCAGCGATATGATGTCGATTATAATCGTTGCGGCTGCCCTTTATCTGGCGTGGACGTCCAGCGTGTTCCTCGGCCTTGTGCCGCTGGCATTGCTGACAACGATCAACAAGTAAGCATTCCAACTGCAAAAGCCGGACAGGCGTGGGCCCGTCCGGCTTTTTTCTTGTCGCATTTTTTGGGTGCGCCGTCTAAAAATATACGTAAAATCTTGCTTTTTGAGACGTGACCTTCTAGAAATGCTGAGTTCATCAGCATTATTTGAGGTTGCCATGTTCACGAACCTGTTTGATTTCAGCAAGCCAAAGACTTTGAAAGAGTCGATCGGATTTTATATTTTCTATGCCGGAGTATTTGCCGGAATCTCTTTGTTGCTGACTTTGGTGGGCGTGAAATAGTCTACAGGCCATTTGCCCGACGCACGACCAGCAGGGCGCTGATGGCACAGAGGGGGGCCGCCAGCAGCGAGATGATGGCATTATATCCGGCCATCGATATGCCAAACAGGCTCCAGGGGATGACATCGCAGCGTGCCGCCTGGGTGCTTTCGATCTGTTTCAGTAAATCTGCTGCCGCGGTGTCAAATGTGACCGTGCAGCCCTCCAGAACCGACTTCCACCAGTGCTGTTCGACGCCTGTATGGTAAAAAGCGATCATTCCGCCGGCCAAAAAGGCCAATGCGGCCAGAAAAATCGTAAAAGAGGCCTTCTTTTCCTGCTTTTTGAGGCTGAAAACCACGCCCAGCACCCCTAAAACCGCGATGATCACAAACGGCCAGCGTTGGTAAATGCAAAGCGGGCAGGGTGCCAGTCCAAACACATACTGGGCTGTCAGGGCGGAGCCCAAGGCTCCCACACCCATCAGAACAAGGCCCAGATTGACGTAAAAGGGATGGCTGATGAGTTTTTTGATCATGATTTAGGTCTGCTGTCGGTGTTTTTTCTAACATAGGCATGTTGATCCTGATTTCAATTCATTGAAAGCCAAATTTCAACCGGTCAATTAACAATTCAGATTATGTATAATTCTGTGGATGGATTGATCTATCTTAATTTTATCAGTAGGATAGAGGGTGATCTAGATTCTGATTCGCAAGTCGGCAATTGGCGCCAGCCCTTTCAGCTTTCCCTCTCTCTGCCTGCCTTAACATCCGTTTTTAATCCTATGAATTGCATGAAAAACATCCTCGTTAATGAAATTTTCAGAATCCCCCTCTTGCTACTTAAGGGGTTTGATTTGCTTGCCTTTTTACAATTCGTTAACGGCTGGTTTTCTTATCAATTTAGTAATGTTTTTTTGAAAAGATTAATAAGACGGGACTTTTGCCTCTGCAGGGGTGTCCCGTACGAAACCCGGGGGAATTTTTTGGGATTTCTTTACCGATCAACTGACGCTCTACCGCGGAGCTCTGGCGCATGACGAAACGCTGGGGGGAAAGCGGTAATATCTTTTTCACGCTGTTTGGCGCGGTTGCGCTCGTCGGCGTGGTGGGGGCTGCCACATCCACCCTGATGCGCGGTCCTGTCGGAACGGTTGTATCCTTAAATCAGCGCGCCAAAGCGGATAGCCAGATGCAGATCGCCATGAAGCTGGCGATGCTGGAAGCGCAGCAAAGAACCACACCGTCTTTTCCGGATTGCGATGCCGATACATTGATCGAACCGGTGCCGCCGGTTGATCCGGGTGCCAGCGATCACCCGACGGGCGGCGGTTTCCTCCCCAGTGTGGGTTCAACGCAGAACGACCCGTGGGGCATTCGTTACGGTTACTGTTCGTGGGACCATGGTGGCGTGATCGGGTCCGGTTGCGCGACGCCGGTCGGACATGTGGCTCCGCTGAATGGATCTCCTTCTGCAAATGGTGTCGTGATCGCGATTATTTCGGCGGGTCCGAACCGCGTGTTCGATTCCAACTGTTCTTCCGACCCTACATATATCACGCGTGATCCCGGCAGTGACGACATCATCACCGAAATGACATACGCTGAAGCCAATGAGGCGTCCGGCGGCCTGTGGCATATCAAATCCGGTGATCCGAACTCGATCACCACAGGCAAGGCGCTTGATGTGCAGCAGGGCGCGCAATTCTCAAGCGGTAATGTCGATTTTTCCGGTTCCACGATCACTGGTGACTCGCAATATGGCGCCGGGGCATCGCTCGACCTTTCCAGTGGCGGTCTCTTCATGCTGCCGGATGAAACCATTCTTCCGGATGCTGAATGTAATGACCCGACGGATGCGCCGAACTCCGGTATTCTTCGTCGTGATACGGCGGGTGGCACCAAAGAAGCGCTGCAGATGTGCGATGCATTCACGGACCCGATGAATCCGGCCTGGGTGAATATTGGCGGTTCCGGCGGTTCTGTGTCTGCCGCTGGCGGTGAAGATGAGATTCAGTTCAACACGGGCGGTGTGATGGATGCCGATCCCAACCTGACTTGGGACGGTACAACATTGGATGTTACGGGTGCCGGATCTTTCTCAACCGATGTGACAATCGGCGATGAACTGGATGTCACGGGCGCCACAACGATTGATGATACGTTGCATGTGACGGGTAATGTCCAGTTTGATTCCAATCTGGATGTGGATGGTCCGACAGATATTGATGATGTTCTGAATGTCACGGGCAATGTTGATTTCGGCGCGAATTTCAATGCTGATGGTAATTCAACACTGGGTGGAACGCTGGGTGTTACTGGCGATGCATCGTTCACAGCGCAGGTTCTGGGCAGCGCTGGATCGGCGGCTGCGCCGTCTTACGCATTTAGCGGGTCATCCAGTAGCGGTATCTATTACTCGTCCGGGGGGCTGGGATTCAGTGTCGGCGGTACGAACGAGATGACCCTCAGTTCTTCAGGTCTTGAGGTGAGCGCCTTAAGTGTTCTTGGCAATATCAGTGCCGACCGCTTTATTTCCGATATGTCGACCACAAGTGCGGCATTGCCGGGATTTGAAACGGAACCGGGCACCGGGTTGTTTAGCCCCGTCGATAATACGTTATCGCTCGTCGCGGGCGGTCTGCAGCGTATTACAATTGATGGCACGGGTGATGTCGGTATCGGTGTCAGCAATCCCGATGCCATGCTGGATGTCGGTGGCGAGATCAAGGTGGGAACCTCTGCAGTGCCTTGCGGCGCAACTTTGCATGGTGCAATCCGCTATGTATCCGGTGACTTGCTGCAGGTTTGTTCGTCAACAACCAATAACTGGGAATCGATTGGCACCAGCGGTGGTGGCGGTAGCGGTGCATCTGACTACTGGACCAGAATTTCTGTAGCGGATCCCCGTCTTTATTATACGGATGATTTTGTCGGCGTTGGCACAAATGATCCTTTGGCCACATTCCATGTGAATGGCGACTTCCTCAATACAGGATCATTTACCGGGACGGCAAGTGTTCCCGTTTCGGGCGCCGGTACACGCATGTTCTTTGATGCCGAGTCAGGATCGTTCCGTGCCGGTCATGTTCTGGGAACGGAATGGGATAATGCCCAGATCGGCGATTACAGCGCTGCGTTTGGATACGGGACATGGGCAACGGGCGATGTTTCGACGGCGTTCGGTCATGGAACGACGGCGGGTGGTTATGCGTCATTTGCATTGGGACAGGCTGTTGGTGTGACAGGTGACCGCTCTGTCGGTTTTGGCCTGGGCGTTCCCGGTGGAGGTCCCGTGTCTGTCTCGGGTCAACGCTCGTACGGCATATTCATGAACAACATGACGGGCATCGACCTTCAGGCGAACGATACGATGGCGCTGCTGGGTGGCAAATTCATTATTGACCAGACGCCTGCGGCCAACCCTGCGGTCAGCGGCACTTTGTCGCTGGATGTCGAGGGCGGTATGGGGGCGATGCAGTATTGCGATGAAGATGGCAATTACTGTTTCACGGCGGCCTCTGTTGCTGGCGGCGGTATTGGTGCGCCGGGCAATGACCGGGAAATCATTTATAACAGCGGCGGCGTTCTGGGTACGAATGTGAATTTTGTTTTCACATCCGCTGGCCGTATGGGCGTTGGGACTAACGCTCCGGTTAGCGATCTGGATGTACGTGGTACCTCTGGTATTTCTCATGTGAATACGTCTGGATATTCTGTTGTTGGCTCTTATGGTGTCGGTGATGGTGTTATTTCCAGCACGATGGCCTTATCGGATCTGACTACGAACAGATCGTGGGCGCTATCCCATTCGCAATTATTTCCAAATGATCTTATGTTTACATACGCCGATGGCCTTGGTGGCGTTTTCCCGCACTTGTTTATGAAGAATGATGGCCGGGTTCTGTTCGGTTCAACGGGGACTGTACACGGAGCCCTGACCGTGGATATTGATGGCCAGATGGGTGCCACCGAGTATTGCGATAATTTTGGGTTAAACTGTTTTACGGCGGCTGATGTTGCAACCGGTGATCTGGCGTATGGTCCGGATGGCACGATCCAGTTTGCCAGCAACGGTCAGCTTTGGGGTAATCCTAACTATTCATGGATTGATGCGACATCGACATTGAACGTAACCGGCGATGCCGTGATTACAGGCTCTCTTGATCTGACGGGTAATGGCGCGATGACGATGCCGCGCGGTGATACGCTGCAACGTCCGGGTTCAGCGGTTGATGGTATGATCCGCTATAACAGTGAGAGCGGAAAGTTCGAGGGTTATCAGGCAGGCACATGGCAGGATATTCTAACCTCGGCCGTTGCCGGTGGCGCCGCCGCGCCGAACCGCGGCATTCAGTTCAACAGCGGCAATAATTTTTCTGC
>Ga0075163_10006353_pt1 | contig 15638 bp, 14 predicted proteins | sample JI1023141ADNA_FD_71478 | JGI IMG/M metagenome (GOLD analysis project Ga0075163, IMG submission 71478) | Wastewater effluent complex algal communities from Wisconsin, to seasonally profile nutrient transformation and Carbon sequestration -... | ecosystem: Engineered > WWTP > Effluent > Algae... | reverse complement strand
GCCGCCCGACCGGATGACTGTCACCGGTGCACCGCGGATGGATACGCTGGATCCGAGCGCGTGGACCGCGAAGGGAAACGAGCTGCTCGCGTCGCTGTCCCTCGAGGCGCGCCCCGTCGCGTTCGTCAGCAACCCGATCGAGATCCAGGGCTATGGCGACAAAGCGTTGCGTCTGGGTCGCTTCGAGGCGCTCGTCGACGCGATCGGGCCGCTGCTCGCCGCGCGAGGCCGCATCCTACTGGTCAAGACGCATGCCTACGAGGATCCCGATGACTACGCGAAGCTCGCGCGCGCCTCGCGGCACTCGTCGCTAATCCGCGTGCTGCCGAAGTCCGCCCCGCTGTTCGACGTGCTCGCCGCCGCGAGTGCCGCGATCGTGTTGTCGTCGACGGTCGGTCTCGAGGCGCTGGTGTTCGGTGTGCCACTCGGCGTGCTGGAGATCCCGGGCCACGGCTACGCCTTCGAGTATGTCCAGCGCGAGGCCGCGGTGCCGCTCGCAGCGACGGATCTGAGGCCGGGCCTTGAACAGTTGCTTGATCGTCCCGCGTCCGGAGGCATACCGTTCGTGAAGCGCCATCTCCACGAGCGCGCCCGTGCGTATCAGCACGTCGCCGATGTAGTCCAGATGCTGGCCCGATGAAACTCGCACTCGCGCTCTTGCTGTCTTCCGCTTCCGCGATCGCGGGGCCGATGCGTCCGTTGCCCGGACCTTCAGCACGCGCACTGGCGGCGGGCCCCGGTCTTTACGTCGCTCCGACCGGCAGCGATACCGCCAATGGCAGCAAGCAAGCGCCGTGGAAAACGATCGGTCGCGCGCTGACGTCGCTGAAGGCTGGCGACACGCTCTACCTGCGCGCCGGCACCTATCACGAGTCGGTCAAGCTGACCAAGGGCGGCACCGCCGCAGCACCGATCACGCTGCGCTCGGCACCGAACGAGATCGCGATCATCGACGCCGGCATCGCCGAGTTTTCGGAGTCACCGGCGAAAGCGTGGGAGCCCACCACCACCGCGAACGAGTACCGCTCGACGGCGACCTATCAGGCCAGCGCGGTGAGCGGCAACTTCGCCGACACGATGATCCCGCTGCATCCCTACAAGTTCGTCGAGGATCTGCGCGCCACCAACGTCGCGTGGAACGTCGAGAACGATCAGCCGGGCGGTGGCATCTACCTAGGGCCAGGCGTGTGGCTCGATCCGGTGACGCACCGGATCCACGCACGGTTGACGCCGATCAAGCTCGCTGGTTGGCCCGACTACGCTGGACCGACAGATCCTCGCCGGTTTCCGCTCGTCATCGGACTCGATCGCCCCGCTCTCGCCGTCGACAACGCTGCCCACGTGAGGCTCCAGGATCTGGTGCTGCGCGGTTCATCCGGCCACACCCTGCATCTCGATCGCGCATCGAACATCGAGCTCGATCGCGTCACCGTCTACGGCGGTGCGCCGGCGATCTACGCGAAGTCGACGAGCCATCTCAAGCTCACCAACTCGGCGATCCGTGGCACCGCGGCGCCTTGGTCGTCACGCCCGAGCATGAAGTACCGCGGGAGCGCGCCGTACCTGGTCGTCGTCGATAGCGCACAGCCGCAGAGCGCCGACTGGGAGCTCGCGTCGTCGGAGTTCACCGACGGTCACGACGGGATCGTCGTCGACAGCATCAAGCAGCTGCGGTTCCACAACAACCGCGTCGACAACTTCAACGACGACGCGCTGTACCTGACGCTGACACCGCGCGGCTCGGTCCCCGAGGATGTCCAGATCTACGAGAACGTGTTCTCTCGTGCGTTCACCGTGCTCGCGTTCGGCGAGCGCGGCTCGCCTTCGCCTTCGCCCGTCGGCTCCGGCGTGTACCTGTACCGCAACATCTTCGACCTGCGGGACGTTACAGCCCGACAGATCCCGCGCGACACCAGCGGCGCACCCCAGGGTCAGGGCAGCGACAGTCGGATGTGCGGCGATCACGGCAACCCGACGTGGGAGCCGATGTTCTTCTACCAGAACACCGTGATCACGCGCGGCAAGGTGTTTCGCAACTACTACGGCGCCGGCATGGCGCAGCGAACGACCAACACTAAGCGCAGGTTGTTCAACAACATGTTCGTCCAGCTGACCGACGAGCCCGGCCTCAAGTTCGACGGCGGAGATCTCCAGGTCGATGGCAATCTGCTGTGGAGTGTCGGTGCAGCGGCGCGTGCAGACTTCTTCGCGAAGTTCCGGGCGTCGAAGGTGTTCACACAAAGCAAGACCACCTACGCGCCGGGCTGGGGAGCCTCCGACATCTACGGGGATCCGCGGCTCAAGGCACTCGGTCCGTCGGGTCCACTCGACCCGCGCCTCCAACCCGGCAGTCTTGCGATCGATGCTGGCGTTGCCGTTCCTGTCGCATGGCCGGATTCCCTGAGGAAGCTCGACGTCGGCAAGCCGGACATCGGGGCATTGCCGGCTAACACACCGATGTTCCAGGTCGGATTTAGGCGGTAGCACCCCGTGCGTGGGCGCACGTCCAGACCTCCCGTACGGTCGGGATCAGCGTCCCGAAGCTCGTGATAGGGTCCGAGACCTTGTGAACGGTGTCTGCCGTTACGGCCACTAAGAGAACGCGAGATGTCCCGCTACGTTACCCGTGGATTGCAGACGGTGGTCGATCTCACCGTACTGTCGGCGGCGTACTGGCTCGCCTTCCTGTTCCGGTTCGAGTTCGCGATCCCTCCAGTGTGGCTGCAGTCCGCGCTCCTCAATTGGGGGTACGTCGTCGCCGTCCAGTACCTGATGCTCGCCGCGTTCGGCGTCATCCGGATGTCGTGGCGATACATCTCCCTGCGCGAAATGCTGCGGATCGGCTTCGCCACCGCGACCGCATCGGTGGCGCTGGTCGGGCTGCGCGTCACGTTCGACGCGGCGAACCTCGAGTTCGATCTGTTCATCCTGCCACTCAGCGTGCTCGCGATGACCAACGTGCTCGCGTTCGTCGGCCTGACAGGTGTTCGCGCGACGCGTCGCTTGCAGGGCGAAGCGAACGATCGCCGTCGCCGCGCCGCCGAGGGTCATCACCGCAAGCGCGTGCTCCTCGTCGGTGCCGGTCAGGCTGGCGTGCTCGTGGCGAGAGAGATCACGAGTCGCCCCGATCTGGGTCTCGATCCGGTCGGATTCGTCGACGACGATCGGCAGAAACTCGGAACGCGGATCGGCGGGCTGCCGGTCCTCGGCGCCACGTCACAGCTCATCGAGATCGCCGAGCGCAAGCGTGTCAAGCGCGTGCTGATCACGATCGCAAGCGCACGCGGTGCCGACATCCGCCGGATCGCGTTGCAGTGCAAGGATGCGGGCCTCGACACCAAGATCATCCCCGGTCTCTACGAGATCGTCGGCGACACCATCAACCTGTCGCGGATTCGCGATGTCGCGATCGAGGACTTGCTCGGCCGCGAGCCGGTCAAGCTCGACGACGTGCTGGTTGACGACTCGATCCGCGGGCATCGTGTGCTCGTGAGCGGCGCCGGCGGGTCGATCGGCAGCGAGCTTTGCCGCCAGGTCGCGCGCCTGGGCCCGGCGAAGCTGGTGCTCGTCGAGCGCTTCGAGAACGCGCTGTTCGAGATCCATCGCGAGCTCGCAGGACTGTATCCGGATCTCGCGATCGATCCGCAGATCGCGGATGTCACCGACGAGACCCGCATGGAGGCCGTCTTCAGAGTCACCAAGCCGGAGGTGGTGTTCCACGCGGCCGCCCACAAGCACGTGCCGATGATGGAGCACAACCCGGGCGAGGCGCTGAAGAACAACATCGGCGGCACCCGCGCAATGGCGAAGCTGTCCGATCGCCATGGCGTCGCCCAGTTCGTGCTGGTGTCGACAGACAAGGCCGTCAATCCGTCGTCGATCATGGGCGCCACCAAGCGCGTCGCCGAGCTCGTCTGTCAGGCTTGCGCGCAGCACTCCAAGACTCGCTTCGTCACGGTTCGCTTCGGCAACGTGCTCGGTTCGAACGGCAGCGTGATCCCGATCTTCAAGGAGCAGATCGCAGCCGGTGGCCCCGTTACAATCACACACCCTGACATGCAGCGGTACTTCATGACGATCCCCGAGGCGGCGCAGCTCGTCATGCAAGCGGGTGCGATGGGTCAGGGTGGCGAAGTGTTCATCCTCGACATGGGTCGCCCGGTCCGGATCGTCGATCTCGCGAAGGATCTGATCACTCTGTCAGGCCTGCGCCCCAACGAGGACATCGAGATCAAGTTCACCGGGATCCGTCCCGGCGAGAAGTTGTTCGAGGAGCTGTCGACGGGCTCCGAGAGCGCCGACAAGACGAAGCACCCGAAGATCTTCATCGGCCACGTGGCTGCCGCGACGGCCGGCGAGGTTGACGCTGGCGTCGACGCGCTCCTCGCGATGGCAAACTCGGCGGACCTCGCCACGATCCGCGCAGCGATAGGCCAGCTCGTGCCCGAGCTGATCTCGCCAGGAGAAGCGGCCACCCCGGAACGCGAAGTGAAGCCGACGAAGCGCACGGGATCGAACACCGCGCTGCCAGCACCGTCGGTGCCGTAAATAAATGCCCCGGCTCTATCTGTCACCGCCAGACCTCGCCGGTAACGAATCCGAGTTGCTGCTCGAGGCCGTAAGCTCGGGATGGATCGCTCCGCTCGGCCCACACGTTGACGGATTCGAGCGCGAGATGTGCACGAAGCTCGACATGCCGCACGCGCTCGCGCTCTCGAGCGGCACCGCTGCGCTTCACCTCGCGTTGCTGGTCGCCCAGATTGGTGCAGGCGACGAGGTCTGGCTGTCGGATCTGACGTTCGCCGCCACTGCCAACGCCTGCGCGTACGTCGGCGCGAAGCCGGTGTTCGTCGATTGCGAGCGGCGGACGTGGAACATGGATCCCGAGCTGCTCGGGCAGGCACTCGACGATGCCGCTCGTCGCAACGCGCTGCCGAAAGCCGTGATTGTTGTCGATCTCTACGGCCAGTGTGCCGAGCTCGAACGGATCGCCAGAGCGTGCATCCACCACGGCGTGCTGCTGATCGAGGATGCCGCAGAGGCGCTCGGCGCGCGCTATCAAGGACGCCCCGCCGGCAGCTTCGGCGATCTGTCGATCCTGTCCTTCAACGGCAACAAGATCATCACCACGTCGGGTGGTGGCATGCTGCTGTCCCGCCGGGGTGACTGGATCGAGCGCGCCCGCTATCTCGCCACGCAGGCTCGCCAACCGGCGCGCCACTACGAGCACACCGAGATCGGCTTCAACTACCGCCTCTCGAACCTGCTCGCCGCCGTCGGACGCGCCCAGCTTGCGGATCTCGATCGCCGCGTCGCTGCTCGCCGCGCGATCAATGCCATGTATCGTCGCGAGCTTGCGCTGCCGGGCTGGAGATTCATGCCGGAGGGCGAAGGTCAGACATCGACGTTCTGGCTGACGTGCGCGGAGATCGATCCCGCGCAGTTTCCGCATCGCGACGAGGTGATCGACGCACTCGCGGCGCAGGACATCGAAGCGCGTCCGGTGTGGAAGCCGATGCACTTGCAACCGGTGTTTCGCGAGCACCGCGTGATCGGAGGCGAGGTCGGCGCCGCGTTGTTCGAGCACGGCATCTGCCTGCCGTCGGGCTCCGGAATGACCGCCTCCGAGCAGGAGCGCGTGATCGGTGTGATTCGCGGACTACACCATGGCTGAGCGACTGTGGATCCTGGGCGGTGGAGGCCACGCAAAGGTCGTGATCTCGACGGCACGAGCCGCAGGCTTCGTCGACCTCGCCGTCGCCGACGATGCGCCGGACCGGCTCGGCACGGAGCTACTCGGCGTCCGGGTCGAGGCCACGCTACAAGAGACCCTGTTGCGTGATGTCTCTGCCGTCCTCGCGGTCGGTGACAACCGAGCGCGCCACGACCTGGCGTCCCGTGCGATGTGTCGGTTCGCAACCATCGTGCACCCGTCGTGCGTCCGAGATCCAAGCGTCGGGATCGGCGCCGGCAGCGTGGTATTCGCAAGCACCGTGTTGCAACCCGACACCCAGCTCGGACCGCACGCGATCGTCAACACGGGCGCCTCGATCGACCACGATTGCGTGCTCGGCATCGCCGTCCACGTGGCGCCCGGCGCCCGGCTCGCCGGAAACGTCACACTCGGCGCTGGCGTGTTTGTCGGGATCGGTGCGGTGATCATTCCCGGGCGGCAGGTCGGTGCGTGGACACGCATCGGAGCGGGTGCAGCGGTCGTGCACGATCTCCCGCCCGGCGTCACTGCCGTCGGCGTTCCCGCGCGTTCGCGATGAGCCACATCGTGGTGATCGGCGGGTTCGCACCGTCGCTGCTGTTGTTTCGAGCACCGCTGCTCGCCGAGCTAGTCGCGCGCGGGCATCGCGTCACCGCCCTCGCAGCCGATGGAACCGAGGCGATCCGGACCCAGCTCGCGGGCATCGGCGTGGAGTTCGAGGGTATCGAGCTCGAGCGCGCCGGGCAGAATCCGCTGACGGATCTGCAAGCGATCGCGAAACTGACGCACCGATTGCGTGCCCTCCACCCCGACGCCGTGTTCGCGTACACGCTCAAACCAGTGATGTACGGGCTGCTTGCGGCGCGGCTCGCCGGGATCGCACGTCGGCATGCCATGATCACCGGGCTCGGCTACACGTTCCTCGGGCAGGAGCGGCTGCGGCGTCGCATCTTGCGCCGAGCGATCGCGGGGGGCCTGCGCTTCTCGCTCGATCATGCCACGAGGCTGTTCCTGCAAAACCCAGACGACCTGGCCGAGCTTCGCGCAGTCGGTGCGCTCCCACGGACGCTCGAGCCGATCGTCGTTCGAGGCAGCGGCGTCGATCTCGAACACTACGCGGTGGCATCGCTTCCCGAGGGCCCACCGACGTTCCTGTTCGTTGGACGGCTGCTTCGCGAGAAAGGCATCGAGGAGTACGTCGAGCTCGCTCGCCAGATCCGGCGGTCCTATCCTGGCACGCGGTTCCTCGCTGTCGGTTGGGTCGATCCCAACCCCGCGAGCATCGGTCGGCAGGAGCTCGCGCGATGGAACGCCGAGGGCGCGATCGAGTACCTCGGAGAGGTCAGCGATGTGCGCTCGCACATCGCCGCAGCTCACGTCCTCGTTCTGCCCTCCTATCGCGAAGGCACACCGCGTTCGGTGCTCGAGGCGATGAGCATGGGCCGGCCGGTGATCGTGACCGATGTGCCGGGTTGTCGCGAGACCATCGAGAACGGTGTTCATGGGTGGATGACGCCGTTGCGCAACGCCGCCGAGCTGGCCGCCGCCGCACGACGTTTCCTCGACCGCCCGGAATCGATCCGCGAGATGGGCGCCCGGGCCCGAGCTCGTGTCGAGCATCTCTACGACGCCCGCGCCATTGCCAAGACGATGGCCGATGCGATGGGTCTATGACAACGATCGGATATAACCGCTCGATGTCGCCGCGCTGTCGCGTGCTGTTCTTCCGCCCGTCGCTCGGCGACGGCGGGGCGGACCGCGTCACGGTGACGCTGCTTCGGCACCTCGATCGCAGGCTGTTCGAGCCGTCGCTCGCCCTGGTTCGCGCGTCGGGGGAGTTGCTCGGAGAGGTTCCCGCTGACGTTCCGGTGATCGATCTCGGCGCACGTCGCCTCAGCCTCGCGGTCCCCGCGCTCGCACGCTTGATCAGAAGCGAGGCGCCCGACACGGTGATGTGCACGTCGAGCGGCGCGAACGTGATCGCTGTGGCTGCGCACCGTCTCGCGCGGTCCCGTTCCAGGCTCGTTCTCTCCGAACGCTCGGCGGTCACGAGAGATCGTGGCGCGCTACGCAACCTGCTCGAGCGCCGGCTCAAGCAGTTCTCCTACCCGTTCGCTGACGAGGTAACGGCGGTCTGCGACGGCGTCGCCGATGACCTCGTCGAGATCCTCGCGCTTCCCCGCTCTCGCGTTCGTGTCGTCTACAACCCGGTGATCGAGCCACAACACCGCGAGCTCGCCGCTGCACCGGTCGATCACCCGTGGTTCGGCAACGGGGCCCCCACACTGGTCGCGGTCGGGCGTCTCGTCGATGTCAAGGACTACCCCACGATGCTATCGGCATTCGCCCGGATCCGCGCGCAGACCGGGGCTCGACTCGTCATACTCGGCAAGGGTCCACTAAAGGCTGGGCTCGAGCGTCACGCTGCCGAGCTCGGCCTCGCGCAACACGTAGCATTCGTCGGATTCGATCCCAATCCGCTGCGCTTTGTGGCGCGCGCCGCGCTGCTGTTGCAGACCTCGACGGCCGAGGGCCTGCCGGGCACGATCATCCAGAGCATGGCGTGTGGCACGCCGGTGGTCTCCACCGACTGTGCGCACGGCCCGCGCGAGATCATCCGCGATGGGGTCGACGGCTACCTCGTCAGCGTTGGGGATGCGCGCGCGGTCGCGGAGCGTGCGATCCATTTACTCGCGCAGCCTGAGTTGCGCGCGAGCTTTGCTGCTGCTGCCGCCATCTCGGCGCGGCGCTTCGAGCTCGATAGCTCGATGCGCCGCTACGAAGCGGCCATTACAGGGACCGTCTCATGAGCCAATACTCGGTAGGTATCGTCGGCTGCGGATTGATCTCGGAGGCCCACTTGCGAGCCTGGGCGAAGACACCCGGTTTTCACGTCGGCGGTGTCCTCGACACCAACCGCGAACAAGCCGCGAAACGCGCTCAGCAATTCGCAGTGCCGCGAGTGTTCGACAATCTCGCGGACCTGATCAAGGAGTGCGACATCGTCGACGTCTGCACGCCTCCTGGCAGTCACGCCGCGATCGCCGAGCAAGCCATCGAAGGCGGTCGGCACCTGGTGATGGAGAAGCCAGTGGTGACCAAGCTCGCCGATTGGGAACGCATCGTTCCGCAGGCGCGTGCGGCGAACACCAAGATCGCCGTCATCCACAACGTCAAGTACCTACCGTCGGTGCGGCTCGCGAAGCAGTGGGTCACCGAAGGCCGGATCGGAGACGTGATCCGAATCCAGCGCGAATTTCTAACCTCCGCGGAGCATGACCGGATGCTGGTCGGCAACGATCACTGGTCACACTCGTTGCCCGGTGGTCGGTGGTTCGAGACGCTGCCGCACGAACTGTACCTCACACATTGGTTCGCCGGTCCGCTCGAGCTGTCTAACGTGACGGCACTCTCTACCCCAACAGCCCCGGCCGGTGCCCCCGCGGATGAGGTGATTGTCACGCTGGCCGGCGGTCGCACCATCGCGTCGTTCCACTTCTCGGCGCACTGCCTGGAGAACCGCCGCACGTTGACGGTCCAGGGGACGAAGGGCAGGATCTTCGTCGACTTGCTATCCGATTTTGCGACCATTTCCACCCGCGAGGACTCGAAGATTCGGCGTGCCGTGGGGCGGACCATCGTCGAGGCAGGTGCCACAATCGCGCGCGCTGCACCGGACCGCGCCCGCTACGGGCTACGCAAGCTCCGCAAGGACTCGCCACACCTCAGGATCATCCAGGCCTTGGGCCGCCATCTGATCGACAACGCCGAGGAACCCACGCCGCTCGACGAGGTCGACTACGTGATCCGCAACTGCGACAGGATCGGGCGGGAAATCGATCGCCAGATCAAACGCTGACCTTGTGTACACTACGAAACATGCGGGTCGTGCTCGTCGCCGTGCTCACGGCATGCAACTACAACGCGCCCTCCCCATCGGTCGTCACCGATGGCGGCGCCGATGGTGCCATCGATACGCCACACGACTCGCTAGTCGATACGCCACGAGACGCGCCCGCCGGACCGTTCTGGACCAACCTCGTCGGCGCGACAGAGGATGGCGTCACCCTAACCAACACCGCGACTACGAGTGGCTGGAACAAGTCTGGCGCGGTCTCGGTCGAGACGATCGACTCCGGTAGCGGCTTCGTCGAGTTCTCGAGCGCCGAGAACACCCTCGCGAAGATCTGCGGGCTCAGCAACGGAGATACGAATCAGGACTTCAAGGACATCGACTTCGCGATCTATCTCAACTTGGACGGCACCGTGCAGGTGTTCGAGAAGGGCACGTCTCGCGGTGTCTTCGGTAACTATGTCCCTGGCGACCGCATGCGCGTCGAATTGGTGGGCGGCACGATCACGTATCTGAAGAACGGAACGCCGTTCTTCACGAGCACTGGCACGCCCGTGCTGCCATTGCTCGGCGACGCCGCGATGTTCCATCGTCAGGCGACGATCACCGAGCCAGTCATCGTCAAGCTGTGAAATGTCTGCACCGCTGATCACCGTCGGGATTCCCGTCTACAACGGCGCCCGTACGATCAAGCGCGCGATCGACTCGGCGCTCGACCAGTCGTATCCGAACGTCGAGGTCGTGGTCTCCGACAACGCGTCGACGGATCGCACCGGCGAGATCTGCGAGCAATGCGCTGCCGCGGATTCGCGTGTGAAGTACGTCCGCCAGCAGACCAACGTCGGCCCGGTAGAGAACTTCCGGATCGCGTTCAGCCACGCCCGGGGCGAGCTGTACATGTGGCTCGGCGATGACGACTGGCTCGATCTAGACTATCTCCAGGTCGCGTCGGAGATCCTCACCAAGGATCCGAGCGTTGCGCTGGTCGCGGGTCGTGCCCAGTACTACCGCGATGGGCAGCCGATCCGGTACGGCAAGAAGTTCAGTATCACCGACGCCACGCCGCTCCGCCGGGTCGTCTCGTACCTGCATCACGTCAAGGACAACGGCATCTTCCACGGCCTGATGCGCCGTGCCGATATCCCTCCGAAGGCCATTCCGTACTTCTTGGCTGGCGACTGGTTGGTCATCGCGTCGCAGGCGTATCGCGGCAAGCTCCTGACCCTCGACGAGATCGTCGTGCACCGCGATCTCGGAGGCGCCTCGAAGAGCCGCGCCGAGCTGGTCTCGACGCTGCGCCTGCCACCGTGGACAGCCCGGTTTCCGTCGACGGCGATCATGGTGGGTGCGTTTCAGTACTTCCTGCGTGATCCCGAGGTCGCAACCGATGCCACGCCGTTGTCACGTCTCGCGCTCTCGAGCGGCGCAGCCGGTGTGCTCGCGGTACGCGGCGCACGCAGGTTTGCGAAGAAGTACCTCCGATGACTGCGATGATCGAAGTGGCCAGCGTCGGCAAGAATTACATGCTGGGCTCGAAGTCTGGCGGCTATTCGAGCATTCGCGATCTGTTCGGCGGTCTGCTGCGCCAGCGCAAGCGCAAGCAGAGCTTTTGGGCGCTGGACGACGTCAGCTTCGAGATCCAGTCTGGTCAAGCGGTCGGCATCATCGGTCGCAACGGCGCGGGCAAGTCGACGCTGCTCAAGATCCTGTCGCGCATCACGCCACCCACGCGAGGCGAGATCAGGTTGCGCGGACGCACGGCGTCGCTGCTCGAAGTCGGCACCGGCTTTCACCCCGAGCTCACCGGCCGCGAAAACATCTTTCTGAACGGCGTGATCATGGGGATGGAGCGCCACGAGATCCAGCGTCAGTTCGACGAGATCGTCGCGTTCTCCGACGTCGAGAAGTTCCTCGACACTCCGGTCAAGCACTACTCGAGCGGCATGTACGTCCGCCTCGCCTTCGCGGTCGCCGCGCACCTGCGACCCGAGATCCTCGTCGTCGATGAGGTGCTCGCCGTCGGCGACGCTGCGTTTCAGAAGAAGTGCCTCGGCAAGATGGAGGATGTCGCCTCGGGCGGCCGCACCGTGCTGTTCGTCAGTCACAACATGGCGGCAATCTCGCGACTGTGTCAGCGGGTGATCCTATTGAAGGACGGAAAAGTCGCCGCCGACGGTCGCGTCGATCAGGTGATCGGCGAGTACCTGCGCGGCACTGCCGGCGACAGCCCGATCTCCGTCGACTACGAAGGGAATGGCCGCATGCCCGGCGACAAGCACGGTCGGTTGCTCGCGGCACGAGTCCTCTCCACCAACATGCGCGACGCGGTGATTGATATCCGGCAGCCAATCAAGGTCGAGCTCGATTACGAGATCCTCGACACCAACCTGCCCGTTCATCCGAGCGTTCGGTTGTTCAACGAGGAGGGCAACTGCATCTTCGTCAGCAACGACTCGTACGATCCGGTGACTCGGCAGGTGCGCGCTCCGGGTCGCTACCGCGCAGCCGTCGAGGTCCCCGGCAACATGCTGGCGGAGGGCATGTACTCGGTCGGCATCTCACTCGCCAGCCACGAGCCCGTGATCGTACATTTCTTCGAGAAGGGCGCGCTGGCGTTTCAAGTCAACGACCCGGCCGAAGGGGACAGTACGCGTGGTACGTACGCTGGTCCGCTGCCCGGAACGCTCCGACCGCTCCTGCCGTGGAGCACGGCCGAGCTACCTAGCAAGCAAGCAGGGTCATGAAAGATAGAATCCGATCTCTCGCTCGCATGGTCCCGAAGCAGCTTCGAGATCGCTACAACCGCGTCGCGAAGCCCGAGCGCTACCTGCGGATCCCGAGCCGCGCAACGTTCAAGTCCGACGGCCTGATCACCGCGCACAACTGCGATTTCATCAACGATCCGCAATTTCACGCGGCCTATGCGGCGGGCGAGCGCACCGGGTCCTGGAAAGGCGCGAACGTGGCGTGGCGGGCGCATGTCGCGTGCTGGGCGGCCGCTCAGGCGATGCATCACGATGGGGACTTCGTCGAGTGCGGTGTCTATCGCGGCGGGCTCGCACGCACCGTCTGCGAGTACGTGCAGTTCAGGCAGACGAAGCGCACGTTCTTCCTCCTCGATACCTTTCGCGGGCTTGTCGCGGAACAGATTACGAGCAAGGAAGCGAAGCTCGGGATCACACCGACGCGCGATGGCTACTACGAGGAATGCTACGACGATGTCGTCGAGACGTTTCGCGATTTTCCCAACGTCAAGGTGATCCGCGGTGCGGTCCCCGGCACGCTCTCGCAGGTGACCGCACAGCGTGTCGCTTACCTGTCGATCGACATGAACTGCGTCGAGCCCGAGATCGCCGCTGCCGCGTTCTTCTGGGACAAGTTGGTGTCAGGTGCGCTGATCGTTCTCGACGACTACGGCTGGACGGAGCACATCCACCAGAAGCGCGCGTTCGACGAGTTCGCGAAGCAGCGCGGCGTGCAGGTGCTGTCGATGCCCACCGGCCAGGGTTTGATCCTCAAGCCCTAGATCTGTACCAGTCGACCGTCTCGGCGAGTCCGCTGCGCAGATCGAACTGCGGCGACCAGCCAATGTTGCGCAACCGCTGAACGTCGGCGACGATCCGCTGCGTCTCGCCATGCGCTTGCTGCACGGCACCGATGCGAAGCAGCTCTGATCTCCCGGTCGCCTCGCCTAAGAGCTCGACGACCTCACGCACAGGATGCCCCTGCCCCGAGCCGACGTTGACCGGTCCTGTGAGGTCACTGGTTGCCAGCATCGCGAGCGCGCGCCCCGCATCGGCGACGTGGATGAAGTCGCGCACTTGACGTCCTTCCGTGGTTCGAACCTCATCTCCCTTGAGGAGCCGTTGGAGCGTGTATGGGATCAAGCGGTAGTCGGCGTCGTGCGGTCCGTACACCGTGAACATCCGTGCCCATGCGTACGAGATGCCGAGGTTCACGGCGGCACGCGCGATCACTCGATGGATCGCGTCCTTGCACACCGCGTATAGCGAGACCGGCTGGGGAGCCCGGCTCTCGTCGAGAATGCCTTCGGCAACACCGTATTCCGCATACGTACCCGCGAACACCGCGCGGGTACCGCCGGTGGCGGCAAACACGCGGGCGAGATGGAGCGTCGCGCGCACCCAGTCGAGGTTCTCCGCCATTTCGAGGTGATCGCGATCGCTGAGCTGCCAGCCGAGTGCGATCAAGTGGCTGGGCCGCACGCTCTCGACGAGCGCTGCAGTCGCCGCGGAATCCATCAGATCGAGGGCGTGCCATGTGACATCCTCGAGCTGGGCTCGATGATGAAAGTACGTGGAGTGAACCTCGACCCCTTCGAGCGCCGCGAGCGTCGCGAGGCCAAGAAAGCCGCTCCCCCCAACGACGAGGATTCGGTTCAAAGATCTTTCGTGCACACCAGATAGCCGTCCGGTGCATCGGTGATCATCAGCTTGTCGTTGAGATCGCGATCTATCTCGAAGCGATCCGTGGTCTTCAGCCACTCCGCGAGTGCGCTCGCCGGATTGCGCTGCTGGTTCCACGGCCGGTTCAGGTGCGCGTGGTCGCCGAGCGTCGCGACCGAGGTGCCGAACACGACGAGCGGACCGCCCTTGCGAACCAGCGGCGAGTACAGCTTCAGCTCCTCGAGAACGTGCTCGTGAGTGTGATGCGAATCGAGGACCACCATGATCCGCTCGTGCCCCTTCGCACGCTCGTGGACCAGTGCGAGTACCTCCGGTGCGATCGACGAGCCCTCGATCACCTCGATGCGCTTCTTCAGCGGATGCTCGGCGAGCGCCTTGCGGTTGTGCTCGCGCAACTCGATTTCGACCCCGATCACACTGCCCTCGCCGATCAGCTCCAGGATCGACGCGTAGAGCACCAGCGCGCCACCGTGCGCCACGCCGGTCTCGACGATCAACGTGGGCCGGTACTCCCAGATCAACTCCTGAAGCGCGCAGACGTCCTGCGGGTACTGGATGACCGGGCGACCGAGCCAGGTGAAGTTCCGGTAGTAGGCGTACTTGAACGTCTTCTCGACGAACGTGAGGACGGCCGCGCGAAACTCGGGATCCTCGCGCATGCGAGCGATCGCAGCGGCGTCGTATGGATCGTTAGGTCCTCTGGTTCTCATCGCAGCTCCTTACCGGCGCTCGCCGATCTTGGCGAGTGGATTCCCGGCATAGATCCCGTATTCCTCGAGCTCGCCGCGAACCAGCGAGCAGGCGCCGATCACGCAACCCTTGCGGATCACGGCACCGTCGAGGATCACCACGTTCGCGCCGATCCAGACGTCGTCCTCGATCGTGATCCCACCCTTGCTGGGTGCGAAGCCCTGGCCGATGATCGTGCGGTCTTTCGCACGGAACTCGTGGTTGACCGGAGCGAACGTGCAGTTCGGAGCCACCGCGACGCGCTTGCCGATCGTCACGCCGTTGCCGGTGTAGATCACGGTGCACGAGTTGATGTAGCTGCCCTCGCCGATCACCAGATCACCCGTGCCGCCGACCGGCTTGATCTTGACGAACGAATCGATCACGCAGCCGGCCTCGATCGTGATCGTGGTGCCACGCACGGAGTCTTCGATGTCAGCGAGCGGTGAGATCTTCGCGTCCTTCGAGATCTGCAGCGTCATTGGTGCTTCACCGCCCAGTCGTAGGGGATGTGGGACTGAAACGGGTCGTGGCGCATCGAGCGCGAGGGGTCGTGAGGATGTGTGCAGCAGTTCGCGACGATCGCCTCGGGCTGGCTCATCCCCTTGAAGCCGTTCCAGACGTCGGGCGGGATGATCACCAGCGCGTAGTTGTCGGGGCCGAGGAAAAACTCGTTGACCTCGCCCTTGGTCGGCGAGCCATCCCGCTCGTCGTACGCAACCAGCTTGATCCGGCCGTGGATGCAGGAATAGCACAGCGACATATCGCGGTGCTTATGCCATCCCTTTACCACCCCCTCGTAGACCGTCGAGAAGTAGATCTCGCCGAACTCGATGAAGTGCGGGTCGGTGCGCTTCAGCATGTGCATCACAGTCCCGCGCTCGTCGGGAATCCTGCGCAACGGGATCTGCTTCAC
>Ga0075163_10006352_pt1 | contig 15638 bp, 11 predicted proteins | sample JI1023141ADNA_FD_71478 | JGI IMG/M metagenome (GOLD analysis project Ga0075163, IMG submission 71478) | Wastewater effluent complex algal communities from Wisconsin, to seasonally profile nutrient transformation and Carbon sequestration -... | ecosystem: Engineered > WWTP > Effluent > Algae... | reverse complement strand
CCCTGAGCCAGACCGGAGGTCACGGCGATCCCCGGGACGCGCACCTCGACATGTGCTGCTGCGGATCGCACGGCACCGAGGTGGTCGACGGCGTTGACGCCCTGAGGGTCGCGGTGCGGGAGCGACTGCGCACGGGTGCTCACGCCATCAAGATCATGGCGTCTGGTGGGGTCGTCTCGCTCACCGACCCGATCAGGATTCCTCAGTACAGCCCGGAGGAGATCAGGGTCGTCGTCGAAGAGGCTGGCCGACGCGGATCGTATGTCGCGGCACACGCCTACTCACCAGAGTCGATCGTCCATGCAGTGACTAACGGGGTGCGCAGCATTGAGCATGGCAACCTCCTCGACAACGAGACCGCCCAGCTCATGGCCGAGCGTGAGGCGGTCCTCGTCCCCACGCTGGTGACCTACCTGGCGATGTCCGAGCGGGGGCGCGACATGGGGATGGCGGAGGTCGCCCTCCGGAAGAACACCGAAGTGCTGGAGGCCGGCAAGAACGCAATCGAGCTCGCGGCCGCGGCCGGCGTCCTCGTCGGCTTCGGCTCGGATCTCATGGGCGAGCTCGAGGTCGAGCAACTGCGTGGGCTCCAGGCCCAGCACGAGGTTCAAGGAACCCTGGAACTGCTGCGCAGCCTGACGTCACGGAACGCCCAGATTCTCGGCGTCGACCATGTGGGCGCCATCCGCCCTGGCGCCAATGGCGACCTCGTGATCCTGGCAGACGACCCGTTCACGAATCCGGCGACCCTCTGGCTCGAGTCCGACCGCCGCGTGGTCATCCAATCCGGCATAGTCGTGTCATGAGCCCTGCCCGTCATCGCGTCTCGGCCATCCAGCCGCTGCCCAGCCTGCGTGAGCAGGTGGGCACGTGGCTCCGAGGTGCCCTGTTCACGGGGGACCTCGTGCCGGGGTCGACCTTCTCGGTTCCGGCATTGGCCGAGCAGTTCGGGGTTTCGGCAACGCCGGTGCGCGAGGCTGTGCTGGATCTCGTGCATCAAGGCCTTGTCGTGGCGGTGCCCAGCAAGGGTTTCCTCGTGGTGGATCCCTCGGCGGAGTGGATCGCGCAGTCCGTCGAGATTCGACGCCTGCTCGAAGTGCCGACCACATGTCGCATCGCGGAAACGGTCACCGTCGAGCAACTCACGCCCCTGCGCCGCAAGGCAAAGCAGATCCTCACCCACGCGCGTAAGGGCGACCTGCGGGGATTCGTCGAGGTCGACTATGCCTTCCATCAGGAGCTCACCGGCCTCTGCGGCAACCCCATGCTGACGGAGCTCGTGGAGGACCTCCGCTCACGGGCCCGCATCCACACGATCCCCTACATCGCGGGTCTGGGACTTCTGGTCAAGACCGCCCAGGAGCACAGCCAGCTTCTTGATGCCATGGAGGCGCGCGACATGCCCGAGGTCGTACGCGTCACGGAGCTCCACATGGGATACGCGCTCGCCTCCCAGGCAGAGACCGCTCCCGAGGAGCGCTCGAGGTCGCAGGCGGTCCGGTAAACACCGCGTTTCATCAGTAACGGTTGCGTAACAGGTCTTCCCCTACTCCTCAGAATCAGTACCATTGCACATATTCGGAAGCGCACAGATGTGGCGCAGCGAAACGAGAGGTGAGCACATGCCCGGTGGCACACGAGTAGCGATCGACGTCGGAGGCACGTTCACTGACGTGGTGACGCTCGATGGAGAGACGGCTGCCCTCAAGTTCGACAAGGTGCCCACCACTCCGAGCCATCCTGAGGAGGGAGTGCTCGACGGCTTCGCGGCCAGCGGCGCGCCGATGGCCGACATCGAGACGTTCATCCACGGCACGACCCTGGGGCTCAATGCGCTGCTCACCCGCCGAGGTGCGCGTACCGGCATCGTGACGACGAAGGGCTTCCGCGACGTCTACCTTCTGGGACGGACCGATCGAATCCCCATGTATGACTTCAAGTACCGCAAGCCCGCGACGCTCGTGCAGCGGCAGCACATTGTGGAGGTGGACGAGCGCCTCGACTTCGAGGGACGGGTGCTCACTCCCTTCGACGAGGAGAGCGCCGCGGCGGCCGCACGGGCTATCCGCGACATGGGCCTCGACGCCGTCGCGGTGTGCTTCCTGCACTCGTACGTCAATCCCGATCACGAGGTGCGCATGGCCGAGATCCTCAAGGCCGAAGCGCCCGACGTCGTCGTGACGATCAGCTCAGAACTCTCGCGGCAGCTACGGGAATACGAGCGCACCAGCACTGCGGTTCTGGACTCCTACATCAAGCCCATCGTGCGCAGCTACCTCGACAAACTCGAAGGCGTGATCGCTGAGCGTGGCTTCGCCGGCCAGTTCCTGATGACGCGATCAGGCGGCGGCGCGATGACGGCGTCGTCGGCGAAGGAAGCGCCCGTCAACCTCATCCTGTCCGGCCCGGCCGGCGGGGTGCTCGGAGCCTCGTGGTTCGCCAAGGCTGCGGGCTACCCGAACCTGATCACCATCGACATGGGTGGAACGAGTCTCGACGCATCCCTGGTTGTGGACGGAGAGCCGTTCACGTACTTCGACGCGTCGTTCGAGGGCCTGCCGATCAACCTGGCCTCCCTCTACATCCACACGATCGGCGCTGGCGGCGGATCACTGGTGTGGATCGACGAAGGCAACCACCTGCAGGTGGGCCCCTCCAGCGCGGGCGCCGATCCGGGTCCCGCGGCCTACGGGCGTGGCGGGACCGATGCCACGTTCACCGATGCCGCCCTGCACGTGGGATACCTCGGAAACGACATGGCCCTTGCTGGCAGCCTCACTCTCGACAAGGGGCTGGCCTCGGCTGCCCTGCAGTCCAGCGCGGACGCGCTGGGCCTGCCCGTCGACGAGGTGGCGCGTGGAGTCCTGCGGATCTCGACCACGAAGATCGTCGGGGCCGTGCGCGCGATCACCGTGGAGCTCGGGCACAACCCGGCCGACTTCGCGCTGCTGTCGTTCGGCGGCGGCGGGGGGCTCGTGGGCGTCGACGTCGCGCGGGAACTCTCGATCCGGACGGTCATCATCCCTCCTGGACCTGGCGCGTTCTGTGCCTTCGGAATGCTGATGGCCGATGTGCGACACGACTTCTCCCGCACGCGCATCGGGGCCCTGAACAAGCTCGACCTGACGATCGTCAACGCTGATGTTGCAGAGATGCGAGCCGAAGGTGAGCAGATGCTCGCGGCGGAGGGCTTCGCTCCTGAGGCACAAGAGTTCGCCGCCACGATCAACCTGCGCTACGAGGGGCAGGAGCACAGTGTGACCCTCCCCATCGAGGGGCATGTGGATGCAACCGAGGTCGAGCGGCTCAAGGAGGCGTTCGACGCCGCCCACGAACGCTCGTACGGGCACACCATGCCCGACCCCATCGAAGTCGTGGCCGTTCGCATGAGCGCTATCGGCCGCCAGGATCCGCCCTCGCTTCCCGTTCTCGCGAAGGGGGACGGCCACGTGGTTTCGCCCCGCCTGAGCCGGGAGGTCATCCAGGTGGATGGGTCGGCCGTCGAGTACGCCGTTTACCACCGCGACGACTTCACGCACGGCGACGTGATCACTGGACCAGCGGTCATCAGTGAGCACACCGGAACGACAGTCATGCACACGGGCGACGTTGCCACCGTCGGCCCCTACGGCGAAATCGTCATCTCACTTGCAGAGGGGAAGTGACCGTTATGGTCGACTCGATCACTACCGAGGTCATCCGCCACAGCATGCTCTCGGCCGCGCAGGAGATGGCCCGCAACCTGTGCCGCACCGCCTACAACACCATCGTCTACGAGATCCACGACTACGGCATCGGCCTGCATGACTCCGACGGCAACACGATCGCGGAGGCACCGGGTATTGCGATCTTCTCCGGGGCGAACGACTTCGGCATCCAGAAGACCCTTGAAGAGATGGGCACCGGTGACATGTTCCCCGGGGACGTCTTCATGCTGAACTACCCCTACTGGTCCGCCGCCCACACCCTCGATGTGCTCGTGTTCTGCCCCATCTTCGCCGAGGACAAGCTGCTCGGCTTTGCCTCCTGCCGCGTCCACCTTCTGGATCTCAAGCAGCGAGATGCCGGGTATGTCCTGGACTCCACCGACATGTCGCAGGAGGGCATCTTCTTCCCGTCAGTGAAGCTCTATGAGCGGGGCAAGATCCGTCAGGACATCTTCAACATCATCCGCTTCAACAGTCGGTTCCCCGAGCGCACGATCGGCGACCTGCAGGCCGAGGTCTCGGCCGTCCACACGGGCGATGTCCGCATGCGGGAGATCGCAGAGAAGTACGGCGTCGATGTGCTCGTCGCGGCCATGGAGGAGATCAGCGCCCACGGCGAGCGCCTGTCCCGTGCGGCAGTCGCCAAACTGCCCAACGGAACGTGGTCGGCCCTCGACTATGTCGACACAGACGGAGTCGATCTCGACGAGCTCATCGAGATGAAGGTCACGGTCACGATCGAGGACGACCGGATGATCATCGACTGGACGGCAACCGACAAGCCGGCCAACGGCCCGATCAATGTTCCCATCGGCCTGACCATCGCGGCGTCGCGTTTGGCCTTCAAGTCGTTGACCACCCCCGATACCGTCATCTGCGCCGGCAACTTCCGCAACCTCGAAGTCCGCACGACGCCGGGATCGCTGATGCACGCACTGCCACCGATGCCGACCTTCACCCTGTGGACCGGACTCCTGGCGCCAGAGGTCATCATGAAGGCCCTGGCGCAGGGTCTGCCCGACATCGTGCCCGCCTGCTCGGGTGGCGACGTGTGCGACGTCATGGCGCTCGGCGTCAACCCACGCAACGGGGCCGGCTGGCTCGAGGCTACGAACGACGCTGTCGGCTTCGGTGCCCACGCGGGTGGGGACGGCGAGGACGGCATCATGCACGTCACCGAGCCGGGATGCCGCAACAACCCGATCGAGGTGCTCGAGAACAAGGCGCCCATGATCATCGACGAGTACGGCTACCGACCGGACTCCGGTGGCGCAGGAAAGAACCGCGGAGGCGTCGGCGTCGTCCGTGCCTACCGGTTCCTGGCTCCAACCGACGCCATCGTGATCAACTACAAGACGAAGACCCAGCCCTGGTCCGTCGCGGGCGGCAACAAGGGCGTCAAGAACACCGTGCTCGTCGAGCCCGGTACGGATCAGGAGCGCGAGGTCGGCTGCAGCTACAACAACTTCGGCACCGGCGGCACCATCACCAACCTGACCGGCGGCGGTGGCGGCTGGGGCAATCCGTTCGAGCGCGACATCGAGAAGGTCGTCGCTGACGTGGAGCAGGGCTTCGTCTCAGCAGAGGCCGCGCGTAGGGACTACGGCGTCGTCGTCGACCCGTTCACCCTCGAGGTCGACCAGAGCGCCACATCGGAACTGCGCGGGAAGGCGTTGGCGCGATGATCGTCTCCGTTCTGCCCTTCAAGCTCAAGCCAGGCGCGGTGCCCGAGCTGGGGGAAGTCTTCGCCAGCAACCGCATTCTGGAAACGGCCATCCAGGTGGAGGGTTGCCACACGCTCGTGCTGGCCAGTCCAGACCTCGCGGGAGACGAGGCCTACGTCCTCGGCCTGTGGGACGACGACGAGGCCTACCAGAGGTGGATGGATCACCCCGATCGCGGCGCCGCCACCGACGACCTGCTGCAACTCGTTGCAGGCGACTTTGACCCCACTGCCCCAGCTGGGAAGTGGCAGGTCCTACGCGCTATTCACGACGCCGAAGCGGCGTCGGGCGCGACAGGCACCTGAAAGAAATGGAGCCGCAGGCTCATGGGAACAAGAGAGAGGAACACTTGTGAGGATTAAGAGTGCAGCAGCATTTGCTGTCGTGCCCGTCTTCGCTCTTGCACTGGCCGCCTGCGGCTCGAGCACGAGTTCGGAGACAACCAGCAGTGCCGCCGCTGAAGCGACCGCTGCGGTGTCCGCCGAGGCATCTGCAGTCGCTTCGGAGGCCGCATCCCCTGCAGCCGAGAGCGCGGTCGAGAAGATCGCTTTCTTCGGCTTCTGGAAGTCCAACTCGTTCACGCAGGCCGTACTGGCCGGCGTCCAGGAAGCCGCCGATGCCGCTGGCATCGAGGTCGTCGACCTGACGACCGCGGAGTACGACGGCGTGGCCCAGATCAAGGCTGTGCAGGACCAGACGGTCAAGGGCGATGCGCAGATGTACGTCGTTCTCGCATCCGACTCAGTCGGCATGGCCACGGCTGCGCAGGAGGCGATCGACGCCGGTGTCACCGTCGTCGCTGGCTTCACGCCGCTTGGCCCGGACTTCACCACGCTCGAGCCCCAGGTCCCCGGCCTTGTCGTCGTGGGTGAGACCCCTGTGGACAACGGCAAGGTCCTGGCAGAGATGGCCATCTCTGCCTGCGCGGACCTCGATCCGTGCAACGTCGCCTACCTCGAGGGCCTCAAGGCCCTGCCGCTCGACAACGCCCGCACCGAGTCCTTCGTTGCGACGTTGGCCGAGGGCGCGCCTAACGCCACGATCGTGGCTCAGGTCGAGGGTGGCTACAGCCCCGACACTGGCAAGAAGGCGGCCCAGGACGCACTCCAGGCGAACCCCGACATCAACGTGATGGTCGGCTCGTCGCAAGCGATCCTCGGTGCACAGGGTGTCGTCGACACCACCAAGGTCAAGCTGATCGGCAACGGCTCCTCAACCGAGGCATTCGACGCCGTCAACGCGGGTGAGTGGTACGCGCTGTACAACATGGATGTCAACGGCATCGGCTCGAAGTCTGTGGAGAATGGGCTTGCGGCCTCGGCCGGGACCCTCGACAACTTCGCGTTCAACATCCAGGAGCTCCGCGATCCGCGCGGCACCAAGGACGTCATCGCGGAGTACACCCCGACCTACTCCGACCTGGGCTAGTACAGGTCTGTAGGCACGGTTCGATGACAACCACGACGGCAGTGGAGGTAGGCACATGACCGCCTCCACTGCCGTCGTGTCTGTTCGCGACATGGTGAAGTCATTCGGCGCCACGCGAGCTGTTCGTGGCGTGACCCTGGAGATCCCGCGAGGCTCGATCTTCGGCCTCGTCGGCGAGAACGGTGCCGGCAAGTCGACCCTGGCCAAGCTCATGGCCGGGATCGAGTCACCGGACAGCGGAGTCCTGACGATCTCTGGACGCGAGCAGTCACTTCGTGATCCGCACGAGGGCATCAAGGCCGGCGTCTCGATGATGGCGCAGGAGATCATGCTCGTCCCTGACGCAACCGTCGAGCAGAACGTCCTCCTCGGCAGCATGCCTCGTCGCGGCCCGTTCCCCAACCGCAAGGAGATGCGGCGTCGCTACGCCGAGCTCGTCGAACTCACTGAGTTCGACCTTGACCCCAAGGCGAAGGTCGGGGGCCTGCGCGTGGCCGACCAGCAGAAGGTCGAGATCATGCGCGCCCTGTCACAGGACGCGGACATGATCATCATGGACGAGCCGTCCGCCGCCCTGACGACGGACGAGGTCGAGCGGCTGCACCACTCCATTCGTGAGATAGCCCGACGCGGATCCACGGTTCTCCTGATCTCACACTTCCTCGAGGAGGTGCTCGCCCTCACCGACCACGTCGCGATCATGCGCGACGGCGAACTTGTCCGTGTGGGGCCAACGAGCGGCGAGACCGTCGACACCCTCGTGGCGAGCATGGTCGGCCGTGCGCTGGATACGGACTACCACGAGCCGAAACCGCAGGCCGACGGTCCCGTGCGGCTCTCCGTCTCGCATCTCACCCGCACGGGCATCCTCGACGACGTCAGCTTCGACATCCGCCAGGGCGAGATCCTGGGCCTCGCAGGTCTTATCGGCTCAGGGCGAAGCGAGATCGCGCGGTGCATCTTCGGCGCAGACTCCTTCGACAGCGGCGAGATCCTCATCGATGGTGAGCCCGTACGTCCGTCATCCCCGCACGACGCGATCGGGCAGGGAATGTTCATGGTCCCTGAGAGCCGCAAGGAACAGGGTCTGGTCCTCGGGTCGTCCATTTCCGACAACCTCCTGCTCGCGACGCACAGGCAGCGCTCCGTCGGAGGCTGGGTCTCCAAGAGGACCCAGTGGGCTGTGGCCGCGAAGCTGGCAGAGTCCGTCGATCTGCGATTCAACAGCGTCAAGCAGGCCGTTGGCTCGCTTTCCGGAGGCAACCAGCAGAAGGTGCTGTTCGGCCGAGCGGCCGAGGTGGATCCCCGTGTGCTCATAGTCGATGAGCCAACCCGTGGCGTCGACATCGCAGCCAAGCGAGCGATTCACGAGACTCTCGAGGAGATGGCCGCAAGTGGCATGGCCGTGCTGTTCATCTCGAGCGAGCTTGAGGAGGTGCTGGGCGTGTGCAGTCGAGTGCTGGTGATCCATCGAGGCCGAGTGCAGGCCGAGTTCAAGGCCCCCTACGACGAGGAGAAGGTCATCTCCGCCTTCTTCGGACAGAGTGGACTTCCGCATGATTGAGCGCATTCGCAACTACGGGATCGTTGGCGTCTTCGGCCTTCTCTTCGTGGTCCTGGCCTTCACGTCGCCGTCGTTCCTGTCGCTTCAGAACGGAGCGAACATCCTTGATCAGTCGTCGGTCCTGCTGATCCTGGCCGCGACGACCACCGTCTGCATCATCGCAGGGATCTTCGACCTATCTATCGCGGCCGTGGCCACCGCCTCGGCCATCATGACCGTCAACGCCATCAACGCGGTAGGACTCTTGGGGGGCGTCATTCTTGGCGTCCTCTTCGGAGGACTGCTCGGGTTGATCACAGGCGTGGCGATCACGAAGACGAACGTCAACTCCTTCATCGGCACGCTCGCGGCGTCCTTCACCTATCGCGGCCTTGGGCTGATCCTGGCTGCTGGCGGACTTGTCACCATCGAGAATGAGCAGAGCGCCCAGACGCTCCGCGATGTGATGGAAGGCAAGTACTTGGGCCTCAAGGGCGCCGTGTGGATAGCGATCGGGTTCGTCATCCTTGTCGGTGTCGTCCTGGCCTACACCGTCTGGGGCAAGAAGGTGTACGCGGTGGGCGGAAACTGGCAGGCCGCTCGGTTGGCGGGAATCCGGAGCAACAGGGTGCTGATCTCCTGCTACGTCCTCTCAGGAATCGGCGCGGGCGTGGCGGGCGTCATCTACGCCGGCCGGTATGGCACAGGAGCCACCAACGCGTATCCCGATTCGTACGCGTTCACTGCGATCGCGGCGACGGTTGTCGGCGGTGTCAGCATCTTCGGAGGTTCGGGTGCTGTCTGGCGAGGCACCCTCGGGATCCTGACCTTCGCTCTCATCGGCAACGGTCTGAACCTGCTGGGCGTGGACACGACCTACCAGCAGACCATTCTGGGCCTCCTGATCTTCGCTGCGGTGGCCGCTGACCAGGTTTTCCGCCGAAAGAGCGCCTGAGCGGATTCCTGGTCGAAGTCTGGGCAAGGGTGGCTTACTAGTAGCGCTGGCGGTAGGCGCCCGGGGTGATGCCCAGGACGGTGCGGAACTGGCGGGTGAAGGAGCTCTGGTCGTAGAAGCCGCACTGGGCGGCGATGTCCCCAAGAGTGTGGTTCGTGGTCAGGATCAGGTGTACTGCATGCTCGATTCGCAGGCGCTGGATGAGCTGCCGCGGTGAGAGGCCGAGCGTTCGCCGGCATAGGCGTTCCATCTGTACGGGGGTCAGGCCCGCCAGGCTCGCCAAGGTTGGGACACGCCATGGTCTGCCAACATCGGCTCGAACCGCCACGATGGCGGCTGCCAGCCCGCCGTGGGCACTTTGGAGCTGCGAGTTCAGGTCGATGGATAGGGCGGCAACCCCCAGGATCTCGTCCCTGTCCAAGACAGTGGACTTGCCGGTGACGTACCAGCCCGGGGTCCCATCGGCCCGGACAATGAGCTCGAGGTGGGACCTCAGCGGGCGGCCGCTGGCTAGCACGGATTCGTCCTGCGCGGCGTAGGAGTCAGCGAGGTCGGGAGGGAACAGGTCATGGACGGTGGCACCAAGGATGCGTCGAGGATCGCGGCCCAGTCGCAGACTGAAGCCCGCATTCACATAGGAGTATCTGCCGTCCAGCCCCTTCAGGGAGCCCATCAGCTGCGGTACGCCGTCAACGAGGTCGATGAACAGTCGCCCTGCACTGCTTTGTACTAATTCGACTCCCACGACAGCAGCATCGCACAAGACGGGCGGCCGTTCGCGCGCTTGACTGCTCACCATGACGGCGACCGGTGACGCCCCGACCTCCCTCGACGACGCGCGCCTGATCGCCGAGGCGGAGCGGCTGGCCGTGGGCTTCCTCCTAGCGGCGAAGCCCACGCGGGCGGAGGCAGGGCGGGCGCGGCGGCTGGCCAGGCTGCTTGCCGATGACGACGGTAGGGACCTGCTGCTCGATCTCACCGACCAGGTGATGAGAATCCGCGACCCCGCGCGGTCAGCGAGGCGACTGCATGACCTGACTTCGGCTGGTGTCCCCGCCTCGCTGGGGACCTTCGACGGCTCCGGCCTGCGGGCTCTGGGCGCCCTCGCGCCTTTGGGTCCAACGACGGCGCAGCGGCTGGTCTCGTGGCGCGTCGACCGGGATACGGCAGGCGTCATCCTGCCCGCGGATGATCCGGCCTTCGCCCGCTACCTGGCCAGCCGAAAGGCGGATGGCTTCCGTCTGAACGTGAACATCCTGGGCGAGGCGATTCTCGGGGACGACGAGGCCGACGAGCGCGCACGACGCGTTGAGTCACTCATCCGCCGGGCGGACGTGGACTACGTGAGCGTCAAGATCTCTGCCATCTGCGCCAATCTCGACGTGCTCGCCTGGGACGACTCGCTGGCCCGCATCGAGGAGCAGCTGACCCGCCTCTACCGTGCGGCGCGACGTGCCGCTCCTCCCACCTTCGTGAACCTTGACATGGAGGAGTACCGCGACCTGGAGCTCAGCGTGGCGGCATTCATGAGGGTTCTCGACCGCGACGAGTTCATGGACCTGTCCGCCGGCATCGTCCTCCAGGCGTACATCCCCGACTCCCATGACGCGCTCGAAAGGCTGTGCGGCTGGGCTAACGAGCGGGTGAGTCGCGGCGGTGCCGGAATCAAGATCCGCATCGTCAAGGGGGCCAATCTCGCAAACGAGCTCGTCGAGGCCGAGCTCCACGACTGGCCACTGGCCACCTACCCGAACAAGCCCGACGTCGATGCCTCCTACAAGCGGATGCTGGAGCGGGCGCTCGACCTGGGCGATCCGCAGGCCGTCCGAATCGGAGTGGCCAGCCACAACCTGCTCGAGGTGGGCTGGGCACTGGCACTGCGCGACTCCCGCCCCGACGGGCAGCGGATCGAGATCGAGATGCTCGAGGGAATGGCGCCACCACAGGCCCGGGCAGTTCGCGACGCCGCCGGCGAACTCCTCCTGTATGCACCCGTCGTCGCCCGCGCCGACCGCGAGGCCTCCATCGCCTACCTGTCGCGACGCCTGGATGAGAACGCCGCACCGGAGAACTTCCTGAGCGCCCTGTTCGACATCGCCCCGGACTCCCCCTCATGGCATGAGCAGGCACGGCTCTTCCGTCAAGCCGTTCAGCACCGAGCCACCGTCTTGACTGCTCCCCGCCGAGTGCAGGACCGCACGCACCCGTCAGCGCCGCATGCTGCGGACGGCACCTTCGTGAACGCCGTCGACACCGACTTCACGGTTCCTGCCAACCGAGGCTGGATCACCGAGGCCCTCGCTCGCACCGAGATCCCGGCACCCACGGTCATCGACGACCCGGCCATGATCGACCAAATGGTTGAGCACGGGCTGCGCGCCCAGGAGGAGTGGGCTGCCACGCCGTGGGCCGTGCGTCGCCGAGCCCTGGCGGCCATGGCGGACGCCATGGAGGAGCACCGGGGGCAGACGCTGGCCATCATGGCGCGAACCACCGGGAAGACGATCCGTGAAGGCGACCCCGAGGTGTCGGAGGCGATCGACTTCGCCACATATGCCGCTCACCTGACCGTGGCGCACGAACAGCTCGAGGGCACGGGAGCCACCTGGACCCCGCACAGGCTCGTGGTGGTCGCGGGGCCTTGGAACTTCCCCTACGCGATCCCGGCCAGTGGCATGGTTCACGCGCTCGCTGCTGGATGCGCGGTCATCCTCAAGCCGGCGCCCCAGGCTCGACCGGTGGCAGCCGCTCTCGTGCAGCACCTGGTATCCGTGGGCGTCCCGGATGGGCTGATCCAGCTGGCCTGCCCGCCCGACAACGAGGTCGGGCAACGGCTGATCACCCACCCACACGTCGACCTGGTCATGCTCACGGGCAGCTACGAGACGGCTGCCTTGTTCACCGGCTGGCAGCCGCAGCTCCGGCTCCTCGGTGAGACGAGCGGCAAGAACTCCATGATCATCACCCAGGCCGCGGATCTGGACCTGGCCATCAAGGACCTGGTCAAGTCCGCCTTCGGCCACGCCGGCCAGAAGTGCTCAGCTGCGAGCCTGGCAATCATCGAGGCACCCGTCTACGACGACCCCGCCTTTCGCGTGCGCCTCGCTGATGCCGTGCGCAGCCTGACCGTGGGCGAGGCCGCAGATCCGGCGACCACTATGGGGCCGCTGATCGAGACTCCGTCGCCGAAGTTGGAACGCGGCCTGACGACATTGGATGCCGGTGAGAGCTGGCTGGTGAAGCCACAATGCATCGACGCCGAAGCCAACACCTGGAGTCCCGGAGTACGAGTCGACGTGCGTCCGGGCTCGTGGTTCCACTTGACCGAGTGCTTCGGCCCAGTGCTCGGTCTCATGCGCGCACCGGACCTGGACACGGCCATTGCCTGGCAGAACCAGGTCGAGTACGGATTGACGGGGGGCATCCACTCGCTTGATCCGCTCGAGATCGAGACCTGGCTGTCACGCGTCGAGATCGGCAATGCCTACATCAACCGACACATCACGGGCGCCATCGTCCAGCGACAGCCATTCGGCGGATGGAAGAAGTCGTCCATCGGCGCCGGCAGCAAGCCCGGCGGTCCCGGCCACCTGGACTCGTACGGCACCTGGACAGCGCCGCTCGTAGAACCCGACGCGGTTCGTTCCGGCTTCCAGCAGACCTGGACGGCGTACTTCCGTGCCGAGCACGATCCGAGCGGAATGGCATCCGAGGCGAACATCCTGCGCTTCCGACCAATTGATCGTGTCGTCCTGCGGGTGGATGACCCCGACAGCCCGCACGCGAGACTTCTCCAGATGGTCGCCCAAGTCACGGGTGTGGACATCGAGATCAGCGCAATGGCCCTACAGGACGACGATGAGTTCGCGAGCTATCTGGGCACATTGGCCAGGCGAGGAACGGTGCGACTGCGATTGCTGACAGAAGCGTCCGACTCGGTGCACGCCGCCGCGTTCAGCGCTGGCATTGCCGTGGATCGTGCCCCAGTGACCGGAATCCCCATGATCGAGTTGCGGCGATGGGTGATCGAACAGGCGGTGTCGCAGACGCTGCACCGGCACGGACGCCTGCTACGCCGCTGAGGCGGGGACTCGGCAGTGACGTGGCTACGAAAGCCCGGTCCGAAGCTGCCTGCCTCAACCGATAGCGTGAAAGACAGTTGTATCGCACTCTGTCAGCGACGCTTGAATCCTGGTCACTTTCGACGGTCGAAAAGTGAACGGTTGCGTGAGTCTAGGTCTGGTTGCCGTCGGTGGCGATGCGGACGCTGGGCAGTGAGTCGACGCCGCGTCCGCGCAGCCGGTAGCTGGCGCCCTTGAGTGTCAGGACGTCGGCGTGGTGGACGATGCGGTCGATCATGGCGGCGGCGACGGCCTGGTCGCCGAAGACGCCTCCCCAGCTGGAGAACGGAAGGTTGCTGGTGAGCACGAGTGATGCGTGCTCGTAGCGGCTGGAGACGAGTTGGAAGAACAGGTTCGCGGCGTCCTGCTCGAAGGGCAGGTAGCCGACCTCGTCGATGATGATCAGGCCGTAGCGCCGCAGCTTGCTCAGTTCCTGAGGCAGCCGGCCGGCGCGGTGGGCGTCGGTCAGGCGGGTGACCCAGTCGGTCGCGGTGGCGAATAGGACACGGTGTCCCATTCGGCAGGCGACGATGCCGAGCGCGGTCGCGAGGTGGGTCTTGCCTGTTCCGGGGGGTCCGAGGAGGACGACGTTTCGGGCCTCGGTCAGGAACGCGCCGGAGGCCAGGGCGGCGATCTGCTGCCGGACGGCTGACTGGGCGTCGAAGTCGAAGTCCTCGAGGGTCTTACGTGCGCCGAACCCCGCGGCTCGGATGCGCAGTTGGCCGCCGGAGGCGTTGCGGGCGGAGACCTCGCGTTCCAGGACCGCGGCGAGGTAGTCCTCATGGGTCCAGCCCGCGTCCCGGGCCTGCTCGGCGAGCCGCGCGGCGGCCTCGGTGATGCGGGGGGCCTTCAATGCGGCGGCGAGGTAGTGGATCTGCTTGACCGTGTCGGGGGTTGCCTTCGATGCGGCCATCACATGGCCTCACTGTCGATGCCGAAGGCCCGGTCGTAGTCGCCCAGATCTCGAGTCAGGTCGTCCGCGATGGCTGCGCGGGGAGCCTTGAATGCCGCCCGTAGAAGCGCGGCCTGCTCGACGTGGGCGGGGTCGGTGATCGTCATCCCGCGTGCCCAGGCACGGGCGTGGTCGGCGACCACCTTGCCGTCGACGCGGACCCGGACCCGGTCGAGGTCCGCGGTCACGTCGACCAGGCGGCCGATCAGCTGCGGGTCGACGGAGTAGTCGCTGGTGTCGACGCGCACGTAGTAGTCCCGCGGGAGGCGGATCCGGTTGCGCCAGCCCAGATGCAGCGCGATCGGCGGCAGCGGAAGCATCGCCGCCCGATCCGCCTCCAGCCGGTCGACCGGAGCCGCCCGTGTCGTGCGCACGACCCGGGAGTTCGCCCGCTCGAGCCAGTCCGCGAACTGGGTGTTGAAGTCCGCCGGCGAGGCGAAGGTCCGGCCGGGCATGAACGACGTCTCGAACCAGCCGTTCCTGCGTTCGACGATGCCCTTGGACTCCGGGTCCCTCGGCGGCAGCAGCACCAGCCGCGTCGCCAGCGTTCCCATGAACGCGGCCACGCCCTCGGCCCGGCGCTGACCGCGACCGATGCCCGGCTCGTTGTCCCAGAGCAGCCGGCGCGGGACCCGCCCGAGCCGCTGGAGCAGTTCCCACGAGCCCAGCAGCAGGTCCTCGGTCTTGCGGGTCGGGATCATCCGTCCGGTGATGAACCGCGAATGCGCCGCGGTGATCACCAGCACCGGCAGCAGCCGGGCGGTCCCGTCCTCCAGCGGGATCTTCCGCGGCGGGAACCACAGATCGCATTGCCCCGCATCCCCCGGATCCCAGGCCAGCCGGTCCGCCGGATCGACTCGGCGGTAGTCCGGCCGCAGCGCCTTCACGTTCTCCCGGAACCACGTGATCGAGCCCGTCCAGTCGACCCGCTCCGCGAGCACCGTCGCCGGCATCTCCGGCTCCGCGTCCAGCAGCGCCCTCACCCGTGCCTCGTACGACACGAACGACGTCTCCGTCGGCGTCCGCTCATACCGAGGAGGCGCGTCCGACGCCACCGCCTTGCCCACCGTCGTCCGCGAGATACCCAGCCTCGCCGCGATCCGCGCCTTAGGCACGCCCTCAGCAGCCAGCCGGCGGATCAGAGCCCAGTCCTCCAAAGTGATCACTCTCCAATCGTCGAGTGTTCACTTTTCACCGTCGAAACTGTT
>Ga0075163_10006351_pt1 | contig 15640 bp, 14 predicted proteins | sample JI1023141ADNA_FD_71478 | JGI IMG/M metagenome (GOLD analysis project Ga0075163, IMG submission 71478) | Wastewater effluent complex algal communities from Wisconsin, to seasonally profile nutrient transformation and Carbon sequestration -... | ecosystem: Engineered > WWTP > Effluent > Algae... | reverse complement strand
CTCCAGGCCGCGGCCGCATTCAGCCGCGGTCGAATCCTTTGATCGCAGACTGCCGGCGAGCTGCGGCTCTGATCAAACCTCAGAGCCAGCTTGCCGTCGACGGATGCTCAAGCCGGATAGAGTCTCATCCGTCGAGAATGTCGCCTGCGATTTCCCGGCGTCGTCGCAGACTGCGGGGAAATCGCTCCTATTGCCAACGCTGGCCTGTTCTTATCGGCAGCAGCAATTAGCAGAGCTCGTAGACCGATAAGGACCCATCGAGGATCAGCAGTCTCCGTTCATTCGGTGGCGAGCATGCCGTTCACTTGACATTTGAGCAGTCCGGCTCAAGCTCCAAGCAAGAGCCCAAGGCCGAGGCAGCCAAGCAGATCGACGCTCTCCAGCAAAAGACCGGACGCGGTCAGCCGAGCACTGCCTCGCACGAGCCGGCGCCCGGGAGCCGACGCTGAAGCAGCCAGCTACTTACCGGAAGGCGGCGCCGCGTTGACCAGCTCTGGCATGCTCACGGGCGGTCGACGCATCTCCAGCGTCATGTCAGGACGGCGCACGCGCTCGAAGGGCGGCAGCGAGACCGGTCGTCCGGTCTCGATCGAGCGTTGCAGGGCGCGAATGATGCGGACATCGGCCAGCCCCTCTTGCCCCGATGGCTCAGGCTCGCGCTTCTCGAGAACGCACTGCGAGAAGTGGATGAGCTCGGGCGCGAACTGATCGCGCTTGCGGAACTTGATCTCATCCGCTTTGCCATCGATCGTCAAGCGATGGATCAGGGTACCGGCCAGCTCGTACGCGGGCTCGACCAGGAGATCGCCGCGCTCACCGATTACGCGATAGCTCGACACGCTGCTGGCGCCGAAGCTGCACGCGAATGAAGCCAACCGATCTTCGGGAAAGCGCATCACCGCACTGACCATCTCAGGGACCTCGCGGAAGCGGGAGCCGCGGCTCGCTGCAAAGGCCGATACTTCGATGGGCTCGGTGCCGAACAGGTAGCGCGCAGCGTTGATGCAGTAGATGCCGACGTCAGGGAGCGGGCCGCCGCCGAGCTCCTTGCGCAGACGGACGTTGCCCTCTTCCACCTGCTGCGTGAACAGGGACTCGAAGATGCGCGGCTCGCCGATGCGTCCTTCGCGCAGGAGCGCGATGGCTTTGAGGTTTGCCTCTTCAAAGTGCAGCCGATACGCGATCATCAGCTTGACCTGATGCTGCTTGCACGCCGCGATCATCGCTTCGCATTCCTCTTCGCTGACCGCCATCGGCTTTTCGCACAGCACGTGAACGCCGGCCCTTGCTGCGCGCTCGGTGTAGTCGCGGTGCATGCTGTTTGGCAGCGCGATATAGACCGCATCAACCAAGCCGCTGCGCAGGACCCGGTCGTAATCCTCATATGGATAGACATGCTCGAGCTTGTACTTTTCGCCGAGCTCGCGGCGCTTCTCAGCGTCGCTCGAAAACAGCGCGACAAGCTGCGAGTTCTCCTCCGCATGCGCGAAGGCCGGCAGCACTGCCGCCTGCGAGATGTATCCCTGACCAATTACCGCGTAGCGGATTTTCTTGCCCGTCTCACGTGCCATGATTTCCTCTTTTCTGAACGCAGCATCTGGCCAGCTCGGTGACTGAGACGATGCGGATGCTCATGAGGAAGGAATGACACCCAGCTGTGCGCTTGTCGAGCTCGAGCGCAGTCGTTTAGGAACACCTTTTTAACAACGGCCGCTGGGGTTTGGCCGAGCCCGGTCGCGCTCACTGACCGCACGGATGAACCGTGGTTTTTGTGAGTTTCCTCCTCTCCCTTCGCGCGTCATCCTCCTTTGTGTCTGAGCGGCGCGAAGTCGCGGTGAAAGTGAAGAGGACTCCATGCGGACGGCATACAAGACGCTCTTTGCAGTGACGTTGGCCTGTGCGCTCGCATCGGGCACCGCAGCTGTGCGGGCAGGCGCAGGCACGACGCTCGTTGCCGATGGGCTCTGGATGAGCAGCAGGGGCACGCTGTACATCACGTCTCCGACCGATAACTCGGTCAAATACTGGACGGGCAGCAAGCTGGCGACCGCGGTCACGGACAAGGACTTGCGCTGGCCCGATACCATGTCCGAAGGTCCCGATGGAACGCTCTATGTCACGGCCTCGCACATCCAGGACAGCAGCTGGTTCAAGCCAGGCGCACCAAAGGCCTTGGCTCATTAACCAGGCATGCGGCAAGCTGGCAGCCTGGGGAATCAGCTAGCTGGGAATTTTTAGGTCAGTGATCTAAACTGAGAGAATGAAAGACACGCCCCAGCGCATCCTGGATACCGCGCGGGAGCTCTTCAACCAGCAGGGGCTCTACCGGGTCGGGGTCCGGGATATCGCGCGAGCAGCTGGAATCAGCGTCGGCAACCTCGCCTATCACTTTGCGACCAGGGACGACCTGGTGGCGGCGCTCGTCACCGAGCTCCATGAGTGCAACCAGCGGTCGATCTTCCACACCCTGCCAGAGGACTTCTCGCTGGTGACCCTCTACCTGGCAGCGGTCGGGGCCATGCGCAACATGCTGAGCTATCGCTTCGTGCTGCTGAGCTATATCGATGCGGTCAGCTCATCGCCGCAGCTGCAGAAGTTTGAAGCGGAGCTCGCCGTGCGGCGGCGCGAGCGGCACCGGATCATGCTGTCGGCGCTGGTGCGCGGCGGCCATGTCGAGCGGCGAGTCCGCAGCCGCAGCGATACGCTGTATGAGCAGAGCTCCATGATTTCGAGCGGCTGGCTGGCTCATGCGTCGCTGCGCGGCATGAGCGACCAGGCCGCGGTGCTGCACTTTGCCAAGCTCGGGTGTGCGCTTCTTGAGCCGTACTGCACGCCGCGCGGCCGAAGGCAGCTGCACCATATTCAGCGCGGAGATCACGACTGAGGTTGACCATGGAACATGTGAATGCCACCCCTGCCCAGTTTCAGGCGGCGCGAGAGGCAACAGGACCGGCGCCGATTCCTCTTTGGCGGGTCTTTTTGGGATATCGCACGGATCCGCTGGAGCGCTGGACGCGCATTCGCAGCCAGCACGGCGAGGTCGCTCGCTACCGCTTCGGTCTCTCGGACTCGTATCTGATCTCCAGCGCGGAGGGCGTTCGGCGGATCCTGCAGGAGAACGCCGCCAACTACACCAAGGAGCATGGCTCCTACAAGATGCTGCGGCGGCTGTTCGGAAACGGGCTCCTCACCAGCGAAGGCAGCTTCTGGCTGCGGCAGCGGCGGCTGGCGCAGCCGGCCTTTCACCGCGAGCGAATCTCAGCCATGGCTGCGCTCATGGGCAGTGCGGCGCAGGATACGCTGCGCGACTGGCAGCAGGAGGCCAAGTCCGGGACGGCCGTTGCCATGGTGGACGAGATGTCGCGGCTGACGCTGCGGATCGTGGGGGACGCGCTGTTCGGCACCGCGCTCGCGCAGCGCTCAGCGGCCGTGGCGGCGGCTTGGCAGGTGCTGAACACGCAGCTTAGCGAGCGCTTCTCGCGCATGCGGCTCTTCCCGCCGATCCTGCCCACTCGCTACGATCGCGAGTTTCGCGAGGCGCGCCAGACGCTGTTCGACATCGTGGATGCGATCGTCGCTGAGCGGCGTGCCCGATCCGGCGAGCACCAGGACCTGCTGGCGATGCTCATGAGTGCTCGCGACGAGGGCACCGGCGAAGGGATGACCGATCGGCAGCTGCGCGACGAGGTGATCACCATGCTGCTCGCCGGCCACGAGACCACGGCGATCGGACTTGCGTGGACGTGGGCGCTGCTCGATCGCCACCGGACCGCGGCTGGCCAGTTGCATGCGGAGCTTGCTCAAGTGCTGGGCGGCCGGGCGCCGCGAGCGGAAGACATTCCATCGCTTCCGTACACTCGGGCGGTCATCTCGGAGTCGCTGCGGCTGCATCCTCCGGCGTACATCATCAACCGGCGCGTGCAGGCCAACGATGTGGTGTGCGGATGTCGCGTCTATCAGGGGGGCTCGATCGTGCTCAGCCCCATGCTGGTGCATCGCGATCCCGCTTACTGGGATCGTCCCGGCGAGTTTGCTCCGGAGCGGTGGCTCGATGCCGAGTTCGAGCGGCGGCGACCGCGGTTTGCCTATATGCCCTTTGGCGGCGGTCCCCACCAGTGCATCGGCAGCGCCTTTTCGATGATGGAGGCGACGCTGATCCTGGCGACACTGGCGCAGCACTTCGCGCCGGTGCTGGTCGATGGGAAGATGCCAGCGCCGGAGTACCTGGTGCTGGCGCGACCGCAGGGCGAGGTCCGGATGCGGCTGGAGAGCAGCGCCGCTGCGCAGGTGTCCGAGCGGCCTGCGAGCTAGCCGCGCCGGCCGTTTCCTGGTACAGCGATGGCGTTAGAGGTACCCTGTTGCGTCGTCTCCCTGCCATCGGTCTTGGGCGACCGGCGGAGCGGTTGAGATGGCGGCGCGGGCTTGTGCTGGACCATCGTGAACGACGGCAGCAATCCGCCTATGGCTCAGTGCCGCTGGACATTGTTCAGTCTTGATAGCTGGGGTTGGTGTGCGCTCGGTGGTGATCAATCCAGGCGCGAGCTGCGGACTCAGTGTCAATCATGACCTCGTGAGCTCTGGCGTATTGGCGAGGATAAAGTGGCTGCTGATCCATATGCCTATTCAATTCCTTTGCTGGCGCCCACGGATAGGTCGGGAATCAGGAATTGGGCGACTTCTTGCTGGGTACTGTTCTCAAGCCCAACGCAAACACAATGCCGTCTTGAAACGTACTGCGAGTAAGGAGCCCCCCGAGGTCCACGCGGAGCGTGACCAAGGTCTGCGCAATGGCTGGGCGCAGGCCGGTGAGGATCGTCGTGGCGCCCAGGAGGCGCAGAGCCTGCGCAGCCCGGACCAGGCTCTGCGCCCCATACACATCTAGCGTGCGAACGCCGGTAATGTCGATGATCGCAACACGCGCCCGGTAGGCACTGATGCCTTCAAGCAAGGCTTCAATGATCTGTTGCGCTCGCAGCGGATCAATATCACCGATGAGCGGTAGCGCAATCACATCATTCGCGAGCGGGATGATCGGAGTCGCCAGCTCTCGCAGAGTCTCCGCCTGACGCTTCAGCATCACATTCTGCTCACGCAGCTGATAGATGAGAGCAGAGCGCTCATGCTCTATCAGGGTCCGAGCTGCTTCGGCTTGATGCTGCTCGGTAATGTCGACGATTACTCCCTCCCAGAGTGTTGAGCCGTCGGGCAATCGAGTCGGAACCGAGCGTGCGCGCAGCCACTTGGTTCGCTCTCCGGACACGACCACACGTCCCTCCCAAAAAAAAGGAATCAGCTCTTGCGCGGAGCTTGCAACGGCTTGCTGAAAGCCGGGCATGTCTTCGCGGTGGATGACCTCCAAGCTGTAGCGGACATCGGCGAGCATCTGCTCGGTCGTCAGGCCATAGATTTCCTCGCACCCGCGGCTGACAAAGGTGAAGCGCGCCTCACCGCTGGCCGATAGAACCCACTGGTAGAGCATCACCGGCGCGGCATCGACGATGCGACGGAGAACCTCAACCTCGCGCTGGGTGTCGCGGAGGCGCGCTGCCAGCTCTGCGAAATCGCTGGCCGTGCAGCTGTCTTTTTCTTCGTTGGAGCTCAAGACTTTTCCTGGGGCTCTGTGAGCGCTTTATTAGGATCGATGCCGCCGCGCAGGCAGTGAATTCATGATTCGCTGGATCTCCACATGTAGGTTCTTATATGCGCTGCTGCCACATGAGAACTTTGATAGAATTTCGCCGAGATAATGTCCACGCGCGTCGTTGACGAGGGGTTCCGGTCCGTTTTGTGGCAAGCTGCGACACCCCGACCGATGCCGACCCTCAGGACTTCGCAACTGCGAGCGGAGCTGACATCTGTCATCCCTTCCTCAGGACTATTCGCTAGGAGTGTTAGATGCAGAGCACTGTGCTGGTTACCGGGGCCACGGGAAACGTCGGTCGAGCCCTGATTGAAGCGCTTACGCGGCGAAAGGTCCAAGTACGAGCTGCCGGCAATCCGGAGCGTCTGCGTGACATCTCAAGGCCAGACATCGAATCGACTCAGCTGGACTTTTGGAATCCCGGCACCTTTCGCGCAGCGCTCACTGGCTGCGACAGCGTGTTCTTGATGCGCCCCCCGGCCATCTCGCAGGTCCGACGCACGCTGCTGCCCTTTTTAGAAGTTGCCAGCTCCGTCGGGGTCCGCCATGTAGTCTTTCTGTCTGTTCAGGGAGCGGACCGGAATCCATTTATTCCGCATCATGCCGTTGAACAATTTCTCAAGAATGGACCCATGGGCGTTACCTTGCTGCGGCCTGGCTTTTTTGCCCAGAACCTGGGCGATGCCTACCGGCGAGACATCGTGGAAGATGCCCGCCTTTATGTCCCAGCCGGCGCGGGGCGGGCAGCGTTCGTGGATACGCGGGACGTTGCGGAGGTCGCCGCGATGTGCCTTGCGGATCCAGCAAGCCATCGCAGTCGTGCCTATGTCTTGACCGGCGCCAAGACCGTCTCATTTGGCGAAGCAGCAGACCTCCTGACTCGGGTGTTGGGACGCTCCATTCGATACGAGCCGGCCAGCGTAATGGGATATGCGCGGCACCTGCGTCGCCGCAAGGCGCCATGGTCGCAGGTTGCGGTGCTCTGCACGCTTCATGTGGGCCTGCGTCTGGGCCAGGCGTCCCAGATCGATCCCACGCTAGAGCGTCTCTTGGGAGCTCAGTGCCGCTCGCTTCTCGACTACATTCAAGATCATGCCGAGCTCTGGCGGCCTAAATAGCACCCAGTGAGTCAGGAGATCGGCTGGCCTCTTCCACTCCGCTGGCCAGAGGTCTGCTGGCCGCGCCGAATCTGGCAGCCCGCGCAGATAAGGAAATGCGGTAAGATGGAAGGCGGCTCCGTTTGAGCTTGGGGCCAGCCTGGAGCTATGCAAACGAAAGCAGCGCGAAACTCGGGCCGATCGCAGTCAGGCACGCAGCTTCTGGTCCTCCTCATCGCTCTTGCCGGTCACTTCAATCCTGCGGTGGCTCAGGAGTCGCCTCCGCTTAGCAACGTCGAGTCGGCTGATGTGCATCAAGTGCGCGCGACGCAGCTGTTTCAGGATCAGAAGTATGCGGCGGCCGCGCGCGAGCTGGAGCAGGTCTACCTGCTCGAGCCGCGACCGCTTTATCTTTTCAACATTGCGCAAGCCTACCGCCGAGCGGGGCAGCCGATTGAAGCGCTGGCAGCCTATCAGCGCTTCCTGACGGTGGCACCCAAGCATCCGCTGGCCAATGAGGCCGGCGGCTATGTTCAGGATATGAGGGCGCTGGTTGCCGCGCAGGAGCGCGCCAAAGCCGAAGAGCGACAGTCGACGCAGACGCTTGCCGAGCTAAGCCGGGAGCGTGCGCAAAAAGATCAGATGGCCAGGCTGCTAAAGCAGGAGCAGCAGCGCCGCGCCTTCTACAAGCGCCCGTGGTTCTGGGGAGCCGTGGGCGGCGTCGTGGCTGTTACGCTGGGGATCGGACTCGGCGTCGGTCTATATGAGCGCGTACCGCCCACAGAAGGCGGCTTTATGAGCATTCACTTTTAGCAGGAGAAATATCGCGATGCGGGGTCTTCTCGGAGCAGCGCTGGTCATCTGGATGCTATCCGCGGAAGGCGGCTGCTCGAAGTCCGATCTGGTGATCAAGGTCGGCAACATTCCGGCAGAGGCTCGAACGCTGCAAGCTATTGCGCGGGTGGAAGGAGTGCAGTCCGGCGATATGCCTCGGTTCGAGCTGCCTCCCACAGCTGGAAGTCCGCTGCTGTCTTTTACGCTTGGACTTCGGCTTCACGAGCGTGTCTCGGGTGAAGCGATCGTGGCGATTGCGGCACGCGATGCGGACGACTGTCTATTAACGACCGGCAGCGGTCGGCTGGCCGATCTTGGCAGCTTGTCCAGCGGTAGCGACGAGCTGCTCGTGCTGCTGCCAAGTCCGCCGCCCCGGGGAGGCTCTGCCGGGCAGTGTCCAGCTGAAGTCCCAAGCCTGCTCTCTGCGAGCGAGCAGATCGAAAATGGTGGTGCAAGCAAGCGACTGCTCTTGCAAGGCTGGGGGTTTCAGCCTGGAGCCAGCGTTACGGTAAGCGGGGCGACTGCTGCCGAAGTCCGCGAGCAGTCCCCGGCCGAGCTCACCCTTCCGCTGCCTCAGGTGACCGACCCGAGTGGAGTGCAGACCTTCGAGCTCGTCGTCACCAATCCCGATGGTGGGCGCACGAGCATCAGCGCCCAGATAACCCGCGCGCTGTTTAGCACCGTAGATACGCTCTTGTATCAGCCCGATTCCAGCTCTGGCCCATCGATTTTTACGGGTCTGGTGGTAGACGATCTGAACGGCGATGGCCGATCAGATATTGCCCTGTCCGGAACCCAGGTGATCGAGGTGCCGGGCAGCAGCATCAACGTGGGATTTGTGCGGGTGTTCTTGCAACAGGCCGATGGGCGCTACCCCGCGACACCAGCCAACTACGCGCTGGGCTCGGGCGCGGTGCCGCTGGGTCTTGCAGCGGGTGATTTCGATGGGAACGGACATCTTGATCTGGCGGTGCCGACCACTATCGAGGTGCTAAAGACCATCGGCTTTGTCACGGTCATGTATGGCCAACCCGATGGCACCCTGTCACAGCCGAGCAATGGCTTTACCAACCTCTCCTATCCCCTTGATGCAGACTCTTTGGCGGTCGCAACAACGGATGAGGACAGGGACGGCAAGAGCGAGCTTCTCCTGGTCTCGCAGAACTACTTCTTGCCGGCACCGCAGCTGGCTGTGCTCGGATTCCAAGACCTGAAGACCTTTAAGGACAAGTGGGGTGCCTTGCTGCTGTTCGGCCTCGGCCAGATCCGTCAGGTGAGCGTTGCGGATCTCAACCAAGACGGACTGCCGGATGTTGCCATTTCCAGCGTAAATACAACCACCCATACCGCGCAGGCGGCCCTGCTCATCCGCACGCCTGCTTCGGCGACCTCGCAGTTCACACTGGAGGCGCAGCTCGACATCCCCGGGATCTATGGAGGAATTGCAGCGGGCAACATCCAGAACCGGCCCTATCCCGAGCTTGTCATTGCCAACCTGCTCGATGCCACTGCCAGCCCGCGCGTCGCGCTGGACTCCGTGAGCGTGGTGGCGATCGACAAGGATCTGGCGAGCGGTAACTCAACCTTGGGGCCAGCTCAGGCTTATGCAGTGGGCTCCGCTCCCGTGAGCGTGGCGATCGGCGACTATGATGCCAACGGCAAGAGCGATCTGGTGGTCGCTACGGTGAGCGATTATCTGAGCACGGACAGCACCTTGCGGCCGGCGGTCAAGCTCAAGATCCTGCTCAACCAGAGTGCCCTGGGGTTGCCCGTGGCACTGAAGACCTTTCCGACGCTTGATGCCGGCCTGGGACGCAGCGCAACCATCGTAAGTCGAGACATGAATCGCGACGGCCGCCCGGATCTTATCGTCGCCAATACCGGCGACCTGGCGAGCCGTCTCCCAGGTCAGCTCTATCTATTCACCGCGCAGCCGTAACGGAATCAAGTAGAGTGAGTGCGAGATTGAGAGTGCGAATCATGTCTTCGGATGGCTCCCCCTTCGTGAACCTGAGCGAGGATTTGGTGACCGTGCGTATCGAGGGCATCCTTGCACTGTCAGGGTCCCAGTCCATCTATGGTCAGCTGGATACCTTGCTCGCAGAGCGAGGATACTGCTTGGCGCTGTTTGACCTGAGCAAGGCCGATCTGCCCACTCCGGAGAGCAGGAAGTGGATCTCACACTGGTTCAGACAGCGTGATGTGGAGCGAATTGCCCTGGCGACATTCGGCACGGGGCTCCTCGTTCGCACGGTCAACCGCATGTTCGATAGAGTCGTGTCCTTGCTGAGTGGACGACCGTCTCCGGCCCGCCACTTCACCAACCAGGCCGATGCCCAAGCCTGGCTGCAAGAGATGCGGAGTGCTCTACAGGCGAAGTAGCGGATCATCGCTCTCCACGACCTCGCCGGCTGCGCAGAGGCTGACGGCGCGCCCCGATGAGCAACGCGCTCTGCATTGTGCCGCCTTTGCGCGCAGGCGGCCCAGCAGACCTGGGCCATCTGTGCGGCGACAGATTATGCTGTCTTGCAAGAGGTATGAAATGGACATCCTTCTCTTCGACTGGCCCTTTCTGGCTCTGGCTGGCGGCGTAGTTGGCTGGCTCATCTTGCTCTTTATGCCGTGGCGAGCCAGCCAGCGCTGGCGCGATCCCTGCTGGCTCGCATGCACGTTTCTTCCCACCTACATGCTGCATCAGTTCGAGGAGCATGGCTTTGATCTGCTCGGTCGCCGCTATCACTTCATCGTCGATCTGTGCGGCACACTCGGCCATGCAGATCTCTCGACCTGCCCGGCCGACAGGGCGTTCATCCTGGCGGTGAACGTCGGCGCCGTATGGCTCGCGGGCTCGCTCGCCATCATCTTCGCGCGCACAAGACCGTTTGTTGGCTCATGTGCCTTCGGCATCTGCATCGTCAACGCGATCGCGCACACCGGTTCTGCAGTGGTGCACGGTGCATACAACCCGGGTGTGCTGACGAGCCTCTTGTTGTTCGCGCCGCTCAGCTATTTCATCGTGCGCAGCCTCGCGGTCCGGAGTCTCCCACTGGTCCTGTTCTGTGGTGTGATCACTCACCTCACGCTGCTGGCAGGGCTGCTCGCCTACAGTCACGGCTATATTTCATACGGCGTGAATCTGGTCGTTCAGGTGGTAAGTGGGCTGTCGCCGCTGCTCATTGCGATGATGGTCGCTTCTCGCTCCGCGTTCGTCTCCCCCTCAGACCGCTGAGCTCTGCAGCACCGCAGGGGGCGTCGATCCCTTCCGCCTGATTCCCAATCGAAGGATGAGGGATTTTCCCCGAATCTGCGTTCTTGTCTTTGAGGCGGTCGTGTCTGTGGGTCGGCTGGTAGCCGTATAATCGCTCATGCCGCCGAAATCTTTTGGGAGGACCTTCAATGCCGCGAATCGGTGAGAAGCTGTCGGGCGTCGCGCGCTTCGTTGCGCTCGGCGCTCTGTTCTGTGGCGCAGCGAGCGCCGAGCCGCAGCCGCTCGTCGCGGTGCACAGCGGCCTGTGCCTGGGCGGCCAAGGCCGACCGGCCGTCGAGGCGTGCGACGGAACAAACGGCGTGACCCTGCTGCCCCTGCCCGGGCTGGGCGACCGCTTCATGGTGCGCAGCGAGAAGCGCCAGGCCTGCCTGTTTTCGAACCGCGATGGCCGCTTCGGCTGGTATCGCTGCACCGCCCACTACCCGGACCAGCACTGGTCGTTTCTCACCTCGCCAGCGATTCCCGACGGCGAGAAGATGCTGCGCGCGGTCCACTCGGGAAAGTGTCTGTTCTCGAACGCAGACGGCCGCTTCGGCCTGTACGCCTGCGTCGGCGAGTACGGCGCTCAGCGATGGCGTCTGGGCAGCGCAGCCCCCGCGCGTCCGCCGCGCATCGAGAGCGCAACGCAGGCGTCGATCGTCGGCGACTGGGACTGGATGGACGGCGCGGCGACCGCTTTTCACAGCGATGGAACGTTCATCATGCCGAACGACAGCGGCGGCACCTGGCGGGCGCTGCCTGGCCGGCGCTTCCAGATTCGATGGCCAAACGGGCGCGTTGACGAGGTCAGCCTGTCGCCAGCCGGCACGATCGAGGGCAGCAGCCTCGTGTACGGCGTCGCGCAGCGCGTCTCAGCGCGGCGCGCTGGCCGTCCGCCGCGGGTCCTCGCGCCGCGCCCCCCGGCTCCGCTCGCGCCGCCTACTTCGCCTGCCCAGCCCTCGCCCGTCAGGGACGCCTATGCCTGCGAGTCGGCCGCCGACTGCGTCATCTTTTGCCCATCGGTGCCGGGCTGCTGCGGAGCGACGTGCGGCTGCAACCACGCCATCCGCCGCGACCACGCCGCCGCGTACGAGGCTGAGTACAAGCGGACCTGCGCCCGGCCGCCGCACTGTCCCATCGTCGGCTGCGCCTATCAGGAAGCGCCCTTCGCCGATTGCCGCGAGCATCGCTGCGTGCCGAGCCGGACCTGGTAGCCACCGCCTTGCGCGGGCGGTGGCGCTGCCGCCGGCGCTCAGGGCTGGTAGACGAGCTGCAGGCCGCCGCTCTTGGCGTAGATGCCGCCGCAGAAGCCGCCGCCGCGCAGGTTGACGATGCGGCTATCGGTGGAATAGCTGGCGTTTCCCTGTGCGGAGTAGCCGCTGACGCTGAAGGCGGACGCGGCGATGGCGAACGGAGTGCCGCTCAGGTCGACGTTGCCGACGCCAGAGCTCGACGAGGTGCTGACGCAGTCCTGCGCGCTACCATAGGCCATCTGCGTTGTCTTCGAGCCGTCGGGATGGTTGATCTGGCCGTAGGAGCTCGAAAAGGTGAGGTCGCCACAGTCGACGATCAGCGTGCTCGGATCGATGCGGAGGCGCTGAAAGGAGGTCCGCACATTGGTTCCGGTGCGCCCGCCACCCGCCGTGTATTGCGAGTAATTGCCGGTGGTGACGTTCTGCAGGCCGAGGTAAGTGTTCGTCGCCGCTCCAATCTGACAATAAGCGGTCCAGGGCTTGTTGGCGTCGCCGTTGACGAAGAGCGTGTAGCTTCCGCTCTGCGCCTGCGCGAACGACGCCGGAATCTGCGTGCAGCTCTGCGGCTTTCCGAACGCCGCGTTGATGCCTAGGTCGGGTCCGAGCGTCACCGTGCAGGTGAGCGCGCTGCCGGCGCAGGCGCCGCTCCAGCCCGCGAAGATCGAATCGGCCTCGGGCTCTGCCGTGAGCGTCACCTGGCTGCCCGCAGCCTGCTTGAGCGAGCAGGTCCCGCCGCAGTCGAGGCTGCCGCTCGCGCTCTTCACCCGGCCGCCGCCGGTTCCCGACTTGGTGACGATCAGCGTCGACAGCGGCACAGCAGGCTGGTACTGCACGCTGACCTGCGCGTCCTGGGTGACGACAAACTCGCAGGTTGCGGAGCTGCCCTGACAGGGCCCCTGCCAGCCAGCCAGCTCCATCCCCGGCGGGGGTGTCGCCGTGAGCCGCAGCACGGTTCCGCTGGAAAAGGACGCGCTGCAGCTGCTGCCGCAGGAGATTCCCGCCGGCTCAGATGAAACGATGCCGCCGGGGGCCGAGGCGCTGACAGAGATCAGCCAGAGACCTTCCTGTGGGGCGGCGCCGTCACAGGCGATGGCGCAGAGCGCCGTGAGAGATAACTTGGCCAGTTTGTTCGCGGACATGACGAGACCTCCAGGAGATGAAAATCGGCCGGCGAAGCGGCCCTTGGCTCGTAAACGCGAACTCGGCGCGAAGTCCGTAATGAAGTTGTTGGCTCCATGCATGCCTGAGTCGCGAAGTGCTTGCGCGACGACATCTGGGACATCTTCAAGTCAGAGGTGCCGGCATTCCTTATAGAGGTAGATGCTCAGTTTTTTATGGCGTATACCAGGAGAAGCAATGAATCATTGCGTAACAGATATGTTCAAAAAATCGAACAAAATAGCATAGCGAATAATCTGAATTAAACTGTTCAAGACAGGCAAGCTCTGCGTTCAATGGCTGCATTAGCGCCAGAACCTCGTCCTTGCCAACGCTACGCGGCGGATAGAAATACGCAATCAAAATCTGATTATCTTCCGCAAATAACGAATCTATCCAGGATGGTATGCGGATTTCCGCAAGCAGTGCTGGAGCAGGCCGGAAAGCAAGTTGCCAACAATCCAAAGAAGATACAGCCGACCAGTTCTTTGGCGTACTTATTGAACAGCAGCATTAGATTCTAATTTTATTTTTAGGTCTCTTCCTTTTCCCTCAGGACAGAGGAGCAGTTGTACAGCACGAATAGAGCCTGCTCAGGCGGTACATACATGTAGGTACCGAGAAAGCCGGTTCGAGTACCGCCCGAAGTAATATGAGGTCGAGCTTCTTCGGATTGTGCTGAATGCTCGGCGCCGCGACTGCAAAATCTCCACTGATAGCAGCAGGTTCACGGTCAGTCTTCCGCTGCAATCGCCTCGCCGCTTCTCGGGTTTGTAACCCGGCGCCTAAAGAGGCGGATAGCTCAGTGAACGATCCCGGTCCTCGGCGCCGCCGTGGCAGCGCTCACAGGCGAAGACGCCAATTCCGAAGGCGACGGCCTGGTACTCTGGAGCCTCGCCTTCCCACCAGGTCCAGGTGTCGCCGCCGCTGCCCGCTTTGGTCTTGAGACTCAGGGTCCAAGCAAAGTGGGTCCCATCATCTTGGAAGACCTCTTTGGCAGCGGCAGCACCAACCGGCATGGGAAAGGAATTGGTGCGCAGAGCCGTCAAGTACAGGTTATTGAATGCGGTCTGCGCTCTTCTGTGGCCACTTGAGGGATGCGGCATGGGCTCGCGGACCCATTCCTGGGTGCCTCCGGTGACGACGAAGTCGCGGATGGAGTCCGCCGAGGCGGCGATCATCTGGCCTTCATTCCCGATTGGGAAGATACCTTCTGCCATGTCCCCGAACCTGCATCCGCAGAGGAAAAGACCCGCGGTAACGATCAGGGACTTTGACGCAGTGGACATAGCAAGCCTCCTGAATCTAGCGCTAAGAACAGCTCAAGTTTTGTCGGCGATACCCGTGCATGATCTATTTCACCTGCAGGTAGATGTAGTCGTGCCCCTGATGAGAGGCGTCCGACCCAGCGGCGCTATGGCAGCCGTTGCACAGGCCCACGCCGACTCCGTCTGCGAACAGACTGCTGCCGCTCCTTTCGTACCAGTACCAGCTGTCTGCGGTACTGCCGGCTTTGATGTGCCGGGAGACTGCATAGCCGATGATCTGATTGCCGCTATCGAACAGCTCCTTGACGCTGGCGGCACCGACCGCATACTCGCCGCCGGTGTTGGTCTGGACAGTGGTGTTCGAGCAGACGCGATTCCGGCCATGGGCGCCATTGGGTCGCGGCGACATCGGGCCGCTCTCGCAGGCCCACGCCTTATAGGATCCGGCCGCCAGCCACTCCTCCAGCGCGAGTTTGCCCATGGGCGGGGTCTGCGCATCTGCGGTTTCAACAGGCAGCAGGTCTGGTCCCGGCCCGGTGCCAGCGTCAGTGCCAATGCCAGTGCCAGTGCCAGTGCCGCAACCGGCTCCGACGCAGCCAAGAAGTAAGCAACCAATGAACATCGAACGGGGGGAGCGCATGTCTACCTCTTTCACCGGAAATAGATGCACGCCGCAGCGGAAGGTTACTGACTCATAGTCGGAACAAACGTTCGATGTGGCAAGATAGGCGCCCTTTTTTCGTCCTCCGAGAAGCTGCGCCGAGTCAACCATTGGTGGCGAAAGGTTCACGAATTCTGTGAGCAAGCTGGCGTCCCGCTTGTGTGCCCGCACAGCTTGCGCGGACTACAAGCGACGCTCGCGATTGAAGAAGGCGCTGCCAGCGAATCGGTCGCGCGCGCTCTCGGCCACCCCAGCTTCAGCCAGCTGCAGACTCCGCCCAATACCCCGCAATCGCTTCTTCCCCAATCGTTCCCCAGTAATCAAAGACGAGCAGATTCTCTACGGGAAACAAGTTTTCGATCTCAAGCCGGATAATGTCTTTATCGTTGAGCGGGGGACCAATCCGGAGTTTGTGAAGGTGCTGGATTTTGGTGTGGCCAAGCTGCGCGGGGATCCGTCGCAGCCGACCAACGACAAGCTG
>Ga0075163_10006350_pt1 | contig 15643 bp, 6 predicted proteins | sample JI1023141ADNA_FD_71478 | JGI IMG/M metagenome (GOLD analysis project Ga0075163, IMG submission 71478) | Wastewater effluent complex algal communities from Wisconsin, to seasonally profile nutrient transformation and Carbon sequestration -... | ecosystem: Engineered > WWTP > Effluent > Algae... | reverse complement strand
TGGGTCGGCGTCTCCAGCCAGACCAGCGCCTGCCGCAGCGCCGGCAGCTCCGGACGCTGCCGCAGCCGCTCCACCGCCAGCTCGCGCAGCGGCTGGTGCGCCTCGGCCAGAAATGGGATCAGGGCCGCTGGCTCCAGCTCCGAGGCCAGGCGCCTCCGCACCCGGGCCGTCACCACGGCGGGATCGGCGTTCGCGAGCTCACCGTTGGCCAGCGGCGGCGAAGCAAAGGCATGGACCTCCACCCCCGGCTGCCAGCGGGCGCGCAGATACCACAGACCCGACTGCGCCAGCGCGGGCAGCGGCGGCGACATGGCCAGGATCTGCGCCCGCAGCGCCGGCTGCGCATCCCCCATCGCCAGCAGCGCCTGCACAGCGGCATGGCGCACCCGCCAGAACGGATCCGCCAGCACCTCGCGCAGCACCGGCAGCGCCCCGACGCCATCCAGCGCCGTCAGGGCCAGCACCGCCGCGCGCCGCACCCACCAGACCGCATCCTCACGCACAAGCCGCAGGCAGGTGCCGCGCGCCGCCTCCAGCGTCCGCCCGAGCCGCCGGCTCAGCCGCGCCAGCGACCGCAGCGACGCCTCGCGCACCAGCGCTGAGGCGTCATCGGCGCTATCGCACAGCCACGCAGAGACCTCGGCCGCAGCGTCATCCGGGCAGCGGCCCAGCCGGGTCGCCGCCGCCGCGCGAGTCGCGGCATCCGGGTCGTGCCACAGCGCCCGGCGCAGGCCATAGCGAGCAGAGGCGCTCTGAACGCTCATCCGCCTGGCCGCATTGCGGCGCTGCCAGCGATCAGAAGAGCCCAGCGCCAGCAGATCGCACAGCCCAGGCAGGTCGATGACACTGGGGATGCTGGAGATGCTGGGCAGGGCGGGCAGTAAGGGGGGGTCTATAAAGGTGGGCACAGTACCTTTCAGCGTATGCCAAGCGGCGTGTGGGCATCAAGGACCGTGCGAGCAGCGAGCCATTCGGATCCTCATGTAAGGCGGAGGCGAGACGTCGTCCCTTAAATGGATGAATTTTTAGTAAACTAGCTTAAGGTTTCCATGTCCAACCAGTCCCCGGACGAGCCAGCGGGAGCGCCCGGCCCAGTACGTCCTGCCCACAGCCAGAGCGCCGCCGAGCCCAGCGATGGGCACATCAGCGGCACGGCTCCAACGGTGCGTGCCCCCGCAGTGACGCCGGCCAGCATGCGCTCGGGCGACGCCACTCCAAGCCTGTCCTCCGGGTCCGGAACCGGCAGCGGCACCGGCACCAGCACCGGCTCGCAGCGGCGCGCGTCGGCAGCCGAGCTGACCATTGGCATGATCCTCGCCGAGCGCTACCAGATCCTGGAGCGGCTGTCGGCCGGCGGAATGGGCGTGGTGTACAAGGCCCGCCATGTCGCGCTCGACGACATGGTGGCGGTGAAGATCCTCCTTAAGCCGCAAAAAGAAGAGGATCAGCGCCGATTCCTCCTGGAGGCGCGGCTCGCCTCCAAGATCAAGCATCCCAACACGGTCTACATCTCTGACTTTGGCGTCATGCCCGATGGCCGCTCCTATCTGGCCATGGAGTTCCTGCAGGGCCAGACGCTCGCCAGCGCCATCAAAAAGGTCGAGATGCAGCGGCGCTCCGAGGCGACCACCAAGCCCGAGCCGCCGGTAAAGCCGGAAAAATCGGGCGCGGTCGCACCGGTCGTCAAGCCCGACGCAGCGCCCAAAGAGCTGGACCTGGGCATGGAGCCGCTGCGCGTCTGCCGCATCGCCGTGCAGATTGCCCGCGGCCTCCAGGCGGTCCACGACAAGGGCATCGTGCATCGCGATCTCAAGCCCGAGAATATCTTCCTGCTCGAACAGGACGGTCAGCCGGACTTCGTCAAGATCGTCGATTTCGGCATCGCCAAGGTGACGCGCGTGGTGCCCGGCGACAAGTCGGCGCCGCCGCCCGCGACGCTGAGCCGCGAGGAGTTTCTGCAGGCGGCGCAGCAGGCCGGCGACTCGGTGCGCAACCTGCAAAACGCCACCCTGCCCGGCTCGGTCATGGGCACCCCCGCCTACATGTCGCCGGAGGCCATCGACGGCAAGCGCATCGACAGCCGCGCCGACCAGTACTCGCTCGGCTGCGTGCTGTACGAGATGCTGAGCGGCAAGACGCCCTTCCACTCGCGCAGCACCGCCGGAATGCTAATGAAGCACCTGTCGGCCGCGGTGCAGCCGCTGAGCAAGAGCAAGGGCAGCCTGGCCAGCCTGGTGCCCGAGTCGCTGGATGCGCTGGTGCTGCGGCTGCTCGCCAAGACGCCGGACGAGCGCTTCCCATCGATGCGCGATGTCGAGCTGGCGCTGGAGCGCGAGATCGATCTCATGCTGGTCGCGCGCGGCGAAAAGACGGTGCTGCCCAGCGCCCTCGCCGGAGCGATTGCCGGCAAGGGCTTCGGGACGGCGCTGGTCATCGGGCGGCGGCGCATTCCGCTCCTGGCGCTGCTGCCGCTGGCAGTGTTGCTCGTCGCTGCAGGCGGACTCTTGACCTACCGTCTGGTCGGGCGGACGCCGAGCAAGCCGACGCTGGCCGCCGGCGAGCTGGCGTCGCTGCGGCAGCAGGCGCTCGCCGTGCTGAAAAAAGATCTCGCCGATCCCGCGCTGGCTCCGCCGCTGCGACTGGGTGCGATCGCGGCGCTCGGCTATGGCCAGGATCCGGTGCTGCGCCCCGACCTCGAATCCGAGCTCAAGCGTCCGGGCGCCAGCCCCGAGCTGCGCGTGCAGGCCATCGAGTCGCTGGCGCTGCTCGGCGACCGCGGCGCGGTGCCGGTGCTGCTGCCGCTGCTCGACGACAAGTCCGTCACCGCAAGCGGCGCGGTGGTGGCGACAGCGGCGGCGGCGGCGCTGCGCCAGCTCGGGGAGCCGCGCGGACAGCAGACCCTGCTCGCGCTGCTGGACGGCAAGCAGCCCGAGGCGCAGTTTCAGGCCGCCTTGCTCCTGTGCGAGCAGGGACCGGCCAAGGCGCGCGAGCTGCTTCACGACATCCTCAAGCGCCCGGGCGTTCCCGACGCCGTGCGGCTGGACATCAACGCGTGTCTGGCCCGCGCCGGCGAGACCGAGGCGCGCACCGCCCTGCGCAGCCAGCAGCAGGAGCCTGGCCCCACGGTGCCGCGCATCTGGGCAGCCGCCCGCCTGGCGCAGCTGGGCGACGGGCCGGCGCGGGTCTATCTGCTGGAGCTCATCCAAAAAAAGGACAGCGACCAGCTCCTGGCCGCGCGCCTCATCGCGGGACCGGATCAGCCGGGTCTGCGCGACCTCTTCCGCGAGATTGCAGCGGCCAGCGGCGCGGCGACCGAAGCGCGCAAGCTCGGCGCCGAAGGGTTGGGCGCAACCGCCGAGCTCTTTGACGCGCGGCTGCTCGGCACCCTGCTCGATCCCAAGACCGATGCATCGCTGCGGCAGTCGGCCGCCGGAGCGATCTTGCAGCTGGCGGCGCACGACCCCACCGCCTGGTCGACGCGCAGCCTGGCCTGGGCGCGCGGCGCCATGGTCGATCGCGACTGGCTGGTGCGCCAGGCTGCCGTCGCGGTGCTCGGCGACAGCACCAGCGAAGACGCGGTGGTGCTGCTGGGCATCATGCTCAAGGACAGCGACACCCGCGTTCGCCGCAGCGCGGCGCGGGCCCTCGGTCGCCGCAGCGAGCGGGCGGCGCTGGCGATCCTGCGCCAGGGTCTGGATGACGCCGACCCGATGGTGCGCGTCGAGACGCTCAAGGCCCTCGGCCGCCTGATTCACACGCTGACCCGCCAGGGCGTCCGCGATCTGGCCTCGGAGCTGGCGCCGGTGCTGACCCGCCTCATTGAAAAGGGCTCGGCGACCGAGCGCCTCCTGGCCCTGGGCCTGCTCGGCCGCATCGGCGACCGCGGCCAGCTGGAGCGGCTGCTCGACTTCAAGGACACGCCCGATGCCGAGGTGCGGCGCCTCTTTATCGAGCAGCTGGAGGGCCACCCCGAGCTGCTGGTCGCGGCGCTCGCCGACAAGGATTTTGCGGTCCGCTTCACCGCTGCACGCCGGCTGGCCGAGCTGCCCAAACCCGACCTGCGGGCGGTGCCGGTGCTGCGCGAGGGGCTCGATCGAGGCGGCGCCACGGGAGTCCTGGCCTATGCGCTGCTGGCGCGGCTCGGGCAGAGCGTGCCGTCCACCGAGGAGCTGCTGGCCATGTTCAGCAAGTCGTCCGAGTCCGAGCGGCTGGCCGCCTTGGAGGCCGCCGCCCGCCTGCCGCTGGAGGCGGCGCTGGCGCTGCTGACCCTGGCCGCCCACGACCCCAGCGCCGAGGTTCGCCGCCAGGCCGCAGAGGTGGCCGCCGAGCTGCCGGTGCGCAATGGCCAGCGGGCCGGCGTGCCGGTGCTCCAGCTCTTGATCAGCGACGCCGATGAGTCGGTGCGGGCGCGGGCGCAGGCGCTGCTGGCGCGCCTCGGCCTCAGCAGCAAGGCGACCGGCGAGAGCGCAGAGCCGGCCCCCGGCGCAGCCGATGGAGCGCAGCAGGATGGCGGCTCGTCAAATAGTACTGAGTCTAAAGACGCAGCTGCCGCGACCGAAAAGAGCAGCGCCTCCGGACCCAACGCCAAGCCGGGTCCGCAAGCCGAGACACCGACGGCACCCGATGCCGCCAGCGAGCTCGAAGGCGTGGGCCTGCTGGCGCTCAAGGGACCGGACTACCTTCAATATCAGCTGGATGGCAAGCGCTGGCAGTACCTGGGTCCAAAGCCCATCAAGCTGCCGCCGGGCCCGCACAAGCTGGTGACGATGAGCGGCAAGCAGGAGCTGGTCATCGAGGAGAAGAAGACCAAGACCATCGAGCTCGCGCCGTCGGCCATCGAGGAGGCTGCGCACAGCGGCATCGAAGCGTATGGGCGCAAGGACTACGACAAGGCGCAGAAGCTGCTGGAGCGCGCCTATCAGCGCTGCGACCGCGCGCGGGGCCTGGTCCAGCCGTGCGAAAACCTGACGGCAGAGCTCCAGTTCTTCCTCGGCCGCGTCCACGAAGACCAGGGGCGCACCGAAGAGGCGGCCACCGACTATCAGCAGGTCGTCGACGCCACGGCGCACGGTCGGCTGACCGAGAAGCAGCGCGAGACCGCGGCCTCGTCGCTGCACAACCTATCCAAGCGGCTGGGCATGGTCATCGTGACCACCGCCGACCGCGGCCAGTGCAAAGAGAAGAAGATGTGGATGGCCACCGGGCGGGCCCGCGTCAAGGTCGGCAGCGTGCGCGTCGACGCCAACGTGCTCGCCGGACAACCCATTCGCGTAGGCTCCTGCCCATGAGCGAGGACGCATGCGACGCCGGACCCACAGTCCCCTGCGTCATGCGCTCTCACTGAGCCTGGCCGTGCTGGCGCTGAGCGCTCTCTTCGGAGACCCCGCCTCTGCCCGGCAGCCGCGCCGCAAGCCCACGCCCAGTGCGGCGCCCGACGACGCCACCATTGCGCAGGCGCAGCAGACGGTGGCCGAGGCCCGCACCGCCTTGACCGCCGGCAATGCCGCCGGCGCCTATCGCCTGGCGACGATGTCGTACCGTCTCGTCCCCTCGCCCGAGGCGCTGTTCCTGCTGGCCAGCATCGCCCGCGTCGAGGGCCGGCTGCTCGATGCCCAGGATCTGATGCGGCGCTACCTCGCGGACCCGAACCTGGAGGCTGCGTCGGACTCCCCCGAGCAGCAGGAGGCGCAGCGCCTCGTCGAGCAGGAGCATCCCCTGAGCTCGCAGCTGACGATCCTCGGCGACCGCGGCACGCTGGTCTCGATCGATGGGCGGCTGGTCGGCATGCTGCCGCTGGCGCGCCCGCTGCTGCTCTCCAACCAGGAGCACAAGGTGGAGCTGGAGCGGCGCGAGCGGCGGCTGGAGGATCAGGTGCGGGTGCCGGTCGGCCGCGTCGGCGAGCTGCGGCTCGATCTGACGACGCGGGCGCTGCTGCTGCGCGTGCTGCCCGGCGTGCTGCTGCTCGACGACTATCGCGGGCTCAGCGGCCCCGAGCGGCGGCGCATGGAGCTCCTGGTCGAGCAGGCGGTCGAAGGCGAGCGGCTGTCGCTGCTGCCCCACGAGCTGGCGCTGGAGCTGGCCGGCGAGCCGCCGCCCGGCCCGTGTGCCGACGAGGGGCGCTGTCAGATGAACCTGGCGAGCAAGGTCGAGGCCGACTACGTGCTGCGCGCCCGCGCCGAGCGCCAGGGCAGCGGCTGGCAGCTGGCCATGGACCTGTTCGATGTCACGGTCAGCGGCGTCGCTGCGCACAGCGACCGCGACTGCCCCGGCTGCACCGCCGAGCAGGCCGCAAAGGAGCTGGCTGGCCTGTTTCCGCCGCTGTTCAGCAAGGCGACGGGCCGCGCCCGCGGCCGGCTGGAGGTTCGCTCCGATCCCCCGGGCGCCACCGTCTTTATCGACGGTGAAGACGTCGGTCCGACGCCGTTTGCCGCTGTGGTGTGGGCCGGCGCGCACGAGCTCATCGTGCGCAAACAGGACCTGGCGCCCGAGCAGCGCGAGATCCGCGTCCGCGACGGCGCGACCACCGACCTCGCGCTCACGCTCCAGCCCCCGCCGGAGCCACCTCCCAAGGTCACGGCCCCGCCGCCGCCGCCGCCCGCGACGGTGTCGCGGCGAGGCCCGCGGCCGCTGTGGCGGATCGTGGTCGGCAGCATCGGGCTGGGCGCCGCCGCGCTCATGCTCGGCTTCGGCGCCTCGGCCCTCTATTACGACGGTCAGTGCAGCGTGCCGTTTCCCGAGGGCGGGGTCTGCCGGCAGTTCTACCAGACGCAGCGCATTGGCATCAACCTCACGGTGGCGGCTGCTCTCGTCGGTGGCGCCAGTGCCGGACTCATCGCCTGGCCGGGTCCGCGCCGTCAGGTCACTGCGCTATCCCCCAATACGGAGGCAGGCTTCGGGCTGGTTTTATCTTATTAACATAATCTTAACTTAAGGTCGGAATGGAGGTCTTCATGAAGCGCTATGCTGGATTCTTATTCATCATCATGTCCGGATGCGAATCGGTCTGGTTCGGACATACCAGCGACAATCCCGACCACTGCTCGAACGCGCCCTCAAAGTGCGTCTCGCCGCAGGTCTGCGAGCCCACCTCCGGCATGTGCATCACGCCGGTGGAGCCGCCATCCGACACACTGACCGACTGCGATGCCAAGAGCCTGAGCGCTGCGATTCGCCGCGGCCATGATGCCGCTTCGTCCAGCGTCTATCGCATCAAGCTCATGGCCGGCTGTGTCTATCGCTTCGATGGCCCTGACAACTTTTGGTATGGGCCAAACGCCCTGCCGGCTATCGACTATAATGTGCGCATTGATGGTCAGGGCTCCATCCTCGATCATCCAGCGTCCGTCGCGGCGCCGTTCCGCTTCTTCTACGTCGCTGGCGCCCCCAACGGCTACCTGGCCCCGGGCAAGCTGACGCTGGTCAACATGATCCTGCACGGCGGCCGGGCCGCTGGCGGCAACGGCGGCCAGGTGGCCAGCACCGGCGGCGGCGGCGGCGGCGCGGGACTCGGCGGCGCCATCTTCAGCCATGGCGACGTCGAACTCCTGGCAACATCCTTCGTCGACAACACGGCGCAGGGCGGCCAGGGCGGCCAGGGGCTCACCAACCCCACGCTGTTCGGTGGTGGCGGCGGCGGCGGCCTCAGCGGCAACGGCGGCTCAAGCCAGGGTGTTCCGACGCAAGGCTCGACGCAGGTCGGCACCGGCGGCGGCGGCTGGAACGCCGACGGCTGCGCCGATGGCACCGGCGGCTCTGTGGTCGGGGGCAAGACCGACTGCCGCGCCTCGGGTGAAGGCGGCCATACCATGGGGGCGGCGGGCAAGTTCACCCTCGCCCAGGCCCGAGCCGCCGACGAGAGCGGTCAGGGCGTCTTTCTCATGGCCGGCGGCGGCAGCGGCGGCGGCAGTCGCTCGCTCGGCGGCCGCGGCGGCGGCAGCGACGTCAACGGGACCGGCAACATCCTAGCGCCCTACCTGCGCGACGGCGGCGGCGGCGGCGACGGCCGCGGCAAGAGCGGCACCGAGAATGCGAACGGCGGCGGCGGCGGCGCCGGCTTTATCGGAAACGGCGGCGGCGCGGCTCCCAGCACCAACCTGGGCGGCGGCGGCGGCGCCACCGGCGGCGGCGGCGGCGGCGGCAGCAGCACCATGACGAACACCGGCGGCGGCGGCGGCGGCGGCGGCGGCGTGGGCGGCGGCGGCGGCGGCGGCGGTCCCAGCCTGAACCAGGACGACTTCAGCCTCAGCGGCGGCGGCGGCGGCGGCGGCTTCGGCGGCGGCGGCGGCGGCGGCAGCGCGGGAGGAAACGGCGGCTTTGGCGGCGGCGGCGGCGCCGGTCAGCCGAGCAAGCAGGTCGTGACCGGCGGCAGCGGCGGCTTCGGCGGCGGCAAGGCGTCGCCCCAGCGGCTCGCGGACGGCACCACGCCGATCGGCGGCGGCGGCGGCGGCGGCATGGGCGCGGGCGGCGCGATCTTCATCCATCAGGGCACGCTCACGGCGGCCAACTCGACCTTCCTCGGCAACAGCGCGCGCGGCGGCGATCGCGGTCTCGTCAGCGGCAGCACGCCGGACAGCGGCAGCGGCAGCGGCTTTGGCGGCGCCATCTTCGCGCTCAACGCCACCGTGACGCTGATCAACGTCACCGCCGTCGACAACGTGGCGGCGCCCGGCGCAATGCTCAGCGTGACGACGAACCTCGATCCCAACGGCGGCGGCAATGGCGAGGGGCGCTCGGTCTATCTGCTCGCGCTCGGCGCCCAGATGTCCGGCGCACTGACGCTCAAGAACAGCATCCTCGGCAGCATCGCGCCCACCGGCGGCGGCGTCAACGCGCTCCAGTCCGCGACGGCGGTCGACGTGGTCATCAACAACAACATGGCCGAGACGGTCAAGCTCGACGCTTCGCTGCCCAACCTCATCCAGACCGACATCGTCTCTCGCGGCTTCGGTGTCAGCCAGCTCACCGGCGGCGTCCGCAAGGGCGCGGTGGGCTTCACCCTCAAGACCGGTGTCGAAGGCCAGCGCTGGTACCTGATGCCGAACCCCGCCGACGCCAGCCAGCTCGCGGCCGACACCTCGGTCTGCCTGGCGCAGCCGGTGCTCGGCGTCGACGAGGCGGGCCAGCAGCGGCTCGGCACCGGCTGCACGCTCGGCGCGATCGAGCTGCCGCCCGGCACCGCCATCGGCTCGACGGCCGTCGGCTGTAGCCTGTCGCCGCGCGGCTCGGGCCGGCAGTCTGCGGGCCTGGGGGCGCTGCTGCTGGGCCTGGGCCTGACTCTGGGCCTGGGGGCGCTGCGGCGCAGCCGCCGGCAGCGGAGCACACGGAGCGCAGATTGAGCGCCACTGTCCGACATGCTGCGACCTGTGGGCGCCGGTGCCGCCCCGGGCGGCTGGCCACTGTGCTGCTCGTCGCGGTGCTCGCACTGCCCGCCCTGGCCGCGGCCCGCAGCCGCAGCCACAGCAGCGGTCGCGAGCGCGAGCGCCCCTCGGCCGAGTCGCTCGAAAAATCGACGCAGCACCTGACCGACGCCCGCGCAGCGCTCAAGGGGCGCGACCTGACCGGCGCCTACCGTCTGGCCGCCCTCGCCTTCCGCGAGGCGCCCTCGCCCGAGGCGCTGTTCGTCCTGGGTCAGGTGGCGCTGGCCGAGGGGCGCCCGGTCGACGCCCAGGATCTGATGCGCCGCTACCTGGCCGATCCCAACCTGGACGCCGGCAGCGACGCCGACGAGCCCAAAGAGGCCGCCCGCATCCTGGAGCTGCCGCGACCCGCCGCCGGGCAGCTGAGCATCCTCGGCGACCGCGGCGCGCTGGTGACCATCGATGATCACGTCGTCGGCGCGCTGCCGCTGGTGCGCCCGCTGCTGGTTGCCCCCGGCGAGCATCGCGTGCTGCTGGAGCGCGGCAGCGCCCGCCTGGAAGATCAGGTGCGCATCACCGTCGGCAGGCTCGGCGAGCTGCGCTGCAACTTTGCCAGCAAGGCGCTGGTGCTGACGCTGCTGCCCGGAGTGCTGTGGGTAAACGATGCCAGCCAGCTCACCACCGCCGAGCAGACCGGGCTCAGCCAGGCGGTGGAGAAGGTGCTGCTCAAGCAGCGGCTGTCGCCCATCGGTCTGCGCGACGCTGCCGAGTGTGGTGAGCCCGCGCCCGGCGGCTGCTCGGAGGCGGGGCGCTGTCAGCTGCTGAGCGCCCAGCGCTGCGAGGCCGACTATGTGCTGCGGACGCAGATGCGGCGCAGCGAGCCGCCAGTCGGCCGCCTGCACGTCGAGTTGGAGCTCGTCGATGTCGCAGTGGGCGAGACCGCGGCGCGGGAGGCCAGCGACTGCACCCCTTGCACCGTCGCCCAGGCCACTGCCAAGCTCAGCGACAAGCTGCCGGCGCTCGTCGGCAAGGCGCTGGAGCGGCCGCGCGGTCGGATCGAGGTCACGTCGGAGCCAGCCGGTGCGGCGGTGCGGCTCGACGGGCACCTGCTCGGGATGACGCCGTATCAGGCCGTGATCTGGGCCGGCAGCCACCAGCTCACGCTCAAGAAGGAGGGCTTCGAGGAGCACGCGCAGCCGATCGAGGCCAGCGACGGTCAGACCCGGCAGCTGGCCGTGAGCCTGGTCGCGCTGCCGCCGCCGCCGGTGGTGGTGGCCGCGAAGCCGGTCGCCCCGCCGCCGACCCGACCGCTGTGGCGGCTGCTCGGCGGCGGCATTGCCCTGGGCGCCGGAGCGGTGCTGGTCGGCTTCGGAATCTCGGCCTTGGCGGTCAACGGCAACTGCGTCGACCAGCCCTTTACCCGCAATGCCACTTGTACCGATATCTATGCCACGAGGTCGACGGGCGGAGCGCTCGTCGGCGTCGGTGGTGCGATCATGATTGGCGGCGCGGTACTGATTGCCCTGCCGCCCAGATCGCACTCGCACTAGGGGGTCCTTATGCGTCGAATATTTAGCTTTGTCACTATTGGACTGACTGCATGTAGTCAGCTGTGGGGCTCGCACTCCGAGCCGAATCCCGACCGCACCTGCGTGGTCGATCCGACGCTCTGTGCGGCGGGCGACATCTGCGAGCCGACGACGGCCAGCTGCGTGCCGATGGTGCCGGACATGGCCAGCAGCCTGCCGGTGAGCCTGCTGCCGCAGGTGGCCTGCGATGCCGGCGCGCTCATCGCCACGCTCGAATCGGTGCAGGGCAAACAGAACGTGCTGAGCGTCATCCCGCTGTCGCCGGGCTGCATCTACACGCTGACCGCGCCCAACAACTACTGGCTGGGGCCCACGGGCCTGCCGCCGATCAGCTCGCCCGTCGAGATCCTGGGCAACGGTGCGGGGATCCAGCGCGATCCCAGCAGCCCGCCGTTCCGCCTGTTCGTCGTGGGCTCCACGGATCTGGCGCAGGTGAGCTCGCTGACGCTGCGCGAGCTGACGCTGAAGAACGGCAAGGCGGTGGGCGGAAACGGCGGCGCGCCGGTGATCGGCGGCGGCACCCGCGGCGGCGGCGGCGGCGGCGCGGGGCTTGGCGGCGCCATCTTTTCGCTGGGCAAGCTGGTGCTCGATCGCGTCAGCATCCTGGAGAGCGCCGCGATCGGCGGCGACGGCACCGGGGGACGCGACGGGCTGCCCAACCTGAGCGGCGGCGGCGGCGGCGGCATGGGAGGAAGCGGCGCCCCGGGCAGCGTCAACGCAACCAAGGGCACAGGCAGCGGCGGCGGCGGCGGCGGCTTTCGGGACGCAGTTCAGGCGACCGGCGGCAACGGCATCACCGATCCCGCCATGGCCGGCGAGGGCGGCAGCGCCAATGGCCAGGCCGGCCTCTATACGCCGCCGCACGGCGTCACCATCCAGGCCAACTCGACGCTCGCGGCCAAGGATGGCGTCACCGGGCCCGGCGACCCGGGCCTGGCGCTCGGCGGCAGCGGCGGCTTCTGCACCGGCAGCACCAACGTCATGATCGGTGCGCCGGGCATGGGCGGCAGCGGCGGCAGCGCCGCGGGCAAGAGCCTGCCCGCGCTCGGCGGCGGCGGCGGCGGGCCGTTTCGCAGCGGCGGCGGCGGCATGAACCTGGCTTCGGGCAACATCGGCGGCGGCGGCGGCGCGTTCGGCGGCGGCGGCGGCGGCGGTGTCCCCACGATTTCCAACATGGGCTCTGGCGGCGGCGGCGGCGGCGGCGGCTTTGGCGGCGGCGGCGGCGGCGGCGGCGGACTCAGCATGATCGCGGGCAATGGCCATGGCGGCGGCGGCGGCGGCGGCTTCGGCGGCGGCGGCGGCGGCGGCGACGCCCAGTGCTTGGGCGGCGACGGCGGCGGCGGCGGCGGCGGCGGCACCGGCGCGGCCTCGCCCAACCCACCCCGGACGTCGGTCAGCGGCAGCGGCGGCTTCGGCGGCGGCGACGGCGTGACGATCGGCGACACGGTAAACCAGCTCTACAGCGGCGGCGGACTCGGCGCAGGCGGGGCGGTGTTCGTGTTCGTGGGATCGGCGATGGTGGTCAACTCGACGCTGGCCGGCAACCAGGCGCAGGGCGGCAAGGGCGGCGAGCCGGGCGCAGGCCTCGGCGGCGCGATCTTCAACCTGCACGGCAACGTCTCGGTCATCCAGAGCACGCTCATCAACAACAAGGTCTCGCTGGGCGCAGCGCTGGCCCCGAGCTACCAGCCGTCGCCGATCCGCATCGCGGCCCGGGGCAGCGCGCTCTTCAACCTGGCCGTCCAGCGCGCAAATACCGAAGACAAGCTGACCGTCAGCAACAGCGTCGTCATCAACAACCTCGGCGGCCCCGACATAGCAAACGACGGGCTCACCAGCGCAGTGCCGCTGTTCGAGCTCAGGGGACGCGACCTGATTGGCGAGATCACCACCTCTTCGGGCAGCGGCTTCGACAGCTCGCACCTCATCGAGCACGGCAGCATCGAGACCGCGATCAACAAGTTTGATGGGCGGACGCCGGTGTGGGTGCCCGACGCGGCGAGCCCGCTCATCGGCGCGGGCGCGGCCGAGGGCTGCTCTGACCCGGCGGTGCTGCGCCGTGATCAGCTGAATCGGGGGCGCCCCAGCAGCAGCTGCACGGTGGGCGCGGTCGAGGTGAGCAGCGGAGCGCCGGGCAGCGGCGGCGCGCAGGCGGTCGGCTGCCGGATGGGCGATACGGGAAGGCTGCCCTGGGCGCCGCTCGCAGCGCTGCTCGGGCTGGGCGGGCTGCTGGCGGCCCGACGGCGGCGGCGGGCCACCTAGGGGTAATCAGGGGTAGGCAGACTGCATATCGACTTTTGCGAGTAACTTTCGCGGCGGTCTGCCCGAAAACTCAGATCAGGCTACCAGCAGCTTGAGCTTCGCCGAGGAGCCGAGCGCAAGGATCGGGCGAGATGAGCTACCAGGAGAAGGACTTCCAGACCAGCCAGCAGGCGCCGCTTTCGCCGTTGTCCGGGTCGGGTGGCGCAGGACTTTCAACCCGCCCGCCGGCGCATCCGCTGTCGTGGATGTCGTCGAGCGCGGCCATGGTCGGCAACCTCGCGCAGCAGAACGTCTCGCTGAGCAGCCCCGGCCTGGGCAGCCCCAACACGGCCGCCAAGAGCGACGGTGCAGCGCACAAGGCCGCGCCCTTTGCCGGCATGTACGACGAGGGCAAGCCCGCCACGGCCGCCAAGCCCGCTGCCCCCCGCTCCACGCCCACGCCCACGCCAAGCCCCACCGCAGACAAGGGCGGCAGCGGCTACCAGAGCGCCTACCCGAGCGTCTTTCTGAGCGGCATCACCGACGAGGCGAACAATGCCCGCGAGGCCGGCGAGCACGTCACCGGGCACGCCTCGGGCGTCGCGCTGTATGAAGGCCAGAGCGCCTCGGGCGATGCCAAGCACGATCCCAATGCCCGCACCCCTGACCTGAACAGCAGCGATCCCGCGGTGCGCGACGCCGCCAACAAGAAGAACAGCCAGGACATGGGCCTGGACATGCTGGCGGTGACGCAGTTCGGGCGCGCCGGCGACGCGGTGCAGATCGACAAGAATGGCCATCTTCAGGTCGACGAAAAGACCATGCAGCAGCAGATCCAGATCGGCGGCAAGGACGGCGAAAAGTACATGTCGCCGGCAGCCGTCGGCAGCGCCGGCGCCCAGGCCGCCATCAACTCGAATCCCGATCTGGCCAAGCTGATCGCCCAGGGACACGACCCCAAGAGCGACGAGAAGGTCGCCAAGCAGTTCATCTCGATCACCGGCCACAGCGGCGGCGGCCAGAGCAGCTTCTACACCGCCATCGAGCTCTACGAGAAGGGCTTCCGCAACCTGTCGGTCGTCGGCTACGACATGGCGATCACGCCGCACCAGCGCGAGGTGCTCCAGAAGCTGGGCGTGCAGGTCACCAACGTCACCGGCCACACCGGCAGCAAGGACAACTACATGAACAGTGTCGTCGGCGAGGGCATTCGCGACGGCATGGGCGGCGGCCAGAACTACTACGACGCCAGCATCGACCGCGGCGGCGGCGAGGATCTGCTGTCGCAGCACGGCGTGACCAACAACGACCGCGTCACCGTCATGCTGCGCTACGCAACGTGGCTCGACTCGGTGGGCAAGCACCAGCAGTTCACCGAGCAGACCTACAAAGAGTTCCTCAAGGCCACCGGCGGCACCGGTGACAATGTGGCTGGCACCGACGGCAAGCAGCACGACGCGGCGAGCCCGATGAGCGGCAGCTTCGTCAACAACGCCGGCAAAAAAGACGACATCTACCTACAGACGCCCAAGGTGACCGGCGGCGACCTGATCAACGGCATCAGCAACATTCCGCTGGTCGGCGGCTGGCTGGGCGCCAAGACCGACAGCCTCGCCAGCGGCATGATCCCCGGCTTCAAGGACACGCAGCTGCCGCGCCTGGATGTTGGAATCAATCCAAACGTACAGGCGCAGGGCAGCGTCAACGCCAGCCAGGGCGCGGCGCAGGGCGGCGTCAACCTGGCCGGCAGCAGCATCGACATCGCCGGCGCCCACCTGACGGCCGGCAACTGGGCGCAGGCCTCGGGCGGCGTCAACGCCAGCCAGGGCGCAGCCAACTTCAACGTCGGCGGCCAGAATGGCGTCGGCGCCGACATGAACATCGCCAAGGGCAACCTCGACCTCAACGTCTTCGGCCACAAGGTCGACGTCGACCAGGGCCTCCGCAACGCCTGGCACGGCGTGACCGGCCTGTTCGGGCACTAGCGCGACTGGCCCGCGCTGCTCAGGGGGCGGGGCGGGTGAGGTGTTGCAGGACGCCGTCGTCGCCGACGGCGTAGACGTCGGTGGAGTTGAGCCAGAGGCCAGCCAGGCCGGTGAGTCCAAGGGTGGGGACCTTATCGACCAGGCTCCAGGCGGCGCCGTCGAAGTGGACGATGCTGCCGGCGCTGCTGACGGCCCAGACGTCGCTGCTGGTGGTGCCGAAGATGCGCTGGTAGCGGTTGTTGACCTCTTCGGGCAGCCCGGCGCTCTTGAGGGCGCCGTTTACCCGGTGGTAGCTGTGATTGCCTTCGCCGACTATCCAATAATCATTGGGGCTCACTCCCCAAATGCTCGGACGGAAATTTGCGATATCTATTGCGGTATCTCGAATCCAGTTATTGGAGCCGTTATATTGATATAATCCAGTGCCGACGAGCCAGATGTTGACTCCACCTGTGCCCCAGATTCCGGCGAT
>Ga0075163_10006349_pt1 | contig 15643 bp, 14 predicted proteins | sample JI1023141ADNA_FD_71478 | JGI IMG/M metagenome (GOLD analysis project Ga0075163, IMG submission 71478) | Wastewater effluent complex algal communities from Wisconsin, to seasonally profile nutrient transformation and Carbon sequestration -... | ecosystem: Engineered > WWTP > Effluent > Algae... | reverse complement strand
AAGGAGCCCATCTCGATGGAGACTCCGATCGGCGACGACGAGGACTCGCACCTTGGCGATTTCATCGAAGACACCTCGGTCACCTCGCCCATCGACCAGGCCACCATGGAATCGCTGCGCGAAACCACGCACTCGGTGCTGTCGCAGCTGACGCCGCGCGAGGCCAAGGTGCTGCGCATGCGCTTCGGCATCGACATGAACACCGACCACACGCTCGAAGAGGTCGGCAAGCAGTTCGACGTCACGCGCGAGCGTATCCGCCAGATCGAGGCGAAGGCGCTGCGCAAGCTGCGTCATCCCTCGCGCAGCGAGCAGCTGCGCAGCTTCCTCGTCGAGGACTGACACCTCGAAGACGCCCAGCTCCCTGCAGCCACTGATCGATGACGGCATCATCGATTCAGTGGTGCGTCGCCTGCGCAGTGGCAAGGAGGCGGCGGTCTTCCTGGTGAATCGCGGCGGCGAGCTGTGCTGCGCCAAGGTCTACAAGGACGCCGACGAGCGCGGCTTCCACCAGCTGGCCGCCTACCAGGAAGGACGCAAGACCCGCGGCAGCCGCGATGCACGCGCGCTGCGCGGCGGCGGCAGGCACGGCCGCGAACTGGCCGAAACCCAGTGGAAGAACGCCGAGGCCGACGCGCTGTTCAAACTCGACCGCGCCGGCGTGCGGGTGCCCAAACCCTTCGGCCTGTTCGACGGCGTGCTGCTGATGGAACTGGTGGCGGGCCCCGATGGCGGCCCGGCGCCGCGCCTGAATGACCTCGACATCAGCCCGGAGCAGGCGCGCGAGTGGCACGCCTTCATGATCTCGCAGGTGGTGCTGATGCTCTGCTCGGGCACCATCCATGGCGATTTGTCGGAGTTCAACGTGCTGGTGGATGCCACCGGGCCCGTGATCATCGACCTGCCGCAGGCCGTCGATGCGGCCAGCAACAACAACGCCTTCGCGATGTTCGAGCGCGACGTGAACAACCTGCGCGAGACCTTCGGTCGCAGCGCGCCGGAACTGCTGGCAACCCACTACGCCCACGAGATCTGGGCGCTGTATGGCGCGGGCAAGCTCACGCCAACTTCACCGTTGACCGGCGAGTTCACCTTCGATGAAACAGCCGCCGACGTCGAAGGCGTGCTGGCGCATATCGAGGAAGAACGGCGCCTGGCCGAGGAACGCCGGCTGCGGCTGGCCGAGGCGCAGGCCGAGGGCTAGCCGGCCGGTGGCGCGGCCTCCGCGTCCATCATCGCCTGCAGCACGCGCCGGCCCATCACCGCGGTGGTGTCACTGCGCAGCATCAGCTCCGGCGGCACGTCGTCGACGGTGCTGATGATCTTCTCGATCTGCTCGGTGGCGAAGATATCCTCGGCCAGCACGGGCTTCAGGTACTCCACCATGAACTCCACCCCCTCGCGGTCGGGAGACCCCATCGCGAAGAAATAGTTGGTGGTCGTTTTCGTCGCAGGCGTCACCGCATGCCACACGCGGCTGCTGTTCAGCTGGCGGCCCGCGTCCGGATAGCCTTCGGCCACTTGGCTGTCCCCGATGCCGGCGTGGAATCCGGGATAGAAGAAGTCCATGCCCGAGATGCGATCCACAGGGCAATCGATGCCGAAGCGTTCGCGCGTTACCGGCGGTGGCGGCGTGTTCTTCATGATGCGACGGCTGCGGAGCCGTCGCGCATTCTGGTCGCGCTGTTCCGGCGTGGCCGCGTCATCGGCCGTGCCGATGCTGCCGCCGTGCAGGTATCCCAGGTGCGTGAGGTCGAGCAGGTTGTCGTTCAGCAGCTGGTAGCGGCCGTTGACGTGGTGGTGGTAGAAGGGTTTCGCGTGAAAATCCGCGGATCGCGAGAAGCCGATCTCCTCCTCGGTGGGCAGCAGCGATTCATCTGCCTTGTCCGGATCGCCCGGCCAGATCCAGGCCCACAGGCCGCGTTCCACCAGCGGATACGCATGGATCGAGTACACACCGGGCACCGTCGCCTGGCTCGGAATGAAGGTGCACTTGCCGTCGGCGCCGAAAGTGATGCCGTGGTAGCCGCACTGGATCGCGTCCCCGACCCGCTTGCTCTCGCCCAGCGGAAAGTGCCGGTGCGGGCAGCGGCCTGCCACCGCCACCGCCGTGCCATCGCCCTTGCGGTAGATGACCACCGGCTGGTTCAGGATCCAGCGGCTGAGCAGTTTCTCGCCGATCTCCTCGCGGAACGCCGCGACGTACCAGCCATTGCGAGGCGCGTAGCTGCCGGGCTTGAACGGATACATGGACTCCCCCGATTCCGTGCCTGAGTGAGGCAACTTGACAGCGCTAGTTTAGCGCCCGGCGGCGCTGGATCGCCGCAACCAGCTCAGGTTGCCGGGCAGCGGGCTGCCAGTTCCCGCGCGCGTGCCGCATGCGACGCATAGTCGTGCGCCAGCATTGCGCCGGACTCCAGGCGTTCCCAGGTGGCCCGACTCTGGCGCAGCAGTTCGCAGGGCTGCATCGAGAGGGCCGCACAGCGCGACCCGTCACCCCCGGACCGGCAGGACAGCAGCAGTTCGGCAGTGCGCAACTGCAGCCGGGCCAGGTCCCGGGCCGATGTGACATTCAGCGGGTCCGCGCTGGAATACGAGGACTGCAGGCGCAGGGCATCCATTGCCGCTGCGGCGGCAGGCGCGGATTCGCGCCGCGCGGCATGCAGTTCGGCGCGAGTGGCGGCGTGGAAGGCCGCCTGCTCCTCGAGGGGCGCGCCGGCCTTCAGCTGCGCCGCGGGTGGCAGCTCCGGGCCCAGCGCCTCGAGCAGCAGTTGCGCCTCCTGCAGCTGCCCCGCGCGCACCAGCGCCGCCGCCAGCGCCGTGCCGGTTTCGACCCGATCGGCGCGACGCACGATGTTGCCGCGGTCCCGCTCGTAGAGCGTCCGGAAGATGCCCGCCGCGCGGCGGTATCCGGCCAATGCGTCGGCCGCCTGGCCGAGCCTGTCGAACCAGCCAGCCTGCGTGTACAGCGCCACCGCCAGGTCGCGCTGCCAGCCGGCATTGCCAGGGTCCTGCCGGGCGAGCGTTTCGCGGATCTGCAGGGATTCACGCATCAGCTGCATCGCAGGGGAAAGCCGACCCGCCTCAACGTGCACCTCCGCCACCTTTCGCAGGTCAAGCGCCACGGCGCGCAGCGCCCGCGTGTTGTCAGGCTCGGCTGCCTGCCAGGCGCGCGTCAGTGCCAGCGCTTCTTCCAGCAGTGGCTGCGCCTGGTCCAGTCGACCGGTGGCCAGGCGCTTGTTGCCCATCTCGAACAGCGCGCTTTCCAGCCAGTAACGGATGCTGCTTTCGGCCGGGTGCTGCTGGTGCAGCCTGCGCAGCGCGGCAGCGCTGCGCTCGTGCAGCGCCATCGAATCGTCAAACCGCAACAGGCTCGGACGGCTCTGCGAATACAGCACATTCGCCAGGTAGTTGCGCGCCCGCGCGAGGTTCACCTGTCGTTCGAGCGGCGCGCCGGCGCGCCCCACGAGTGACTCGAGCAGCTTCACCGCCGCTGAATAGCTGTCATGGGCGGCCTGGGCATCGCCCTGGCTCCAGCGCATGTCGCCCAGGTTCTGCAGGCTCGATGCCAGGTCCTGCTGATAGTCCTCGTTGCCGGGATCGACAGCCAGCAGTTCCCGCCGCAGTTTCAGCGCCACGTCGTAGTGCGCCATGGCATCGGAACCGCGACCCAGCTGGTTGATGACGGTGTAGTTGCCCTCGATGTCGCCGATCTTCTCGTACGCCGCGGCCAGGTCGCGTTTCAGCAAGGCATCCAGCCCCTGCTCCTTCACCAGCGAATCAAGGTAACGCAGCGCGCGCTCCACCAGCACCGCGCGCGCCTGCGTGGTGCCCTTCTCCAGCTCCGCGTCCACGTCGAAGATCATCGCGTGGGCGAGCTGCCGGACATCGCCCAGTCGCTGCTCCGCGCGCTGGCGCTGCAGGTTCGCCTCGCGCGCCTGCCACAGCGACATGGCGGCGCCCCCGACAAGGGCCACGATCGCCGCGGCGATGCCCGTGGCGGCGAGCGGATTGCGCTTCAGCAGGCGCCCCGTTCGATACCCCAGCGTGCTGGGTCGCGCCGACACCGGTTCGCTGCGCAGATGCCGCTCTACATCGGCGCGCAGCTGCTCCACCGAGCCATAGCGTCGCGCCGGCTCCTTGCGCAGCGCCATCAGCACGATGTTGTCCAGGTCCCCTGCCAGTTGCCGCGCGGCAACCGCCTTCACCGTCGCGCACTGGCTGGGACGCTGTGGCTCACGCAGGCAGATCTCGCGCAGCAGGCGTGGCTGGTCACCGAGCGCTTCGTGAAACGGATGCCGACCCGTGAGCAGCTCGAACAGCAGGCAACCCAGCGCGTAGACATCGGTGGTCGTGGCGGTGGCCTCGCCCCGGATCTGCTCGGGGCTCGCATAGCGCGGCGTGAGCAGCAGCATCGCGTGCCCGGTCATGGCCTGGGTGCGATCAACTGCGGCCGGATCCAGCAGCTTGGCGATGCCGAAGTCCAGCAGCTTCGGCGTGCCGTCAGCCGTCACCAGCACATTGCCGGGCTTGATGTCGCGGTGGATCAGCAGGCGCTGGTGCGCGTAGTGCACGGCCTCGCACACGCCCAGGAACAGGCTCAGCCTCGCGCGCAGGTCGGGGGAGCGCAAGCGGCAATATTCATCGAGCGGCAGCCCCTCCACGTACTCCATCACGAGGTAAGGCAGTCCGTCCGGCGTGATGCCACCGTCGAGCAGGCGCGCGATGTTCGGATGCGACAGGTCCGCCAGGATCTGCCGCTCCACGCGGAACCGGGCGAGGATCTCGTCGCTGTCCATGCCGCGCTTGAGCAGCTTGATGGCAACGCGCTGCCGGTACTCGCCATCGTCGCGCTCGGCCAGCCACACGAGCCCCATGCCGCCACTGCCGATCTGGTGCAGCAGTCGATAGGCGCCAAGCTGCCCTCCCGGTTCAACCATGGGGGGCAGCCAGTGGCACGCGCAGCGTCACCTTGGTTCCGCCCAGCGTGCCGGGATGCCAGGCGATCTGTCCGCCGAGGTCATCGGCCCGCGCACGCATGGAGCGCGTGCCCGTGCCGCTGCCGATGTTCGCGTCTTCGAAGTGGCCATCATCGGTCACGTCGCACATCAGCACGCCATCCACCTCATAGAAGCGCACCCGCAGCCAGCGCAGCGCCGCGTGCCGCAGCGCGTTGGTCACCGCCTCGCGCACGATGCGCGCCAGCTGCAGCGTGGTCGCCTGGTCCAGCGGCAGGTCCGGCAGGTTGGGGTCCTGTTCCCACAGCAGTTCCCGTCCGGCCGAGCGCAGACGGTTATCCGTCTCCGCCGCCAGCTCCCCGAGCAACTGGCGCAGCGTGGTTGGCGGGCGCTGCGCATCGGCCACCAGCGCCCGCAGCGTCTGCAGCGCCTGCCGTGCCTGCCCTGCCAGCGCCGCATCCGGCGCCGCGTAGACCAGATCGAGCAGCCGCGCGCCCAGATCATCGTGCAGGTCGCGATAGATGCGCTCGCGTTCGGCCGCGGCGGCATGTTGACGGGCCTGATGCTGCAGGCTCTCGTGCTGGCGCTGAAGCTGCTGCATCTCGGCGTGCCAGCGGAGCCTCTCACGCCGTCGCCGCATCCACTGCCAGGCGCCCCACGCAAGTCCCGCCAGCGCGAGTACCAGCAACAGGGATATGTTCAGTGGCGTGCCCGGGTTCACCATGCAAGCATAGCGTTGTGACGACAACCCCTGCGCAATTCCAGCCGCCCCGCCAGGTCCTGGCGGTGGACGATCATGGCGCGGCCCGGCAATGGATCGGCGATGCGGTGCGAGCCGCATTTCCAGCCGCCACGCTGCTCACCGCGCAGAACGCACGCGAGGCCATCACGCTGCTGACGGCGGAACCGGTGGACCTTGCCGTGATCGACCTGGGACTGCCCGATGCTTCAGGCCTCGAGGTGCTGCGTCTGCTGCGGCAGAGGCGACCGGCTTGCGTGCCGATCATCGCCACCGTGTTTGATGACGACGCACACCTGTTCGCCGCGCTGCGCGCCGGCGCGGCAGGCTATCTGCTGAAGGACCAGAGCCGCGAGTCCCTGGCCGAATCGCTGCGGGGACTGCTGGAGGGAAGACCCGCCCTGTCCGCCGGCATCGCAAGGCGGCTGATGGCGCATTTCGCGGCAGCCGCCCCCTCGGCCGTGGCTTCCACGACGGTGGCCACCGAACCCTCCCCTGCGCTGACAGGTCGAGAGAAGGATGTACTGCAGCTGGTATCCAAGGGCTGCAGCGTGCCCGAAACCGCGAAGGTGCTGGGCATCAGCGCCCATACGGCGCACGGCTATGTGAAGGACGTGTACCGGAAGCTTGCCGTTTCCAGTCGCGCGGAGGCCGCCCTTGCCGCCAATCGCATGGGAATCGTCTGACAGACCCCCTGATCCGGGGGCTGTGGCCCAGCCGGCCCCGGACTACCCTTCATGCAACCCCCTGCGTAAAGGAAAATCCATGTCGACCCGCCGCCTGCCGATACTTGCCGCCCTGTTCGCCTGCACCAGCGCATACGCCATCACCATCGGCGGGGGCGGCGACGCGAGGGAAGTGGACCTCAGCCAGACCTTCGACCTGTCCGCGGACCGCGCGAGCTCGGCCAAGACCTACATCGTGGCTCGCGGCACGCCCAAGGGCATCAAGCGCGTGGCGATCGCCAGCTTCTGCGTCGGTGCGGTGTACGGCAAGGGCGTATCGGGATCATCGAGCGGCGGCACGATGTCGTTCTCGAAATCGGCGGTCAGCGGCTTCCCCGGCGGACTGCCCGCGGGTGAACTGGCGCTCGCCGCGGAAGCCATGCGCCAGCAGCTCGAGGCCAGCTTCACTGCGGCCGGCATCGAAGTGGTTCCCTATGAGCAGCTCTCCGCGATGCCTTCCTTCCAGAAGTTCGCGCAGCGCATGGTGACGGAACCGCAGCTGGTGGACGAGAACCTCGACCTCGGCAAGGGCAAGGATGGCAAGCAGTTGCTGGTGGTCTTCTCGCCAGGCCAGCGCCCGTTCCTCAAGGACTGCCGCAACCAGAATCCGGGCACGCTGATGGCAAAGGCAAAGCTCGCATTCGAGAAGGAAATGGCCGGCATCAACCTGGTTTCGGCAGTCGTGACGATGGACTTCGCGAAGCCGCTGGCCGGCGGCGGGTTCTTCAGCGGGGCCAAGGCCGATCTGAAGTACGGGCAGTTCATCGCCCCCGGCGTCACCAGCAACGGCCTGGAGTTCACCGGCACCGGTGGCGGCACGCTGTGGCTGAAGCAGGCCATCGTGGCGGCGCAGAATCCCTTCACGGAAGGCGGCAAGGGCGCGGTCAAGCGCAAGGGTGAGTACGACTGGCTCCGCGGCACGTCGACCACGACCACCACGCAGTCCACCACCATCGATGCCGATCACGAGCTGTGGGCAACCAACGCCGAGTCGCACATGAAGGCGCTGGCGGAGATGTACGTGGCGGCACTCACCGCCGCGAAATAGGCGCCAGGGAACAGGCGGTCAATGCGACAGCGCGTAGACCGCCATGTTCACGCCCATCCGCAGGCCCAGCGATGCGCCTTCGGCCGGGTAATCCGGATCATCGGCCCACTGGTATGAATCGCCCAGGTCGTTGTTGAAGGCGATCGCGACCATCACCCGGCCTTCATCGTCGAGGACGGCGCGCCAGTGCGGCACGGCGCCGTCGTTGCGGTAGCCGCCGCCAAAGCGCAGCGAGTTCCAGTTGGGCACCTGGCCACGGGTATCGAGGTCATACACCGTGTGCAGCAGCGGATGATCGTCGGGCAGGTCGATGATCTCCCGGTCCGGAAAAACCCGGCGCATGCCCTCGCTGAAGCCTTCCCATTCATTGGTGCCGAAGAAGCTGTCGGCCACCAGGAAACCGCCGCGCAGCAGGTAGTCGCGCAGCTTGGCCACCTGATCGTCGGTGAGATCCCAGAAACCGGGCAGGCCCACGATCATGAAGGGCCAGTCGTAGACGTCGTCGCCATCGTCCAGGTTCACCGGCTGTTCGGCGGAACGCACATCGATGGTGGTGAGGCGGCGCAGGATCTTCGCGTAGTAGCGGTCACCGCGCGGATAGTCCACCGCCCAGGCCGTGCCCCCCTCGCGCCAGTCGCCGAATCCGCGCCGGCGAAAGCCGAAATTGCCGGGATACATCATGCGCGCGACGACGAACCCGGAAGGCTTGTCCCAGCCTTCGGGCAGCGGCACATCGGCCTGGGGCTCCAGGCTGGCATACACCCGGAATTCCCGCTCGGCAAACACGGCCGTGGCGGCGAACAGCAGCAGGCCGATAACCGCAAACCAAGGCGAACGCGCTACACGCATGATCCGGCAAGCCTACTCCAGGTTTGCGTTGTAGCGGGCGGCTGTCTAGTCTGCGTGGGCCATGGCCGCCAGCACGAACAAGAACAATTCCGCGCCCATCGGGATCACCGACCGCATTGCCAGCCTGGATTTCATCCGCGGCATCGCGGTGCTGGGCATCCTGGCCTCGAACATCGTCACCTATGCGCGCCCCAATGAGGCCCGGCGGGTGCTGGCGCTGGTGCACGAACCCACGTGGACCGAGTGGTTCCCGTGGCTCGCGAACTACGTCTTCATCGACGGCAAGTTCCGCGGCATGTTCGCGGCGCTGTTCGGCGTGGGACTGGTGGTGTTCATGGAGCGCGCGCGGGCGCGCGGCGCGCCGGCCCGCTGGCTGCAGGTTCGCCGGCTGTTCTGGCTGGCGCTGTTCGGTCTGCTTCACTTCCTGTTCCTGTTCGAGGGCGACATCCTGTTGCAGTACGCGCTGCTCGGGCTGCTGGCGTTGTGGGTCGTGTTCTGGAACCCGAAGGTGCTGCTGGCGCTGGGCATCACGCTGCTGGCCGTCGACTCCACGCTCTCGAGCCAGGCGCTGTGGCAGTCGGCCGCCGAAGAACGCGTCGCCCTCGCCGCGCCCGCCGGCTCGAAGCCGCGCGAGGACTACGAGAAGTACTGGCAGCGTCAGCGCGACTCCGTGACAGAAGAGGCCCGATGGATGGCCCAGGGCAGCATGGGCCAGATCCTCTCGCACCGCTTCACGCGCGAGGGACGCCTGAATCCCGCGGCAGTGCTCGACCCGGTTCTGGGTCTGCGGTTCGCGATCCTGGAATACCTGCCGATGATGATGATCGGCGCGGCGCTGTATCGAATGGGCTTCTTTGGCGGCATGTGGAACCGGCGCCGCATGCTGCGCTGGGGCACCGCAGGCGTTGGGTTCGGCATCGTCACGGCGCTGGCCCTGGGCCTGTGGCTGAAGCAATCAGGCTGGCTCTACGAGCTCAACTACTTCGTGTTCTATGGCCCGGTGCACATCCTGCGCCTGCCGATGACGCTGGGATACATGGCGCTGCTGGTGGCGTTGGCGCCGCGTCTGGTTCCGACGAACATCGGTCGCCGCTTCGAGGCGGCCGGGCAGACGGCGATGACCAACTACCTGGGCATGTCGTTCGTCATGGCGCTGATCTTCCAGGGCTGGGGCCTGGGCCTGTTCGACCGCTTCAACCGCTTCGAGCAGTGGGGCTTCCTGCTGCTGGGCTGCATTCTGATGCTGGCCTGGTCGCAGCCCTGGCTCGCGCGCTTTCGCTTCGGGCCGCTCGAATGGGTGTGGCGCTGCCTCACCTACTGGCGGCCATTTCCGTTGCGGCGCTAGCGCGGCAGCTGCGCGCCCGGCCGCGCCACGAAGCAGCCGTGGAAGCTCATCGGCAGGTTGAAGGGCAGTCGCACCCGCGCCACGGGCGCACCGAGGAAATCCTTCGTGTCGAGCACATACAGCTCGGCCAGGTTTTCCTTCACGCGATTGACCACTGACACCAGGTAGCCATCCCCCTCGGGGGAATCCGGCGCGCGCGGCACGAACACCGCTTCCTGCGACATGCCGGGATTGTCCGTCTTCAGCAGCTGGTGCACGCGATGCTCGCCGGTCTGCCAGTCGACCATCGCGATTCCGTCGAAGGTCTTGTGCCAGCCGTAGCGGTAGGTCTGCAGCCCGCGCCGCTCGTCCATCTTGGGCATCTCGCCGATGGCCTTGTCGAAGCCCTGCAGCGTGACCTTGCCATCCGCGCGCGACAGGTCGAAGTGCAGGCGCGTGAGCTTGCTGTCGGCCACCGCATTGGGCGTGGGATTGCCGTTCACGTCGTTGAAGAACGCGAAGCTGTTGCCCGGCGCGGCGAAGCCATCGACGAACACCTGGTCGCCCTCGCTCCAGGCATTCATGAAGTGCGCGATCATGGCGCCCGGCACCGCATGCCAGCGGATGTCCTTCGTGGTACCGCTGCGCGGCATCACGCCATACATGGGATGCAGCGAGGGATCCCAGGCGTAGAAATCCCCACCTGACTTCATGCGCGCCAGGTCGACCGTGAGAGGCATCACGGTGAAGATCACATGCTCGCGCGTCATCGCGAAGTCATGGCACACGCCCGGATAAGGCATGACCAGCTCTTCCTGCCGCACCAGGTTGCCCTGCCGGTCGAACACCGTCAGCGCCATCTCGTTGCGGTATTCCTTGTGGCAGAACTGGCCGTAGCTCCACCATTCACCCGTCACCGGGTCGATCTTCGGGTGCGCGGTCATGGTCCTGGTCTTCAGGCGCGGCTTGAACTCGGCGTAGCCGCGCGTTTCGAGCGTGGCCGGATCCAGTTCCATCGGGACCGAATCCTCACGCAGCGCATACAGCCTGCCGTGGTGCCAGAACGCGCTGGTGTTGCCGGTGTTGTCGCGATCCAGCCCCGCTAGCTCGGGCGCGTCGGTGTAGCCATTGCGGTACTTGCCGGCGAGCCGCCGCCGCGCCTTGCGTTCAGCCAGGTAGCGCTCGGTCTTCACATAGCGACAGCGGAAATCCACCTTGCCGCCGGAAAGGTGGAACACCGAGGCCATGCCATCGCCGTTCAGGATGATGTCGCCCGGCAGCGTGGGATAGGCGTCATCCGCGCCACAGCGGTAATACGAACCTTCCAGCGCTGCCGGCAACTCGCCCAGCACCTCGCAGTCGTACACATCGGCTTCGAAGCGAAACGGCTTCTGCGTTCCGTAGAAACTCAGCGCCTGGATGAATGGTTCCGGCATATGGCCCCCGAATTTTCGTAGGGCATAATGGCCGGCCGCTGCAGTGAAGACAATACAGAAGGGGGCGCCATGGCCAACGCAGGCTCGCGGAGCATTCCGGTCCGCAATCCGCGCACCGGTGGGATTGATTTCGATTTGCAGGTCGCGGGCCCCGCCGACGTGGCCGCGAAGGCGGCTGTGCTGCGCGCCAACCAGAAAGCCTGGGCCGCGATGGGCCTTTCCGGTCGCAGCGCCGTCATGGCGCGCTGGCTGGGAGAGGTGAAGAAGCGTGCCACGGCCATCGCCGAGGCCGATGCCGAAGACACGGGCGGCTGCCACACCTCGTACCTGCAGGGCTTCATCACGATGGGCAACATCGGTGGCTGGCTGGAAGATGCCAGCGGCGCGCTGGCGAAGGCCACCTGCAGCGGCCCCTCGAAAGCCGTGCCCAGCGTGGAGGTGCGCACCCAGTTCGTTCCCTATGCGCTGTGCGGTGTCATATCGCCGTGGAACGCGCCGATGATGCTGGCGCTGCTCGATGCCGTGCCGGCGCTGTTTGCCGGCTGTGCCGTGCTGCTGAAGCCCAGCGAGGTCACCCCGCGCTTCACCGGGCCTCTGTTCGAGAGCGTGCGCGCCGTGCCGGAACTGGCCGCGGTGTTCGACTTCGTCACCGGAGACGCCGAGACAGGCAAGGCCGTGATCGACAATGCCGACGTGCTGTGCTTCACCGGCAGCGTGCCCACTGGCCGCAAGATCGCCGTGCACTGCGCGCAGCGGCTTATTCCCTGCTACCTCGAACTCGGCGGCAAGGATCCGGTGATCGTCACCGCCAGCGCCGACCTGGAGCGCGCCACCACCGCCGTGCTGCGCGGCGCCGTGCACGCCAGTGGCATGGTCTGCTTCTCGGTGGAGCGCATCTACGTGGATGAACGCATTCACGATGCGTTCGTCGCGCGCCTCATCGAGAAGGCGAAGGCCGTGCGCCTGAACACCGACAACCCGCGCGCAGGGCACCTGCACCCGTTCACGTTCGCGCCGCAGGCCGACATCGTGCGGCGCCACCTGGATGATGCCGTGACCAAGGGCGCCATCATCCACACCGGTGGCCAGGTGGAGATCCATGGCGGCGGCCTGTACATGCGCCCTACCGTGCTCACCAACGTCACGCACGGCATGCTCATCATGCAGGATGAAACCTTCGGCCCCTGCCTGCCGGTGATGAAGTTCCGCACGCTGGATGAGGCCATCGAGCTTGCCAACGACACCACCTTTGGCCTCACGGCATCGGTGATCGCCGGCAGCGAGTCCGAGGCCCTGCCCATCGCCGAACGCGTGAACGCGGGCTCGGTGTTCGTGCAGGACACCTTCCTCACCTTCGCCAAGAACCGCACCATCGGCACCAACAGCTTCGGCTTCTCGGGCGTGGGGGGCGGATCACGCACCGGCCCCGAGGCCATCCTGCGCTTCGTGCGCCGCAAGGCGCTGCTGACACAGCATGGCGCGCCCGCCGACATCCAGAACGACCATCACCTGCACGGCGGACTCGCCAAAGGGACAAACCCATGAGCTGGCAACTGAGCGCGCTCGATCGGCTGGAGATCCAGGAGATCTATGCCAGGTACGCCTGGGGCATCGACCTTGCGGACCTCGACATGGCGCTGTCCACGTTCGCCGAGGACGCCTGGTTCGATCACCTGTGGCAGGGCAAGGTGCAGGGCCACGCGGCCATCACCGACAACCTGAAATCGCTGTGGTACGACCGCCAGCACTGGTGGATCGGCCGCCAGCACGTGATGAACACCTTCATCATGGAGCCGCGCGCCGAGCAGGGCGAGGTCGACGTGAAGTGCTTCTTCCAGATCCTGCAGCACAGCGTCGACTACAAGAACAACTTCGTGTTCGGCATCGGCACGCGCACCGACCATGTCACGAAGAAGGAAGGCCGCTGGAAATTCCAGAGCCTGTCAGTCAACGGCTGGACGCAGCTTGCAGACATTCCCTGGCAGGGCGAGATCACCATCAAGCGTCCGCCGCAGGCGCCGGTGTCCAATCCCAACCTGAAGGGCAAGCCGTGAAGGTCACTGCGGCCGTCAGTCGTGGCAAGGGCGACGCACCAGAGCTGGAACCGCTCGACCTGGAGGCGCCCCGCGCAGGCGAGATGCTGGTGCGGCTGGTGGCCACGGGCATCTGCCACACCGATCTGCACGAACACCCGGGCCGGCATGCGCCGCAGCCCATCGTGCTGGGTCATGAAGGCGCGGGTGTCGTGGAAGCGCTGGGCGCCGGCGTGCGCGGCTTCGAGCCCGGCGATCATGTCATCCTCAGCGGCAGCTCCTGTGGTCGTTGCCCGAGCTGCCTCGCCAATCGCCCCACCTACTGCGACCTGGCCATGCCGCTGTGCTTCGGCGGCAAGCGACTGGATGGCTCAACCGCGCTGAAGTGCGGCGAGGATTCCGTGCACTCGCACTTCTTCGGCCAGTCGAGCTTCGCCACGCACACCGTGGTGCCCGAACGCACCGCCGTGAAGGTGGACAGGGACCTGCCGCTCGAGAAGCTGGGCCCGCTGGGCTGCGGCGTCATCACCGGCGCCGGCGCCGTGATCGAGGCGCTGCAGGTGGGTTACGGCGATTCCATCGCCATCTTCGGCGTGGGTGGCGTGGGCCTGTCGGCCGTGATGGCGGCCCGCCTGGTCGGCGCGCGGCACATCGTGGCGGTGGATGTGAATGCGGAGCGGCTCGCGCTTGCCCGCGAACTGGGCGCCACGCATGTGTTCAATTCCGACGACGACGCGGTGAAGCAGATTCGCGCCGTCACCGGTCGCGGCATCCGCTGCTCGCTCAACTCCACCACGGTGCCTGCCGTGCACACGATGGCGCTGGAAGTGCTGGCCATGAACGGCACGGCGGGCTTCGTGGCTGCGCCCCGCGTTCCCTGGGCGCCGGCGATGTTCCCGATGCTGGCCGGGGGCCGCCAGATGCGGGGCATCCTGGGTGGCGATGCCCACCCCGGCCTGTTCCTGCCGAAGCTCATCGACTACTGGCGCCAGGGCCGATTCCCGTTCGATCGCCTGCTCACGTTCTATCGCTTCAACGAGATCGCCCGCGCCTTCGATGACGTGCACCACGGCCGCGTGATCAAGCCAGTGCTGCTGATGGAGGGCACGCCATGACACCTGAAACACGTGCGAAGCTCGCGCAGCTCGGCACCGAGCTCACGCCCACGCTGCTGCAGACCACCACGAAGCTGATGGCCTCGATCGCCGCGCCGCGCGATTCGAACGTGGTCATCACGCGCGACCACCAGTACGGCCCCGATGCGCGCAACCGCCTCGATATCCACCGCAAGGGGCAGCCGCACGCAGCGCCCGTGCTGGTGTATGTGCATGGCGGCGGGTTCGTGATGGGCGACAAGACCTCTGCCGGCTCCCCGTTCTACGACAACATCGGCCAGTGGGCCGCGCAGCAGGGGTTCATCGGCGTCACGCTCACCTATCGCCTTGCGCCGGCGCATCACTGGCCCTGCGGCCCGGAAGACATGGCGCAGGCGGTGCGCTGGCTGCGGGCGAACATCGGCGCGCATGGCGGCGATCCGGCGAAGATCTTCCTGTTGGGACAGAGCGCCGGCGCCGTGCATGTGGCCGCGTACACCGCGCACGCACAGTTCCATGACGAGGGCGACCCGGGCATAGCCGGCGCGCTGATGACCTCGGGCATCTACGATCCCACGACGCAGCCGCCGAACCCGTTTGGCCTCGCGTACTACGGGGAATCCCCCGCCACGCTGGCCCAGGCTCGCTGCACGGCTGGCCTGCTGGCTACGCGAGTGCCGCTGCTGTTCAGTGTCAGCGAGCTGGATCCCGCGGATTTCCAGGCCCAGGCCGCGCAGCTGGCTGCGGCGTGGTTTGCCGCCAAAGGGGCCTATCCCCCGATGGAATACCTGGCAGGCCACAACCATCTGTCGCCAGCACAGTGCATCGGCTCGAGCGAGGACGACCTGGGCCCGCGCATCGCGCGCTTCATGGCCCTGGCCCTCGCACCGGTCAGCGGGGCTTGAGGTCCTCGCGCAGCGTGCGGCTGGCCAGCAGGTAGAACACCGCGGCCACCGCATAGGCCAACACGCACAGCGACAGCGCGCCGATGAGTCCGGTGCGCGAGGCGGCGGTGCAGGCATCGACCATGCCGGGGGCAATGGCGCCCGGACGGCACAGCGCCAGGTAGCCTTCCTGCGCGAACGACGATGCCGCGATGCGGTCACTGAAGAACCCGACGAAGGTTGGCCCGATGCCCGTGCCGGCCAGCGCATACAGCATCGCGAACACCGCGGCCGTCGACGAACGCATGTTCACCGGCGTGAGATTCTGGATCAGCGCCACGGTCGGGCCGTAGTGGATCATCGCGCCGAGGCAACCCAGCCCGATGAGCACCACGGCAAGGCCCAGCGCCTCGCTGCGGAATCCCACCACGAAACAGGCGGTGGTCAACACCAGCGCGATGGCCGGCGCGATCACCCACCACCGCGGATCGCGCGACGAGGCGCGGTCGGTGCCGAATCCGCCGATCACGAGTCCCACGGCCAGCGAGGCGCC
>Ga0075163_10006348_pt1 | contig 15644 bp, 13 predicted proteins | sample JI1023141ADNA_FD_71478 | JGI IMG/M metagenome (GOLD analysis project Ga0075163, IMG submission 71478) | Wastewater effluent complex algal communities from Wisconsin, to seasonally profile nutrient transformation and Carbon sequestration -... | ecosystem: Engineered > WWTP > Effluent > Algae... | reverse complement strand
CTAGTAACATTCCAACTAACATTCCAACTATAAATCCTAGTAACATTCCAACTATAAATCCAACTAATCACCCAACTAACATTCCAACTATAAATCCAACTAATCATCCAACTAATCACCCAACTATAAATCCAACTAACATTCCAACTATAAATCCTAGTAACATTCCAACTAACATTCCAACTATAAATCCAACTAATCATCCAACTAACATTCCAACTATAAATCCTAGTAACATTCCAACTATAAATCCTAGTAACATTCCAACTAACATTCCAACTATAAATCCTAGTAACATTCCAACTATAAATCCAACTAATCACCCAACTAATTATCCCAGTAACATTCCAACTAATTACCCAACTAATTACCCAACTAAATATCCAAGTAATCGTATTACTAGCAATACAAATCGGCCTATAACATCCTATTATACTGTAACTGAATTAACACGATCGTCGTCTATATCAAATACATTTTCTTATATACTTTATTTGTTGTTAATTGGCATAAATTAAAAAAAATATATTTATATAAAAATAAACTTATTATCTCTTTTTTTTATTCAAACATTCCCTACATATTGCCATATATTTCTCATCTCCTCCTATATCAATCTGCTCAATTGATTCATTACTAATTAATTTATATGTAAATGGAGCGTCATTAATATTGCAAACCGCACAAATTGCATTCAATAATATAATATTATCGACATATGGATATAACTGTTCAAATCCTTTAAAATTCATTTGATTATATGTACCATTCAACGCACTAATATATATTTTTTTATTTATATTTGCCCATTTATTTACTGTTGTAATATCACTGAAAAACTGACCCTCATCTATTCCTATAATATCATATAACGATATTCTTTCATCAGAAATCTCACTCAAACTCCTTACATATACTGTATCATTTGCTATAAATTCATTTTTTGCATGCGAAACCAATTTTTTCTCATTTGTATATCTTAGATCATCTTTATATTTAATAACTAAAATAGTTTTACCTGTTCTCTTAAACCTTTCCAACTTTGAAATTAAAGTTGTTGTTTTACCTGAATACATCGGACCCATAATCAATATTATTTCCCCCATTTTATATTTATATTTAATATATATTATTTCAAATTTAAAAAAAAATAATTCTATGTAATGTGAATTAATATGAATTAATACCATAATCAATCTTTTTGTCTACGCTAAAATTCGTTGAACATATCTGCTAGCTTTTTTTCAATCACAAATTATCCATCAGATTCATTTGATTCTTCATTTTCATTTGATTCTTCATTTTCATTTGAATTCAACATCCATCCAATCAATTCTTCATCACTAATTTGCATATTCGACATAATGATTTTTTTCTGATATTCGATAATCATATCATCTGAATCAATATCGAGACATAATTCTTCTTGAATACTAGTCATCAATATTTCGATAAAATTTAACGTTTGATAATAAATACTTTGGGTTGCTGCAGTTTATTCTTATTTATCATTTTAATTCAATTTTTTTTTTAACTAAAAAATAAAAATAACTATATCATCAAGATTCATCATTAATGTTTTTGTTTACGATAAAATTCGTTGAATGTCTTTGCAACCTTAGCTTTTTCAATCACTTCATGATTATCTATTTCTTCATAATCACTCATTTCTTCTTCAGATTCATTATGTTCATCATTTGATTCATCATCAGATTCATTATCATTTGATCCGTCATCATAAACCTTTTCTGGATCATCATTAATATCACCATTTGATTCTTCATCTGATTCATCATCAGATTCATCGTCATTACCTATGAGTTGTTTCTGCTTATATTCATCAAACATAACATCGATAGTTGGATACTTATAATCGGGTCGTAAATCTGTTCGAATACTATTCAATACATGTTCAAAACTAATTTCTTCATTTGAATTCAACATCCACCCAAACAATTCTTCATCACAAATTTGAATATTCAACCCTATCATATTTGCAGTAATATTACGCATTCTCTTATCATCAACATTCACGCATTTTTCTTTATAATAATCCATGTATTCTACCTTAATCTTAATAAAAATATCAATATATTGTTCTACCTTTTTAATCGCTTTATCATAATTATTTTTTTTGATATCTCTAAAATAATTTTTTGTAATAATACTATTATAAAATTCTGCAATTGGTACTACAATATCAGACTCATTACACCACTTGAATGATTTTGTAATTTCCCAAAATTCCTTAACTGCCATTTCTTCTACTTCCATAACCGGTTGTTTCATAATTGGTTTCTCAATTATATTCTCAAGTGTTTTATTAACTTCATTAATTGTTTTCTTAACTTCATTAATTGTTTCCTTATCTTCATTAATTGTATTAGTTTGTTTTTCGACAACAATATCATTGAATGATTCAAAATCCTTATTTGTAATTTTCAATACTTCCATCTTATTATTAATAATATACTTAAAATTAGGTGTTTGTCCTGAAATAATTTGCTTTGTTGCATTATCTGGTATTTTACTGTTAATCATTTTATAAAATAATATATCAGATGACGCTAAATTTGCAGCTGAAATCGATTCTGGTGTTATTACACCAGTTATAATCGGTTTGCTAATATTCAAATTATTTTTGTCGATTTTATGCATCTTTAGCTTACCTTACTTTAAAATAATAAACAATAATTCAATTTTTAAATTACACTAGTTATTTTTACATTGTTCTAACACCTTTTTCATACATTCATATTGCACCAATAATTCATTCCTAAGCTTCTCATTATCCTCCATATTTTTCTTAATCTCACATATCATTTCTTCACTTATATTATTTGTACCAGTTGTATCACTTATATCATTTGTATCACTTATATCATTTGTATCATTTGTATCATTTGTGCCAATTATATCAGGATGATCAATTATATCACTACTGAATATCATTTTTTCATCTGAATAAAAATTCGGATCATCATATTTTGCATCTGCTGTATAATCACCATTCAACATACGATTACGCATTACTTGTCTCTTCCTATCTATTAATATCTGCAAACGCTCCATATCATCATTAAAATTATTAATCTTATCCTCTATATTATCATTAGTATGTTCTGAAAGAACATTCATATCACCCATCATGTTACCCATAAAATCGTCCATTTTAGTTTACATATATAATCTACATCATTTCTATTTAATTGAAATTTTAAATAAAAATTTAATTTTTTATTTCGGTGCTATTAATTCTAATAAGTTAACGAATGTATAATTTGTTAATGCTGGTAATTGCCTTTCTATATTTGACTTTCTTATTTTATATATTATATTATTTAATGTCTCCATTGATTTCATTGATAATTGATGCGATATCACCAATGCTGATCTATTAATTCCTGCCGCACAATGTACTAAAATTTTCACCTGCCCATTACTAATGTTCTCCCACTTATTTATCTGATTATATATATTTGTTAATATTCTATGCACCTTAATTTTATCATTATCTAACAAAAATTTATCCTCCAATGGATAAAATATATACCTAATCCCTAAACACTTATACATTTTTAACAACTCACTTGTTGGCTTAAACTCACTCACATTTATTATAATATTAATCTTCTCATTACTCACATAATTTATAAATAACCTCTCGCTTTCACCCTGCTTTGGCTGACAAAAATTCGCTGACGCTATATAATAATCTATTGGTGAATCTACCCCCTTTATTTTAACAACATCACACATACCTAATTTATTATTTTTAAAAATGATATTACATATTATTATTAATATTTCTTCTACAAAAAATAATTAATTATAAATTTATTAAAAAAAATACACACCAATTAATACAAATATTTTCACAAAAATACAACCCATAATTTACAAATTAATAAAAAAAATTCATATTAAATTATTATACTTATAAAATAATAGAATACTCACTTATCATAACACAAAAAATTATCATTTTTACAAATGTCTTATGATAATAATTGCGTATATCTTGAATGCCTTCCAGATATATCTCTTGACGATTTAACCGATGTTGAGATAACCAACCCCACACCCGATCAAGTACTTACTTACAATGGCACATTATGGATCAATGCATTTAATAATGGTTCTAACTGCATTTACTTAGATTCCCTATGTGATGTTGTATTAACCAACCCCACCCCTGACCAAGTACTCACTTTCAATGGCACCGACTGGATCAATGCTGATTCCTCCATCACCAACATTTCTCTTGACGATTTAACCGATGTTGAAATAACTAATCCGACAGTTGATCAGGTACTCACTTACAATGGCACACTATGGATCAACTCCATTAATAATGGATCTAACTGCATTTACTTAGATTCACTGTGCGATGTTATATTAACCAACCCCACCCCCGATCAAGTACTTACTTTCAATGGCACCGACTGGATTAACGCTGATTCAAATGATTCCAATATTGCATTGAATGATTTAACCGATGTTGAAATAACTAATCCGACAGTTGATCAGGTACTCACTTACAATGGCACCTTATGGATCAACTCCATTAATAATGGATCTAACTGCATTTACTTAGATTCCCTGTGCGATGTTGTATTAACTGACCCCACCCCCGACCAAGTACTCACTTTCAATGGCACAGACTGGATCAATGCCGATTCAAATGATTCCAATATTGCATTGAATGATTTAACCGATGTTATATTAACAGATCCCGTAGCTGATCAAGTATTAACTTATAATGGCACCGACTGGATCAACACCGATTCTAGCAACCTTAATATCGCATTGTATGATTTAACTGATGTTTGCTCTGGTGTTGCTAACCCCGATTTATTTGACTATTTAGTATTTGATGGAACCGATTGGTGTAAACGACCAGTCGGCCTAGTTAATGGTACCCGCAATACAGCTGGTGGTGCCGAAGCATACCAGGGTAGCGCAGGCATTGATAATACTGCATGGGGGTATCGAGCCCTGCGCAATGTTTCAACAGGCAGTCGCAATACTGGCCTCGGCATTTATGCTTTATATTCTACTACTACTTCTAATCAAAATACAGCCATTGGCTGCCGTGCCCTACAACTTAATACCGCTGAAAATAATACTGCTGTTGGTTACCTTGCCATGGCCTTAAACACGACTGGTACTCGCTGTACCTCAATCGGTGTTGGCACATTACAATCTAATACATTAGGTACTGATAATACTGCTTTAGGTCACGATGTCCTCAGATCTAATACCATTGGCTCTAGTAATACTGCAATTGGAGGTGGCTCACTATATTCCAATATTGACACTAACCAAAATACTGCTGTTGGACATAATTCATTACGTTTAAATACTGCTGATAATAATACTGCTGTTGGCACTAGTTCCATGACCTCAAACACTACTGGCACCCGCTGCTCTGCAATAGGTTCCTTTTCATTAGCTGCAAATACAACAGGAAGTTATAATACTACTGTAGGCTTTGATTCCCTTAGAAATACTACTACAGGTAGTAGAAATACTGCAATTGGAACTAACGCCCTATTTTCTAATATTTCTTCTAACCAAAATACTGCTGTTGGCAGCAATGCGTTAAGACTTAATACGGCTGCGGATAATACCGCTGTTGGATATAATTGCATGAACGTCAATACAACCGGGACTCGCTGCTCTGCACTCGGATTAGGCTCATTAACAACAAATACATCAGGAAATGATAATAATGCTTTCGGATATCAAACACTTAGATTTAATACTACTGGCTCTAGAAATGTTGCAATTGGTAATTCAGCATTATATTCAAATTTAACAACTATTCAAAATGTTGCAGTTGGTAATAATTCTTTAAGGAATAATATCGCCGACAATAATACTGCCGTTGGATTCTATACACTTAGGTTTAATACAACTGGTACTCGCTGTACTGCTATAGGAGGTGGTGCATTAGGTGCAAATACAACAGGTAATGAAAACACTAGTTTAGGCTTTGATTCCCTTAGATTTAATACAACAAGTAGCCGATGTGTTGCCATTGGTAATAATGCATTAAGAATAAATATATCATCTAATCAAAATGTTGCTGTGGGCTGCAATGCATTAGTAATATTTAATGGTACTGATACTAATAATACTGCTGTTGGCTATAATGCTTTATCTACAAATACCGCATTTGGTGGTATATCTGCACTTGGCGCTAATGCTCAGGCTACCGCAAGCAACCAATTTATTGTTGCAACGAATAATGCAAATAAACTATTAACATCATTTACCGAAACCACCGGCGTATTTGGCGGACAACGATTAATGGATATTACCATTAATGGCACCGATGCTAAACTCCCACTATATGATGTTACTAATACCGACATCCCATTAATCGAACTAAAACAACCCGAAGCATTAAACCAAATAATTGAATACGATGGCGTTACATGGACCAACTTAGATGGATCCTCATTTGTATGCGATAACTTAGCCAACTGCTCTATTGGTGACTTAGGCGATGTTAACACAACCGGCGTTACCACTGGCGATGTATTATCTTACAATGGCACTGAATGGGTTACATCCGCTACCGACCCCATTAATTCCTCATATCCTATTATTGGAAATGGCTTATTAATTAACCCCATACGATTAACCGATGGCAACCTACTCTCTGAACACATTCGATGGGATGGCACCCAATGGCAAATACGCCAATCCCCATTTGATGCTATTATTGCCACTACAGATGGCGACTTTACCACCATTGAAGATGCTATTAATGCTGGATGCACCCGATTAGCCGTTCTCACAAATAGCACACAAACCACTGTATGCGATCTACAATCCGACACTTATATCCGACTATTTAATTCCACCTTATCTAACTCCCCTTTAACCAATGCTATTAACCTCAACAACCACAACCTTACCATTGAAGGCACTGGCGAAATTATATGGAATGGCTCTACCAATGTTAATACCCCAGGCTACTATGCCCATAACAACGGCTCAAACACCTCCCTCAATGCTCCCACCGTTCACCTTAACAATATTACCTTCTCCATCGACAATAACCTTGGCCCCCAACCCCGCTATATCACCACTGCTAACCAACAAATATCCAACGTCACCTTTATACCCCCCGACAATACCGACCACTCCCTTATCATTGCCTCCAATGGCACCAACCAAACTACCACACAATTATCCAATTGCATATTTAAAACCAACGACACCATTGGCACCATTATTCAATGCCTCAACACTGGCATACTTGAAACTGTAAACACCCAATTCTCCGGCAACCTTAATGCCACCTCCAACCATATCAAAATATTTAACAAATCTATCCTTAACAATACCACCACTGACGATAACCTAAATATCCTTGTCAACAACTTCAATGGCTCCAACAGCTCTGTCAATATATCCAACCTTAACAGCACCTTACCCACCCATATCAACATCACCAACTCCCACCACACCTCCATACACAACTCCCAACTTAAAGGCAACCTCACCATCAATAATTCCGACACCCTCAACATCCACAACTGCAACGTTGACAATATTAACACCACCTCCAACCTCTCCCGCTTCACCAACAACTACTTCAATGGCACCACCCTATTCACTGGCGAAAAAATGATTATCAACACAAACCACTTTGACGGCAGCAACTGCGTTGTTAATGGCAACTACAATATCATCAACTCAAACTTCTGCAACTCCTCTATCACTTTAGCACCCACCTCTGACAGCAATATCATCTCCTCTAACCTATCACAATTCCCCATCAATACCATTGGCACCACCAACACCATTGTTATCGGCAACCTCGACTATTAAATTATATAATTTATATTAAAAAAAATCTTTTTTTACTTAAAATATCAAATTAATCATACTACTTATGCAACACTATAACCCAATTAAACTTAAAATTGTATTGTATAAACAAAAAAATAAAAATGAATACTTATGATTCTGATAATGATACTATTTTAATATATGATACTTATGATTCTGAATATTATTCTTATCATAATGATGCATTGTATAAAAATGATAATGAGCTACATCGTGCTATACGTAATTATAAAAAGTTAAACATAGATTATGAAACATACATATGTATAATATCATCTCTTATTACACCGGATACCATACATAGTCTAGATAAAGATGGTAATACACCGCTACATTGTATTATAAATCAGAATCACACCATAGAATTAATTAAGCTTCTTCTATTACATAAAGCAGACCCCAATCGAATAAATACATTAGGCGATACTCCGTTACATTGTGTTATTACTAATTCAAAGGATAATATATTTATAAATAAACGTACACATAAACAGATAGAATATAACCGTAGAATTACAATATCTGAACTTCTCATTAAATATGGTGCTAATATCAATATACAAAATAAAAAAGGCGACACTCCAATGCATTGTTCTATTCGTAATAATGCTCATAGCAGCAGTGCTTTACATCGTCTCACTAATACTTCCATGCATAAATTCCTTATCATGAATGGTGCTAATTTCAATATTTTAAATCATAAAAACTACACACCATTGGAACATTATCTTCTTAGAGAAGAAGATAAAAAAGATATATTAGACACACTACATTTATATAATCGAAAACAATTTTTATTTGCTTGTAAAGGATTCGAACAATATCATATTGGAATAAATGCTCTATTATTAATTGGACAACATATGAATATATTACCTGATAAAGATCTACTTGACATTATATTAAAAAAAAAATGAAAGTAAATCATCATTAATAGAGATTAATTACATTAATCAAAATACTAAAAACAACCATTTAAACTACCATGTCTCTCAATTCTCAATTGATCGCTGCAATACATGATCAAAATATTTCATTAATTACATCACTTCTCAAATCAGATGCTGATCCTAATGTTCGAGGCAAATTTGGTAATACCGCACTGCATATGGCATTCAACATTTTACAATGTACATCTGAATGTACAATTGTTGAATTACTTCTTGCACATGGTGCTAATCCAAATATTCAAAATGTTTATGGTGACACTATATTACATAAAATTATAAACCTTATAGATTATAATAATAAACGCACACAATGCAAAAACAAACAATGTAAAAATAATCATTGTAGAACCGAAACCACAATCATTGAATTACTTCTTACACATGATACAGATGTTAATTTGAAGAATAAAAATGGTGATACACCTTTGCTCATGTCTGTTGCGCGGTCTTGCACAACAATAACTAAACTACTTCTTTTGTCTGGGACTGATCCAAATATTCAAGATATTAGCGGCACAACACCACTATCTTGTTATTGTTTACGCAATGATATCAACATTGAATTGATTACATTATTTCTTACTTATGGCGCTAATCCCAACATCCAAAATAATTTTGGGAACACAACATTACATTACATGGCACGTCATATACGATCCAAACAATTCTTCCCAACCATTGAATTGTTACTTGCTCATGGTGCTAATCCCAATGTTGTTGCCAAAAACGATTGCACTCCATTCGATTTTATATATGTGATGAATCAACAACATAAAGGATATTATGATGCCACCTTTAAGAAATTAACTTGTTTGTTTGACACATATAATCGAAAACTATTTTCACTCATATGTGAAGGACTTAAACAATACAAACTTGGATTAAACGCTCTCCTATTAATTGGACAACAAATTGTGCCATTACCCGATAACGATCTGAGTGTCATTGTTTTGAAATATCAATGTTGATGATTATGTTTATTTTTTATTTTTTTACAAAAAAAAATTGAAATCAATTCACCATTAATAGAGATTAATTACATTAATCAAAAATACTCAAATCAACACATTAATACACTCTTGATCACCATGAACAATAACATGAACAATAACATGAACAATAACATGAACAACACCACTCCATTGCACGATGCCATATACGCTGCAAAATACTCATCCAAACGTCACTGTACTACCGAAATCTCGAACATTGCAGTACTTCTTGCCCATGGTGCTAATCCCAATGTTCAAGACATTGATGGACGCACTCCCTTGCATAATATCGTAATGAAGAAGCCATTCCGTGATTATCGTCCTGGCCATTACGAACAAAGCGAAATCAAATACACAATCATTAAAATGCTTCTTGAATATGGCGCTAATCCCAACATCCAAGACAATAATGGTAACACACCATTACACAATGCCATCGAATCACGTCCAGTTGATCGTTTTACACATCCCTCTCCAAAAAACATCGAAATACTTCTTAAATTTGGTGCTGATTCTAATATCAAAAACAAAAACACCGACACTCCCTTGCATTATGCCTCAAAAATATTCGTAAATAATAACGAATTCCAAATCTTTGAAATGCTTTTTGACCATGGCGCTAATCTTAATACCAAAAATATTTACGGCGAAACAGCGTTATCAATTTTAATTGACCGCGATACTTGTGATGCTGAAATTAAGAAATTAACCCAACTGGTCCGTACATACAATCGAAAAATATTTCGATTAGTATGCGAAGGTCTTAAACCACATAACATTGGATTAACCGCTCTCCTATTAATTGGGCAACAAACAGTGTCATTACCCGACAAAGATCTAATTGACATTATTATGAAATGTTTGTGTTAATAATGTTTTTTTTATTTTTTATATTATTTTAAAAAATTGAATCTAATTTATCATTAATACTAGTTATAACACCATGTCTCGAAGACTATTCAATGACACACCAATAATATCAACCATTAATACTCAAATCATGCCTCCATTGATCAATGCCATACTAAACAAAGACATTACATTAATATCATCACTTCTTAATTCTGATGCTGATGTTAATTTCCAACTCCCTAATGGAATAACACCATTACATATTGCTGTATCCTTATATGATAAATTATACATTGATCATGATTGGCGCATACCACCATATTATGACTTAATATTACCAATTATTACATTACTTCTTAAACATGGTGCTAATCCCAACATCCAAGACATTAATGGAGCAACGCCATTTTTCCGTACTTGCCGTAGAAATGATTTACATCCGTATGCAGCGATTAAATTATTTCTTGATCATGGTGCTGATCCCAATATTCAAGACAAACGTGGAGCAACGCCATTTCATATGTTTATAATAATGACATACTATAATAAATATAGCAAATATATTGATATGACCAATTATCTTGATAACACATTTGAACTATGCACTATGTTCATTAATCATGGTGCTGATCCTAATGTAAAAGATATTGATGGAGAAACACCAGCTACACTTGCCTTAAGGCAACATCATAAACATTTGAAATTAATCAAATTATTACTCAATAATGGCGCTGACCCTAATATAATTTTTCATCTGACTAGTACTTACTATACCATTCCATATTCAGTATTACATAATGCTGCAGAGAATTCAATACACATTGACATTGATTGGTTTAGAATGATATTTTTACATGGTGCTAACCCCAACATTCAAGCCGACGAGACAAACACAACACCACTATCTACTTATTTTAAATTTGCCAAGTATCATGATTTCAACATTGAATTGATTACATTATTTCTTACGCATGGCGCTAACCCCAATATTCAAGATAAATTGGGAAATACATCATTACATTACATGGCACCTTATATAGCCAATAAAAACTTCATTAATATCATTGAATTACTTATTGATCATGATACTAATCCACATGCTGTTAACAACAGCGGCTTAACTATATTAGATTTATTAATGATGGATTATTCAAGTGTCACTATTGAATCTTATGATGATAAGATTAAGAAACTAAATCGTTTATTTCACACATATGATATAAATCTATTTAAATCAGCATGTAAAGGACTTAAACAAAAAAATATTGGACTAAATGCTATCTTATTAATTGGACAACACATGGTGACATTACCTGAAAAAGATCTAATTGACATTATTATGAAATGAAAATGTTTTATTTTTTATTTTTTTATTTAAAAAATTGAATCTAAATTATCATTAATACAATAAATCAACTATCATTGATTTTATAATTCATATTCTCATGTCGGTATCTAATAATAATGTTCAGTTAATAAATCATTTTGATGATTTATATTATGATCATATTAATGATGATCCATTTCTTAGTTTGAGTGTTGCACTTCTTAATTGGACAATTGAACCTTATATTTATGGATACACACCTGAAAATATTAATAATATAGATGATTCGGGAAACTCACCATTAAACCGTGCTATTGGTGCTCTGTATCGGTGTCAAACGGATTATGATCTTATGAATTTGATGGACAAAATCATATTTCTAATAAATAATGGTGCTGATCCTAATTTAAAAAATCACCTTCATGAAACACCACTTTTTAATCTTATAGGATTTTATATAATGGGTTATGGCTATGCTGATTATGACTTTGACCCCACTTTTATAATGATTAAAATATTTCTCACTCATGGTGCTAATCCCAATATTCCAGTCTTATCATGTGGTTTATCACAAATTTCTTATCTTATCGATAAATATCATACATCCAATGTTACGCAAATAATTGAATTATTACTTATATATGGGGCTAATCCCAATACCGTATACGATGAATATAATCCCGGATACGACGATGAATATGATTACAGATACAATGTTGAATATAAAAACAGCACCATATTGCATATTCTCGTACAAACTAAAAACGGTGGTTGTGAAAGAACCAAAAGAATTCAATTGCTTCTTGATCATGGTGCTAATCCTAATTTCCAAAACAAAGATGGAAAATCTCCATTAGATTTAGCTATTCTACATGAAAATAAAAATGCAATGATATTATTTCACAATTACAATCGAAATATTTTTCGATTATTATGTAAAGGACTTAAACCATATAAGATTGGAATAAATGCTTTATTATTAATTGGTCAACAAATGAAAATATTACCCGATAACGATCTAATTGACATTATTATGAATTGTTTATGTTAAAAAAAAATTGAAAATGATTTACCATTAATATAGATAATAACTCAATTTCACCGTTACTATCACATACAATCTACCATGTTGGAGTACCTTACTGCTTATGAATCATTTCTTAGTTTCGAATTTGCTCCTAATGGTCTGAAAGATCATGTTAATGAACAAGATAATAGGGGCAACACAAAACTTCATGATGCTGTATTTGTAAGTGATGATGTCACAACAATTGCAAATCTACTTGTTCTTGGCGCTGACCCTAATCTTCAAAATAGAAATGGACTCACACCATTTCATTATTCGGTTATCCATGGAAATATGGTAATAATTGAATTACTACTCATTCATGGAGCTGATCCCAACATCCAAAATTATACTGGTGCCACATCATTGCATTTCGCTGTTACTGACATTTATGTTGAAGAGACAGATGCAATCAATTTGAAATTGATTCAATTGTTACTCAAACATGGTGCTAATCCCAATATCCAAAACAAAAATGGATATTCTCCATCATACTTGGCTGAACTCGAAACTGAATTGTCATCACAATTTCCTGATCAACACAAATCTGTGATCCAATTATTTCACACATACAATCGAAATATTTTTCGATTAGTATGCGAAGGCCTTAAGCCACATAAACTTGGTTTAAATTCTCTCCTATTAATTGGACAACAAACGGTGACATTACCTGAAAAAGACCTGATTGACATTATTATGACATGTCAATAAATTGTTGTTTTTATTTTTTAATTATTTTAAAAAATTGAAATTAATCCTTCATTAATACTAAATTCAACCATTAATATCGATAACCACTCATCGTTACTATCCCCCTACATTCTACCATGACGGAACAACCAATTGTTACTGATGATGAATTATACTATCAAAATGTTGATGTTAATGAAAAACATGATAACGGAAACAGAACACCACTTCATGATGCTATACATTATCATTGTAATGCAAAAATAATTTCATTACTACTTACTCGTGGTGCTAATCCTAATGCACGCAATAGTAAGGGTTGCACACCACTTCATAATGCTATACATTATCATTGTAATGCAGAAATAATTGCATTACTACTTACCAGTGGTGCTGATCCTAATGCACGCAATAGTAAGGGTTACACACCACTACATTATGCTATAATTAAAAAATATAGTATCGAAATAATTGCATTACTACTTAATCATGGTGCTGATCCTAACATCAAAACCGTTGATGGATACTCACTTTTACATAACGCAACTGCTCATTATAATAACGAACTAGTTACATTATTACTTGAACATGGTGCTGATCCTAATGTTCAAAATTATTGTAAAAACACACCATTACATTACGCTGTGAATGAAGTTTATGATGAACATACATTTACAATCAATTTGAAATTAATTCAATTATTACTCAAACATGGTGCTAACATCAACATTCAAAACACTTATGGATATTCGCCATTAGAATTGGCTGAATCCAATATTGGATTTATAGCACAATTTCCTGAACATCAAAAAAATGTAATCCAATTATTTCACACATATAAACGAAATCTGTTTCGATTAGTATGTAAAGGTCTTAAATCACATAATCTTGGTTTAAATTCTCTCCTATTAATTGGACAACATATGAAACTATTACCCGATAAAGATCTAAGTGACATTGTTTTGAAATGTTTATGTTAACTTTTATTTTATATTTTTTATATTTAAAAAATTGAAAATGATTTACCATTAATATCGATAATAACTCACCGTTACTATCACCTACATTCTACCATGTCGGAACAATCGAATGATACTGATTCATTATACTATCAAAATGTTGATGTTAATTCACGTGATCGTGTGGGTCACACACCACTTCATATTGCTATACTTAATCATTGTAATACAAAAATAATTGCATTACTACTTACTCGTGGTGCTGATCCTAATGCGCGCGATAGTATGGGTTACACACCACTTCAAGTTGCTATATTTGAATACTATAGTATCGAAATAATTGCATTACTACTTGATCATGGAGCTGATCCCAATATCCCAATCATGGATGGTTACACAGCATTACATAACGCGATTATTAATTATAATAACGAACTAGTTTCATTACTACTTGATCATGGTGCTGATCCTAATGTAGAAAATTATTGTAAAAACACACCTTTACATACTGCTATCGTCTATAGAAATATGGATGTAATTGAATTACTACTTAATCATGGAGCTAATCCCAACATCCAAAACAAAAATGGTATCACAATATTACATGATGCTGTATTTGAAATTTATGATGAAGACACATATACAATCAATTTCAAATTGATTCAATTGTTACTCAGACATAGTGCTAACCCCAATATCCAAAACAAAAACGGAACTTCTCCATTAGATTTGGCCGAATCCAATATTGGGTTTTTATCACATTTACCTGAACAGCAAAAAAATGTAATCCAATTATTGCTCACATATAATCGAAAACTATTTCGATTAGTATGCGTAGGTCTTAAACCACATAATCTTGGTTTAAACTCCCTCCTATTAATTGGACAACAAATGAAACTATTACCCGATAAAGATCTAAGTGACATTGTTTTGAAATGT
>Ga0075163_10006347_pt1 | contig 15646 bp, 11 predicted proteins | sample JI1023141ADNA_FD_71478 | JGI IMG/M metagenome (GOLD analysis project Ga0075163, IMG submission 71478) | Wastewater effluent complex algal communities from Wisconsin, to seasonally profile nutrient transformation and Carbon sequestration -... | ecosystem: Engineered > WWTP > Effluent > Algae... | reverse complement strand
ATTTTCTAAAAAAACAGCCTTTGGTCTCTTGCTTTCAATTATTTTTTCTAAATCAAAGAACAAAGTTCCTCTTGTATCAGCAAAACCCTTTCTATTTCCAGCAATTGAAAATGCTTGACATGGAAACCCGCCACACAAAACATCAAAATTGTCTGGAATATAATTTTTTACACGGTCTTTAGTAATATCCCCAAATGGCACCTCACCAAAATTAGCGCGATAAGTTTTTTGCGCTTCTTTATCCCATTCGCTCGTGAACACACATTTCCCACCAATATTTTGAAGGGCTAATCTAAAACCGCCTATGCCAGCAAATAAATCAATAAACTTAAAAGAATAATTTTCAGGGGTTGGAAACGGAACATTTTCTACTTCAAACAAAAGTTGTTGAAGAGCTTCCTCTTGAACAACGGAAGAAGCCTCTCCTTCATTTTTATATTTTACGTATTGTTTTAAAGTTAATAAAGCATCTTTTTCATAATGCTTCTTAACTCCATTTCTATAATTATGCAAGTAATGAGTTAAAATCGCAGTATTGTTATCAATAGGTTCTGCAACTCTAACTTTAAAGGTTTTGCCATCAAATTCGTCAATGCTAATATTTTCTTTAAGCATAATCAGTTTTATTTCGATTTGTATAAAAATTTGAGTTTCTGAAAGACCTACAAGTTGTCTTAATAATTCAATATCGAAATTACTACATATATTACAAAAATTCAGCTACGTTTTTTAGTTTTTATAAAAGTTTTACTAACACATCATTTCGTATTAGACCTAAACCACACCTTCGTCTCCATATCCTCAAAATAAACAAAACAACCTTTCATTCCTCTTATCATTAAGGTTCTATTGGTATTCTTAATAATAGAACGTGTCATTTCTTTCGCTTTTTCGGGTTCCTTTAAGAGAATTGACTTGTAAACTATAAGTGATTCCCCAAAAAAATGAAAATTTTGAGTTCAATAAAGAAAATACTTGTTCTACCCCATGGATTCGAACCACAATTTTCAGTGTCAAAAACTGATGTCCTGCCAATTAGACGAAGGGAGAGAAAAAAACGCCCACAAGAATATTCTTATGGGCGTTTCCATTTTCAAATACGACCATTTGAACCATTATTCCAAATTGGTAAAAATAAAAGAATTAAAACTACCGGCTAAGAGATTGACACTTGTGTATTGGAAAAATGGGAGGATGATTAAGCTTTTTTAAAATTCAATTAAAAATGCAGCTTGAATTTTCGATTCGATTCTTTCATGTATTTTAAGTTTAAAGATAAAGTACTTAAACAACATAAGTCAGCAATCCATCTATTTAACGTCATCAGCATGTATTGTGCAAAATTCCTTTTTTATCTCAGGCAAACGCATCAACTGAAAATTGTCCTTATCAACCCAATCATAGAATCGTTGGATATTCATATTTTTTGCCTTTGTTAAATTTTGCATCCAATCGGAATCGGTTGCTCCTTGAGTCCTTCCTCCAGCATAGGTTTGAACATACAAAAACTGAAGGTCTTCATTTTTTGTTGTTTTTACAAACGGCTGCAGCATCTCAATTGTCCATGAGTAGCGGGCATAAAAATTAAAAAGGAGTCCCAACTTTATCGCTTCCGTTTCAGTTATCTGTTGCTTTTCAAAATATTTTTTAATGTAGATTAAACTCGGATCAATTTTGTCATACTCATGACGAAGCCAATGATGATACGCTGAAATGATATGATAGTTCAACCACATTTTTCGCACTAAACTGGAATCGGCTTTTGTCTTCATCAAATAAGCTGCATTCATTTTCTTTTCCAATTGCTTTACCGGCATAAGTGTATCACCGTAATCACTCATAAATTTCAAGGTCATGATACACATATTAAATTGCAACGGTGCGAAGGTGGTATCAATATTCATGGCTTTTATTGCCATTTGCCTTGTTTCATGCGTATAAATCAATTCAGGGTCAAATGTTGCCAAGGCAATGAAATTGGTCCAATGGGGGAGGAATTTTTTTTCGAATGGTATACCTATTTGGGTAATATCTGCATTACTTATCTGATTTCTGAATACAGATTGCAACAACTTGTTCTGATATTTGAACGAGCGAAGGGAATCGCCTGCTTCAATCGCTTTTTTATAAGCGCCTAATACCAGCCGAGAATCAGAATGATCGTCCACGATTACCTCCAATTGAATGGTAATTTTTGCAATACGTGTTTTACGCAGCAAGTAATCGATTGAGTCGAGCAAGACTCTATTTTTGAGTGATTCTTTAATCTGTTCCTGAGAAAGGCTTTTCATATAGGAGAATTTCCCATTCTCAATTTGCTTGTAAAACTCTTCCCAATTTTCTTTCGATTCGATTTCTATGTTAGAAAGTTTACCGGTAATCTTTTGAATTTCGCTCTTTATAATCTCGGCACGCTGTTCCTGTAGTTTCAGGTTTATTTGTGTGCTCCCTTCAATCGAACTAAAGGTTTTTATACTTACGTCCTTAACAAATGGTTGATAGATTAGTAATTTTTTATTGAGTTGCTCTTGTTGTTTTATACTCAATTGTGTTTTACCACGTTCAAACTGAATATTGAATGTTAATTCGCCTTTAAAAGTATCCACGGGAATTTTTTCGTTTTCAAGCTCTATCCATTTTGGAAACAATTGAAGCACTTTTAAATTTTCTCCTGGCACGGTAACCGGCCAAACATAGGTGCATGCAAAATTCTCTTTCACAAAACCATAATTAATTTCATGCGTGAACCTGTTGAATGTTTTAGGAATTGCGCATAAAGTCGCATACAAATTTTTCTCTCCAAATGCTTGATTCCTTCTAAAAACATCTTTGAAATACACCGGCTTCAACATGGTACCGTCATAAACTTCCGAACCATGCAGTAAATTATTATTGGCACAAACAAATTGTTCGCGCAACACCACATCAAAATAAATGGCATCCGTTGGCTTATTGAAAAAGCGTTTCATAGCCGGAAAGTCTTCAGAAGAGATATACAACGAATCACCGCCATTAATTAAATGTAAGAGGCCAACTAATTTTGAATATTCATCATCGTTAAAACATTTACAAACATTCTGATTGCTCGGTTTTATTCCATAAGAATCGATGGGGCTTTCAAGTCCTTTGGGTTGAATATAAGGTTTCGCAGAAAATACTTCAGCACAATACAAAGAACTGCTGTCTGCAGAAAAGAAAAAACCAAGTCCGGAAACATCATAAGAGGGTGTAATCATGTTTTTATAATGTCCGGGAGAATTCTTCCAACCTAAAAATAATGCCTGAGCCGCTTCTTCATACGTTTTTACAATAATTAATTCTTTTGAGTATTTCGTCTTCATAGGCTTTTTGAGAACGATCTGAATGCAATTCTCTCCAACCATGTCGTGTGTTCCTTTATAAAAGACTACTCTTTTTTGAGGGGTTTCTTTCCCTTTTACTTTTTGATCGTGACCTACTTTAAGTGTTGATTGCATATAAGCAGCTTGATCTTTTGCTGCCAGTTTTAATGTTTCATCTGAAACCAGCTTTCCACAGCCTTTTTCTATTCTTAAGGCATTTAACTTTTGATAAAATGCAGATTCTATTAAAGAATAATTAATATTGGAAAGATTAATCTCCTGGCCAAAACTAGAAAGGATGGATAAAATAGAGATAAATATCGAGAGGCCTAATTTCATAAATGTTTACACAAGTTGCTTAGACCAAGGTATGCAAAAACAGCGAATCTTTTGTCTATTTTTTGGTTTATTGACTAACCCTAAACAAGAGACAGAAAAAACAACATGACAACTATTCTTGATATATTATCAGTACTAATCAAAAAAATTTCAGCACTCAAAATAAAATCTTATATTTATGGAGGTGTTGTATTGACAACATATCATTAAAAATTAAACCAAATACTTTGATGATCTGCTGTGATTAACCAACATGAAATAGCACCACAATGAAGCTATATACAAACTAAATTAATTAGTAGAAAAATTTTAAACTGTACCACCATGAAAACAAAATCTCTTTTCTTCGCTCTTATTGCTGTATTTGCAATCAACACACTTGTTGCACAAACACTCCCTTTTACTTTTATTAAGGCATGTACCACCTTCGACAGAGCAGCTTTTACAGAGGACATGACGAAGAAGAAATTTTATGTGGTGGAGGAATCTTCTAAAAAATCGACCAACCCGATGATGGAAGGCGCTACATTTTATTGCAATGAAAAAGAACGCGAATTGGGAAATGCTGAAATAAATGTTTTTTCAACGGTAAAAGGAGATAAAAAAATAACAGAGATCACGTTCATTAAAGGTAACAAACACGACTACACCAAAAACTTTGGGGAGATTTACAATCAAATGAATTCGATGTTCAACAAAACAGCTCCTATTCAAAGTAAACGCTACAAAACCGAAGTAACCACCTTTACTAAAAATGGTATCTTTTATTATACCTTTAAAGTAAACGAACTACCGGTGATTGTGATTTCGAGCTATAAAATAGATACTGAATTTTTTTAGTCTTAGTTGATGAAGCTATCTTTACGGTTACTACCGTTACTTTTATTCTTTTGCGTTTCCATCGCTGCCAACAACAATTCTATTGACTCTGTTAGAAGGATTGCACTGAATATACATGAGGTAGATACGGTGCGTGCAGATGCCATTCGGCTATTTGCGGTTTATTCCAGAAACGCACCGTATGACACAATCATGCCTTTATTGGAGGAAGCCATTGTTATTGCCGAAAAACACAAACGCAACAAGCTTTTTTTACAATTAGTCTTCGAAAAAGTAAGCACGTATATTGCAGCCCAGAAGCAAATTGAAGGATTGAACTATTGTGAGCAACTCATTAGCAGAGCTGAAACCGAAAAAAATATCGAACTCAAAGGGATGGCACATACCTGCCGAGGCGACTTGTTCCGCTCCTACGGATTATACGACAAAGCCGAACGCGAATATGAAAAGGCTGTTGAATTTTATAAACTCACTACCAATACCAAACAATATGCTAAATCGGTTTTTGTGTTGGGGTATATTGAATTTGGAAATGAAAAACTGGAAAAGGCGCTCAAAAATTTCAGAGTAGCGTATTATTCTAGCTTAAAAAACAGTCCGGATGACATGCGTGGCTTATATGAAAACTCCGGGTGGATTGGTAATGCCTACCGTGATTTAAAACAATTCGACAGCGCGATTTATTATAGAAGACTTGCACAATCGTATGCCAGAAAAGGATATTTAAAAAGTGGTAACATCTTTGACTATGCGGAATCTGAACGCTACCTGGGTGCTGTTTACTTAAAAATGGAAAACTACGATAGTGCACTTGTAAACTTCAGAAAAGCTTACAAACATTTTGAAATCGCAAAATCCCGCAGTCGGAAAATGTTGGTGCAACATTATATCGCCACTGTTTTAGATAAACAACAGAACTATTCGGAAGCGGCTAAAGAACTCAACCTCTTAATTGCAGAAACAAAAGAAACAGACGATTATCAAATCTTATTAAAGATTCATAAACTGGGAGCCAGTGTGTATGAAAAAAACAATGAATTGCGAAAAGCATACCAATGTGCAATGGACTTAAACCGCTTTACAGATAGCGCCAGTCAAACCGGACAACAAGCAGAACTGGCCGAACTTGATAATCAAATTCGTTTTGAAAATGAACAAAAAATATTTGACCTCAAACAAAAAGAAATTGCTTACAAAGCAGAAGAAGAGCTAAACAAACAGGCTATGATTCGCAATATCTTTATTGTAGGATTTTTAATCCTGGGAATTTTCTTAATTGTGGTGTTTAGGAATTATAAAGAAAAGAAAAAAGTGAACCAACTTTTGGAAGCTCAAAAAAACATCATCGAAGAAAAACAAAAAGAAATTCTGGATTCTATCCACTATGCCAAGCGAATTCAGCAAGCACTCATCACAAGTGAAAACTATATTGAAAAGCACCTCAAACGGTTGATGAAGAAATAAGGGTGAAGATGGATGATGGACAATGGATGATGGATGATGGATGATGGATGATGGATGATGGATGATGGATGATGGATGATGGATGATATTACATTTACCATTTTACATTTACCATTTACCATTTTACATCCTACATTTACATTATACATTTACCATTTTACATCCTACATTTACCATATACATTTGCCATTTTACCTCATACCTCCTTTAGGTATTAGTGACTGCTGATATAATTTCTTAAATTATCTTTATTGCTACTAAACGTAACTTCATCCACCAATTTATAATAGTTCGGTCTGTCAGTACATTTAGCATAGGAGTTTTTAATCACAATCATTTTCTCGTCATCAAACGGAAACTGTTTAGAGATGGCTCTCACTTGTTCCACATTAAAACATCTGTCTTTCGACACCGTATTAAACAATTTCATTTTATCATCCGTAAAACGCTGTTCTTCAAAATCTTTAATCAAGGCTTTAAATGCAGCTTCTGATACCAAGCAAGGTGGCGGTGGTGGAGTTAGATAGTTTTTTGCAAAGGCAATCCATTCATTTTTTACAGCCTCTGTTGCAAACAACACTTTTCCGGATTCATAATGTTCTTGGTCGTAGGTTTTTGCAAACGTATTCATCATGATTTTTGAACGCATACTTTCTTGTTGAAGCAAGGAAGCCAATTTCATCATCATGGTGAAACTCAAACAGTTTTGGTCTGATACATTTTGAATCGCTAAATATTTTGACTCTTCTGTAGGCTGACTATTGACATTCATAGCAGAAGTTTTAAAAAGCTCATCAGAAATTATGGGTCCCGCACAACCTTTTTTACCAGTATAATTTGTATGAGGAGGATACACCCAAATCGGGAAAACAACACCCGCTGCCGGAGGCAAAGGCGTTGTAACAACCGGATTCGTAACAACAGGAGTTGTGGTGCCTCCATTGATTGCTAAAATATAATCGTGCAACATAAAAGCAACAGAGAACTTGTTGAATGCATCATATACCTGATAATAACCGGCACGATCAAAGGCATGTAAATAAGCTGCTTTGCAATATTCTAAACGAAACATATCATCGGTAAACAACTGAGCCATCGACTTGATGTTTTCACTCATCAAACAGGAGTTGTTCAACAAACCCATTGCTTTTACCAACTTGGCATCGTTGCTCGGCAGAACAGCAACTTGATTAAAGCCTGTTTGAAAAACGGCTTGTGAAATGGGATTGCTACAATTTTGTCCGATTGAAAATTGAACGGCAAAAATGAAAAGGAATGAAGAGACTATTTTTTTCATAACGTTTAGATGTTTCAGATTGCTAAAATGAGTTTTTTTACTGAGAAAATGAAATATCAAGAACGGTGCCACTACAAAATGCCCTTGGGAATCACTTTCACGACTCCGGTTTTAAAGTTTTTCTTCAGTCCTGCTTCGTTATCCGGATTAAAATGAACGGTGGTTTCCCAACAGTTTTCAGGTTTCAACTCCTCCTCCATTCCTACCAATACCCCTTTGGATATTGCTTGCGAATAAATAATCGTAACGCATTCGGTATTCAAATTTGCCGAGCGCGGATCGAGGTTAAACGTTCCGATAACGGTAATTTCTCCATCAATCACCATCGACTTTGCATGCAAGCCAAACACGGGTGTAAAGTCCATTTTCTTTTGCAAGGCACCGGTCATAATTTTTTTACGAATGGCTGCATCGGGTTTGTATTCAAAAATTCGAACTCCTGTTTGGAGCAACGCAATTCGATCGCGCTGATAACCGCTAAAGGCTTCTAAATTATCGGTAGAGGCCATGCTGTTGGTCATGATCTTTACTTCCACTCCTCTTGCAACGGCTTCTTTAAAAAGATTTTTACCTAAATCGGTTGTAATTAAATAAGGCGACTGAATGACAATTGATTTTTTTGCATTTTTCACCAATTCGATTAATGCAGAAGTACTGTTGCCACCACCCGACAAACCTTGCGTTCCATCATTTTTTCCGGGCACATCACTCACAAATACAACACTGTCCACCCATTGCAAGCGTCCGGATTTCTGAATCAATTCAAATGTTTCCGGAATATTTTTTATCTCTTGTCGCACTTGCGGCCAAAAGTTATTCGAATCGCAAGCATATTGATGCAATTGTTCGAAACGTTCATCCGTTTTTAGCTTGTATTTACTTGTATCCACAATTGCGGTGACGTCTCTGCTAATCGGACTGGTCCAAAATTCCTCAAAAGAGTTCACCACCTTTTTGGTTGTTCCTCCTATTAACAATACATCTCGATCGCGAAAGTTATAGTCGTGGTCGTAATCAAAATATTCATCGGCAATATTTCGACCACCGGTAATCACCACTTTCCCATCTACAATAAATGTTTTGTTGTGCATGCGTTGGTTGGTTCCTCTGAAATCAGCATCCAGGTTACCTAGCTTCTCAAAAATGTTTTTACCGATATTAATGGTAGGATTATAAATTTTAATGGAAATGTTTTTATGTGCATCCAAGGTCAATAATTTTTCTTCATCGGCTTCTACCATAATATCATCAATCAGGATTCTCACTTTCACACCCCGATCGGCTGCACGCACCAAATAATCAACGGCTATCAATCCTACATTATCGGTTGAGAAAATAAAATATTGAACATCAATTGTTTTTTCAGCGTTTTCACAGAGCCACGCGCGTGCCACCATCGAGCCGCCTCCATCTTCTAAAGCGCAAACGCCTGTTTTATTTTTATTGTAGGTAATGAGGGAATCCACTACCGACAAGCCAATTCTTTTTTCAAGATGAATGCTGGAGCAAAAATCTACGGTAGGCGAATTCGTTTCTTCTTTCACAGGAGAAGAACAAGCATGGAATAAAATAGTAAGAAGTGATAGAAGTAATAAACGAGTTTTCATGGTATGGATAAAGATATTAAAATACTGTTAAAAAATCGGAACAGCATTCACTTTTTGACAAATGTCAAAATCTCCCTCCTGCACACACAGTAATTTCGAAGAAAAAAAGAAAAAAATGGAAAATAGTCAATTAAAAAAAATTGGAGGATTGATTTTATTATCAATATCGGCATGCACTGGATTATTTTTATTAAAACCTGTTTGCCAGGATACCTGCTATCATCAGTTTGCAGACGTAAGAAGTTTATCAACCATTTCCAATTATTGGAATGTACTTTCCAACATACCCTTTTTAGGAATTGGTGCAGCAGGCATGATTATAAGTTTGCAAAAATCGAAAACAAGAATCCGTGCATCTCTTCGGATGCATTACTTTCTTTTTTTCTTAGGAATATTTTTAACGGGTATCGGCTCCGGCTATTATCATTTTAATCCGAACAATGACACATTGGTTTGGGATCGATTACCCATGACCATTTCGTTTATGTCGTTTTTCGCAATCATTATTGCCGAATACATCACGGTTCAATATTCGCGGATACTATTGTTTGCATTGCTCTTTATTGGAGTGGGTTCTGTAATCTATTGGCAGTATACCGAAACAATGGGTTGCGGTGATTTACGAATGTACATGGCGGTTCAATTTTTACCGATGCTTTTGATACCGATTATCCTCGTGATTTTTAAAGCTCCACATTATCCTTCAAAACAGATATGGTTCATGTTGCTGGTGTATGTGCTTGCAAAGGTATGTGAGACCTACGACAAACAACTCTTTAGCTCCCTACAAGTCATCAGCGGTCATACGGTGAAGCATTTCTTAGCCGCCATTGCACCCATCCTCTTTTTACAGGGAATAAAGCAAAAATAAAATCCCAAATAAAGCAAATGGCTTTATTCGGGACTTCACAAACTAACAAAAAACAGGTAACCTACTCTACTAACAATGCATTAAGCATTATGTTCAAAATGATCCGATTTTTTTTCATCAATCGCTTCCTCCGACCGTGCATCGCGGATATTCTTTTGAACAGCTACGGCTCCAAACATTGCCAAAATGAACGACATTCCATAAAATCCTTTTTCACTGAGCAACAGGTTTGCATTCCACAAGCCGATAACCAACAGTAAGATGGCGAGCAAGGTTGAGAACCAACTGATTCCATAATAAATTCCGGTAACCGGGATGTTTTCCAGCTGATCGCGAACGGCTTTTTGCAACGAAACAGCAGCGAATAATCCGAACATGAGTACGGTAAAGTAATACCCTTTTTCGTTTAACTGCATTTGGGCGTTCCACAATCCGATGTTGTAACCGACCGCTCCGGTGATTAAGGCAAGCCATGAGGCTGCAATAAAGGCATTTGATGGTTTTTTCATAGTTATAGGTTTTGATGATGGGACAAAATTAGAGAAGGGATTGGAGGGGATTTTTGATAATTGTCAAAAAGCACTTTAGCTCAGAAAATAGCTCTTTACTTTGTAATACTATGAGAGACTTTCTCCATCTAAGTTATTTGAGATTTTCGAGTTTCTTCCTTTTCTTTTTGCTTGAACAAAAAGAAACAAAAATTCAAGTCCGGGCGATTGCTTCCCGCCTCTCACCCTTTCACTGAAAATCTAAGCAAAAAAACTATCCCGCACGTGCGGGATTGCTAAGATTTTCTAGCGAAATGCCGTTCACCCCTTGTCGGCATCGCGCCCGGCCATGGCTTACCCGCGACTACGAAAACTAAAATCGTTTTAAATTAGAACATTAATCTGATAACATTTTGAGGTGGCAAGCAGGTCTGCGTTCCGTCCTATCTGAAGCAAAAATCAAACTTCGGCTCTAATCCGACTCAATGTTTCTTGTGTGATTCCGAGATAGGAAGCAATTTGTCCTAAGGATGTTCTTTGTAATAAGGAAGGTTTTGACAATTGAAAATTCTGATACCTTTCTTTGGCGGTTTTAAATTGAAGACTCAACAAACGTTCTTCTAATTTTATATAATAATTTTCTGTAATGATTCTACCCAATCGCTCTGTTTCCGGAAACTGAATATACAACTGTTGCAGTGCAGAAAAGGAAACTTGTGTTAATACAGAATCTTCCAATGCTTCAATTGTTTCGAACGAAGGTTGTTTGGCGACAAAAGCATAAAAACACGTTGCAAATTCGCCTTCCTGTGCAAACCAATTCGTAATTTCTTTCCCATCATCCAAATAAAATCCGCGTAACAATCCTTTTTCCACAAAAAACAAATCGTTGCAACGATGATCGATTTCAATAATAGATTCGTTTTTAGAAACGGAAATCTGCTTTGTGAGTGTACTCAACTCTTTTTCAAGCGACTTTGAAACGGATAGTACAGAAGATAAATGAGATAGGAATGTCATGTAACAAAGCTAAATAAAAATCACTATCTTTAAAATATCAAACACTGATTTATGAAACAACTTATTCTCTCCTTTTTCCTTTTTACGATTGGTCATTCCATGTATTCGCAAGCACCCGTTATTTTATGGGAAAACAGTATCGGTGGAAGCACCGATGATTATGGTTATTTTATCCGTGCAACTGCCGATGGTGGCTTCATCACTATTGGAGCATCAACATCTGCCGATGGCGATATGAGTTCTAATTTTGGCAACAACGATGTGCTACTCACAAAGCTCGATGCAAACGGCACTGTTGTATGGATAAAAAATTTAGGAGGCACCAATTCCGATGAAGGCTATTCGATTCATCAAACAATTGATGGAGGCTATTATATCACAGGGTATACGAGTTCAAATGATGGGCAAGTAGCAACTAACCATGGACAAAAAGATGTTTGGGTAGTGAAAACAAATGCACTGGGCGTGATTCAATGGGAAAACACCTATGGAGGAACGAATGACGAACGCACTTATTATTCCACACAAACTACAGATGGTGGTTATATCATTGCAGGATATACCGAATCCAGCAATGGGGATGTAACCTTCAACAATGGCAATGCAGATGTTTGGATTGTAAAAACAGACAGTGCCGGCACATTGCTCTGGCAAAAAAGTTTAGGAGGTAGTGGATACGATTATGGCTATCATGTTTCCGAAACGCCTGATGGTGGTTATATTGTTTCTGCCAACACCGATTCAAATGATGGCGATGTGAGCGGTTACCATGGCGGAGGCTCCGACACCTGGATAATAAAAATCAATAGCACAGGAACCATTCAATGGCAAAAATGCTATGGTGGTTCATCGTTAGAATACACCACAGCTGCGTATGCAACAAGCGAGGGTGGTTATATCTTTTTAGCGTATACATTTTCTTCTGATGGCGACATCACCACCACACATGGTAATTTTGAAACATGGCTCGTAAAAACAAATGCGGTCGGTACCATTCAATGGCAAAAATGTTTGGGTGGCAACGATTCTGATGCAAATTATAGTTTACAAAAAACATTGGACGGAAAATACATTATTGCAGGTTATACATATTCTTCCGATGGTGATGTGAGCGGTTACCATGGAGGGGGCGAAGCGGATTATTGGATTGTTAAAACAGATACCACCGGCACCATCGAATGGCAAACGTGCTTAGGTGGCACCGGTGACGATCAAGCATTCTATATCCAACAACTTGCCGATAGCTCTTATGTTATCACCGGCTTATCCGCCTCTACTGACGGAGATGTAACCGGGAATGCCGGCCTTTACGACTGCTGGGTGTTGAAACTGGGTGACGCACCAATTGTAACGAATATAAATACAACTGCGATGCAAACTTCTCAATACCCCGTTTCTGTTTTTCCGAATCCAAATAAAGGAACATTCCGTTTTCAACACTTACAAAACAATAGTCAAATTGAAATAGTGGATGTAACTGGAAGAACAATTCTCACAAAAAAAATAATGAATGCATCAGAAGAAATTCAACTCACTGGAATTGAAACAGGAATGTACTTTTTCAAAGTTACAAACGGTAGCAAACAATCAACAGGGAAAATAGTGGTTGATTGAAGCGCATCCGGAAAATGAACTTTAGATTATCCGTTTAAACACGGATTATCAAAAAAATAATTTATACTTTCGAATTGAAATCAACAGAACCAACATGACAGAGATTCGTGCGGAAAATTCAGTAGCAGCCATTGCCTCCAAATTCATCAACAACACCAATAAGAATGTTTTTTTAACAGGGAAAGCCGGAACCGGGAAAACCACCTTTTTAAAACACATTATCAAGCATACTTATAAAAATGCTGTGATTGTTGCACCAACAGGTATTGCAGCAATCAACGCTGGTGGCGTAACCATACACTCTCTTTTTCAATTGCCTTTCGGGGCATTTGTTCCTGTTCGCGATACCACCATCGAATTTAACGAACATATAAAAATAAACACCCCCAATACCCTCTTCAAAGGATTTCAGCTCAATGCCAGCAAACGAAAACTACTTCAAGAATTAGAACTACTGATTATTGATGAAGTAAGTATGCTGCGCTCCGATTTACTTGATGCTATTGATACCGTTCTCAAAAGTGTAAGAAGAAAAAATCAATTACCATTCGGTGGTGTTCAAGTTTTATTCATCGGTGATTTATTACAACTCCCTCCGGTAGTAAAAGAAGACGAATGGAGATATTTAAAGTCACACTATAAAAGTGCATTTTTCTTTGATGCAAAAGTGTTACAAGAAAACAAACCTTTATACATTGAATTAGATAAAATATATCGTCAGGCTGACAATACGTTCATTTCCATCCTCAATAATTTAAGAAGCAATCAAGTTACAACAAATGATATTGAAACACTCAACGCTTATTACAAACCGAATTTTAATCCGAATGTAAGTGACAACTACATTCACCTGACCACCCATAACAGCAAAGCCGATAGCTTGAATCGGGAGTCGTTACAAAAGCTGGAGGGCAAATCCTACTTTTTTAAAGCAGAAATTACCGGTGATTTCAATGAATACTCCTACCCTGTTGAAGAAAACATGGAATTAAAAAAAGGAGCTCAGATTATGTTTATTAAAAATGATCCGACTGGAGCCCAACGTTTTTTTAATGGAAAAATCGGCATCATTTCAAACATCAGCGACAAGCAGATTGAAGTGAGTTTCAGCGACAACAGCAAACCGGTGAATATCGAAAAATACGAATGGCAAAATATCAAATATGCCATCAATGAAGCGACCAATGAAATTGAAGAAAAAATTAACGGCACCTTCACGCATTACCCAATTAAATTAGCCTGGGCCATCACCGTGCACAAAAGTCAAGGACTTACCTTTTCAAAAGCAATTATTGATATCGGACAAGCATTTGCACCGGGACAAGTATACGTTGCGCTTTCGCGATTGACAAGTTTAAATGGACTTGTGCTTTCATCACCCATCAACACCAATAGCTTAAACATTGATGCCAACATTACGGCCTATTCCAATTCAAAAGAAAGTGATGAAACATTAACGAACTTATTTGAATCGGAATCTTTTTTGTTCTTTCAAAACTACATTGTACAGTGTTTTAATTTTGCCACATTAAATCATGCGTTAACAACGCATATTGAAAGCTACCAAAAAGACGAACAAAAATCTGCGAAGCAAAAACATTTCAATTGGGCATTTGAATTAAAAAAAGAAGTGGATGTAGCCAAATCGGTCTCCGATAAATTTCTGAATCAACTCAAATTTATTTTTCAATCCAAACAACCTGATTACAAAGTGCAACTCCAAACACGAGTTGAAGCCGCAAAAAATCATTTCAGTCCGATTTTAAAACAATTCTCAAAAACAGTCCTCAAGCAAATTGAACTCTTAAAAGAAGAGAAGAAAGTAAAAACCTATTTGGAAGAGCTTGCTGAGCTGGATGCTTTGTTTTTCAAACAAGTCCAACTGATCAACAAAGCAGATGCAATGGTAAAAACAGCCACTGAGAATTCTGAATTTTCAAAAGATAAAATCAATACTGCCGAAGAAAACAAAGAACGCATTGCCGAGTTGAGTGCTATCGGTCCGATTAAAGGCAACAAGAAAGAACGAAAAAAGAAGGACACCGAGAAAAAAGAAAAAGTAGATACGAAGAAAGTTTCCTTTGATTTATATAAATCCGGTAAGTCGATTGATGAAATTGCTGCTGAACGAAAAATGGTTCCCATGACCATCGAAGGACATTTGGCACATTATGCGGGACTCGGACTCATTGATGTGAAATTATTTGTAGACGAAGAAAAAATGAAAAACATCATCACGGTTTCTAAAACATTGGATACAACGTTGTTTGGTCCCATCAAACAATCCTTAGGTGATGACTACTCTTATTCAGAGATACGGTTTACAATGGCGTGGTATCAGAATTCGAAGAAGTAAAATCTCGCTAAAACATCATTACAAGGCGTCATTGCGAGGAACGAAGCAATCAGGAGACGCGCTAAAAGAGCTCAACTGGTTCTCGATACATTTCTTTCGCTACCGCTCCAGAAACACTCGAACTGACATAAAATTTCTGATTTTTTTCCCTATATTTGAAAAAGAACTAAAATCACTGTTATGGCGGAAAGAATTCACCCAAAAGGATTACCATTTTTATTTTTTGCAGAAATGTGGGAACGATTCGGTTATTATTTAATGATCGGAATTTTTACACTTTATTTAAAAGATACCGTTGATGGTTTCAGCATGACAGAAGCAGAAGCCTCTGATTTATATGGAACATTTATCGCCTTTGTATTTTTAACTCCTTTTGTAGGTGGCTTGTTGGCCGACCGAGTACTTGGTT
>Ga0075163_10006346_pt1 | contig 15647 bp, 13 predicted proteins | sample JI1023141ADNA_FD_71478 | JGI IMG/M metagenome (GOLD analysis project Ga0075163, IMG submission 71478) | Wastewater effluent complex algal communities from Wisconsin, to seasonally profile nutrient transformation and Carbon sequestration -... | ecosystem: Engineered > WWTP > Effluent > Algae... | reverse complement strand
CGCCTGAACCGCGACCTTCTGGTGCTTGAAGAGGAACTGCTGTTCCCCGCCAGCACCCAGGTGGCGCTGTTCGTCTCGATGGACGTGGGCAAGCTGTTCGAGCTCGACTCGGTGCAGATCAAGCTCGACGACAAGGTCGTGACCAGCTACCTCTACACACCGGCCGAGGTGGCCGCGCTGCACCGTGGCGGCGTGCAACGCGTGCACATGGGCAACCTGAAGTCGGGCGAACACGAGATCGTCGCCTTCTTCACTGGCAAGGGCCCCCACGACCGCGACTACAAGCGCGGCACCAAGCTGAAGTTCGAGAAGGGCAGCGAGCCCAGGTACATCGAGCTGCGCATCAAGGATTCCACCGGCAAGCTGCAGCCGGAGTTCGACGTCAAAGTCTGGCAGTGAGTCGCGCGGCTTCCCGTTTCCCCTGGGCCACCTGGGCATGCAACCGCCTGGGCGTGGTGGCGCTTGCCTGCTCTGGCCTCGCTGCGCAGGCGGCCGAGCCGCCGCTGCTGCACACGGTGCAGGCGCCGCACTACGGCGACACGCTGTTCCACTTCTACCAGGATCACCATTTCACGGCGCTGACGAGCCTGATGGTGTCGCAGCACTTCCAGCGCCTGTCGCCGCATGCCGACGAGGCCGAGATCCTGCGCGGCGGGCTGCTGCTGACCTATGGCCTGCACCACGAGGCTGGTGACATCTTCGCCCGCCTGATCACACAGGGTGCCGCCCCGGCAGTGCGGGACCGCGCCTGGTACTTTCTGGCCAAGATCCGTTATGAGCGCGGCAACCTCGGCGAGGCGGCCGACGCGCTGTCGCGCATTCAGGGGCCGCTGCCTGGCCAGTTGGAGGAAGAGCGCCTCCTGTTGAGCGGCCAGGTCAGCCTGGCGCTTGGCGACCCGGCGCGTGCGGCGGTTGAACTGCGTGCGCTGCTCGCCCGCCCGCCTTCGGTCATCGAACCGCCGAAGACGGCGGGCGTGGCGGCGAAAAGATCGATCTTCAGCCGCATCGGCAGCTGGCTGCTCGATGCCGTCACCTTCAGCTTCGCTCGGGACCCGGAGCAGCGCTTCAGCACGGCACCGGCCTATGCGCGTTTCAACCTCGGCGTGGCCCTGATCCGCAGCGGTGACGTCGCCGGAGGCAAGGCTCTGCTGGACGAGATTGGCAGCGCATCCATGCCCGACGACGAGTTGCGCGCCCTGCGCGACCAGGCCAATGTGGCGCTGGGCTTCACCGCCTTGTCGCAGGACGACCCCGAAGGCGCGGCCCTGGCACTGGAGCGCGTGCGCTTGAAGGGCGCGCACTCCAACAAGGCCTTGCTGGGCTTCGGATGGGCCGCCGCCGCCCAGAAGAAGCCTGAGCGCGCGTTGGTGCCCTGGAGCGAGCTGCTGCAGCGGGAGGCCAGCGACCCCGCCGTGTTGGAGGCCCGTATCGCCGTGCCCTACGCCTTGGCCGAGGTGGGTGCCGTGGGCCAGGCGCTCAGTGGCTACCAGGCGGCCATCGCCGCCTATGCGCAGGAAAGCACCGCGCTGGACGAATCCATTGCCGCGATCCGCAGCGGCAAGCTGGTGGCCGGTCTGGTCGAGCGAAACCCGGACGAATCCATGGGCTGGTTCCGTGCATTGACCGCCCTGCCCGAGGTGCCGCATACCGGGCACCTCGTGCCGGTGCTCGCGCAGCATGAGTTCCAGGAGGCCTTCAAGAACTACCGCGATCTGCTTTTCCTCTCCGGCAACCTGGGTGACTGGCAGGAGAAGCTGGGTGTGTACGGCGACATGCTGGCGACCCGCCGTGCCGGCTTCACCGAGCGCTTGCCCCAGGTGCGCAGCAAGGCGGCCGAACTGCGTGTCGACGTGCTCCAGGGGCAGCGCGACAAGCTGGCCGCCGAGCTGGGTGCCGCGCACGCCGCCGCCGACGGCCAGGCCTTTGCCGGGGCCGCCGAGCGCGAGCAGTTCGCCCGCCTGGCCGACGTGAATGCACTGCTTGCTGCGCAGGCCGATCCGGCCCGACGTGACCCCAGCCTTGACGAGGCCGAACTGGCGCAACTGGCCGAGCGTGCGCGCCGGCTGCAAGGCGCACTGGCCTGGCAACTCGCCGAGCAGTTGCCCGAACGACGCTGGGCCGCCGAGAAGGCGCTTGCCGACACCGACGGCGGGCTCGCCGAAGCCCGCGTGCGCGACGCCCGTCTGGCTGCGGCCCAAAAGGACGAGCCGGCTCGCTTCGAGCGCTTTGCCACCCGCCTGGCTGAGCTCGGGCAACGCATCAAGGCGCTGCAGCCCCGCGTGGCCTCGCTGACTGTCGAGCAGCAGAAGGCGTTGCAGGAGACGGCGGTCGCGTCACTGCAGATCCAGAAGGAGCGCTTGGCCGGCTACACCGCCCAGGCCCAGTACGCGGTCGCCCAGCTCTATGACCGGGCGACCCAGCGCAAGGAGGGCGAACGTGCGAAGCCCTGACGCGCCGAACAGGTCTGCCTGGCCGCTGACGCTGCTGTCCGCGCTGGCTCTGGCTGCCTGCTCCGGCACAACCAAGCGTTACGCCTCCGACGACGAACCGACGATCAAGACCCTGGCCGGGCGCGATTTCGTGGTCGCCCCGGATCCGGGCATCCCGGCCAGTGAAGATCAGGCCATCGCCGCCTACAACCGCTTCCTGGCGGCCACGCCCAACGCGCCGCAGCGCCCTCAGGCCCTTCGCCGCCTGGGCGACCTGGCGATGGACAGCGCCGATACCCGATTGGCCAGCAGCGCCGGGGGCGACCCCGACTACAAGGCGGCGATCACTCGCTACCAGGACTACCTCAAGGCCTACCCCAAGGACCCTGAGAACGACCGGGTGCTGTACCAGCTGGCCCGCGCCCATGAGCAGGGCGGCGAGCTCGACGTGGCCCTGAAGACGCTCGACCAGATGGTCAAGCAGTACCCGGACACCCGCTACGCCGACGAGGCGCAGTTCCGCCGGGGCGAGTTGTTGTTCACCGCCCGCCAGTACCCGCAGGCCGAGCAGGCCTATGCCAAGGTGCTCAACGGGGCTGCCGACAACCCGTACCGCGAGCGTGCGCTCTACATGCAGGGCTGGTCCATCTTCAAGCAGGGCCGGCTGGAGGATGCACTGGCTTCCTTCTTTGGCGTGCTCGACGCCAAGCTCGGCAAGATCGAGAGCGACGAGCCGCTGGAGACCCTGCCCGAGCTGACCCGCGGCGACAGGGAACTGGTCGAGGACACCTTCCGCGTTGCCAGCCTGTCGCTGGAGAACCTGAAAGGCGCCGAGACCATTCCCGATTTCACCAGGAGCGATGCCCGCAAGGCCTACGAGTTCCGGGTCTACGAACAGCTCAGTGCGCTCTATCTCAAGCAAGAGCGGCCCAAGGACGCGGCCGATGTGCTGAACGCCTTTGCCCGCCGCCAACCGCTGCATGCCCAGGCGCCGGTGATGCAGGCGAGGGTGATCGAGATCCAGCAGCAGGCAGGCTTCGACAGCCTGGCGGTCGAGTCGAAGAAGGAATATGTGGCCCGCTATGGCCTGGCCAGCGAGTTCCGCCGGGCCAACCCGGCCAGTTGGGCGCGCACCCAGCCGCTGCTGAAGACCCATCTGGCCGAACTGGCACGCCGCTACCACGCGAGCGCCCAGAAGACCAAGGCCACGGCCGACTACCAGGAGGCTGTGCGTTGGTACCGTGCCTACCTCGAAAGCTTCCCGGACGACGCGGACGCTGCGCAAAGCAATTTCCTGCTTGCTGAACTTCTGTATGAAGACAAGCAGTTCGCGGCCGCCGCGCCCGAGTACGAGAAGGTCGCCTACGGCTACCCGGCCCACGGCCGCAGCGCGGATGCCGGCTATGCGGCCTTGCTGTCGTACGCAGAATTGGAGAAGCGCGCCGACGCTGCCGCCGTGCCGGCGTTGCAACGCCGTGCCGTGGACAGCGGGCTGCGTTTTGCCGAGAAATTCAGCGCCGACAGCCGCAGTGCGCCAGTGCTGACCAATGCCGCCGACAAGCTCTATGCGCTGAAGGACAGCGAGCGGGCCGCCGGCGTGGCCCGGCAGGTCCTGGCGCTGCAACCACCGGCTGCGGCCGACCAGCGCCGCGTGGCCTGGACGGTGGTGGCCCACACCAGCTTCGAGTCCGGCGCCTTCGACCAGGCCGAGAGGGCCTATGGCGAGGTGCTGGCCCTGACGCCCGAGAAGGACCCGGCCCGCAACGACCTCACCGAGAGGCTGGCCGCCGCCATCTACAAGCAGGGTGAGCAGGCCCGCCAGGGGGGCCAGACCCGCCAGGCTGCGGATTTGTTCGCCAAGGTCGCCACGGCCGCACCGCAATCCAGCGTGCGCACGGCGGCTCAGTACGACGCGGCGGCTTCGCTGATCGCGCTGAAGGATTGGGCCGGCGCCGCCCGCATGCTGGAGGATTTCCGCCAGCGCTACCCGCGCCATCCGTTGGCCGACGACGTGACCGCCAAGCTGGCCCTCGCCTACACCGAGCAGGGCCAGTGGGCCTCGGCCGCGGCCGAGTTCGAGCGCCTGGCCGTGGCCAAGAAGGAGCCCGAACTGGCCCGCTCCGCCCAATGGCAAGCCGCTGAGCTGTACGAAAAGGCGGCCGACGGCGGTACCGCCGTGTCGCGCAGCAACGCCACCAAGGCCTATGAGCGCTACCTGCGCCTGTACCCGGCACCACTGGAACCGGCCATCGAGGCCCGCCACCGCCTGGCCAGGCTGGCTGAGCGCGACGGCAACCCGGCCCGCACGCTGGCGCTGCAGAAAGAGATTTTCCAGGCCGACCAGGCCGGCGGCGCGGAGCGCACCGGTCGCACCCGCACGCTGGGTGCGACCGCGGCGCTGGCCCTGGCCGAACCGGTGGCGGCTGACTACCGCAAGGTGGCCCTGGTCGAGCCCCTGCAGCGGCAGCTGACGCTGAAGAAGGCCAAACTGCAGGAGACCTTGAAGGCCTACTCGGTGGCTGCCGACTATGGCGTGGCCGAGGTCGTCACCGCCTCCACTTTCCAGATCGGCGCGCTCTATCAGGATTTCGGCAAGTCTCTGCTCACTTCGCAGCGCCCCAAGAAGCTCAACAAGATCGAGCTGGAGCAGTACAACGTGCTGCTGGAGGAGCAAGCCTTTCCCTTCGAGGAGAAGGCCATCGAGTTGCACGAACTGAACGCCCGCAGGTCGGCCGAGGGCTTCTACGACGAATGGGTCCGGAAGAGCTTCAGCGCTTTGCGCGAACTGCGCCCAGGCCGCTGGGCGCGGGCCGAACGCGCCGATACCGGTGGCAGCCCGCCGGCCGCGCTGAACCAGCAGGCCATCGCGCTGCGCCAGCAGGGTGAGTTTGCCAAGGCCCGCGAAGCCTACGAGGCCGCGTTGGCGGCGGACGCCAGCTATGCCATCGCCTGCCTCAATCTGGGCATATTGCACGACCTGTACCTGGGCCAGCCGGCCGAGGCGCTGGCGATGTACAGCCGCTATCTGGCGCTCACACCGGCTGGCGACACAGCGGTCGGCAAGTGGGTGGCCGATCTGAAGAACCGCGTGCCGGCGCCTGCCCCGGCTGCCGCTCCCCCTGCTCCTGCCAGTAAGGAATCGTCATGAGGCTCAGGTCTTGCTTGGGTGTGCCGATCATGCTGTTGCTGGCGGTTGGCTCGGCCTGGTCACAGGACAAGGCCGAGATCGACCGCACCCAGATCATCGGCAACCGGGAACTGCCCAAGGTGTTGTACATCGTGCCGTGGAAGAAGCCGCTGCCCGGCGACTTGGCAGGCCGGCCGACCGTGAGCGTTCTCGACGAGGCGCTGGCGCCGGTCGACCGCGACGTCTTCCGCCGCCAGATCCAATACGACGCCCTGACCCGCCCGCAACCGGCGGCACCCGCCGCCAAACCTTGAATTCCTGGCCCCGGCCACGTCCTAGCACTTGCACTTTGATTTCGGAGATTGACTGATGAATGCCTTCCAGACGGCCGTGAAGTTCTTTCAGGACTGTGGTGTGTTCCTGTACCCCAGCCTGTTGATCATGGCGATGGGCCTGGCGATCGCGATCGAGCGCTGGGTGTTCCTGCGCCGCTCACGCACCGCCAACCGCCAGGCGTGGGCCAAGATGCTGCCGATGCTCCAGGGCGGGCAACTGAAGGAGGTGCTGGGCATGGCCTCCGAATCCGATTCGGCGATCGGCAACATCGTCAACCACGGGCTGACCCGCCTGCAGACCTCGCGCCGGCGTGAAGACCTGGACATGGCGATGGAGGAGGGGATGATGGAGATCGTGCCGCGCCTGGAGCGCCGCACCCACTACATCGCCACGTTTGCCAACGTGATCACGCTGGTGGGCCTGCTGGGCACCATCATCGGCCTGATCAAGGGTTTCACGGCGGTGGCGCAGGTGAACCCGGCCGAAAAGGCCGAACTGCTGTCGGCCTCGATCTCGATCGCCATGAACAACACCGCTTTTGCGCTGATGGTGGCGATCCCATTCCTGTTGATCCATGCCTTCCTTCAGGCGCGCACCAGCGAGATCGTCGACGGCCTGGAGGCGGCCAAGATCAGCTTCCTGAACTTGATGCAGCGCATCGCGCCCGAACAGCCCGCCAACCGCTGAAGGCAGCACCGACATGCGTGTCCGACGCCTGAAAAAAGATCCAGCTGCGCTGGAGATCACCGCTTTCCTGAACCTGATCGTGGTGCTGGTGCCCTTCCTGCTGTCCACCGCCGTCTTCACCCGGTTGTCCGTGCTCGACATGAGCCTGCCCGCGCAGTCGGCAGGCGTCGAGCAGCTCAAGGTCAACAACTTGCAGCTGGAGGTGGTGATCCGGCCCGACGCCATCGAGGTGGGCGACCGCATTGGTGGGCTGATCCAGCGCATCCCCAACCTGCCCGAAGGGCCGGACCTGGCGGTGCTGAGCAACCTCATCCAACAGGTCAAGGGCAAGTTCCCGGACCAGCTCGATGCGTCGGTGCTGGCCGAGCCCGACACCTCCTACGACCGGCTGGTGCAGGTGATGGATGCGGTGCGCGCCCATTCGGTGGCTCAGGGCGCGAACCTGGTCACCACCGAGCTTTTCCCCAACATCTCCATCGGCGACGCGCCGGTGAGAGCGCGCTGAAGGCGCCCCGTTCATGAAGCTCACCCCGCTGCAGAAGCGCGCCGCGCGGCACGCCCGCAACCAGCAGCAACTCGACCTGAACCTCGTCTCGCTGATCGACGTGTTCACGCTGCTCATCTTCTTCCTGCTGTCCAACTCGGGCGGCATCGAGCTGTTGCAGACCACCACGGCGGTGAAGCTGCCCGAATCCACCGCATTGAAGGAACCCAAGGAGACCCTGGTGGTCGCGGTCAGCGGCAGCGACATCGTCGTCGAAGGCCGACGCATCGCCGCCGTGGCCGAGGTGCTGGCCGACGCTGGCGACCTGATCGCGCCGCTGAAGGCCGAACTGGATCGCCTGTCCACTCGCCAGGTGGTGCGCGCCGAGAACCAGGCCACCGCCCAGGCCATCACCATCCTGGGTGACAAAGACATCCCCTACCAGCTGCTGCGAAAGGTGATGTTCACCTGCGCCCGCGCCAACTTCAGCGACGTTTCGTTCGCGGTGCGCCAAAAGGCAGGTGCCTGATGACTGCACTCGCCGTCTCTTTCCGCAACCCGGTGCTGGCCTGGGCGACACCGCCCGAGGATGACGCGCGTTTCCGTCGCATCAACGGCACGGTGATCGCGCTGGTCCTGCTGTTCGGCCTCGCGCTGCCGTGGTTGCCGGTGCCCGACATCGTCCAAGACGTGGTGCAACCGCTGCCGCCCCCGCTGGCCAAGCTGCTGCTGGAGGACAAGCCGCTGCCGGCGCCTCCGCCGCGTGCCCCCGAGGTGCTGAAGAAGGCCGAAACCACCGAAAAGGCGCCCGAGCCGGCCAAGCTGCCCGACTCCAAGCCGCAGCCGGACAAGAAGGCCCCGGTGCCCGAGGCGCGCAACCCCATCCCGGGCAAGCCGCCGGGCGAGGCCATCGACGCCGCTCGCCGCAAGGCCACGGGCGTCGGCCTGCTGGCCATGAAGGATCAACTGGCCGAGATGCACAGCGCCCCGGTGGCCGTGCAGATCAACCCCGAGAGCATCAAGCCCGGCCTGGGCGTGGGCACCGGGGTCGGCGTGGGCGTCGGTGCCGGCACCCAACCTGGCTTGCCGGTACGCTCGATGATCACCTCCAACGCCACGGGCGGCTCGGGTGGCATCAACGTGGCCGGCTACAGCCGGGACACTGGCGGCGGCGGCCTGGCCGGCAGATCGACCACGCTGGTGGAAGGTGCAGCCGGTGGTGGCGGCGGCGGTGGCCCGGGTGGTGGGGGTGCGGGTGGCACCGGCAAGGGCCTGGGTGCAGGCCCCGGCGCCGGCGGCACCATCCAGAAGGGCAACACCGGCAAGGCATCTCGCTCGATCGAGGACATCCGCCTCGTCTTCGAGCGCAACAAGGGCGCCATCTACGCCATCTACAACCGCGCTCTGCGCGAGGACCCGAGCCTGCAAGGCAAGGTGGTGTTGGCGCTGAAGGTGGCTCCCTCGGGCCAGGTCACCGACTGCCGCATCGTCTCCACCGAACTGAACTCGCCGGACCTCGAGCAGAAGCTTCTGGCCCGCATCCGCCAGTTCGACTTCGGCGCCAAGGATGTGAACCCGATGGACGTCACCTACCCGATGGATTTCCTGCCGTCGTAGGGCCCGTCGGCGCGGAGTCGGTGCGCGCCTGGGCGACCTGTCCGCCCGGGGCCGCCGGCCGGCTCAACACCGCTGCGGCAGCAAGCGCACCGAACAGCACGCCGGCCAGGAACCAGGCCCAGCGGCTATCGACTGGCTTGGCGGGCGTCTGGGATGCGGCATCCGATGGCTGCTCGGCCTCGAACGCCGCGACGATGGCCTGCGCCGAGGCCAAGTCCTCGTCGTCGACGACTACGCGCACCAGGCCGCGAGCCGGCAACTGGCCGATGGCACCCTGCAGGTACTCGCCCTCGATCCGGCCTGCCACCCCCTGCTGTTGAAGCAGGTTCAGCACCATGTGGGCCTCGACCGCGTGGGCCGCCTCGAACACCGTCGTCATGGCGGGATCATGACCGAATTCCGGCCGTCTGCGCAGCGCCGGGCGAGCCGGTCGCCTTGCACCAGTCGCCCTACTTCACCCAGGTGTTGAGCTGGATGATGGGCAGCAGCACCGACAGCACGATGAGCATCACCATCACGCCCATGGCGACGATGAGCAGCGGCTCCAGCAGGGTGGCAATGGCCAGCGCACGGCGCTGCACCTCGCTACCGAGCTGGCGTGCGGCGCGGTCAAGCATGGCCGGCAGCTTGCCGGTCTGCTCGCCGAGCCGGGCGAACATCGCCAGCAGGCCCGGGAAACGCTTCTTGGCGGCCAGGGCCGACGCCAGCGGCGCACCCTCGCGCACCTGCACCAGAGCGGCCATCGCGTCAGCCCGCATGGCGCGGTTGCCCAGGGTCTCGGCGGCCGCCTGCAGTGCCTTCAAGATAGGCACCCCAGCACCCGCCAGCATGGCCAGCGTGCCGGCGAAGCGGGCGGCGTTGTAGCCACGGGCGAGGCGGCCGAAGAGCGGAAGGCGCAGAAAGGCAGCGTCGAAGCGCTCGCGGAAGGCCTCGTTGCGAAGCGAGAAGCTGAGCATCGCGCCACCGGCAGCCAACAACACCAGCACATAGAGGCCGTAGTTGCGCACGAAGGCGCTGATGTTGAGCATCGCCACCGTCAGGGTGGGCAAGGCCCGCTTGCTGCTTGTGAACACCGAGGCGACTTGCGGCACCACGTAAGTGACCAGGAAGGTGACGATGATGATCGCGATCAGCGAGACGATCGCTGGGTACAGCATCGCGCCGACCAATTTGGCCTTCAGTGCCTGGCGCTCCTCCAGGTCGTCGGCCAGGCGTTCAAGCACCCCGCCCAACGCGCCGCTCTGCTCGCCGGCGGCCACCACTGCGCGGTAGACCTCGTCGAACTCGCGTGGGCCGGAAGCCAGCGCGCGGGCGAAGGGGCTGCCAGCGTTGACCTCGCTCTTCAGGTGGGCAATCAACTCGCGCTGACGGGGCTCCTCGGCCTCGTCGGCCAATGCGGTGAGCGCACGCTCCAGCGGTAAGCCCGAGCCGACCAGGCCGGCCAGCTGGCGCGTCCAGACGGTGAGGCCGCTGGCACTGAAGGCGCGCCGGCCGCCGAAGCGCACGGTGGCGCCGATGCCGCTGGAGTTGGCCTCGGCCTGGCTGGCCACCGGCGTGACCGACAGCGGCACCAGCGACTTCGCGCGCACCTGGGCGCGAGCGGTCTTGGCGTTGTCGGCCTCGACCAGGCCGGTGCTGGCCTTGCCAGCGGCGTCGAGGGCTTCGTACTTGAAGGCGGGCATCAGCTTACTCGCGGGTCACGCGCAGCACTTCCTCTTGCGAGGTGACGCCGGAATCGATCAAGCGCTGGCCGTCGTCGCGCATGGTGCGGAAGCCCGCAGCCTCGGCGGCCACGTAGAGCTGGCTCTCGGCGGAGCGGTTATGGATCATGGCGCGGATGCTGTCGTCCACCACCATCAGCTCGTAGACGCCGGTGCGGCCCTTGTAGCCGGTGTGGGCGCACTCCGGGCACCCGACCGGGTGGTAGCGGCCGCGCTCGTCGACCTTCTTGCAGACAGGACAGAGCTTGCGCACCAGGCGCTGGGCCAGAACGCCCAGCAGGCTGGAGCTGAGCAGGAAGGGCTCGACGCCCATGTCAGTCAGGCGCGTCACTGCAGACAGCGCGTCGTTGGTGTGCAGCGTGGCGAGCACCAGGTGGCCGGTCAGCGAGGCCTGGATGGCGATCTGGGCGGTTTCGAAATCGCGGATCTCGCCGATCATGATGACGTCCGGATCCTGCCGCAGGATGGCCCGCAGGGCGGTCGCGAAGGTCAGGTCGATGGCCGGGTTGACCTGGGTCTGGCCGATGCCGGGCAGCTCGTACTCGACTGGGTTCTCCACCGTCAGCACATTGGTGGTGGCGGTGTCCAGCCGGGCCATGGAGGCGTACAGCGTGGTGGTCTTGCCCGAGCCGGTGGGGCCGGTGACCAGCACGATGCCGTGTGGCTGCTGCACCAGCTTGTGGAAGGCTTGCAGCACCTCGCCACGCATGCCCAGGCTCTCCAGGCTGAACTTGGCTTCGGTCTTGTCCAGCAGGCGCAGCACGGCGCGTTCACCGTGTGCCGAGGGCAGGGTGGAAACGCGCACGTCGATCGCCCGACCGCCGATGCGCAGCGAGATGCGGCCGTCCTGCGGCAGGCGCTTTTCGGCAATGTCCAACTCGGCCATGATCTTCAGGCGCGAGATCAGTGCCGCGTGGAGCGCCTTGTTCGGCTGAACCACCTGGCGCAGCGTGCCATCGACGCGGAAGCGCACGCTGGAGCTGCGCTCGTAGGGCTCGATGTGGATGTCGCTCGCGCCATCCTTCGCGGCCTGGGTCAGCAGGGCGTTGAGCATGCGGATGATGGGCGCGTCGTTGGCAGCCTCCAGCAGGTCTTCGACCGCCGGCAGCTCCTGCATCATGCGCGACAGATCCACCGCGCTCTCTACCTCGCCCACCACCGCCGCAGCGCTGGCCTCGCCGCCGGCATAAGCCTCGGCCAGGCGCTTGTCCAGCGTCTCGGCGGCCTCTGGTTCGAAGCGGTCCACCGCATAGCGGCGCAGCACCTCGGTGAGCGCGCTGCGCGGCGTGGAGTCGGCCAGCCGCAGCACGAGCTGCCGGCCGTCGTCTTCCAAAAGCAGGGTGTTCGCCTTGGCGAAGGCGTAGGGCAGGGGGTGGCGTTGGCCCATGGCAGGGTGCTCGGTTTACTGGCCCGGGGCCGAGGCCGGCGCCGTCGGCACGACCACCTGGGCTTGGGGCAGCCTGCCGGGCTGGCGCTCGGGCAGAACCAGCGAACCATCCACCGGCAGCACCATCGTCGGCTCCTTCTGGTTCGACGACTGCACGCTGCGGATCGCGTCGTAGCGGTCGATCATCATCTGCTCGGCGGCTTGCGGCGTGCGCAACACCACCGGGCGCAGGAACAGCATCAGATTGCTCTTGATGCGGGTGCGGCCCTCGTTGCGGAACAGGTTGCCGATGATGGGGATGCTCCCCAGGCCGGGGATCTTGCCCTCGTTGTCGCCGTACTCATCCTTCAGCAGACCGCCCAGCACCATCATGCTGCCGTCGTCGACCACCACGGTGGTTTCGATGGAGCTCTTGTCGGTGATCTGCGAGTTGTCGTTGCGCAGCGAACTGCTTTCCTGGAACACGGTCATGCGCACCGTGCCGCCTTCACCAATCTGGCTCTTGATGCGCAGCGTGATGCCCACATCCTTGCGCTCAACGGTGTTGAACGGGTTGACCGCGCCGTTGCCGGTGCCGGTGTTGGTGAACGAACCGGTGGTGAACGGCACGTTCGAGCCGATCACGATCTTGGCCTCTTCGTTGTCCAGCGCGACCAGGTTGGGCGTGGACAGGATGTTCGCGCCGGTGTTCGTTTCCAGGAACCGGGCCAGGGCACCCAGCGTGTAGAAGCCGGCGATCTTGCGGAAGACGCCGATGTTCAGCCCGCTGCCGATCTGCGCGCTGGCCGAGGCGGTGGCGGTGCCCGTGGAGGTGGCGCCGGCGCCCGACAGCGACAGGTCGATGATGTTGCCGGTGCTGCCGAAGTTGGTGCCGGCCACGCCGACCACCTTGCTGTCGGTGTTGCCCAGCAGGCTCTGCCACTGGAAGCCGAACTCGGCCGCCTTGGTGGCGTCGACCTTGACGATCAAGGTCTCCACGTACACCTGGGCACGCCGGGTGTCGAGCTGGTCGATGACCTGGCGCATCTGCCGGTAGACAGGCTCAGGCGCCGAGATGATCAGCGAGTTGGTCGCCGGGTCGGCCTGGATCTGGCCGCCAGTTGACGGGCCGGCAGAGGCTGACACCGGGGTCGTGGCTGCACTGCTGAGGCCGCTGGTGGCGCTGCCGCCGGTGTTGCCTGCAACGCCGCCGGTGGGCGTGGCCGGCCGGGATATGCCACCGACGTTGGACGAACTGCTCCCGCCTGTGCTGGCGCCGCTGGTGGCCGCCGTGCCGCTGGAGATGGCGGCGCGCAGCACCTCGGCGAGTTTCACCGCGTCGGCGTTCTTCAGGTAGACCACCCAGATGTTGCCGGCCGGGCCGCCCCCTGCGATGGGTCTGTCGAGTTTCTCGATCAGCGACTTCACCGCGTTCATGCGCACCGGATTGGCCGTGCGCACGATCAGCGCATTGCTGCGCGGTTCGACGACGATCGACGTGGCCGAGGCCTGGGTGTTGGCGGCGCCCGGCACGGTGACGCCCGTGCCGCCTTCGGTGAGCTTCTGCAGCAGCGGGGCCATGTCGGCCGCCAGCGCGTGTTTCATCTGGATCACCTCGACCTCGGAGGCGGCCGGCTGGTCCAGCGCCGCGATGATCTTGGCCAGACGCTGCAGGTTGTCGGCGTAGTCGGTGATGATCAGCGTGCCGTTGGCCGGGTTGGCGTTGATCGTGTTGTTGGCGCTGATCAGCGGCCGCAGCACGGCCACCAGGTTGTTCGGGTTCTCGTGGTTGAGGCGGAAGATCTGGGTCAGGATCTGGTCGCCGCGCAGCGTGGGCGCCCCGATCTGCACCGTGCCGGCCTGAAGCTTGGCTTCGGCTTCGGGCACCACTTTCAGCAGCCCCGCGTTCTCGACCACCGTGAAGCCCATGCCTCGCAGCGCGGCCAGGTAGCTGCGCCAGGCCTCCTGAGGCGGCTGCGCCTTTTCGCTGGTGACGGTGATCTGGCCCTTGACTCGCGGGTCGACCACGATCTGCCGGTCCAGCATGGTGCCGATCGCCCGCGACACCGATTCGATCTCGGCGTTCACGAAGTTCAGCGTGACCGGCGCCTTGGACTTGATGGCCGGCATCGGCGGCTCGGCGTCCTGGCTGTGAGCCACTGGCGCGGTGGCGAGCAGGGCGGCCAGGGCCAGCGGGGCGATGGAGAAGAAGCGGTGGTGCAGGTTCATGATCACCCGATCGAAATGACAGACGACGCGCCGTTGCGCCGCCCGATGATGTTCAGCAAGTTGTTCAAGGCCGGCTCGAGGCCCGGCGCCGCACGTGCGTCGCCGGTGAACCTGATGCCCTTGGGCGTCCACTGGCCGCTGCCATTGAGTTGGAGCGCGCCATCCAGAGTGCGCAGAGTGATCGCCGGGGGGCCGCCTTCGGTACCGGGCGTACCGGCGACGCCGATGCGGTAGCTGCCCAGCGCCTCCAGCGTGGACAGGCGCGACGAGGCCTGCAGCCAATCCAGGTCGGCGCGGCCGCTGACCTGCCAGCTGCCGCCCTGTTGCAGCAGCGTCAGCCCCTGGCTGGCCACCCGCAGCTGCCCGCCGGGTCGCAAGGTGTTCCAGGGGGCGCCCAGCCCTTCCAGCCAGGCGGCCGGCCAGTGGCCCACGCCGCCCGCGCCGGGTTTGACGGTCACCGCCAGCCGGTTCCAGCCCGGTTGGATGTCCAGTTCGAGCCCGGGTTCGATGCAGCAACCCTGGGCCAGCTTCAGACGCAGCCCGCCCCAGAACGGCGAGACCGACCAGTCCAGTCGAGAAGGCAGTAACGCGGCGTCCTTGCTGCCGGGGCCGCCGGTCAGCACTGGCAGCGCGCTGCCTTGCCACAGGCTGCCTTCGGCTTCGGCGAGGATCAGCCGCCCGGCGGTCGCGTCGGACACCGCGCCCGCCAGCCAGGAGGCGGGGGCAAAGGCGACGATGGCAGACAGGCCGCCCAGCACCGCGCCGGCCACGCCCCAGCGCAGTACACGCGGCGTGCCAGCCAACGCGGCCGTTCGGCCAAGCTGCCCACGGCTCTTGCGCATGACGGCGAGCAGACTGTCGTCGAAGGTCGACAGGCTCCAGCCGGGGGATGCCGAGGTGGATTTACGCATGCTGGTGGTTCATGACGCGCTGGCCAGGCTGACCACGATCTGGCCGCTCAGGCCTCCATCGGCGCGGTTGACCTGGAGTTCGATGGGCCTTGCCCGAGCGCCGCTGCGCACCTCGGCCAGCCACGTGCGCAATTGTTCGGGCGAGGCACCGTTGACGTTCAGTGTGGCCCGGTCGCCGATCTGGTTCAGCTTGCCGTGTGCCCCCAGGCGGTCGGTGGCCGATTTCAGTGCCTGCGCAGCCTGGGTGGCGTTCACCGGCGGTTGGGTCTTGAGGTCCCGCGCCTCGGTGGACAGGCGTTGCATCTGCATCCAGTCCGCCTCCAGCGCGCGGGCCTGGGCGGGCACCTGCTGCCAGGTCTGCCAGGCCGGCCGCAGCGCCACGAACCACAGCAGCAGTACCGCCACGGCGCCTCCGGCCAGCCCGACGAGCTGGCGCTCGCGGGGCTGCAATCGTGCCCAACGACGTTCGAGTTCCAGGCTGTTCATCGTGCTCACTGTTGCTGGATGGGGACGGGGCCGGCGGGCGGCTGGGCCATGCCGGGGGCGTTTTCCGGCTGGGCGGCGGGTTCGCGCTGAGGCACCTGCTGTGGCGGCGCACCGGGCGTCATGCCGAGCGGTTGCACCGGCATGGGCGGGCGGCCACCAGGCGCGGGCGCCGGGCCTGTCCCGGGCGGGGGTGTTCCCGGTGGCAGGGCGGTCGGCGGCCCCAACGGCCGGGCGGGCGCAGCGGCCGGGTCCAT
>Ga0075163_10006343_pt1 | contig 15649 bp, 9 predicted proteins | sample JI1023141ADNA_FD_71478 | JGI IMG/M metagenome (GOLD analysis project Ga0075163, IMG submission 71478) | Wastewater effluent complex algal communities from Wisconsin, to seasonally profile nutrient transformation and Carbon sequestration -... | ecosystem: Engineered > WWTP > Effluent > Algae... | reverse complement strand
AGGACCTGCAGTAGATAATGGGTTCTACTACGATATGCTCTTCTCAGAAGGAATAGAATTTGGAGAAGATAGCTTAAAAGACCTTACAAAAACAATGCAAGGTATTGTGAAGCATAATCAAGCATTCGTACTGTATACAGCGAAAGGGAAAGACGAAGCACTTCATATCCTCTCACTCTTAGAAGGGAAAAGTAATTCTTCTAGATTCAAAAAAGAACTTGTAGAAAAGTTCGCCGCTGCAGGCGAAGCAAACTATACATTCTATTTCAACACTATCCCAAACGCGGCTGCAGAAAAGCTCTTATCACACACTAGGCCTGAATACAAAGAAGCATATCAGAACCTCACACTCTATATTATCTCACAAGGAGGAATAGACCCGACTGCATTTATTACATTCTCAGATCTCTGTGAATGACCACATGTTGAGTCAACTAAAGAGATAGCAGATTGATCATTCGCGTTAGATAAAATCGCTGGCGCATATTGGCAAGCAAAAGAAGATAATCCAGTGATGACGCGCGTATATGGATTAGCGTTTGAATCAAAGGACGCTCTAAAATCTCATCTAGAGATGGTTGAAGAAGCTAAGAAGCGTGACCATAGAGTTATCTGACAAAAAATGCAGCTCTTTGCATTTGACGATGAAGTTGGTCAAGGCCTCCCACTCTGGCTCCCTAACGGCGCTATTATTGTAGAAGAAATTGAACGTCTTGCCAAAGAGAAAGAAGAAGAGTACGGATATCAAAGAGTTCGTTCACCACATATTGCAAAAGACAAGCTCTATATTAGATCAGGACATCTTCCATACTATGAAGAATCAATGTTCCCACCTATGGAAATGGACGGAGAAAAATACTATCTCAAGGCGATGAACTGCCCTCATCATCATAAGATATTCGGTGCATTCCCAAAGAGTTATAGGGATCTTCCAGCTAGATATGCTGAGTATGGTCATTGCTATAGATATGAAGATTCTGGTTCATTATTTGGACTTATGAGAGTTAGATCGCTGTGTATGAACGACGCACACATCTACTGTACTGAAGAACAATTTGAAGAAGAGTTTGTAAAAGTTATCGACATGTATCTCTTCTACTTCAAACTCTTTGGAATTGAAAAATATTCAATGAGATTGTCTAAACATAGTAAAGAAGGTTTAGGAAAGAAGTATGTAGATAATGAGGCATTATGGATCAAAACTGAAGAACAGGTAAGAAGAGTTTTGGAAAAATCTGGCGTCCCATTTTTCGAAGCCGACAACGAAGCAGCCTTCTATGGACCTAAGATCGATGTACAGATCCGATCTGCGATCGGACGCGAGTTCACACTCGCGACAAATCAGCTAGATTTCGCTGTGCCAGAAAGGTTCAACTTGAAGTTTATTGATAAGGATGGACAAGAAAAAACTCCACTATGTATTCACCGCGCACCACTCAGCACGCATGAAAGATTCGTAGGATTCTTGATTGAGCACTACGCAGGCATGTTTCCGCTATGGTTAGCGCCACAGCAAATGGTTGTTGTGCCAGTTGCAGACTTCGCTCATGACTATGCAGAAAAAATAAGAGCTCAAGCCGCTTCACAATGATTAAGAGTAAAGATAGATGACTCAGCAGATAGCTTCTCTAAAAAGATCCGTAACGCAGAACTTGATAAAATACCGTATATTCTTATCGTGTGAGAAAAGGAAGTAGCTGACAATACAGTATCGGTTCGTGTTGGGAAAACAAAAGAGCAACTCACAATCAATGCAGATGAGTTTATTGCACAAAAGGTAAGTGAATACAAAAATAGGGAATAGTACTTTTAGACATTGCACATGCCTAAGTCTATCGTCATATGTCATGCAGATAACAAACAGGAAATTGAAACAGCTCTCATGAGCTATAGCGTTTCCTACCGAGTGCCACCACAGAGTCGAACAAAAACACTATTAGATAATCTAGTCTGAGAAAGCCCCTCGATCAACGAGAAGGCTTTTTCTGTATTAGCAGAACAATGAAATAAACCTGTCATTCTTGTTGCTATTTCCCATGACTCTCTCTATAAAACAATATTGTTTGGGAGCAATGTTGAGAATATTGTTAAACGTTCATATGAACAACTTATTCCTATGCTCGAGCAATCACCAGGGATTGTCCCTACTTTATAAAACCTCTCCATTATGCGCAAAAACATCTTCCTGCGAGCATTGTACGACTTTGCAAACTCTATCGTAATGATAGTATTCCTCTTCTACTTTTCACAACGATTAGTCGTAGAAAGATGAGTCTCAGAAATGCGATACAATGGATCGCTAATAATGTCTTCTATTCTATTCATTCTCATAGCGCCATTTATCAGCAAAAAAACAGACCAAGGCGCAAGCAAGATACGATGACTAAGAGTATATACTATTCTTGCATTTCTGTTATTCGGTGCTGTAGGTTTACTAACTAGGTTCATGCCTCAGCATACACTAGTAGCAACCATACTCTACGCCGTCTCGATGACAGTATATCTTATATGCTTTCTGTACTATACTCCTATGCTTAATGACTTAGCAACGCAGTGAGATCACGCAAAGATATCATGACGAGGACAGTGAGTAAGTTCATTTGGATTCGTCCTATGATTAATCATTATGATCCCTGTTGCCTCATGATCACTATGATTTCTAGGAACTGGGAGGACCGCTCCACTGCTTCTAGCTCCGATGCTCTTTTTTGTTTGCGCATTACCTATGCTCTTATGGTACAACGCCAAAGATCATCCAGCATCTCCTAAAGAAGTTGCTAAACAAAGCATATGGAAAACGCTACAACATCTTATCTCTCACAAAGCTGTCTTTCTATTCCTCATAGCGTATTTCTTTTATAGTGATGCGCTCCTTACGTTCTCTAGCAATTACCCGCTTTTCCTAGAAAAAGTTCACGCAATTTGAGATACTCAGAAATCTATACTTACTGCCGTAATACTTCTTTTCGCAAGTCTTAGTGCATTTTTTACGTGATGATGGGCGGATCGTATCGGATTAAAAAAATCGCTCCTATGGCTACTTTGAGCATGGTGTTTTGTGTTCCCTACTTTTTCATTCATCTCATGATTCCGAACATTAGCAGTAATGTCATGTATAGCAGGAATACTATACTGACCGACATGGTCTGTATCACGCGCACTGTTTAGTAAAATACTCCCCAAACACCTTACCGCAACATGATTTAGTTTTTTCATAATATGCGAACGCTTCTCTACACTTGTATGACCCCTCCTTCGATGAGCATTAGTCACATGATTATGATGATGAGTACTGTGATATAAGGTCGCGCTAGTCAGTATGTCTATACTCGTCTTCACATGACGAGTAATAAATAAGAAGGTGTAATTTTACTCTATCAACCACGTCATGACACGAATCATTTTCGCAATTATATCACTTGCAGGGCAAGTACTCTGGCTCATAACACCCAAATTAGCGTCATCGAGCAATCCCTTTTCTGCACTATCTCGATATAGCATCATAGCACTTCCTGTATTTCTAATACTCTCAAAAATATTTTACTGATCTCGACTAGTGGCCTCTGACTGGAAAATGGGGGCGCTATATGTTATTGGTGGCGGCACTGGGGTTATCACGTACATCCTTGCAACAAAACATGGAGGGAGCATCTCTGGCGTAGCATCTGTTCTCCAATTAGCAATCATAGGCGCTAGCATTATTGGCTATTTCGCCTTCCAAGAAAAGATAAATACCACACAAGCAATCGGCATAGCATTGCTCTGCGTTGGCTCTATCATGGTTTTGGGGTTCTCTAATAAATAAAAAAACCAGCCATAAGCTGATCTTCTTATTTCGTATCTCTTGTTTCTAGTGCGTAGCACTTTATTTATAGTATTCTTTTAACTGAAACAAAAAGTAGAGTCCAACAATAGTCCAGACTAGAGAGCCTATGATACTTCCACCTAGTACCCCTCCAATCAATGAAAGCAAACTAGCGTAGAACATATAATTCCATGCTCTTCTTTGGCGGTTTGCCAATGGCTTAATAGAGATGGCATATAGTGCGAATACAGCGATAGAGAAAGCTGTTGAAACCACGAGTAACGGACTGTAATAAGGATTAACTACTGATATAATAGATCACAAACCGATTACCGCCAGAATAGCTGGAAGCATTAAAAGGAGAATGATTGCTGTGATATAAGGAGCAGCTTTCACGAGGAACTCCTTAATATGAGGAGGTAGTTGAAATGGTGCTTTTTGCACGAGATATTCATCACCCAATCTCTCTACATTTGCAATAAAATCTCGAAACCCTTGTCGATTTTTCTTTCATGAACTTGGCGACTGCACTACTTCCATCTGAAAACAGTTACGAATAAAAAAACATTACTTGCTATATAACGATATATAGTAGAGAGTAAATAGGAAAAAAGAGCCAGCACAAACCAGCTCTTCTTACTACTCTTCTCTTCTCCCTAATCTCTAATTTCTCCCGTAGGGCAACACATATCCTTTATCCGTCCATTGATATGATGTATTGTAATACAATTTATACATGATCTTACTCATATCATATCTATCAATCTCATCATCAACTCACACTATTGCATCTAAGCCATACGCATTAAATGCGTCTTCATAGTTTTGATATCGATCTTTATTTGTCTCTTCTAGATATTGATTCATAAACATTCTCATAAGAGCAGCGACAAACTCTCTCCTGCTGATTTTTTCTATTGGTCTAAATGCTCCGTTCCCTCACTTCATTATTCCATACTCGTATGCCTGCTTAATATAAGGGAGCAATGTCTCATCAATACCCTTTATGTCCTTATATGTTCATTCAACATAAACAGACTTAGCTTCTCTACATAGCACATGCTTAGCAAAATTTACAAACATCTTAGCTGCCTCATATCTCTTAAGACCTTTGTCTGGCATATACGAATCTGTGTTCGTGAATATCGTCAAGTCATATGACTTCAAAAGTGCCTGATAAACTAAGAGGTCCTTGTTCGTAGTATTCTGTCAGAGAGTGATATCCACTACTTCCTTCGGAGTATAACATCTCTTCTCAGTAGACAAAGATGGATTAGTTATCATTTTCACCTCGACAGTTTGTCACACTCCAACAGAGGTTGTCTGCGTAATAGCATCTCTAATCGCCGATGTCGGCGTTGCTGTATTTATCTCAACTGTTTGTGAGATCTCCTGTCTTGGCGGAGCGAACACCAAAGGAGTCTCTGGCTTGGTGGCATCTAATTCTTTTATAATGGTTCATATTTCCTGTGGAGTTAAGTTATTATACTCTGTCTTCTCTGTCCTTTTTTCATGTTCAGTCGAATTAGACTTACTATCAACTGACGTTTCAACAGCATCTCATCTTACTCATCCTCATCCTGCTCAGTTTCATCATCACCCTTCTCATCATCCAAATCCACCAACTGGCACATTATCAGGGAGTCAGGTAAATATATGAGTATCTACATTATTACCTGTAGTAGATTCTAGGGAAGCTGATGAGATGTGAGCCGCATTAGTAACTGTATTGCCGCTAAAGCTTCCACTTTTCACCTTCACGTCAAAGGTTATTCTATTTAGATCTTCATTGCCCCATACTCACAATAGTCATCTCAACACAGGTCATGCGCTTCACGTCATCACGCTGAAGTCAACCTTAACGCAGATACTACTATTCATTCATGAAACAGCACTTATATCTATCTCTCAATCGACACTTTCTACTGGCGGCATAAGCAAGTTTCATGTATCACATGCGCCTGATCCTGTTGCTCCATACAAACTATACTCCAACTTATTCTGTCATGCAGTAAATTCTTCCTGCACGATTATTCTACTCCAACTGGTAATATTTCACGTAGATTGAAGCGTCGCGATATATGATCATGACTCAACTTGAGGATGAACGGCTATCATTTTTGCAACATTATTAAACTCGAATCATATAATATCCAATGTTCAGTCTCAATTTAGGTCTCACATCGGAGCATCTACGAATGCATTGTTATTTAATCAAGATATATCGCTACCAATAAAGTTCATATTTCAGTGATTCGCATAAAATCTAGTAGGATATCAGTTATATCAGTATCATATAATGTCTATGTCTCCATCGCTATCTAGATCTGCTATATTTCAATAGCTATAGCTACTGGTAGGTCATGGAAGATCGCTATCAATAAACGTTCAGCTTCATTGATTTATATAAAGCTTATTCAATCAGGCATATGTGAATCACACAACATCCATATCACCATCAGCATCTAGGTCAGCTATGTTTCAAATACTGAAACTGCTGGCTACTCATGGGAACACGCTATCAGTAAACGTTCAGCTTCACTGATTCGTATAAAGTTTGGTAGGGGCTCAACCATATCAATATCACACTATGTCCATATCGCCATCAGTATCTAGATCAGCAACATCTCCATGTATAAAGCTGGTAGATCATCATGGCAAATCGCTATTGATGAACGTTCCACTTCACTGGTTTGTGTAAATTTTACATATTCAAGGCATTCAGTATCACACCACATCTAGATCTCCATCATTGTCTAGGTCGGCCACATCTCCATCATAAAAGAATGTTCATCATCATGGCATATTACTGTTAAGAAACGTTCCACTTCACTGGTTTATATAGACTCTAGTAGACGCTCAATTATATCAGTATCAAATTAAATCTATATCACCATCAGCATCCAGATCGGCCTCACTTCCATATACAAAAGACGTTCATCATCATGGCAAATTACTATCAACAAATGTCCCATCTCACTGGTTTATATAAATCTTACTAGGTCAGGTATTTGCGTATCATACGGCGTCCAGATCGCCATCGTTATCCAAATCTACTAAATTACCACCACGGAAGTCTCAATATGATGGAAGGTAGTTATCCACAAACGTTCATGTTCATTGATTCATATAGACGACACTCGGACTACCATAGTATCCAAATCATACAGCATCTAGATCTCCATCAGCATCTAGATCTCCAATCGCTCATTTATACAAAGAACTATATGGTCCTGCATCTGAGATAGCAAAGCGCAATCATTGCAAAATCAACCCTTGACTGCCTACATCTATAGATTGTCTCGTTCCAGAAAAATCATCGCTCACGACATTCATTTTCGCACTCAGCGGCAGTACGTGTCTAATGCGGATGTCTGTAACTGCACAATCATTCTGTCCTGTATTGCCCACTGGGATGTAAGTATATGTTGCGCCCTGGTTATTACTAAACTCTACTACAGCTCATTGGTCCAACCCACTTATGCTTCATATCGTAAAGCAAGTGTTAACAGGAATCGTCTCACGCACAATAGTTCCTGAGGCATATCCATTTCATACATTATCATACTCAAGAGTATACCTAATATTGGCATTAGGCACTGTTTCAATTGTGCTACCTGTTACAAAGTTACTACTTGTGTTATCTGACACTCAATTCTTTATGAGGAAAAGTTCGGCAAGATAATCAGACAACGAGAACTGCCCACTATTTTTAAATCAAAATATTGTTATAGGTGGCGACCATGGAGATTGATTCCCAGCTATATCTGACTGCTTCGCGATAATAGCATATTGATATCCAGGCACCACGGTGAATGGTCAAGCAGTCCAGTTACCCATACCATCTATAGGAACCATCTTTGTTATATTTCACACCTTTACTGTCACTGATCATCATGGTTCACCAAGTCAAATAACAGAAAGGTCTCCACCGCTCATAGTGGCATTATGTAGAGGAGATATAATAGTAGGCGGTGTAGGGCTAGTAGTATCTATAGTGAAGCTAGCAGATCATGTAGCACTCCATACAGAATCACCTGACGCCTTCTGTTCAGCATATATCGTATAGGAAGCATCTAATTGATCAGGCAGTTGTAGTATCCACTCGTTATTGGCGTCAACTATCGTCAAGAATGTATTCCCCAAAAATGTTACTCTAATATCTGCTCCAGATTGTCACGCCCCATGCACAACAATCTCATTGGTGTTTCTATAACTACCATCTGATGGGCTCACTATAGTAGGAGCCGCTCCAAGGATAACTTTCCACTGACTAACAAAGACGTCTGTAGTTCCATTTGAATCATTCGGAGCAATATTTGTAGCATACGTAGAAAATCAAACATAGTCTCATCCAGATGAGATAAGCTGGCGAAGTATTGATGATGAATTATTTGCAACATCTCCATTAGAAGTTATATCTACTCTAGATGTCGTATTATTGACAAGATCTCTTACAAACGTATGCTGATACCAATCATAATCATAACTCACAAAGAAAACATACCTCATATCATCGCTAACTCCAACAATATTTGAATCCATTCACAACAGATCATCTCAGAGACTCACTCTTGTTGTTGTATTATTCACTACGTCTCTCACAAAAACATCATATACTCCATTAGTATCATCTAGGACTAGATTTGATGCTGGAGAGTCGAATACCACATATTGACCATTAGGAGATATAATTGAATTGCTTGAATCTGAGTTCGCTTCGCTACCAGCGCTATCCACACTAACCCTTTCGATCATGCCATTACTCATGTCTTTCACAAAAACATCATATACTCCATTAGTATCATCTGGCACCAAGTCGGTCGCATAACTATAGAACGAAACATATCTTCAATCTGGGGTCATCATCGATGCTTCAGAGTACCCATCAGATCACGTCCGATTACTATTAGTACTGACTCTTGTTGTTGTATTATTCACTACATCTCTCATAAAGACATCGTTTTGCCAGTTATTGTCGGTAGGATCTAGCGTCGATGCGTAGCTACTAAAAAGAACATAGCGTCAATCATCAGAAATTGCCGTTGCTTGAGAATAGCTATCAGGCTCTACTCCACTAGAGCTAATACTAACTCTGATTACCTCATTTGTCACCATATCTCTCACAAAGATATCCTGGTTCCCATTGGTATCACCTACCACTAGGTTTGATGCATTGCTCTGGAAAAGAACATATCTTCCATCTGGCGTTATTGCTAGAGAATACGCATATCCATCTCACATCTCACCTCCAGAGCTCACACTAACTCTTGTTGTTGTATTATTAACTAAATCTCTCACGAATACTCCCCAATATCAATTACTACCCGAAGGCGTAAGATTACTTGCAGCACTATCGAAAAGGACATATCTCCCATCTGGCGTTATCGCCCTAGGCTCAGATGCCTCATCTGATTGAGCTCCACTAGAACTGACACTCACCCTTGTTATCTCATTGGTGAGCATATTCTTTACGAAAACATCTGAGGTACCATTAGTATCATTTGCCACTAGATTAGTTGCGTAGCTGTGAAAAAGGACATATTTTGCATCTGGTGTCATTGCAATTGCGGATGACTGTTGATCTCCAACTATGCCACTATCATTAATGCTAACTGGCGTCGTTAGTGCATACGACGAACATGGAATCAGGACACTGATAACAAATCCAATCCAGAAAGACGGTTTTTTCACAGTACTCATAGTGCGTAACGCATAAGATAATAAATATAGCTTAAGTATACTCACCACCTTCCGTAATTAGTACATATCGGATGCGTCAAATCTCAAGCGCACAAGAAAGATCACCAGAAATTTACAGAAAGTGCAAAATATGTTACAGAACAGTAGAAATATACATAATATCCGCGTCTCCCTTGAGGGTCAGCCTGGACCCCTCACATACCACGATGGGAAATATGAAAAATCTTGTCACAAACGCTCGACTTATTCGTATATAGAGGTTGTATATACTCCGTATTTCGCTACAATAACCCATAATCATGCAACTTCGCGACTATTTTGACAAAATTCAATCAGATAAGCTCTCAGATGCACAGAAAAACGCACTCTATGGGCGTATTTTGTCGAAAACGCAGTACGATAAGCCCCTTTTTTCTCGCACACGCTTCTATGCTAAAGTAGCATGATATGCGGCATTTCTATGAATATTAGGATTGAGTATCTATATCCCATTTCTAGGTCAGAACACAAATACTCCTAACGGCACTCCTGTAGCAGGCACGGTAAGCGCCTGATATATAGCTAAGGTGGTAAACGTAGAATGATCTTTTCATATAGAGTCAGATGGCAATAAGATAGATGGAAACAATATAAATGATGGGGATACTGTTATTCTCGCAAAAGATAGCTCGCTCGTAGTACAGGTAGGAGATCGTGTAGAAGGTAAAATTAGCTGACCTGCGTCATTTATTGTGCGTCGCAGCGGAGCATGATATGCCATTACCCTCAAAGAGGGGGACTATATAGAGTTTGCAACAGTATGAGATCAACCTGGATCACCTGAAGTAGCACTTATATCAGAAACTCATAAGTTCACTGCCCGCACACAAGCTGGGAAGGCTTTCCATTTTGTCCTAACAGAAGAGAATGCTAAACCACTTCTCGTAAATAAATCGAATGATGATATTCAGATAACAAATGAATCTTCTCCTGATAAAACTACGCTTCTCGCAGAGCATAAAAGTATGGTAGTAGGAACATATATACTTGCTGCCACAGCGACTGTGAGCGATGTTGCAACACTCGTTGCGACAAAGATACAACCATCTGAAAGCGTTGCTAATAATAACGACTATGATGATAGTTTCTTCCGTGGTATGCTTCTAGCAGACAATAATACTGCATCTAATAATGCAGCTCCTATGGCTATGATGGCTGCCAAGGGTTCAGCTGATACATCTTCATATGAGCCAACATATGATGCTAAGGCTGTTCGCGCTAATCTAATACCTCAGTTTGTTTGGGTAGACATCAAATATGTAACATACTACTACCTCAACGGGCAGGAACAAGAATACCATGTAGCATATGAAAACTTCTTGAAGAGAATGTATGAACTCTACGATGCACTTAAATTAGAAATACCTGCTGCGGGAGTAATGCCTACACAAAAAGACGCATACTCTCTTGATAAGCTACGTATTCTCGCTGAACATATTCAAGCAAACATCCCTAGCACTATACCTCAGCATCAAGTTAAAACATTAGCTACCCTTGTAACATTCCTCCAAAAACTATCTGGTCAATCATTTGGTGCATATAAATGACAGGATCTTACATTAGAGACAATGTTTCAGAAGATACAATAATATCATAAATTGTCAACAACTATACGAGTTTTCTTTGAAATCCCATGCTCTCATGCAGGGATTTTTTTTATAGGCAGCTCGTTCTTCGCCAAAGATTACTTTCTCGTTATACTAAGAGTATCGAACTTTACTCTTATGAGAAATACAGTCTATAATGGTACAAACGGGACAATGGAAGCAATGACTACTAGCAACTCTCAAGCGCTCACACATATGAGGAAGTTTCAAGGAAATCGGACTCTTTGTTGGAATATTTTGCAGTGTATTCATCATCAGTATCGCCTTTGTTAATGCTAATTTACTCTATCATACAGTGAAATGATTTTTCCAACCTGTACAAGCGGAGAGCTACACATTCACGAGCGACAGCATATGAGATATGATGCATGATAGATCACAACTGCAGAATTTCATGGAAGAGAATACTCAGGATGCTACTCTAACAGCTCTGAAAGAATGACATTCTCTTTTCGTGCCTTCTAAACAAAAGATAGAAGCTCAACTACAAGATAAGGACTATGATTTCTCATACTCTCTTGTGCCTCCTGGCAACAGACTATTTATCCCTGCTATTGGTGTTGATGCACCTATCGTGGATATATCATTTGCGTCTGAAACAAAACTGAAACACGGTGATTTCAATACAGAGTTATACTCGTGAGTAGTAAAATATCCTTCGACGCCAGAACCATGACATAAAGGGAATTCTCTCATATTCGGACATACAAGTTTCTATCGATGGAAAAAGAATCCGTATGGAGAGGTTTTTGCTAAGATATATGACCTAAAACAATGAGATGTAATAAAAGTAGCATGGAAGTGACAACTATACACATATGAAATTGTAGAATCAGTCATCGTTAAGCCATCTGAAGTAGATAAGAAATATATGCAGTATACCGATGGAGAATACATTACACTAATGGGCTGCTACCCTGTTGGATCAGACGCCAGAAGATGATTAATAATAGCTAAAAGAAAGAAGACAGAAGTAAAACCTTCATCTGTATTATCTAACTAAGCTCATGATGATAAAACACGTAAAATATAGCATAGGTATTGTAGCATGAATAGCGATAGTAGGTTCACTTACTGTTTGGGGCTTTACTGGTACATTATTTACTGCGCCTGAGACAACTGTGTCACCAAGCCAAACAGCAGATCTCCAGAAACAGATTGCCCAAAAGCTACAAGAATATGATCGCCTACAAAACTCATTACAAAGTCTCCAGGAAATGGATGCTACTGATTTTGTTGAGACATGATTTTCTACAAAGGAGGCTGCTCAGAGAGCAGATGTACTTAGCGACGATATCGACACTGTTATCGGCGACATCCAAAAGATTCAAGCAAAAAGAAAAGAAAACGATGCCAACTATGGTCTCGTGATGCAGCAAGTGCAGAAAGTTATTATCGATATCAAGAATACGAAACAGACTGTAACTAATAGCGTAACCAAGATAAATCTCTATACGCAACGTATGATAGAAACAATGAATAAACTACAAGAAACTAAACTATATTTAGAAAACTCTCGTGCTACATTATCTAAACTCCTCCCTGCTCTCTTTATGATACAGAATTCATATACGAATCAGGCAGGTAGTATTGATGACTTGAAGCTCCTTATAGATAGCGATTCACTTGGGGAAACGCTGTCATTTGATGACATGTTACAATGATTAAGCGTGAAGTTAGATACAGTGCTAAGAGATATGACCGATGCTCAAGCCAGATACACACAAACATTTGCACAAATGTATGAACTAAGAAAACAACTTAAAGCATCTACACTAACGTACCACGAAAAGATACAGGTATTAGAAGAACAAAGATGATATCTCTTAGATTTCTTATCGCTTTATAAGGATAACAAGATTTCACTAAATAAGACTATCAACAACCTCTTCGAGACAAAAGCACAGCTAAAGAAAAGAATAGAAATCATGATAGATAAAATCAGCAAAATGAGAGGCACTGAAGAATTCAAGGCGCTTCCTGGATATCAAGCCTTCTCAGGCATTAAGGACGCTAGAGAGATGAGACCTAACTTCTTCGCATGGCCAGTATTGCCTGTAAGCACTATAAGTACGCTCTTTGGAAGCCCGATATCTATAGGAGACCAAAAAGAAGAGTTCAATGGTATACAAATAGATGCAGAACAATGACAAGAGCTATACGCACCTGCCAATGGGATTGTATACTTCGTACAAGATCAGGACGGCATCGGTATGAATTGGCTCATCATTATCCACAATAATAATTATGTATCTGTATTCTCTAATGTACAAAAGATATTAGTAAAAGCAGATGATGTGGTACATAGAGGGCAGATTATCTGATTAGTATGATGACAGCCTGGAACTAGATGAGCATGACGATTCAGCAATGGTCCTAAAGCAACAATGCAACTGTTCAAAAACGATAAAGCAATAGATCCTCTCCAACTCATGGATCTTAGCGTAATCAATACACCGGCTACTCTTCCAGAAGCATATCAAGTAAAATATGACACAGATGCGAGAATGAGACATGTAAACATAGACATGACCACTGTTACATTTATGAAAGGAAATACCGTGAGAGAAAGAAGACTGGACTTCCTAAATACTGTAGCAGCTGGACCATACGCTGATATCATGCTATGGGAAACAGCAGCAGAATGAACAAATGTCGACGTAGATTTGTGAATATGTATTGGGTATGCAGAAACAAGCATGGGAAGGCACTTCGCATCAGCTAATAACATCTGAAATGTAGGAAATAATGATCGTGGAGATAGAGTAGATAAAGACTCTCCTCTCGCGGGAGCTCGTTCTATCTATGACACTCTCAACAATCAATATCTAGGCCATTATCAGACCATCTATGAACTTTCAGGATATGGAAATAAAGACGGGGCAATCTATGCATCGTCTGAATATAACTGGCAGAAGAATGTTAGTAGATGCTTATCTAGTATTAAAGGATTTATCGTTCCTGAAGACTACCCATTCAGAACATATCAAGCTATACCTTGAGATAAGGATTAATACTTTCACTCACAGGAAACAGCATATACTAAAAAAAAGAGAGAGCGTAATTGCTTCCTCTTTTTTTAATAGATGACCTATGCAGCATTCGACATATATGCATCATCCTCATCGTCATTATCATACATATTTCTAAGAATAGCTTGTTGTGTAGCTGGATTTGCTCATCATGCATACAGACTGTTCTCAAAGTCAAACTCTGGGACTGCATCCGGATTAAAGTCCGTGTATGTGTTACCAACTTCGTCTTTCCACTTCGTCTGTCATCCCTTCCCTTTACTCGTCTGAACAATAGCTCACAAACTGTTTCATTGTTCATCGCAATAGCTAGAGCCGCGCCTATAAATAGGCTTAAGGTCATCTGTAACTGCCTTCTTAAACTCCACATTTACTCTCTTCATGATTTCATCATTCTTCTTCTTTATCTCTTGTTTTGTGGCAATTTTCATGTTGTTAGGAGCAAGATTCTCGAAGTATTGTTCTGTTCATTTCTCTTTCCCAATGACATTGCCAAAGATCTTCATTAGGTCTTTCTCCTTCTCTGGTTTCTTTTGTCCAAAGAAGTACTCAAATCTCTTCAGCGCTTCCATAACCTCAGGCGGTACATTATTTCATTGATCATTAAACTGATTAGAAATAACATATTCCATAGCACTATTAAATCATGGTTTTGAGTGCTTAATAGCAGCCTGTAAGGCATCTTTAGACGCATATCATTTTTGAGAGAAGTAGTCAACAAACTTCTTTAGAACGTATTGATATAATTCTGGTGAAACTTCTTTCTCTGCACTATATGAAGATATTTTCCTTGTTAATGCTTCTCGCAACTTAGGAGCATAGTCTCTCACTCTATCGTCAAACTTTCATGCCCTATATGCCATCATATGTGTCGCCACAAACCCTGGAGAGAGAACCATAACATTATCCTGATAGATAACACCATCTCATTCTACCTTCTGTCATCCAACTTCTCATGCCTCATCATCTAAGCATTTTTTGTCTACATAATCCTTCAATAACTTTTTCTGATTACGACATTTCTGCACAGACATACTCTGTCATGCCTCTGCCGCCGACTCTTCTTCTCTAGTGATTTCTCATTGTACCTGTGCCAATTTTCCTGGATCAGTCAAATACGACAAAAGCTTTTCCCCATTTGCAAATCGCCATGGGGTAAGAGATTCATAAAATGGTTTTACGAATGAATCTTTTCCTTTTCAAAGTCACTTATCCGGTTTTTTATGTTTGAGAAAGAAATTATCACTTATTCATGCCTTCTGGGCGATGAGAGAGAAAAGATCCCACATCTTATCCTGTCCATCTGCATCTTTTCCATAAAGACCAAATGGAACACCGAACTTTCTCGCAATAGATGCATATTTCTTCTTCATTCACTCATTCATCTCAGTGGCATGCAATCATGTAAGGATCGGCAATGCTAAGAGCATATTCCACGAGCGCTTATAAAGAGCATTCGATTT
>Ga0075163_10006342_pt1 | contig 15649 bp, 10 predicted proteins | sample JI1023141ADNA_FD_71478 | JGI IMG/M metagenome (GOLD analysis project Ga0075163, IMG submission 71478) | Wastewater effluent complex algal communities from Wisconsin, to seasonally profile nutrient transformation and Carbon sequestration -... | ecosystem: Engineered > WWTP > Effluent > Algae... | reverse complement strand
CTCGTGTTCCAGCGCCTCGGCACGCGGCCCGCATGGTCCAAGGTGTATGGCGACGATCGCAAGACTGGTGGCGCGATCGGTGATCTGCACATCCATGATGCGGACATCGTTCTGTGGCTGCTCGGTGCGCCCAGCGCGGTCGCGTCGGTAGGAACGGCGTCGCACGTCTCAACGCAGTATCACTTTGACAGCAAGCCGGGACTGGTCGTCACGGCGGAGGGCAGTTGGGACCATTCGCCAGGGTGGAACTTCCGGATTCGGTATTGCGCGACGTTTGAGAATGCGACGGCGGAGTTTGATCTGTCGCGTGAGCAGCCACTAATGCTGTTCCGCGATGGAAAGGCGGAGGCGGTGCCGCTGGCCGCTGGCACGGGATACTACGGAGAAGTCGAGCACTTTGTGGATTTGATCGAGGCAGCAATGAACGGCAGGAAGATGAAGCCAATCGTCACGCTCGCGGATGCGGAGCGTGTGGCGATGCTTCTGGACATCGAGCGGGCGAGCCAAGCGGCAGGACGGATTGCGGAGGTTGAGATCGCTGTCGCGAAGAAGGTCAAAAAGTCGGTGAAGGCGCCAAGTCAGGGCTCGAAGAGGAAGACGAAGAAGAAGATGAGCAAGAAGAAGGCATCGAGGAAATAGGCATCGGGGCATCGAGTCGAATGCAACACGTTCGCCTCTTTGCGTCATTGCGTCAGGGTTGCTTGCAGGCACTTCACAAACCGCCACACGTCGTGGAACGAGTTGTACATGGGCACGGGTGCCGCACGAATGACGTCCGGCTCGCGGAAGTCCGTGACCATGCCTTGCGCAAGGAGTTGCTTGTGGACTTCGCGGGGCGTGCGGCCTGACGATGTGCTGACGCGGAGGGAAAGTTGGCAGCCACGATCGGGAACCGTGGAAGGCGTGACGATCTCGATGCGGGCCTTGCCGTTCATGGCCTTGTTTGCGTCATGGATTTGCGACTCGAAGTAGCCGGTGAGTTTGCGGGTCTTTTCGTTGAGACTGGCCATCCCGACGCCCGCGAAGAGTTCGAGTGAAACGCGCAGCGGCGTGAGCGCGAGCACGGGCGGGTTGCTGAGTTGCCACGAGTCAGCGCTCGCAACGGGCGTGAAGTCCGGGCCCATCTTGAAGCGGGACGCCGGGTCGTTCCCCCACCATCCGGCGAGGCGTGGCAGTTCCTGTTGTGATTTCTTGTGATGGCGTTCGTGCACGAAGGCGCCAGCGATGGCGCCCGGGCCTGAGTTGAGGTACTTGTAACTGCACCATGCGGCGAAGTCGGGGTTCCAATCGTGCAGGTGCAAGTGAGTGTTGCCCGCTGCATGGGCGAGGTCCCAGCCGACGGTGATGCCACGGGCCTGGGCGAAGGCGGTGATCGTCTTCATGTCGAAGAATTGCCCGGTGCGATAGTTGACACCACTGAGCATCAAGAGTGCGATCGAGTGCCGCTCGCGGTCGATTGAAGAGAGGATGTCGTCGGTCGTGAGGCACTCGGCCCCTGCGCGGGGCGTGAGGCGGAGCAAGCCGTGCTGGGGGTCGAAGGCGCATGAAGGGGCGGCCCGCTGGAGAAGGCCCGCGTGGAAATCCACCTGGCTCTTCATCGCATATGAGTCGCTGGGGAATGCGGCGTCTTCGATCACGATCTTGTAGCGGTCTCGCGTGGGACGATAGAAACTGGCGCAGAGGAGGTGCAGGTTCGTCGTGAGCGAGTTCATCGCGACGACTTCTGTCGGCAGCGCCCCCACCACTTCGGCGAGGTTCTCACGCACGAACTCGTGGGCCGGAAACCAAGGATGCTTGGCGTGGAAGTGTCCTTCGACGCCGAGGCGTTGCCAGGCGTAGAGGTCTTCGGAGACGGCCTTGAGCGTCGCGGTGGGTTGAAGGCCTAGTGAGTTGCCGACGAGGTACACGCACGGATCGAGCGGCTTGTCGGGCTCGGCAGTGCCGTTGGTCGCAGCGTTCACTATCGCGCCTGTGGCGGGGATGTGGAACTGGTCGCGCATGGGCGCGAGCGGATCGGCGGCGTCGAGGGCAATGGCCTGATACTCATCGGCGGGCATGGTCATGGGCGATTGTTGGCGCGCCGAGACTCAGCGGATGCCAAGAAACTCAATCGCAGACAACGCGAGCATGGCATTGGAGGCCGCATCGCCCAACTCGGCTCGCATCGATTCGACCAACTCGCCAGCGCGGTCTTCTCCCAACGGAAAGGGATAGTCACTTCCCAAACACACGCGATTCGCTCCAAACTGCTTCAGAATCAGGCGGAGCGCGTCAGCGTCGTGGACGAGGGAATCGACGAAGAACTTCGCGGGACGGGTGTCGGTCGCCAGTGCGTCGTGCGGATCTTTGGCGTCTGGCGGGAAGAGGTCTGGACGGCAGGCGCGGCCGTGGGCGATGCGGCCGATGGTGCCGGGGAACGAGCCCCCGCCATGCGCGAAGCAGAGGCGGAGATTGGGCAGACGATCGAGTGTGCCGCTGAAAAGGACCGACATGATCGCGATGCAGGTTTCGGTCGGCATGCCGACGAGCCATGGCATCCAGTAGCGTTCGAGGCGGTTGACCGGAGTGAGTGAGGAGTCGTCAGTTCGCACAGGCTGGAAGCCTGTGCCACGGGAGTCGTGCAAGCCGTACTGGATCATGTCCCACGGGTGAACGAAGACGGCTGCACCGAGTTTTTCCGCGTGGGCGAGAATGCGATGCACCGCCGGATCGTCAAGATTGCGGCCGTTGACGTTGGTGCCGATCTGGACACCCGCCAACTTGAGATCATGCACGCAGCGGTCGAGTTCCTTGCAGGCGAGGGACTCGTCCTGCATGGGAATGGTTCCAAGGCCCGGGAAGCGGGACAAGGAAGACCGAGGGCTTGCGCTCCTCGGCTCTGACGGAACGACGGGCGCGGCCCGTCCAATCTCGGCGATGTGGTCGTTCAGCAAGCGAGCGAGGTCGTAGGCGTGATCCGGCTGCGCCCAATACGAGAACATCACGGGCACGGTGGAGAGGACTTGGGAAGTGACGCCGTGGCGATCCATCTCTTCGAGCCGGACGGCGGGGTCCCAGCAGTTGGCCTGGATCTCACGGAAGTTCTTGAGGGAGCCGTCGGGTTCGGAACGGCGCATGCACGCGCAGCCGGGCTTCTCGTGGGCGAGCGAGATCCAACCGGAATAGCCGGACTTGGCGGTCCAGTCGGGCCACGTCTTGGGGAGGATGTGCGTGTGGAGGTCGATCTTCATGAGGATGGTCGATCCTGCTTCCAGGTCCTGATCAACTCAATAGCACCGAGCAACATCCCGACAAGCGACGCGCCGGCACCGATCGGCCCGATGCACAAGGCGACGATGAGGCCTGTGGGCGCTGGCCCAGATAAGGGCGGATCTTCCGGGCCCGGCACCAGTTCCAACCGATGCATTCGTGCGTCGATGTACACCAGCCCGACTGCCGTTCCAAACAGCACGGTGCCGAGCAGAATGAGCACGCACGCATAGCGGAGTCTGGTCATGGAGGTCCTTGACTTACTTCTTTCTGCGTGGCCCGGTCGCCCCTGACTTCCCCACCGCCTTCACCTTCCCACCCTTGATCTCGATCTCCCCGGCTCGCGTGATGACGTAGCCGCACTTCTGGCAGGTGCGCCGCTTCACGGGCCCATCCCAGAAGCCGTTCATGACGCGGTGCAGGTCCTTGTCGATCGCCTTGAGGATGAATCGCGGGAAGTACACAAGGTGGTCGCACTTGGGGCAGTACCACTGGAGCCCATCTTTCTGTGGCTTGCCTTGCTTGTCCTTCCCACGGGGGAACTCGACGATGAGGCCGACCGTCCCGGCCGGACGCTGCGGGCGGTGCGGCACCCAGCGGGGGAGAAGGTAGATTTCGCCCTCTTTGATAACGACATCCTGCGGCTTGGAGCCATCGAGGGGGCGGATGCGGACGGCGATGTCGCCCTTCAACTGGTAGAAGAGTTCCTCGGTCGGGTTGACATGGAAGTCGTTGCGAGTGTTGGGGCCACCCGACACGAACACGATCGCGTCTTTGGACTCATGGAAAAACTGCTTATTGGAAACCGGCGGCTTGAGGTCCTTCCAGTTGTCCTTGATCCATGTTTGGAGGTCGAGTTTCGCGATCTTCATGGGGCGTCTCCGAGTTGGCCTGTCGGCGTGGTCCAAGCGTAGCGCCGCACGCCCCCTCCACGGCTAATTGTTGCCCGCCCAAGGAAACTGCGGGTTCACATGATTCCTGTTCTCAACTCGGCGTCTCAATCGGGGTGTGCCCCATATCCTCAGACAGTCTCACGCCACACCTTCACGGGGACCCCCATGGCCTTGTTCTCACGCAAGAAGCAAGCGGCTCCTTCCACCCCCACCACCATCATCCAGCCCGCGCTCAACTCCAAGCGCGAGGAGCGCATCTTCGCGCTCGGGTCCGAGATGCTCCAACGCGCCCGGGGGCACAAGTCCTCGCTCCTCTCCGCGAAGTTCTACTCCGACGCGTTGATGGAATGGTCCATGAAGGACCCGAACTTCAAGGTGCAGATGTTCCGCTTCGTCGATGCGTTCCCGATGCTCAAGACGCCCGAGCAGGTCTTCGAGCACCTCAAGGACTATCTCGACCAGCCGGGCGTGACGGTGCCGGGCGTGATTGCGACGGCAATGAAGGCCGGTGGGCTGGCGAAGGGACTCGCGGCGAAGACGATCTCCGGGCAGATCACCGGCATGGCCGAGAAGTTCATCGCGGGGCGCGATGCGGCGTCGGCTTTGCCCGGTCTCAAGGACATGTGGGATCAGGGGATCGCCTTCAGCGTGGACCTGCTGGGCGAAACCTGCGTGAGCGACGCCGAGGCCGATTCGTACGCACAGAAGTACCTCGACCTCATCAACAACCTACCGGCATCGGTCGCTGGTTGGAAGGGTCAGCCTCGCCTTGAGACGGACCATCTGGGCTCGATCCCGCGCGTGAATGTCTCGGTCAAGATTTCCGCGCTCTCGGCTCGCTGCGATCCGATCGACAGCGAAGGCTCGATGCGCGACCTTATGAAGCGACTCGTGCCGATCCTCGAGATCGCAAAGGCCAAGGGCGTCTTCGTCAACTTCGACATGGAGCATCACGCGCTCAAGGACTTCACACTCGATCTCTTCATGCGCTGCGTCGAGACCGTGGACTTCCAAGCGGGTCTCGCGATGCAGGCGTACCTCAAGAGCGGGCCAGACGATGCGCGTCGACTCTGCGACTGGGCGAAGGCGAAGGGCAAGATCGTGACCGTCCGCCTCGTCAAGGGCGCGTATTGGGACGCCGAGACGATCAAGGGCGAGATGCACGGCTGGCCCATTCCCGTCTGGGGCCAGAAGTGGCAGACCGACGCGTGCTACGAGAAGATGATCGACATCCTCCTCGACGCGATGCCACGCAAGGGCGCGAGCGTTTCGCCCGGGGGCGTGAAACTGGCGCTCGGTTCGCACAACGTGCGTTCGATTGCGAGTGCTCTCGCCTCGCTCGAAGAGCGCCAACTCCCGCGTGAGTCGATCGAACTCCAGATGCTCCACGGCATGGCCGACCAACTCAAGTTCGCCGCCGCCGAGATGGGCCTGCGCATCCGCGAGTACGTCCCCGTCGGGGACATGATCCCAGGCATGGCCTATCTCGTCCGCCGCCTCCTTGAGAACACGAGCAACGAGAGTTGGCTCAAGGCCGGGTTCATGGACAACGCCGACGTCGGCAGTTTGCTGCGAGCTCCAGGCCCCATCGCCACGCAGCAGGACAAACCCGACCTCCTTTCCATCGCGCCCGAACGCCACGCGCTCTCTGTCGCGTGGCCCGGCGTCGGCGACGGCCGTCCATTTGTCAACGAGGCGTTCCGAGATTTCTCCGATGCTCGTCAACGTCAGGCATTCGCGGCCGCCGTTTCTCGCGCAACGGTGCCCAAGATCGCCAACGACCGCACGCCGGAGCACGCGAAGACGATGGTTGAATCCGCGAAAGCGGCATTCCCGGCTTGGCGCGATGTGGAGCCGATCCTCCGCGCCAAGGTCCTCGTACACGCCGCGGGTGTCATGCGTCAGCAGCGTGACGCGCTCTCGGGCGTGATGATCAAGGAAGCGGGCAAGACCTGGCGCGAGGCCGATGCCGATGTCTGCGAAGCGATCGACTTCCTTGAGTATTACGCGCGCGAGGCGATGCCGCTCTTTTCCCGTCAGCGTCTGGGCAGGTACATCGGCGAACTGGACGAGCAGTGGCACCAGCCGCGGGGCGTCGCGGTCGTCATCGCGCCCTGGAACTTTCCCCTCGCGATCTGCTGTGGCATGACGGCCGCCGCCCTCGTCACGGGCAACCCCGTGATCGTGAAGCCCGCCGAGCAAACGCCCGGCATCGCGAGCATCATGTGCGACATTCTGTGGGAATCGCTCGCGAGCGTCGTGGGGCGATCGATTTCCTCCTCGCGCGGCGACGTCCCGATCAAGAACGTGTTGCATTTCTGCCCCGCTCCTGGTGAGACGACTGGCGCGGCTCTCGTGCGCGATCCGCGCGTCTCGCTCATCGCCTTCACGGGCTCGCGCGATGTAGGACTTGACATCTTGGACGCCGCCGCACCGACGTCACCCTTCTCTGCCCGCGCGAGCGGCTCTGCCTGGACCCCGCCCTCGCACGTCAAGCACGTCGTCTGCGAGATGGGCGGCAAAAACGCCCTCATCATTGACGTTAGCGCCGACCACGACGAGGCCGTCCTCGCCGTGCGTCACTCGGCCTTTGGCTTCCAGGGTCAGAAGTGCTCCGCCTGCTCGCGTGTCATCGTCGTGGATCCCGAAGGGCCCAAGGGCCCCTCGATCTCGGCATTCACCCGCCGCCTCGTCGAAGCATCTCGCGCGCTCACCGTCGGCGACCCGGCCCTTCCCGGCACCGACATCGGACCAGTCATCGACGCCGACGCTCAGAAGAAGATCATGGGGTTCATCCAAACCGCGACCAAGGAAGGATGCACGCTCGAACTGTCGCTCCCTGTACCGCCCGCGGCGGCGCACGCCGCTGGCCTCCCCTTTGTCGGTCCCGCCATCTTCTCAGGCGTCACGCGTGAGCACAGTATCGCGAAGGAAGAGATCTTTGGACCGGTCCTCGCGATCATGCACGCAGCCTCGTTCGAAGAGGCGCTCGACATCGCCAACGAGCCCACGTACAAACTTACCGGCGGCGTCTTCACACGCAAGCCCACGCACATCGACCTCGCCAAGAAGGACTTCCGCGTGGGCAACCTCTACATCAACCGCGGAATTACCGGCGCCCTCGTCGCTCGCCAGCCCTTCGGCGGCTTTGGCATGTCGGGCGGCGGCACGAAGGCGGGCGGCAACGAGTACCTCCTGCACTTTGTCGAGCCGCGCACGTCGTGCGAGAACACGATGCGGCGAGGATTTGCGCCGGAGTTGTGATGCATGGTGGCGTGGCACAGGCTTCTAGCCTGAGCCACGGCTTCTCACCGCGCCGTGCGATCCTGCATCCACACGCGCAGGTCTGGATCCCACGGAATCGTGCGGAACTCAACCTTCACGCGGTGCATGCCGTCCGTTTCATACTCGCACTCCAGCACCTTGCCGAACAAGGGCATGGGTTCATCATCCACCAGATGCACCGCGACGATCACCATGGAACCCACACGCACCATGCGGCGTGACTGGAACACCAGAAACTCACGCGAGACTTCACGCCCGCGTGCCTGCCAGGGCGCACCCGGACGCCCGCGCTCGTCCATCTCGCCAACTTCCAACGGCGCCTCGAACGCGTGCCCCTTGCGGCGCTCGATGCGCGCTGGCGCTGGCGAGGTGGCGGTCGCCACCACACTCTCCGCTCGCATGCCAGGCGGCGGCGGGGCATGCCCATCGCCACCAAACCACATGTTGTTCTCCACACCCGGCGACATGACTCCCTCCAAGCAGGCTCTCGCCCGACACCATGAACATCGTCGTGTCGCTCGCGTGCATATTGCCCAAGACGCGATCGCCAACAGGATCGCGTGCCGCTGACCCTCAGCGTCCCTGCCTCTTCGCCACCTTCCGGCGAAGCCTGAAACGACGTCCCAAAACTAAGCGTGCAGGTCGATACGCTTTGCCGTGCTTACCACCGACCGAAAGGCGATGTGCGATTGGTTGACCCGCCAGGCTCGAATCGGGCTTGGAAGCGGTCTGGACTGGCTATTGGACTCGCAAGTGGCTCCTGAACGAGTCAGAGAGGCCATGCGGACCTTTTCGGACGAGTTGGGCGACCGGCGTCCGATCGACCCCCTACTGCTCGCACATGTGACTGGTGTGGTCGCTCCTGACGATCTCCGTGTCGCTTGCGGTAGACATTCAGCGCACGACCCGGCCTTGGGTGTGTGGCTGTCGGTGGGTCAACCGACTTCGCACGTCGGGATCGACCTCATCAGTCCAGGCCCGCTTTTTCCACGCTTGCGCGAGGCAGCGATCGAGACCTGGACCGAAGCCGAGTTGTCGGGGCTGCACGCGTTGTCACTGTTGGGCGATCACACCGCCGCACGCGTGAGTACTGCCAGTGATTGGTTGATGGCAGAACTCCAGCCCGACAATGGCACGAACCGCCCGTGGGCCATCCACGTCTTCCTCGACCGCTGGATCCGTGATCACCACGAGGAATCGCGCCTCTATGCCGAGACGCTCATGCACAACTGCCGCGTCACGAGGGGACTGCCGGATCGACTGTCGGCAGTGATCCTCGCAAGCGCGGCCAAGGCACTCGCCACTTCTGCACACCACCTGACTTGAGCATCAGCCCACTGGCTGCCCAGCGTCACGACGCGCCCACTTCGTAATGTCGCTTGCGAATGGATCACTCGAAGCGATCTTCCCGGCGTACTTCCGCTCGAGCGCTGCCGCGATGAGCCCCATGAACATCGGTTGCGGCTTGAGCGGTCGGCTCGTCAGTTCCGGATGGAACTGCCCGCCGATGAAGAACGGGTGGCGCACGCCCGTATCCGCAGAGGGATCGGAGGGCTGACGCAACTCCAGGATCTGCATGATCGGGCGCGACGGATGCCGCCCAGAGAAAATGAGCCCCGCCTTCTCGAACTGCTCGACGTACTTGGGCTCCACCTCGTAGCGATGCCGGAAGCGTTCGCGGATCTTGCCTTGCCCGCCATACAGGAACGACGCGAGCGACCCGGGCGTGACGACGACGTCTTGCGCGCCGAGGCGCATCGTTCCGCCAAGGCCTTCGATCTTCTTCTGCTCGGGAAGTTCAGAGATGACCGGGTTCGTCGTCGTGCGGCTGAACTCGGTCGAAGACGCGTCCTTCCAGCCCAGCACGTTGCGGGCAAACTCGATCACCGCGACCTGGAATCCCAGGCAGATACCCAGGTACGGCACGCCATTCTCACGGCAGTGCTTCACGCACGAGATCTTGCCCTCAACGCCGCGAGAGCCAAAGCCCCCCGGGACGATGACTGCATCGACCTGCGACAACTTCTGGCCGACGTTGGCGTCATTGATGTCTGTGGTATCGATCCACTCGATCTCGATGTTCGCGCCCAGGTGCGCCCCGCAATGTTCGAGGGCCTTGTCGATCGAGGCGTAGGCATCGCGAAGGTTCGCGTATTTGCCCGTGAGACCAAGGTGAATCGTGCGAGTCTTGGGCGCGGTCAGTTTGCTGACGAAGTTCGTCCAGCGCGTGCGTGCCTTGTCTTCCTTTGCGGTGTCCACGCGATCGTGGAGATTGAGCATCGACAGCACTTCGCGATCGAGCCCTTCCTGCCGCAGGTCCTCTGGGATCGTGTAGATGCTCTCTCGATCGTGCATCGAAAAAACGCGCCGCAGCGGCACGTTGCTGAACATCGCGATCTTCTGCATCACCTTGGGCGACACCGGATTGCTCGCTCGGCAGCCGATGATGTGGGGCTGGATCCCCGCTTCCATCAGGCGTTTGATCCCGAGTTGGGCGGCTTTGGATTTCTGCTCGCCCAGCGCCTTGGGCTCGATGATGTACGTCAGCGCGACGAACGCGCAGGAGCCCGGGCCCTCTTCGAAGGCGAGTTCGCGCAAGGCTTCGATGTAGAAACCGTTTTCGTAGTCGCCGACGGTACCGCCAACTTCGACGAAGACGACGTCGGCCGGACGCTTGCCATCGCCGCGCGCAGCGAGTTCGCGGAGTTTGAGTTTCACTTCGCCCGTGACGTGCGGAATCCACTGCACGTCACGCCCGAGGTACGCGCCCTGCCGCTCGCGTCGGATGATCTCGCCAAAGATCTGCCCCGAGGTGGTGAAGTTCTGGCGGGAAAGGTCCTGATCGAGCAGTCGCTCGTACGTGCCAAGGTCCATGTCGCACTCGGTACCGTCATCCAAAACGAAAACTTCGCCGTGGCGATACGGATTGAGAAGCCCCGCGTCGACGTTCAGGTATCCTTCCAACTTAATCGGGGCGACGCACAGGCCCTTTTCCTTGAGCATCTTGGCCATGGAGGAGCAGAAGATGCCCTTGCCCAGCCCCGACATGACGGTGCCCAGGACGATGATGTACTTGTGGTGCCCGCGTTGGTACCCCGCCGGCATGGGGGAGTAGAACTCCGATTCCTCGGTGGACTCGCTGAGCCCGGCCAATCCGGCGAAGGCGCTCGCGGGCTTGTCCTTCCCGGGCATGTCCTTGAGGAACTCCGCCAGGGATTGGTTCGGATTGCCGGGGGCTGAGTGTGGCGGTGTCGATCCCGAGGGTGGCCTCGGGGGCGTCGGCTGGGCGGGCGAGTTGGGCATGGAGGACAGTGTACGCCCGTGCAAGCGCGTTGGCACGCGCTAGGCTTTCCGCCATGAACAGCCCTCGCCGCCCGGTCGGAGTTTGTGCCACCCTCGCTTTGTCGCTTCCCCTGTCGCTGGTGGCCGCGTCCGGAAATGCGCGGGCCCAAGGCCAGCCAGAAGCAGCCAGAGAGGAGCAACCGACAGCCCCGGTTGTCGTCCCGGCCGACGCCGACCCCCGCATCGACTCCGCCACGGGCCGCCCCAAACTCCATTGGCCACGACCCCGCCACTTTGACCACCTCCACATGCGGCTCAGTCTCTACTTCCCCGATATGGGGCAGGCCGAGTTGAATGGTGTCGCTGAACTGACTGTCCGGGCGATTGGCATGCCGCGATCGGTGCTCGAACTGGACTGCGTCGGGCCGACCGTGAGCGAGGTCAAGATCGGGGACGCGTCAATCCCGTTCGGGCACGATGGGCGCGTGCTGACGATCCCGCTTTTGGCCCCCGCGGCTCCGGACCAGGACTTGACGGTCACGATCACCTACACCGCCGAGTTCTCCAAGAACCGCGGAGAAGGCCTGACGTGGGTCAAGCCCAAGGACGAGGACGACAGCCCGACACAGACCTCACCCCAGATCTATAGCCAGGGCGAAGCACAATCCAACAGCACGTGGTTCCCGTGCCACGACTTTCCCAACGAACGGCTGACCACAGAACTGATTGTCACCGTCGAGGATGGGTACGAGGTGCTCTCCAACGGCGTGCTTGTGTCGCGAGAAGCCGCCAGCGAAGGTCGAACGCGATTCCACTGGAAACAAGACAAGGACCACGTCAACTACCTGGTCTCGCTCTACATAGGCAAGTGCTCGATCGTGGAGATCGGCGGACCCGACTCCGCAAGGCCGGGACTGCCCATGCCGGTCTACTGCCCCATCGGCACCGAAGACCAAGCGAAAGAGAGCATGGCAAACGTGCCCGCGATGGTCGCGTTCTTCGAGAAGTACTTCGACGAACCCTTCCCGTGGGACAAGTACGCCCAGGCCTGCATCCGTGGCTTCAACGGCGGGATGGAGAACACAAGTTCAACCTTCCTGGGCACCCGCGCGGGCACGCGCAAGCGTGGCGAGATGGACGACCTCCTTTCCCACGAACTGGCCCACCAGTGGACCGGCGACCTCATCACCTGCAACTCATGGGAGCACATCTGGCTCAATGAAGGCTGGGCGAGTTTCGCCGAGGCGTTGTGGGACGAAGAACTTGCCCTCCAAGAAAACGCGGGGAAGCCCAACGCGAAGGAACTGGCGCGGGAGGCGTACGAGAAGTCGATCATCGGACAGGTGCGCAGCCAGCGTCGAGGGAATCGCTCCGCCGCCCCAACCTCACCCGCGATGGTCAGCAACCGCTACTCCAATCCCGACGCCGTCTTCACCAGGGCCGACAATGCGTACGCAAAAGGAGCGGTCATACTGCACATGCTCCGCGAGCGCCTCGGGCACGAGGTGTTCGATCGGGGCGTGCGACTCTATTTCGATCGCTTCAAGTTCAAGACCGCCGAGACCGCGGACTTCAGGCGCATCATGGAGGAAGTCTCGGGCGAAAGCCTCGAGAAGTTCTTCCACCAGTGGTGCTATCGCCCGGGCATCCCGAGGCTCTCGATCGACCAGACGTACGACGCCGCGGCGAGGACTTTGACGGTGAAGGTCTCTCAGATCCAGAAGATCGACGGGCACAATCCGGCGTACGACCTCGTCGTCCCGATCCGCGTCATCTTCGACGGTGGCGAAGCCTGGACCACTGTCCACTGCGATCGTAGCGAGCAGTCAGTGACAATCCCGCTCGCATCCGCGCCGACGGACGTCCAGGTCGATCCAAACCTGACGGTGCTCGCATCGGTCACTGTGCACAAGCCCACGGCGATGTGGATGAGGCAACTGCTCGGCCCGTCCACCGCATTTGCCCGCGTGCAAGCGATGGAACACGCTCAGGAAGTCGCGATGTCGAATCTCGCGGCGGCCGCAGTTGGCGTGCTCGGAACTGACGCTGAGATGAACACGGCCAACGGAGGCAACCCATGAGACTGTTCCGCACGCTCCCGTTGATCACTCGTGCAGGATGGCTCTCGGCTTTGGCTATCGCTAGTACAGGCAGTTCGTTCGCCCGCGCCGGCGACGAGTGCTGCCAGTCGTTCAAGATGGAAGCCTTCGACGGCTATGACACGTCGTTCGCCGGCTTCGACGACATTACGGGTCGCAACACGCGCGTGTATCCGCCCGATCGGCACGCCGACCACACGCACCTCAAGATCGAGATCACCGTCCCCAGCATGGACGAGCCCCGCCTGATCGGCCGCGAGACGCTCACGTTTCGCCCAATCGCCCGCGACCTTTCGACACTCACACTCGACGCGCGTGCGATGGTCATCACCAAGGTCGCGTCCCCAAGCCGCAAAGTCACGTTCGGGCACGACGGCATGGTCCTCTCGATCGCGCTCGACCCGCCCGCACCGCTCGGGCAGGACGCGCAGGTTGTTATCGAGTACGAACTACGCGATCCGCCGGAAGGTCTTCTCTGGACGGGACTGAACCCGACGAAGCCCACTCGTACGCCGCAGGTCCACACACAGGGGCAGGCCGAGTCGAACAGTTACTGGTTCCCCTGCCGCGACTTTCCGAACGAGCGTACAACGACCGAGGTGATCGCGAACGTGCCCGAGGGGTTCATGGTCAGTTCCAATGGTCGCCTTCTTAAGCACGAGCGCATCCCGCAAGGACTCGCGCCGGGGCTGCCCGGCACCACGCGTGAACAATGGCACTGGCTGCAGGACAAGGACCACGTCGCGTATCTCGTCTCGATGGTGATCGGGAAGTTCGACGTCGTCGACGTCGGCACGCCCTCGTTGCCGATGCCTGTGTACGTGCCGCCCGGGCGGGGCGGCGACGTCGTCGGCACCTATGGCCGGACCGCCGAGATGATCGCCGCGTTCGAAGCGTTGCTCGACGAAAAATACCCGTGGGATCGTTACGCCCAACTCGTGGTCACCAACTTCAACTCGGGCGGCATGGAGAATACCTCCGCCACGTCCATGCACGACGCCGCCATCATCGACGCGGACAATCTCGACGACTTTGACATCGAGAGCCTCATCGCGCACGAACTCGCCCATCAATGGTTCGGCGATCTCATCACCTGCAACTCATGGGAGCACCTGTGGCTCAACGAGGGGTTCGCGACGTACTTCTCGGGCATCTGGGCCGAGCAGCGAGCGCCGGGCAAGGGCGAGGCGGCATGGACCGGCGGGCCTCTTGCGTACGAACGCTCTCTCCTGGGCTGGTTTGACTCGGTGATCGGTGCCGACACCGTGATCGCACCAGCGGGCGTGGGTTTTGCCAGCAACGCTTACTCCCACCCGGGGGATGTCTTTGGACGTCCCGCCAACCCCTATGGCAAGGGCGCATCAACGCTCCACATGCTCCGCCGCAAGTTGGGCGACGAGAACTTTTTCAAGGGCCTCGCGCTCTACGTTGATCGCTTCAAATTCAAGACCGTCGAGACCCCGGACCTCCGCCGCGTGATGGAAGAAGTCTCGGGCGAGAGCCTCGAACAGTTCTTCTGGCAATGGTGCACGAGGCCTGGCATCCCCCGCGTCAAGTTCGAGACGCTGTGGGATGCGTCGGCGAGCACTCTGCGCGTCAGCGGCACGCAGACACAGGTGATCGATGGCGATAATCCCGCGTTCGAGTTTGCGATTCCTGTGTTCGCCCGCCTCCAAGGGGGCAGCGAAGCCACCGGCACGCTTACGTTCAAAGGCAAGGAAGCCACGCTCGACCTGCCCTGCGATGCCGAACCGGTCTTCGTCGAGTTTGACTCGTGTGCGACGACGCTCATGAGCATGGACATCCGCTCGCAATCGCCCGAAGCACTGCGCGACCAAGCGATGAAAGGCTCGACGCTGTACAGCCGCGTGCAAGCCATTCGCGCGTCATCCAATCCTGAGGGCGCGAAATACCCCGACGCGCTCGCCGACATCGTGAACAACAAGGCAGAGCCCACGTTTGTCCGTCTCGAGGCGTACCGCGCGTTCACGCTCCCTGCACGCCCATCGGGCGCCTTCGCGTTCATGCAGGCCGACCTCTGGGAACTGCGCGAGGCCGCGTGCGCCCGTCTTGGCGAGTTTGGCGTCGAGCGCTTCAAAGCCGCCGACGCGATGGTGCAGGAGAACATCCGCCGCCCGCTCCTGAACGCCGCCCAGAACGATTCCAGCCTCAAGGTCCGCGCCGCGGCGATCCGCGCCATGGGCCTGCTGAAGGACCCGGCCTTTGAGCCAATCATCGCTCGCGCCTTCGACACCGATTCCCACGCCGACACGCTGCGCCAGGCCGCGATCGACGCCGCCGTCTCGTGGGATTCCAAGGCGATGCTGCGGCGCGTCGAGATGTTGACGGGCCTGTCACATTTCGCGCGCACGCGCGGCGCCGCGACCGACGCCGTCGTGAAACTCTCGAAGCACGAGCCCGAGGAGGTGCTTGCTTTGCTTGGCAAACTCCTGAAAGATCGCATCGCTCGCGTGCAGCGTACGGCGGGCGACGGGCTCGTACGTCTTGGCCTCCCCGACGGCGTGGCGAAGTTTGATGAGGCAATCTCGGCCGAGCGGGCGGCCGCCACCCGTCGCCAACTCGAACGCTGGCAAGGGCAACTCGAGAAGGACCTCGCGGCCAAAGCCAGCAAGTCCAAAGCGGAGCCATCCAAGTAACCATGCGCGTCGTCACGACCAAGCACGAGTTGGCCGCCGCGCTCCAGGCTTCGCGCGCAAGCGTGCTGGTCCCGACGATGGGCGCTCTCCACGCCGGGCACGCGAGCCTGATCCAGCAAGGCGCTGAGATCGCAGAGCGCCGAGGCTACGACGGCGGCTGCGTCGTCACGATCTTCGTCAATCC
>Ga0075163_10006341_pt1 | contig 15649 bp, 11 predicted proteins | sample JI1023141ADNA_FD_71478 | JGI IMG/M metagenome (GOLD analysis project Ga0075163, IMG submission 71478) | Wastewater effluent complex algal communities from Wisconsin, to seasonally profile nutrient transformation and Carbon sequestration -... | ecosystem: Engineered > WWTP > Effluent > Algae... | reverse complement strand
TCGGCCTGATCCACCGCGACATCAAGCCGGCCAACATCATCCTCTGCATGCAAGGCGGCGTGCACGACGTGGTCAAGCTGCTCGACTTCGGGCTCGTCAAGGAGCTCGCCGTCGACGAGGACGTCAAGCTCACCGGCACCACCACGCTCACCGGTAGCCCACAGTACATGGCGCCCGAAGCGATCCGCGCCAATGACAGCGTCGATGCGCGCACCGATATCTACGCGCTCGGCGCCGTCGCCTACTGCCTGCTCGCGGGTGGCGCGCTGTTCGACGGCAAGTCGCTGGTCGAGGTCTGCAGTCAACATCTTCACCAGGAGCCGGCGCCGTTCTCGACCCGCGGTGTCACGGTGGCTCCGGATCTCGAAGCCGTGATCCTCGCGTGTCTATCCAAGGATCCTGCGCTGCGCCCGCAGTCGGCGTTCGAGCTACGCCGACGCCTCGTGGGTTGTGGGGTCGAGGGCTGGGATGGTGAAGCCGCGCGCGACTGGTGGGAGCAGCATCGTAAGGCGCTGGACGTGACCGCGGCAAAGGGCGAGGTCCGCACGATCATGATCGACCGAACGGTGCGTGCATCGGCCGCCGGGTTGTAGAACGCGTTCACCCGTTCGTCGTCGGTCTGGCACGCGTTCGGCGTGGCGACGCGTTCACGCCGAGCGGGGTGATCCAGCGCGAGTGCTCAGAATTCGACGACGGCGCGGATCGAGCTGCCCTCGTGCATCAGATCGAACGCCTCGTTGATCCGCTCGAGCGGGAGCTTGTGCGTGATCATCTTGTCGATCTCGATCTTGCCGTCCATGTACCAGTCGATGATCTTCGGCACGTCGGTGCGGCCGCGCGCACCACCGAACGCGGTGCCGCGCCAGTTGCGGCCGGTGACGAGCTGGAACGGGCGCGTGCTGATCTCCTGGCCAGAGCCGGCCACGCCGATGATCACGCTGGTGCCCCAGCCGCGGTGCGTGCACTCGAGCGCCTGCCGCATCAGCGTGGTGTTGCCGACGCACTCGAACGAGTAGTCCGCGCCACCGCCGGTGACCTCGACGAGGTGCGCGACGAGGTCGCCCTTGATCTCCTTCGGGTTCACGAAGTGCGTCATGCCGAGCTCCTTCGCCATCGCCTCGCGCTTCGGGTTGATGTCGACGCCGACGATCTTGTCGCAGCCGACCATCCGCGCGGCCTGCACGACGTTGAGGCCGATGCCGCCGAGCCCGAACACCACGACGTTGGCGCCGGCCTCGACCTGCGCGGTGTAGATCACGGCGCCGATGCCGGTGGTGACGCCGCAGCCGACGTAGCAGACCTTGTCGAACGGCGCGTCCTTGCGGATCTTCGCGAGCGCGATCTCCGGCAGCACCGTGTGGTTCGCGAAGGTCGAGCAGCCCATGTAGTGATGGATCTTCTGGCCCTTGTACGAGAACCGCGAGGTGCCATCGGGCATCAAGCCCTTGCCCTGGGTAGCGCGGATCGCGGTGCACAGGTTGGTCTTGCGCGACAGGCACGATTTGCAGGAGCGGCACTCCGGCGTGTACAGCGGGATGACGTGATCGCCGACGGCGAGCGACGTCACGCCGGGGCCGATCTCGCGCACGATGCCCGCGCCCTCGTGGCCGAAGATCACCGGGAACAGGCCCTCGGGATCTGCGCCCGAGCGCGTGAACTCGTCGGTGTGACAGATGCCGGTGGCCTTGATCTCGACGAGGACTTCGCCGGCCTTCGGACCCTCGAGATCGACTTCCTCGATCACCAGGGGCTTGTTCACTTCGAATGCGATCGCTGCTCTGGTCTTCACGCGTGGAGCATGCGCCAAGAATCTATCTGACGGCTAGACCAGCACGCCGAAGACGGAACGGGTGATGCACCGCTTCTCGGTATGGGTTACCCCGATCAGATCCGTTCGAACTGGTACATCCCCATTCCGGCGTTCGCCATCATGCTGGGCCTGCTACTCAGCGGCCTGCTGCCGATCCTTCTGATCCTGCAGGACCGCTAACGCGCAGCGACGCGCGGCGAGAACACGTGGAGCGATCGCACACCTGTCACCGACGGGCGCAGTCCGCGTGAGATGTCGAACACGCACACGATCTCGGTGCGCGTGCCCGGCGCGACGTTGACGATCAGCGCCGCGACGTTCGCGAGCACGAGGTAGAGCCCGAGCCCGGCACCGCCGGACGGCTTGCCCGTCGCGAGATCGGTGCCCGCCGGCGGCGTGGCCTCCGGGACCTTGATCGACGGCTGCGGCTTGCCCTTGTCGGCGCGCGCGCGACGAACGTGCGCGATCACGTCGCGCTGGCGCAGCCTGCCGAGATCGTCGGCGACCGAGATCACGACGGCGCGCTCGTCGGCGGCCCACCGCAACACGCCGCGGCGCTCGCCCGAGGCCGGGGTCTCGCGGAGCGCGTTCATCAGCAGCTCGTCGACGACGTTGGCGATGCGATGCAGGGTGGGGCGGCGGGCCCCCACCGATTCGGCGAACGCGCAGACCTCGTCCATCCCGGCGCGCCGGGAGGTATCGCCGCGGACGATGCGCTCGTGGACCTCGGTGCCGGCGGAGACGTACTTCTCGAGCCCGAACACGTCGCCGGAGGCGAGCTTCTCCGTGGTGATGCCGAGGTCGCGATCGCGGGGATCGGTGACGAGGTGACTGACCGACGACTCGAGCATCAGCGCGATCAGCGAATCGTCGTCGAGGTCATCGCCGACGACCACGATCGGGGTGCCCAGCGTCCGCAGCGCGTCCCCGGCGGCTTGCCGCGCCGCGCGATCGACGACGATCAGGGCGACGTTCTCGGTGCCATCGAGGCTGCTCGCATGGGTGACCTCGAGGCCGGCCGCGGACAGGGCGCGCTCGACCGCGGCGCAGCAGCCGCCGTCGCTGCTGACGCAGATCGCGCGTGCGGCAGGAAGCCCCATCGGCCGGAACGGTATCACGAGGGATTCGCCCGAATTCCCGTTTTCCGGCGAGCTGGGCTACGATCGCCGCACTCATGGCGGATCCGCCTCCGATCCGACGGCCGGGCACACGCCCGCCGCCGATCCCCAAGGCACCGATCGCGCCTCAGGCAGTCCGCACGGACGTGCTGCGTGCGGACCCCGGCGCCGACGATACGAGCGCGATCCACGTCGGTGATCCGGCGAAGCTCGTCGAGCGCACGCTCGAGCTGGTGGCGAGCGAGGCCGAGGCGCTGCTCCTCGCGAGCGACGATCGGCTCGCCGATCTCAACGTGCGCACCGCGCTCGCGTACTGGGACGTGCTGCATCAGCCCGACGAGACACTGCGCCTGCTCGAGCTCGCCGAGGGCCATCCACTGGTGCCGCGGCTCCGGCTCGCGGCCGCGATCTCCGCCGGCGAGATCCCGAACGTGCCGACGCGCGATCCGGCGCTGCTGCTCGAGATCATCGAGGTGCTGCTGTGGCGGCACGGCAAGATCGAGCTCGCCGCGGAGGGCGCCGATCGGTTGCTCTCGCTCGAGCTGCCGCCCGCCTGGCGCAGCCACGTGCGCGAGCTCGCCGGCCTCGCGCACACCGCGAAGGGCAACTGGCCGCGCGTCATCGAGCTGCGCATGCAAGCGATCGAGGCCGCCGGCGGCGACGCGGATCCCGAGGAGGTCGCGGCCGCCGCGGCGCTGATCCTCGATCGGCAAGGCGATGCGGCGGGCGCCCTCGCGCTGGCGTGGACCAAGCTCGAGCACTTCCCCGGCGTCGACGGCACGTACGGGCTCGCGCACGTGCCTCATACGGCACTTGGCTGGTTGCGCACGTTCGACCTCGCGATCGATGCGGCGAGCGTGCTCGACGATCCGCGCCGGTTCGACCTGCTCGAGAAGCGCGCGGACCTGGTCGCGGTGCTGTCGGGTGGCGCGGCGGAGGCGCTCGCCACGCGTCACGCGGTGGCCTCGGAGCTCGAGCGCGATGGCCAGCACGCCGAGGCCGCCACGCTATGGAGCCGGCTCGCCGACGATACGATCGCGCAGCAGCCCGGCAATGCGCGCCGCGTCGCGCTGCTGCGTGCGGCGTGGTCCGCGATCGCGGGCAAGCTGCCGCGGATCGCGCTCGACGCGCACAAGAAGCTCGCCGACAGCGAATGCACGGAGGTCGCGGCGACGCATGCCTGGCGCGCCCTCGAGCTCGCGGCCGTCCTCGGCGACAGCTCGTCTGGAGACCTCGCACGCGCGGTCAACGATGTCGCCGGAGGCATCGTCGCGGAGCGCTGGCTCGACGTCATCGAGCTCGAGAGCCCGAGCGCGGCGGCGAGCGCGCGGTTCGAGGGGCGCGGCGGGTTGGCGCTACGCTGGGCGGCGGCGATCGCCGAGCGCAAGGGCGAGCTGATCAAGGCGAAGCAGCTGTGGGCGCGCGCGGCGCACAGCGCGGACACGCCGATCACCACGCGCGATCACCTGCTGCGACTACTCCGCGAGCCGTCGGACGATCCGACGCGGCCGTCGTCGCCATCGTACGACACCGACACCGCCGACGAGCTGTCCGAGGCCTACGCCGCCGCGGCGACCGCCGATCCTCATCCCCGCTCGACGGCGGCGCTGTGGTGCGCGCGCGGCATCGTCGATCTCGCCCGCGGTGGCATCGCGGAGGCCGAGGGTTCGCTGCTCAAGGCCGCCGAGCTCGCGCCGGAGGATCCGTTCAGCCGGGCCGCGCTGGTCGCGGTGTATCGCGCGAACAAGCGCCACGACCTGCTCGCGAACACGCTCGACGAGCTGGCGACCAAGCTGTCCAGCAAGGAGGCCCGCGCGGCGGCGGCGCGCGAGACCGCCGAGCTGCTCGACGAGATGGGCGACCCGGCGGGGGCCCGCGCGTCGCTCGAGCGCCTGGTCAAGGATCAGCCCGACAGCGTCGACACCCTCGTCGCGCTGGCGAGGATGTGCGAGCGCGACAAGGTCTATCTGCGCGCGATCGAGCTGCGCAAGCGCGCGATCGAGCTGCTGCCGTCGGATCGCAAGGCGGAGCAGTGGATGGCCATCGCGCGCGCGGCCGAGCTCGCCGACGACAAGACCACCGCCCTCGCGGCCCTCGCCGCCGCGGCCTCGCTCGGTGCCGAGCAGGCGCCCGCCGAGCAAGCGCGCCTTCATCGCACCGCCGGTGACCTCGAGGGCGCGCTCGACATCGTCCGCACCGAGCTCGCCACCGATCCTCCGATCGCGCGCCGGATGCGGTTGCAGAGCGAGCTCGCGCAGCTGCTCACCGAGCTCGGGCAGGAACCCGAGGCGGTGGTCGCCGCGTACCTCGACATGCTGTCCGTCGAGCCCGATCAGACGGAGGCGCTCGCCGGGATCGAGTCGCCGGCGCGAGCCCTGGAGATGTGGGACGAGCTCGCGCGCGCCTTCCGCGGTGCGCCGGCGACGCCGCGCAACCTCGAGGTCCTCGCCGAGGCCCTCGCGAAGATCGCCGAGTGGTCCGAGCTCGTCGAGGTCAAGCGCCGGCAGCTCGATGCCGCGACGATGCCGGCCGACAAGGCGCGCCGCGCCGCCGAGCTCGCGCACGTCTACGAGCACGAGCTCGGCGATACCGAGGCCGCGATGCGGATGCTGGTGATCGCGCAGGCCGCGGCTCCCGACGACGCGCGCCAGCACGAGCTGTCGCGGCTGCTCCGTGCGGGCCAGCGCTGGGCCGAGCTCGCGCAGGTGCTCGAGCGCGAGCTGCCGACGGTGAAGTCGTCCGACACCGAGCGCGTGCTGGCGATCTTGCTCGATCTCGCCGACCTCCGGCACCACAAGCTCGACAAGAAGCCGGAGGCCATCCAGGCCTACGAGGCGGTGCTCGAGCGCAGGCCCACCGACGCGGTCGCGATCGCCGCGCTCGAGGAGCTCTATCAGGAGGCCGGCCGCGAACGCGAGCTCGCACGCTTGCTCGAGATGCGGGCCGAGGCGACGCAGGAGCCCGTCGCGCGGGGCGTGCTGTTCGCCCGGGTCGCCACGCTGCGCGGCAATCGCGGCGACACCGAGGGCGCGCTCGCCGCATACAGCGCGTCGTTCAGCGCCGATCCGTCGAACCGCGAGGTGTTCACCGCGTTCGAGCGCATCACCTACAAGGCGGAGCGGTGGATCGTCGCGATGCAGCTCTACGAGCAGGCGATCCGCCACGTCGAGGGTGGTGCGTCGCGCGCGTATCGGCTCGGCGATCTCTACCTGCGCCGCGGCAACGTCCAGCTCAACTTCCTCGGCAAGCCGGAGGAGGCGATCGCGTCGTATCAGAAGGTCATCGAGGTCGATTCGCAGCCGGGGCTGGCGGTCAAGAGCCTCGAGGATCTGTGCAAGGCGCGCGGGGACTACGCGCCGCTGATCGAGGCGTACGACCGCCGCGCCGACCACCAGAAGGACCCCCAGCGCAAGACCGACGCCCTGCGCACCGCCGCCGCGCTCGCGGACTCGCATCAGGGTGGCAAGGCCTCGGTCGTGTTCATCAAGAAGCTGCTCGCGCTCGATCCGAAGGATCTGGCCGCGCAGCGCACGCTCGAGAAGTTCTACGACACCAACCAGGACAAGACCGGCCTGGTCGAGATGCTCAAGCTGCAGCTCGAGGCGACGACGGATCAGGACGAGAAGATCCAGCTGCTCAAGAAGATCGCGCGATCCTCCGAGGAGGAGGCGCGCGACGTCGTCACCGCGACCGAGTACTACCTCAAGATCCTCGAGCTCAAGGAGAACGACCGCGACGCGCTCGATGCCCTCGGCCGGATCTACGAATCGACCGAGCAGTGGGCCGAGTACATCGACGTCACGCGCAAGCAGATCAAGGTGACGAGCGATCGCAACACGCGGGCGCTGCTCTACTTCCGGTGCGGCTCGGTGCTCGAGGCGAAGTTCGCGCGCGAGCACGACGCGATCCGCTACTACCAGGAGGCGATCAAGACCTCGGCCTCGTGCCTCCCCGCCGTCCACGGGCTGCGCGACCTCTATCGTCGACGGGAGGAGTGGCCGCGGGTGATCGAGACGCTCGAGCTCGAGGTCAAGCTGTGGCAGGACGACAAGGAGCGCGCCGGCGTGTTCGCGCAGATCGGCGGTATCTACGAGAAGCAGCTCGGCGACGTCGAGCACGCGATCACGTTCTACGACTCCGCGCTCGCGATCGACCCCGACTGCCTCCCCGCGAACCAGGGGCTGTTCGAGCACTACTTCGCCTCCGGTGACTGGGACAAGGCGCTACCGATCGGCGCGGCGCTCGCTCAGAAGGCGATGCGCGATGGCGATCCGACGACGCGCAGCGAGTTCTTCCGCAAGCGCGGCGTGGTCGCGCGGATGACCGGCGATCACCGCGCCGCCGCCGACTCGCTGGTCTACGCGCTCGAGATCAAGCCGGTCAACGTCACCGCGCTCGACGATCTCGCGTCGCTCGCGCACGAGCAGCCCGACGCGTGGGACTTCGAGGCGTGCTATCGCGAGCTCGACAAGCTGTATCGCAAGCGCGACGACTCCGACGCGCTGCTCGCGCGCGTCCACGTCGGGCGCGCGAAGATCATCGAGCGCGCCGGCGATCTCGATCAGGCGACCGAGCTCTACAAGCAGGCGCTCGAGCTGTCGCCCGGCGATCTCGGCGTGCTGTCCGCGCTCGTCGATTTTCACGTCGACATGCGGAACTGGAGCGCCGCGGTGGGGGCGATCGAGAAGTTCGTCGCCAACAGCGCCTCGACGCCTGCCGATCGCACCGCGGCGTTGATGCGGCGTGCGGCGATCCACGCCGACGGCGAGATGGATCCCGAGCGCGCGATCGCCGTGTTGCAGGCGGTGATCGGCGCGGAGCCCGCGCACCAGGACGCCTACTACTCCCTCGCGCAGCAGTACTTCTTGATCGGCCGGCACGCCGAGGCGCGCGCCGCGATCGATCGCGTGATCGAGCTCGCCACCGCACCGGGCATGCCGCTCGAGGCGCCCGCGCTCGCGCGCTACTACTACTACAAGGGGCGCATCCTCGAGGCGGCGGGCGATGCGCGCTCGGCGGCGCCGCAGTACCGGCGCGCCACCGACTACGATCCGGGCTACGCGCCACCCGCGCTCGTGCTCGCGCGCCGCGCGGCCGACGGTGGCGATCAGCGCACCGCCGAGACCCTGCTGATCGAGGCCGCCCACGCGGCGATGGAGGGGGGTGGCCCCAAGGCGGCGGTGCCGCTGCAGCGCGGGCTCGCACGCATCCTGCTCGCCTCGGGCGATCGCGCCGCGGCGATCGAGGCGTATCGCGGCATCATCAACGTCGAGCCGAGCCCGTCGGATCGCGTCGCGCTCGCCGAGATCTACGCCGTCGACGATCCGCAGCGCGCGATCACCGAGCTGCGGAAGGTCCTCGAGGCCGACATCCACCACGCGCCGGCGTATCGCTTGCTCGCGTCGTTCCACAACCGGCTCGGCGAGGCCGACCGCGCCGGCCGCGTGCTCACCGCGCTCGACCTGCTCGGGTTCGCCGAGGAGCACGATCGCCAGACCCTGCAGCGCGTGCGCAATCTGATCTCGAGCGAGCCGTTCACCCGCGTGCTCGACGACACCCAGCGCGAGCAATATCTCCTCACGCAGGCCGCGCGCGATCCGCTCGGCGAGGTGTTCACCGCGTTCGCCGAGCAGCTCTCCGGCTACATCGCGCAGCCCTCGCTCGGCACCAACCTGGTGCCTGCCAACGCGTCGGGGCACTCGCGGTTGATCTCGCTCGTCGTCGAGGTCGCCGGGCTGTTCGAGACCCAGGCCGAGGTGTTCGTCGGCGACAAGGTGCCGGGCCTGATCGCCGTCACCGCGTTTCCGCGCAAGCTGCTCGTCATCGATCGCTCGCTGCTCGACGAGCCGGATGCCGGCCTGCGGTTCGTGCTCGGGTACGCTTTCGAGGCGATCCGCGGCGGCTACGCGACCCTGCTCCAGGTCGGTGCGCGGCAGCGCAAGGAGCTCGCGATGGTGCTGCGCTCGCTGGTGGCGACCGATGGCGAGCTGCCGAACGCCGTGGTCGATCTCGTCAACAGCGCGAACGACCACGCCCAGGAGGTGCTCGAGCGGCACGCGGGCACCCGCGATGTCGATCCCGGCTCGTGGGCGGACGGCATGCTGGCCCTGGCCAAGCGGGCCGGCCTGCTCGCGTGCGACGACTTCCAGGCGGCGATCTGGATGGTCGGCCGGCTATCGGGCGAGCAGCTCGGCAGGCACGACGCCACCGTCGCGCTGGGGGCCGTGCTCGGCGGCCCGGACCTCGTGCGGTTCTATCTCTCCGACGACTACCAGCACCTCCGCGACGTCCTCACGGCGTGATCTTCGACACGCACCGACATCTCCCACCCCTCATCTTCGGGCGCTTTTTGCAGGGGGGGTGGATCGGGTCCCGACCTCGGGATAGATTCGAGACTGCAGTCGGTTATGCGAGTGTCGTGTAATCAGCCATACCGCGGTTACGTCGAGGACGAAGCGTGAGCCACAAGTTCCAGTCGGCAGTCCAGCACCGTGGCGACGTCAGCTACGTGAAGCTCGGCGGCGTCATCGACGAGGACAACGAGCTCGGCGAGCTCGTCGAGAAGATCCCGAACGGCACCGCCGTGATCGATCTCGGCGAGGTCGAGCGCATCAACTCGTGCGGCGTTCGCGACTGGGTCAACTGGCTCTCGAAGCTCGAGACCAACGGCACTCGCTCGGTGCTCGTCGAGTGCTCGCCGGCGATCGTCGCGCAGATCAACCTGGTCAACAACTTCACCGGCAGCGGCGTGGTGAAGAGCTTCTACGTCCCGTACTTCTGCCCGGAGTGCGATGAAGAGAAGGTGTTGCTCGTCGAGGCGAGCGACATGGGGCCACCTCCGCACGAGCCGCCCACCTGCCGCTGCGACGAGTGCGATCTGGTGATGGACTTCGACGACATGCCGGACTCGTACTTCGCGTTCCTCGCCAACCAGCGGAAGCTGCCCACCGAGAAGATCAGCGAGACGATGCGCGACTTCGGCGGTCAGGGTGACAAGCACAAGGTCCGGTCGCGCGCGAGCGTGCCGAACCTGTCGAGCACCAAGCCACCGAGCGTGCCGTCGCTGCCGTCGATCCAGCAGCGCGCGAGCGCGCCGGCGTCGGGGCCGTACGTGCAGGCGCACGGCAGTGCCCCGGGTCGCGGGGTCAAGCCACCGAGCCGCCCGATGATGCCCAACCCGGCGAAGGCCGGCGGCAGTCGCCCGCCGAACGGGATGGTGTCGGGCCCGAACCTGATGTCGTCGGGCCCGCACGTGCCGGGCTCGAGCTTCACGTTCGCGACCGCGCCGTCGCCGGCGCCGATGCAGGCGCCCAAGTCGAGCGCGCTCGTCTACGTGCTGATCGCCGTGCTGCTCGGCGCGATCGGCGTGCTCGCGTATCTAGTCCTCACGAAGTAGCGCGCGGCCGCACGAGGCGCGTTACGTTCGCGGACATGATCGAAGGGGAAGATCTCAAGCCACGTGACGACGCGGCGAGTCTGAGGAAGGACATCGTCGAGAAGCTGTTCTTCGAGCTCGCGAAGTTCCCGGATGTGGCGACGCGGAACGATTACTACCTCGCGCTCGCCTACGCGGTCCGCGATCGGCTGCTGTTCCGGTGGATCAACTCGTCGCGCACGTACTACACGGGCAAGCACCGCAGCGTGATCTACCTGTCGGCCGAGTACTTGATCGGCCCGCAGCTCGGCGCGAGCCTGCTCACGCTCGGCCTCGAGGAGTCGGCGAAGGCAGCGCTCGCCGCGCAGGGTGTCGACCTCGCGGATCTGATCGAGCACGAGGAGGAGCCCGGCCTCGGCAACGGCGGTCTCGGTCGCCTCGCGGCCTGCTACATGGACTCGCTCGCCACGCTCGATCTCCCCGCGGTCGGTCACGGCCTCCGCTACGAGTTCGGCATCTTCGATCAGGACATCCGCGACGGCTGGCAGGTCGAGCGCACGGATCGCTGGCTGCGCCGCGGCAACCCGTGGGAGGTGCGGCGGTACGAGATCGAGCACACCGTCGGGTTCGGCGGCTGGGTCGATCACGTCACCGACGAGCACGGCAAGTACACCGCGCGCTGGATCCCGGCGCAGATCGTCAAGGGCGTGCCCTACGACACCACGGTGCCGGGCTACGGCACGCAGACCACCAACTTCCTGCGGCTGTGGTCGGCCGTCGCCGACGAGGAGTTCGATCTCGACGCGTTCCAGGTCGGCGAGTACTGGCGCGCCGTCGATCAGAAGATCCGCAGCGAGAACCTGACCAAGGTGCTCTACCCGAACGACTCGAGCCCGGCCGGCAAGCAGCTGCGGCTCGAGCAGCAGTTCTTCTTCGTCAGCTGCGCGTTGCAAGACTGCATTCGCCTGCTCCTCCAGCGCGCGCCGATCCGCGACTTTGCCGACAAGTTCGCGGTCCAGCTCAACGACACGCACCCGGCGCTCGCGGTGCCGGAGCTGATGCGCCTGTTGATCGATATCCACGGCCTCGGCTGGGACGAGGCGTGGGACCAGGTGCGGCGGTGCGTGGCCTATACCAACCACACGCTGCTCCCCGAGGCGCTCGAGACCTGGCCGCTGCCGCTGATGCAGCGCCTGTTGCCGCGCCACATCGAGATCATCTACGAGATCAACCGGCGCTTCCTCGACGAGGTCGCCGTCAAGTGGCCCGGCGATCACGAGCGCGCGGCGCGGATGTCGATCATCGGCGAGCACGGCGACAAGCAGGTGCGGATGGCGCACCTCGCCACCGTCGCCTCGCACCACATCAACGGTGTCGCGGCGCTGCACTCGCGGCTGCTCAAGGAGACCGTGCTACGGGACTTCGCGGAGCTGTGGCCCGAGCGGTTCACCAACGTGACCAACGGCGTCACGCCGCGCCGGTTCGTCGCGCTCTCCAACCCGAAACTGACGGACCTGATCACCGACGCGATCGGCGACGGCTGGATCAAGAACCTCGACAAGCTCGCCGATCTCGAGAAGCACGCCGACGATCGCGGCTTCCAGGAGAAGTGGCGCGCGGTCAAGCATCGCAACAAGGTCGAGCTGGCGAACTGGCTCGACAAGACCTACGGGCTCAAGTTCGATCCGTCCGCGCTGTTCGACGCGCAGTGCAAGCGCATCCACGAGTACAAGCGCCAGCACCTGAACCTGTTGCACGCGATCGCGCTGTTCGATCGCATCCGCCGCGGCGAGGACGACGGGGTCACCCGCACGATCGTGTTCGCCGGCAAGGCCGCGCCCGCCTACCGCACGGCGAAGCTGATCATCCGGCTCGCCCACGGCGTCGCCGACGCGATCAACGCCGACGAGCGCGCACGCGAGCGCCTGCGCGTGGTGTTCATCCCCGACTTCAACGTCAAGACGGCGCAGCGCATCTACCCCGCGGCCGATCTGTCCGAGCAGATCTCGACCGCCGGCATGGAGGCGTCGGGCACCGGCAACATGAAGTTCACGCTCAACGGCGCGCTGACGATCGGCACGCTCGACGGCGCGAACGTCGAGATCCGCGAGTGCGTCGGCGCCGAGCACTTCTTCCTGTTCGGCCTCACCGCCGAGCAGGTGACCGAGCGCAAGCGCACCGGCTATCGCCCGTACATCCACCTCGCCGAGGATCAGGAGCTGTCGCGCGCGATCGATCTGATCACGTCGGGCCTGTTCTCGCCTGGCGATCGCGGCCTCTACGCGCCACTCGTCGACAACCTCGTGCATCAGGATCCCTTCCTGGTGCTCGCGGACTTCCGGTCCTACGTCGACACCCAGCGCGATGTCGGGAACGCGTGGCAGGCGCAGGCGGGATGGACGAAGTCGTCGATCCTCAACTCGGCGCGCGCCGGCAAGTTCTCGTCGGACCGCTCGATCAGCGAGTACGCGAAGACCATCTGGCGCGTCCAGCCCGTCAAGCTGAAGTAGCGTGCTGCCTCCGCTGTTCGCGACCGTCCCCGCGCCGCTCCGCGCGTCGTTCGATCCCGCCGCACCGTGGGCGTTGCTCGGCGAGCCGCTCGATCGCGTGCTCGGCGACGCGCAGGTGATCGAGGACGGCGCGCAGATCCATCCCTCCGCCGTGATCGTTGGTCCGGTGTTCATCGCGGCGGGCGCGCAGGTTCGCCCGGGTGCGTTCATCCGCGGGGGCACGTGGATCGGCGCCGGCGCCGTGGTCGGTGCGAACACCGAGATCAAGCGCGGCATCCTGTTTCCACGCGCGCAGGCGCCGCACCTCAACTACGTCGGTGACTCGATCCTCGGCGAGGGCGTCAACCTCGGTGCGGGCTGCATCCTGTCGAACCACCGGCACGATCGCGCGACCGTCGTGATCGACGGCGTCGACACCGGTCGCCGCAAGCTCGGCGCGATCCTCGGCGACGGCGTCCAGACCGGGTGCAACACGGTGCTGCATCCCGGCGTGATCGTCGGACGCGAGACCATGACGTACCCGGGCGTCCAGCTGCGGCCCGGCGTGTATCCCGAGCGCAGCGTGATCAAGCTCCGCCAGGAGCTCGACATCATCCCGCGCCGCTATTGACGGTTCGCGTCGATCGCGGCCGCCGCCGTGGGATCGAGCGACTTGCCGTCGCACTCGCAGATGCCCCCGTAGGTGTCGTTCGTCGGGAAGTCGACGAGCCCGTTGCGGCCACGCTCGTACCCGACGAAGTTCTCGCTGGAGTCCTCGGGGTTACCGCCGTCGTTCGGCTCGTTGCCATCCCACGCCGTCGTGATCATCGGACCGCCGGTGACCGACAGCCAGCCGAGCCCGACGGCGACCTGCAACCGCGGCTGCACGCCACCGACCCACGCCTTGTTCTGGTCGATCCCGCCGGCCGCGTTCACGATGGTCTGGATCGCGGCGACCTCCTCCGCGGTGTCGGGGGCGGCGAGGTGGGTCGCGCCGCGCAGGTCGTCGTTGCAGTCGTCGCTGTGCTCCCAGGCCTTGCGACCGTCGAGGATCACCCGGTAGCGCGAGGTCTGGCCCGCCACGGTGGTGCTGTAGGTGGCGGGACACCCGGCGACGTCGAACGCGTCGGGGATCGCGGCGGTGTCTGGCTCGGGCGCCACACCCGGCGCGTAACTGCAGGCGCTCAGCAGCAACCACCCGAACCGCACCTCTCCAGGCTACCTCCTGCGCCGATCACCCCACCAACTTTCTTCGCGATCCATGTCGGCGATCGCGGGGGGCTCGCTGTAGGGAGGTGTGAAGCCTCCAGTCGTTCCTCTCCCCATCCTCAACGGCCAACTCCCCAGCCTCCTGGTGTTCGATCATCGCGACCCCGCTGTCGAGCTCGCGTACGAGCGCGCTCCCCTGGTCGGCGGCAACCGGGTTCGCACGGTCGCGCGCGACACCACCGACTACTGGATTCCGCGCCACACGCCCGTGTTCGCCGTCAACGACGGCCGGGTGATCTACGCGCGCAAGCAGTCGGACGGGCACGCGATCCTGATCGATCACCTGAACGGTTGGGTCAGCGTGTACTCGCACCTCGTGCACATGTACGTCGAGCCGACCCGCAACACGCCGGTCCAGACGACCGTCGCCGCCGGTGCCATCCTCGGCTACGCCGGGACGCCGCGCGGCACGCCGCTGTCGGCGCTGCGCTTCGAGCTGTGGCGGATGACCGACGGAGGCGACTTCATGCCGGTCGATCCGGTGCTGTTCATCCGGCGCTGGCAGCACATCGACTGGCGCGATGCGCAGCTCGCGCGCGCCGCGAACGACGCCGCCGCGCGCTGAGGTGGTTTTCGATCCGTGTCGGCGATCGCGCTGCTCTCGCTGTAAGGGAGCATGAAAGCTCTCCCCCACAAGCGCTGTCTCCGGGCCCGGCGTCGCGGCCTCCTCCACCACACCCAGCAGGAGCTCGCCGCGTTGCTCCGGCAACCCGACTACCTTCACCTCGAGCGCTGGCAGCGCCCGGGCGCGACGCCTGGCAAGCACGACATCAAGGTCGACATCCGCGAGGTGTGGCCGAACGGTCGCGCCTACTGCAGCTGCGGCTGGGACACCGGCTGGATCCCGCTGTGGGACGCCGAGCAGCGCGCGCAGTGGCATCGGCTCGACGGCACGAAATCTTCGCCAACCGTGTCGGCGATCGACGGGGACGCGCTGTGAGGGAGCGAGGAGGAACCATGTTCGATCGCACGCTGTTCAAGAGTTTCGCTCGCCGCAAGGCCCCCATGCTCGTTCACTCGTCGCCGGTGTTTCCGCTGCCGGTGGTCGACGACCGCGCTCCGATCCTGCTGGTGTTCGAGCCGGAGGACCTCGCGATCGAGATGGCGTACGAGCGCCGCCCGCGGGCCGAGGGCACGCGCGTTCGCTCGACGCTGCGCGACACCCAGCTGTACTTCGTGCCGCCGCTGACGCCGGTGCTCGCGGTCAACGACGGGCTGGTCGTCTACGCGCGCAAGCACGACGCCGGTCACACGATCATCGTCGACCACGGCAATGGCTGGCTCTCGGTCTATCACCGGCTCGAGCACATGTTCGTGACGCCGAGCGATCGCCGCCCGGGTGGTGGGATCAAGGTTCATGGAGGCGACGTGCTCGGCTACCTCGCCGCGTCGGGCGCGGGACCACTGCTACCGCTGCGCTTCGAGCTGTATCGCCGCGAGCTCGACGACTACGACCCGGTGGATCCGCTGCGCTTCATCCGGCGGTGGCGGGCGCTGTCGTGGGGTGGGCCTGCGCAGCTCAGCGGAGCTTGAAGGTATCGTCGCGGAGCGCGTCGACGAGCTGCCACGAGAACACGGGCGCGGGAAG
>Ga0075163_10006340_pt1 | contig 15651 bp, 12 predicted proteins | sample JI1023141ADNA_FD_71478 | JGI IMG/M metagenome (GOLD analysis project Ga0075163, IMG submission 71478) | Wastewater effluent complex algal communities from Wisconsin, to seasonally profile nutrient transformation and Carbon sequestration -... | ecosystem: Engineered > WWTP > Effluent > Algae... | reverse complement strand
GGACTGTTGTTCCTTCGCAGGGTCAGCAGCCGCCGTACGCCCGAGATTTCCCGATGCATCGTGACATGCAGCCCCGGAGCCATGAATCATCCGGGCTAGCTTCAGAGCGCGAAGCAGTAGATGGATCCGCGGCCACCGCCGGAGGCCACGCTGTTGTTGCCGGCATTGGCGCAGCCCGCGGTGGCGTGGGCCGCGTTCCACGAGGTGGGAGCGGCTCCGCCACCGCCGCGGTTGCTGTGGCCCACCATGGCAGTGACGTTGGTGGCACTGCTGGTCCAGTTGGCGCAGTTGGTCGGCGCAGAGGCGCCGGCGGCCGTGGTGCCGGTGAGGATGTCGTGGAGCACCGTTCCGGTCGCGGGCACCTGACCCCCGAGCTCGTCCAGGGTGTTGGCGAGGCTCAGCAGGTTGTTGGCGCCGCCTTCGTCGTGGAGCTGGGCCACGGTCGCGGCGATCATCACGCCTTTGGCATTGTAGAAGGGCCCGGTGCCGATGCGGCTGCGGGCGGTCACGGCGTTGGTGCTCAGGTAGGCGCGCCAGGTCTTCGCGCCCAGCACCGGCGACACGGCCTGCGCCAGCCCCTTGCAGAATGCATCGGCTCCGGCGAGGCCGTCGGCGTCGCCCGCCGCCGCGCGGAAGTCGCCGCCCTTGCCGTTGCCCTTGCTGGTCACGAAGAAGTTCATGGCCGCCGAGATGCCGCCGTCGGGCCCCACCCAGCCCGCCGCGTCGGAGCCCGCATCGGTGGCTCCGGTCGCATCGAGCCCGCCGGAGTCCACGAGGCCGCCGCTGCTGCTGCTGGCGCCGCCGGAAGAGCTGCTCCCGGTGCCGCTGCTGGAGGAGGAGCTGCTGCTTTGCTCCGGATCGTTCGAGCAGGCGTAGGCGAGCACCGCGGCGACGGCGGTTCCGGCAACGAGAATCGATTTGGTTCGCGACATGTCGGCTCCTCCAGCAAGGCCCCGAGATGGGGCGAAGAGCCGAGACTACCTCGGGCGCGGCGCGCGATCGAGATGTTCGATTTCAAGGGGGCGGCGCGGTCACGTCGGTGCGCTCTTTCGGCACGTACGGGGGCGAGGCGCAGCGGCAGGCGTCGCACTTGCGGAGCGCATCGTACCGGCACACCGGCGGCGTGAGACACGGGGTCTCCGCGAGCGAGTCGGGGCAGCGCACGATGGCGGGCTGGCGCGCCGGTCCGCAGGCAAGGATGCTCGCGAGGAGCACGAGGGCGAGCGCTCCACCGTATCGGCGGAGCAAGCGACGGGAACGCCAGCAGGGCACCATGACGCGCAGTCGAGCAACGCGCGTGCCCGAACGGAAGCGAGCCGAATGGCGTGCTTCGCGCGGCATGGCGTGCAGGACTTGCGGCGACGTGCATGCGCTTCGCCGTCGATGTACGCGCGCTGCGGCGGGCTCCGTCGCGGTATCGAATATGCATCGGTAGCGTGCACCATGACGCAGTACTCCCTCCGTGACGCGGTACGCGCGCCGGGGCTCATCAGCCTCTCGCGCCTGCCGCTGGGCGTTCTCTTCCTGTGCGTCCTCAAGGTGCCGGCGGCGGCCACCGGTGTCCTGGTGGCGGCGGGCGCGAGCGATGTTCTCGATGGCTGGGTGGCCCGACGCTTTCACCTCACCACGCCCACCGGCGCGGTGCTCGACGCCATGATGGACAAAGCGTTCGTGCTGATGGTGGTGATCGCGCTCGTGGTCGGCCACTGGCTCACGCCCCTCGAGGCGGTGCTCCTGGGCATTCGCGACGTCGGGGAGCTGCCGCTGGTGCTCCGCGCAGCCGCGCAGCATCGCATCTCGCAGGGGCCCGAGCGGCGCGCCAACGTCCTGGGCAAATGCGCCACGCTGCTCCAGTTCGCCACACTGGTGGTGGTGCTCGTGCGTGGACCGCACCAGAATCTGTGGATCATCGCCACGGCCGTGGGGGGTCTCATCGCTGCGGGCAGCTACTGGCGCACGGAGCTCGGTCGCCAGGATCCGCCGCCCCGCGCCGGGTGAGCTTCGCTTCCAGAAAGCATGATAGGCCATGGGCATGAAGTGCACGGTCCTGGCAATCACCCTGGCGGCGTGCGGAGCCGCGGAAACGAGCGTCGCGCCGCCGGCGACTCCCGCGCCCGTGGCAAGCGCACCCAAGCCCGCAACCACCGATTCGCGCGCGGCCGAACCGAGCACGCCCGCAAAGCCCAAACCCGTGGATCCGGCGCTGGCGCCCTTCTTCGACGGCACCTGGAAGGTTCCCTCGGAGGCGCGCCTCGCCCCGGGCAACTGCAAGTCCGGCGACGCCGCGGAGTGCTTTCGGCTGGGCGCCACCTGGGAGACGTTCCGCATCACCGAGGGGAAGCCCGCAGCGCTGCGCCTCGAGGAGGCCGCTCGCTTCTACAACCTCGGCTGCAAGGCGCTCGGGCGCGCACCCTGCGAACCGGCGGCGCGGGCCGACGCGAAGCGCGAGACGCTGGAGAAGGCCGACGGCAAGGTCCGCGCGAGCCTCACGTGCCAGATGGCCATCGACAACACGGGGCGCATGCAGGAGGCCATCGACGCTCGGCGCATCTTCCGCGACGACTGCCTGGCCAAGCTCGCTCCCGCCTGCGTGAAGACGCTGGAAGCGGTGACCGCCGTGGCGAGCACCTCGGGCGTGGCCGCGATGGTCGGCGTGGGCTGCGGCGAAGAGCACTACTGCAAGGTGCTGGCGTCGGAGAAGCTGGCCTACTGCGCGCTCTCTCGCTCCGACCGCAACAAGCCCGACAAGACCCGCGGGCCGGTGGTCGATCTGCTGGTAGCCGCGCTGCTCCACGAGCTCGCCGAGAGCCCCGCCCTGGCGCCCAAGCTTCGCACCGGCGTCGACGCATACTTCGCGGTAAAGTGAGCGCCGTGAAGGGTGAGGATCTCATCGCGGCGATCCGTGCGCGGCCAGCCATGTACGTCGGAGGAACGGACTCCTATCGGCTTCACCACTTGATCTGGGAGCTGGTGGCGAACGTGCTCGATCTCGTCCTCGCTGGCCGCGCCACCACCATCGACGTGGAGCTGCACAGCGACGACAGCGTCTCGGTACGCGACGACGGGCCCGGGATGTCGGTCGACCCTTCCTCGCCCGCATTTCTGGAGAAAGTGTTCACCGAAGTCCACGAGACGCCCACCGCGGACGGCCACGCGCCGCACGTTCACATCGGGCGCGTCGGTTTGGGGCTCGCGCCCGTGTGCGCCCTCAGCGAGCGCGTGGAGGTCGACGTGTACCGCGAAGGCACCCACTATCGACAGCGGTTCGCGCAAGGCTATGGCACCTCACCTTGCGAGATTGTCGGTGCGACGAGCGCGCACGGAACCACCGTGCACCTCTGGCCGGACCGCAGCATCTTCACTGCGACGTTCTCGTCCGGGCTCTTCGAGCGAAGGTTGCGGGAGCTGGCGTACCTGTGGCCCGGCCTGCGGACTCGGTTCACACGCGGGACCACCGAACGGGGGCCGATTGCGAGCCTGGAGGGGCTCTTGCCGGGCGCGCCCGGTCCGCGCGTACTTCAATGGGAACGCACGGGCAACGCCGAGCGCGCGCGGGGAGAAGCCTGGACCAGCTCACGCATCGCCGTTCGCTGGAGCGGGAACGAATTCGCCCAGGGAGCGCAGATCAGAGGGTTCTGCAACCTGGAGGAGACCCGCTACGGCGGCACGCATCTCCTGGGCTTCCAGCGTGGGCTCGGCATGGCCCTCGGCGCGGTCGACCCCCGGGGCCCGAGCGAACGCGCGTGGAAGCGCCGCTATTTACGTGTCGCTCGAGACCTCGAGGCGGTGGTCGCGGTGATGCTCGTAGATCCCACCTACGGCGAGCCTACCCGCGAGCGACTCGACACGCCGGAGGCCACGCGCATGGTGGAGGAGACGGTCCGCGAGGGGCTCGCCACCGCGCTTCGCGACGAGGAGACCTGGCGCACGTTCTTCGCCAAGCGCCTCGCCACCTGACGCCCGGCGCGGGGGTGGTGTGCTAGAGACTCGCGCGTGCGATACGAAGGCAAGCTGTACCGGCCACCGTCCGAGGCCGACGCGTACATCGTGCAGGCCACCATCGGGTGCTCCTGGAACAAGTGCACCTACTGCGACATGTACCGGGACAAAGAGTTCCGGGTACGCGATCTCGCGGAGACGCTCGAGGACATCGCCATCGCCGGCCGCCGCTTCGGGCACCGCACCGAGAAGGTGTTCGTGGCCGACGGCGACGCTCTCGTGCTGCCGATGGACCACTGGCGCGCGATCCTCGGCGCCACCGCGCGCGCCTTCCCGGGCCTGCGTCGCGTCTCGTGCTACGCCATGGCCAAGAACGTCCTCGGCAAGACGCCCGAAGAATTGGCAGAGCTCCGTTCGCTCGGCCTGGCGATGCTCTACATGGGCCCGGAGTCCGGCGACGACGTGGTGCTCAAGCGCATCGCCAAGGGGCAGGACCACGCGGCTCACGTGGAGGCCGCAGCCCGGGCGCATGCGGCGGGGATGAAGCTCAGCGTCATCGCGCTGCTGGGCATCGGCGGCGATCGCCAGGAGGAGCACGCGCGCGCCACCGCCGACCTCGTGACGGCCATGAACCCGGCGTTCTTCTCGGCGCTGACGGTGACCGTGGTGGAGGGTACGCCGCTCGCCACGCTGCGAGCACGTGGCAAGTTCGAGGTGCCCGAGGTGCCTTCGCTCCTCCGCGAGCTCCGGACCATGGTCGATCTCGCCCGCCCAACCGAGGCCGTGTTCCGCACCAACCACGCCTCCAACTACCTGCCGCTGGGCGGCGTGCTTCCGCACGATCGAGCGCGCATCGTCGCCGTCATCGACGCCGCCCTCGCCGGCCAGGTGCGCCTTCGCAGCGAAGCGCACCGAGGCTTGTAGCCCTTCACGCCGGCAGCACCTCCCGCGCGGCCGCCTCGACGAACCAGCCGTCGCCGAACTCGTGGGTGAGAAAGCCGCGGCGCTCGCTCTCCTCCAGCGCGTGCCGCAGATCGCCGGCCGGCCGGAACGCCTCCAGGAGACCGAAGTGGCTCACGCCCTCCTCGTGCACGCCGGTGTAGATGGCCGAGACCACGCGCAGGGGCGACGCCGCGCCCAGCCGCAGGTCCGTCTCGAAGCGCCCGGCCTCGAGCTGCCCGCCACCGCGGAGCGCGTTGCCCTCGAGGGCCCGCGCCACGGTGGTCCCGAGCGCGACGATGCGGCGGCCTTCGGTCCGCGCGAGGTTGACCGCAGCCACTGTCGCTAGCGGCAGCTCGTAGCGCTCGGCCAGCGGCAACGCCGCGTCGAGGCGCGCGTCGCCGGTGGAGGAGAGCCCAGCGGCGTGGGTGAGCGTGGCGATGGATACACCTTGCGCGCGCAGGCGCCGAAGCGCCGGCAAGCTCGTCATGTACGAGGCCGAGGGCGCCTCCACCGCCCAGGGGCGCCCGGCCAGCGGCGTCTGCACGTCCCACAGGTCGAGGGGCCGCTCGATGTATGCATACTGCACCGGGTGACCTTCGGCGTAGGCCACCTGCAGCGCCGGCGCGTCGAGCTCCACCGTGAGCAGTCGCAGGAACTGCGGGTCCACGTGGGTCACGCGCGCCATGCTCGTCCGGAGCTCCAGGCGATCGCCCGGTCGCAGCACCGGCGGGGCGGGGCGATCCTCGGTGCGTGTGTGGTAGTCCCCGGCGCCGAAGAGCAGCACCCGCGCCGTCCGGCCCTCCGGCGGTGACACGAAGCGCAGCTCGAGCCGCGCCCCGCGAAAGCGCGCGAACAGGGACGCCGGAAGGGTTGCCGCATCGTTCACCACCAGGAGATCGCCCGGGCGCAGGAACTCCTCGAACGCGCGCTCCTCGTATCCCGGCACACCGAGGATGCGCGGTCCGGGTGCGCCCTCGGCGCGCGGGCCGGTGGCGGGGCTCACGCGTCCCCCAGGGCGAGGCGACGACTCCCGGTGGCGGCCTTCGGCAGAACCTGTCCCACGATGGCCTCGGCCACCGCGTCGGGCCGCGCCAGCGTTGCGGGATCGGCATCGGGAATCGCATCGCGATGCATGGCGGTATCCATTTCGCCCGGGTCCACCGAGAGGAACCGCACCTCCGGCACCTCGGCGGCGAAGCTTCGCATCAGGTGGTCGGCTGCGGCCTTGCTCACGCCGTACGCGCCCCACCCCGGGTACGCGCTGGTGGCCGCATCGGACGAGACGAACAGCACCGTGGGGCTCGACTCCGGCCGCAGCGCCATGGAACCGAGGAGGGCCTTGGTGAGGCGGAAGGGCCCCAGCAGGTTGGTTTCCAACACCGCCTGGAAGGCCTCGCAGGAGAGCGACGAGAGCTCGGGCATGGGCAAGGGCCCCAAGGTCGATGCATTATGCACCAACGTGTCGATGGGGCCGGCCAGCTCCTCGGCCATGGCCGCGATCCGGTGGATGTCTTCTTTGCTCCCGACGTCGAAGGCGATTCCCTGCACGTCGAGCCCCTCCTTGCGCAGCCCGCGCACGGACGCCTCCAGGCGCTCGGCGTCCCGCGCCACCACGACCACCTTCGCCTCGCGCTTGCCGAAGCTGCGCGCCAGCGAAAGCCCCAGCCCCTGACTTCCCCCGGTGATGAGCACTCGTTTCATGGTGCGTTCCTCCATGCTCCCCATCATGGATCGTCCTGACCCAAAGAATGGCCAACGTGACAAACCATGGGATCCAATTCACTCTATGGGCATGAGCGAAGGTGATCGCGCCCACGCGCTGGGCGAGAACGTGAAGAAGCTCCGGGAGACGCGCGGCCTCACCCAGCGGCAAATGGCCGCCATCGCCGGCCTGCCGCGGGCCACCTGGTCGCACCTGGAGTCGGGGAGCGCCAACCCTACCCTGTCGGTGCTCGACCGCGTGGCCACTGCCTTTCAGGTGACCCTGGAGGAGCTGGTGGCCACGCCCCGCGGCGACGCGCGCCGGTACCCCAAGGGATCGCTGCCGGTGAAGCTCCGGGGCGCCGCGATGATCCACAAGCTGCTCCCGGATCCGATTCCCGGCATGGACATCGATCGCTTCGAGCTACCGCCCGCGGTGCGCATGGCCGGCGTGCCGCACACGCCCGGCACCCGCGAGTACCTGGCGGTGGAGCAAGGCACCATCGTCCTCGTGGCATCCGGCGAGCGCTTCGAGCTGAGCGCCGGGGACGTGGTCGCGTTTCGCGGCGATCAGCGCCACAGCTACGGCAACCCCGGCAAAGTGAAGGCCATCGCCTACTCGGTGGTCATCCTGGCGCGGTGAACCGTGAACTCTACGGGCAGCGGTCGGCCCAGGCGGCGACGGTGACGCGTATGCCTTCGGCGGCGCCCAGCGCGCGGCGATTGACGATCTCGGCGCAGGTGCCACTCTTCTCCACCGTGGGCCAGTCGCCGCGGGTGATCTTGAACGACGTGTAGCCGCCGCGCGGTACGCGCAGGGTGCCGGTGGCCTCGTCGCCCACGCGCACCAGCGGCGCGTGCACCCAGCCGGCCCGGGAGCTGGCCACGTGAATCGGCGTGGTGGCAGGCGTTCCCGCGGGGATGGTCACGCGAATCGGAACGTCCACGTCGCCGTTGGCGTCGAGGCCGGGATCGAAGGTCACGTCGAGCGCGAAGGGGAACTTCCGGGGCAAGCTCACCACCACCGCGCGATCGTTCTTGTCCCAGGCGAAGGAGCCGGGCGGGACGCTCTCCACCGAGGCCGCGCGCGCGAGCGCCTGGCCATCGACGGTGACCGCGCTGGGGTCGTGATCGACGCGGCGAACGCGCACCAGAAGCTCATGGTGCGGCGCTACGTACGTGCCCTCCTGCGCGCTGGCCTCGAAGTGCGCGCCGGTGGCGGTGCGCACCGTCGAGAAGGTGATGCGCGCGAGCGCAGCGGCGGTGGTGCCGTCGTCCTCCCGCAGCGTGAACGCGCTCTTGGTGGGACCGGGAAACGCATCGAGATAGAGCGCCGCGCCACGGGCCGAGGCCACGTTGGAGACGACCTCCGTACGCACCACGATGGCACCTTCGCGCGCGAACAGCGGCAACGCGTCCTTGGGCAACGGATCCGGGGTGGCGGCCAGGGTGATGGTTTGGCCGCCCTCGTACGCGGCCCCGCTGTGCAGCTCGTACCAGCGGCCCTTGGGCAGGAGCACCGCGCGGGTGGCCTTGGCATCGAGGAGCGGCGCCGCCAGGAGCCACGGGCCGAGCATGGCTTCGTCGGCCACCGCATGCGTGCTCTCGTCGTCCTGGAACTCGAACACCAACGGGCGCAGCACCGGGGCGCCGCTGCGGCTCGCTTCGTCGAACAGCGAGTAGAGATAGGGCATGAGCGCGTAGCGCTGGCGAATGAGCGCGCGCGTGGCCTCGAAGGTCTCGTCGCCGAAGGACCAGGGCTCCTGGCGCCTCGCGTCCTTCTCGGCGTGGGCGCGGAAGAACGGGGAAATTGCACCCATCGCCATCCACCGCGAGAAGAGCTCGGGGGTCGACTCTTCGCGGCCCGAGTATCCGCCCACGTCGCTGCCGGCGAAGGAAATGCCCGACATGCCCAGGTGCAGCAGCTGCGGCATGGTCATGCCCAGGGTGGTCCAGGTGCTCGGGGCGTCGCCGGTCCACACCGCCGACCACTTCTGCTGGCCGGCGAAGGCCGCGCGGCTCAGCACGAACGGGCGCTCGGTGGCGCGCGCCGCCTGCATGCCCTCGAAGGTGGCCTTGGCCTCGAGGTAGCCGTAGGCGTTGTGCACCTCGGCCATGGTGGTGGGATGTCCGTCGCCGTCGGCCGCCAGCGTGTCGGGCACCGTGCCGGTGGTGAAGCTGGCCGGCTCGTTCATGTCGATCCACAGGCCGGCGACGCCGCGCCGCACGAGGCCGCCCGCGAGGCCCGACCACCAGGTGCGGGTCTTCGCGGCGCTGAAGTCCGGAAACACCGCGGCGCCGGGCCACACCTCGCCCTGAAACGCCGTGGTGGCGCCGGGCGCCTTGAGCAGGTGATCACCGCTCACCGCGGCCTGGTACACGTCCCAGGCGGGGTCGACCTTGATGCCGGGATCGACGATGGTGCTCACGTGAAACCCCAGCGTCTGGAGCTCGCCGAGGAGCGCCTCCGGATCGCCGAAGCGCGCCGGATCGAAGGTGAACGAGCGGAACCCGTTCATGTGCTGGATGTCGAGAAAGAGCCCGTCGGCGGGCACGCCGCGATCGCGCAAGAGGCGCGCGAAGGCGGCGATCTGCGGCGCCGAGCAGAACGGCCGCTCCGCCGGATTGCCGTCGCACGGCCCTTCCCACCGTGACTGGTGGAAGCCCAGCGCCCAGGGGGCGGGCATGGGCGGAAGGCCGGTGAGACGCGTGTAGCGGCGCAGCACCTCGCGCAGGCTGGGACCGGCCACCAGGTACTGATCGATGGCGCCGCCGCGGGCGAAGATGCGCACCTTGGCGGGATCGCTTGCCGCGAGATCGAAGGTCTGTCGGTGGGTGTTGTCGGTGAAGACCCCATAGGCCGTCTTGCCCCGAAGCCCGGCGTAGAACGGGATCGACTCGTAGAGCGACTTCGCGTCGGAGCGAAAGCCGCCGGACGGCGCGTCGAAGGCGTCGGTGTTGTAGAGCTCCACCACCGAGCCGCGGATGTCGAGGCCGCTGCGTGCCCCGGTGGCCTGCGTCGCGGTGTGGAGGCCGAGCCCGTAGAACCGCTCGCCCGCCGGCGAGGCGTGGACGACACCCACGCCATCGGCGTTGCGGAAGTAGCCGCCCGCCGCGTCGTCGAGCACGAGCGTGCCAGTCGCGAGATCCTTGGCCGAAAGGGCGCAGGTTCGGGGGGTGATGGCGATCTCCAGCGCCTCGGTGCAGACCACCGCGGCGGCGCCCCGGCGGCCCACACGCAGCGCGGACGTGGAGGCCGGACGCTCCAGCGGCACCAGGGATCCCTTGGCGCCATCCTGCGGGGCGCTGGAGCCGTAGCGAAGGCGCACGAGCCCGTCGTCCAGCACCGTGAGCACCAGCCCGGCCGCGTCACCATCGCAGGTGGAGGCGACCGTGTGCGCGGACGGGTCCACCGTCACCCCCTCCGGAACGTCGCCCTCGGTATCGCCACAGGTGGGCCCTGGCGCATCCGGGGGGCCGGCGTCGCGCCGGGGGGCGTTGCCTTCGAGATCGATGCGCGGCTCGACGCTGCACCCGGCGAAGGCAGCGAGCGCCGCGAGCGCGAGCGCCGACGAGGCGACGAGCACGGCTTGGGAGCGGGGGCGCATGGCGACGCTGTAACACGCGGGTTTGCGGCGGTCGAGGCGACCCACACCGGTGCGGAATCAGGCCGGGCCGAGGGAAGAACCCAACGGTTCACGCGTATGCTCGCCGCCCGCCAACGGCCGCCAAAAGCATGACGCTGGTGCGGAACGACCCGCCCAAGTTCGCGAAAGCCGGTGACGCTTCCGTCGGCACCGTCGTTGCACGATACGCCGACATGGATGTCGACGAACGTGCATGGCTCGGGGACCCCGCGGCACAAACCCGGAAGAATCGCGTACCTGGTAGCGCGGCCGCATGCGCTGCCCGGGTCAACGGCGCGAGGCCATTCCCGGCCGCCGCCGCCAAGGTTTTGACGCTCACCGGAAGCGCCGACTTCGACGTGCACGCGGTCATCGCCGCCATCGAGAGCGACGCGGCGCTGGCCTCCCGGGTGCTCCGTCTCATCAACATGGTGGCCTTCGGTCTGCGGAGCCGGTGCAGCTCGATTCGCCACGCGGTGGTGCTGCTGGGCTCGGTGGGCGTCCGCGAGGCGGTCATCGCCGGGTCGGTGCTCAACATGTTCCCGGGCGGGCGCAACGAGGTGTTCACGGCACTCCAGGAGCACGCCATGACCGCCGGCGTCCTGGCGCGGCATCTCGCGCCCGAGTGGAAGCTCCCGGCTGACGAGATGTTCACCGCGGCCTTCTTGCACGACATCGGCAAGTGGTTCCTGCTGGAGGAGGAGCCGGAGTACGCAGGGGTCCTGGCGGAGCACGGACACAAACCCGAGGGCACGCTCGACGAAGAGCACGGCCGCTTCGGCTTCGACCACGCGGAGCTGGCGGAGCACCTGCTCGAGGCCTGGAAGCTGCCGGCACCGGTGCCGCGGCTGGTGGGGCTGCATCACGACCCGGCAGAGGGCTACTCGCAGCACGGCGGGCTCGCGGTGCGCGTGGCGCTCTTGCGGCTGGCGAACCGCCTGGCCCACGACATCATGAGCGGCGCGGAGCCGGACTTCGACGAGATGGCCAAGGTGGAGCCGGCGACCTACCTGGGGCTCTCCGCCCAGGCTCTCCGCGACCGCTATCCGGCGCTGGTGGCGCGCATCCAGGCCGACGAGCAGGCCACTACGCCGCCCAAGGCCCTGAGCGCCGGGCCGGGCTCCATGGCGCCGGCCGAGGAGGACGTTTGCGCCTTCTGCGACAATGCCGCGTTCGGTGTACACTGCACCAAGTGCGACATCCTCCTGTGCCAGGCGCACCGGGTGGGTCGTGGCACCCCGGTCTGTGAGCGGTGCGAGGACCTCTTCCGTCACGAGCTCGCCGAGCATCGGGTCCTCGATCTACCGATGTCCCTCATCGTCATCGGCGCTGCCCTCGGTTTCGCGCTGTTGGCCACCGCCGCCCGGGGTTACGCCTGGGGCGCGCTGCCCTTCGCGCTGGGCCTCTTCGGCTGGGCAGTGCACAACATGCACAGGCGACTCCAGCTCCGACGGGCCTTCCTGAGTGCCACACCCACCACGACCGCCCCCACGCCGTCGCTCTATCCTCCGCGTCCTTCGAACGCCCCCGGCGCCTGAGCGAGTACGTCGCAGAACCCGCGTTCATCCCGAGGTCTTCACGCGCGGAGCGCGCCAGTATTTCGAAAGAACAAAGAGTCCCCCTCTGCGGCTCGGGCTCGGGCTCGGGCTCGGGCTCGGGCTCGGGCTCGGGCTCGGAGGATTCTTCAGGCGCAGCGCGCCCGCATCTCGAAACGACCAAGGGCCATCCCGAGCGGAGCGAGAGACTCCGCTGCGGCTCGGGGGAAGACCGGTGAACCCGCACCCGGTTGAGCCGATTTGCCGGCTTCGGGTGCTCTTGGTCACGAACGTTGTGGGTCGACATTCGAAATGCTCAGATGCGGGCCGCTGGACGCCTTCCGAGCGAACGTGAATGAAGGCGGCAGCTTCGGCATCGACTCGGAGGAGGCATTCGGATGTATCTGGTTACCGGCGGCGCAGGGTTCATCGGTTCGTCGATCGTGGAAGAGCTCCTTCGAGCCGGCGAAAAGGTGCGGATCATCGACGATTTTTCCACCGGCCGGCGGTCGAACATCGAGCCGTTCCTGGGTAAGGTCGAGCTCTTCGAGGGCAGCATCTGCGACCCCGAGCTCGTCGCCAAGGCCACCCGCGGCGTCGAGGTGGTGTTCCACCAGGCGGCGATGCCCTCGGTGTCGCGCTCGGTCGAGGCGCCGCAGCCCTCGATGTTCGTGAACGTCCAGGGCACCACCACCGTGCTCGACGTGGCCCGCCGCGAGAACGTGCGCCGGGTCATCTTCGCCGCCAGCTCGTCCGCCTACGGCAACACCAAGGAGCTGCCCAAGGTCGAGACCATGATTCCGCAGCCGCTCTCGCCCTACGCGGTGGCCAAGTTCACCGGCGAGCATCTGATGCGTGTATTCCACAACCTGTACGGCATCGAGACGCTGAGCCTCCGGTACTTCAACGTGTTCGGTCCCCGGCAAGACCCCACGAGCCAGTACGCGGCGGTCATCCCCAACTTCATCACCGCCGCCATCCGCAAGCAGAAGCCCAAGGTCTTCGGCGACGGGGAGCAGACCCGCGATTTTTGCTTCATCGAGAACACCGTGGGCGCCAACTTGCTCGCCGCCAGCACCAAGAACAAGCTCACCGGCCAGGTGATCAACGTGGCGTGTGGCGATCGCATCTCCCTCAACGATCTGCTTCGTTACATCGGCGAGGAGGCGGGGCACGATCTGGTGGCCGACTACGCGCCCGAGCGGGCCGGCGACGTGCGTGATTCGCTCGCCGACATCGGCGCGGCCCAGGCCCTCATCGGCTACGAGCCCAAGGTCCGCGTGAAGGAAGGCCTGGCCCGCACCTTCGCCGCCTTCAAGACCTTCACCAGCTGAGGCGCTCCGAGCCCAAGTAGTGCTAGACGAGGAGGCGTGCGTCGTTTCGCCCTCCTCGTCTTTCTTTGTCTCGTATGCCTCGTGGGCAGCGTGCGCACGTCGTGGGGCGCTCCCCTCTCGCTCCCGGTCCCTGCGGCTTCGGCCACCGCTACCGCGAAGGAGCCCGAAGAAGCCGCTCCAGACTCGCCGCGGGCCAGCATCGGCCGCTACCTCGACGCGTGCCGCCAGGGTGACTACAAAGAGGCCGCGCGCTACCTCGACGTGCCGGCGAACCTCGCCGCGCGCGCCCCGGAGCTGGCGCAGGAGCTCTACGCGGTCCTCAACCGCAACCTGAACGTCGACGCCGATCTCCTCGACCCCGGCTCCACCGGCCGCACCGACGACGGCCTCCCGACCGGCACCGACGAGCTCGGCCGGTTCCACGACAAGGCCGGGCGTGTGGTGTCGATACGCCTCGTACGCACCGAGTCCAAGGGCGATCCGCGGTGGGTCTTCTCCCAGGCCACGGTGCAGCACGTCGACGAGTGGTACGAGGCCCTCGGCGATCGCTGGCTCCGCGCGCACCTGCCGGCGATCCTGCAGCGCGAGGGGCCGGAGTCGTTGCTCTTGTGGCAGTGGATCGCGCTGCCGGTGCTGCTCTTGGCGGCCTACGTGGTGGCGCGCTTCGCCGCGCTCCTGGCCGGCGCCATCTTTCGCCGCATCGCCAAGAAGCAAGGCCGGCAGTGGCTCGAGCGGGTGCTCAAGGGCGCCCGCGGGCCGTTCATGCTGGCGGTCATGCTGGTGGGCTTCGTCTTCGTCACGCGCTACCTGTCGCTGTATCTGGCGGCCGAGGCGTTCGTCGGGCGCCTGGTGCGCGCGGCCGCGCTCGGCGCGTTCTTCTGGGCCCTCGTGCGCGGCGCCATCATCTTCGGCGACGGCCTGAAGGATCGCCAGGGCAGCAAGCCCAGCTGGATCGCCCTCACCCAGCTCGGACAGAAGGCCGCGCGCATCGTCATCATCGTCCTCGGCAGCGTGGTGGTGCTCTCGGAGCTGGGCTACCCGGTGGCGAGCCTCATCGCCGGCCTCGGCATCGGCGGCATCGCCTTCGCGCTCGCCGCCCAGAAGACCGTGGAGAATCTCTTCGGCTCGGCGTCGATCCTCGCCGACCAACCGTTCCGCGTGGGGGAGGCGGTGCGGGTCGATGGCATCGAGGGCACGGTGGAGCTCATCGGCCTGCGCTCCACGCGCATCCGCACCGCCGAGCGCACGCTGGTGATCATCCCCAACGGCAAGCTCGCCGACATGCGCATCGAGGCCTTCGCCGCCCGTGATCGCTTTCGCTTCGCCGCGCGCTTGCCCCTCGTGCCCACCACGCCGCGGGCCAAGGTCGAAGCGCTCCTGGTGGCCCTGGCCGCCATCCTCGAGGCCGAGAAGAAGGTGCGGAAGGACGACCGCCTGGTGTGCGTGAAGAGCCTCAGCGAGACCGCCCTCGAGGTCGAGGTCTCCGGCTACCTCGAGGTGGAGAGCTTCACCGCGTTCGCGGAGCTTCGAACGCGGCTCCTCCTGACCATCGCCGACGCCCTGGGGACCCACGGAACGGCGCTCACCACGCCGCTGGTGCCCGCTCCCGCGCCGCCGGCGCCCGCGCCCTGAAATTGCGGCCTTTCGTGCCTAAATTTCCCGCGTCGCGCTCCCCCAAGTGATGGCGCTGAAGGCGAAGCGAAATGGCCTATTGAGTGTCGGTCAACGGTTGACCGCGAGGGGTCCTGGCGTTAACCCGTCCCCCATGCGCCACGTCACCCCGTCGCCCTCCGGTACCGTGGTTCCCGAGCCAGCGTCCACAGTGCCGCCGCCCGACTCCGGCGTGCAGACCGTGGTCCTCGGCCCCGCGCTGCGACGCATCGAGCCGAGTGCACTCACGCCCGACGCCACCAACGTGTTCGTGCGCGGCGCGCGCCACCTGTACGTCCTCTTCGCGGGCGGCCTTCGGGCCACCGTGGTGTGGGGCGCCATCGGCGAGCACGAGGCCCGTGCGCTGGGCGAGATGTGGGCGGCGACTCTGCCCGGCGCGCCGCATCGCTCGCTCCTCGACGTCACCGGCGTGGTCCACGTCGACGAGCGCGCGTTCGAGGCCATGCATCGGTTTCTCGACGGGCAGAAGGACGCCCGCGGCTCCGCCGTCGAACGCCAGGCGCTGGTTTGCCAGAAGAACCTCGGCGGTACCATCATCCGCGGGTACTTCGCGGTGCATCAGCCCCCCTACCCGGTCGAGGTGTTCGAGACCCGCGGCGCCGCGCTCGCCTCCCTCGACAAGAGCGAGCACGAGGCGACCATCGAGCGTCTGGTGCCCACCGGCGACGAGAGCGTCGCGGCCATGCAGGCGATCCTCGATCAGGAGCCTCTCGGTGAGCTGACGCTGCCGATCGTAGCCCGGCGCCTCGCGCTCACCCCGCGCACCCTGCAGCGAAGGCTCGCCGGTGCGAATCTGCGCTTCACCGAGGAGCTGGCCCGGGCCCAGGTGGCGCGCGCCCAGCGGCTCATGCTGCAAACCGACAAGAAGCTGGGCGAGATCGCCTTCGACGTCGGCTGCGCTTC
>Ga0075163_10006336_pt1 | contig 15654 bp, 34 predicted proteins | sample JI1023141ADNA_FD_71478 | JGI IMG/M metagenome (GOLD analysis project Ga0075163, IMG submission 71478) | Wastewater effluent complex algal communities from Wisconsin, to seasonally profile nutrient transformation and Carbon sequestration -... | ecosystem: Engineered > WWTP > Effluent > Algae... | reverse complement strand
GCGGTGTTATCCATTATCTGAGCTTCGCCGTCGAGCGACTCATCGATGAAAGGGTAGTAAAGCAGATAGTCGCAAACCTTCATGTTCATTGGAAGTGCCGTCGCAGTCGTCGTCATCGCCAAGACTTTTCGAAGCACTTTTTGAGAAGGCGAAACATTGGGCCCGTGATTGAGTCCGCCATTGGACGAGCGACTCATCGGCACTGCGACGAGCGGAGCCGAGGCATAATAAAACGGTGCGGGATTGCCAGGCGATAACGCTAGGTCAAACCATACACCCGACCCTGTCGTCTGTGTCGGCGACTTTCTCCAGGTTGAATAGTGAGATTGACCAAACTCAACCTCACTCTCAATTAAATTTCTGATCGATCTGAAGCCAGTCATTTAAGTCTTAATCCAACGTGAATACGAGATCGCCAGCGCCAAACTGTGGCTGGTTACCCGTCACGATGGTTTGCGATGCATTCAGCGCCCCGGATGCGATTATAGTACCCGCCCCTGAGGCTGTTGTGACGATAGAAACATGGGTAACTGTCGACGATCCTCCGGTTGAAATCGGAAACTGCACAAGAGCAGCATTCTCAACCGTCGCGCCTGAAACTGTGAATCCAGTGGCTCTGTCAATAGCAACGCGAGCATACGAGGTGTAAGATGACTCATTGCTTGTAGCCGATCCCGCTTCTCCAGGATCAGCCGTATGCAGGGCCAACCAAAGATCAGTATTCGCCGCCCATGGCAGAGCTGTCCCGACAAAAATGTGAGTGTTGATCGCCGTTTCTGCTGTATTTGAAAAAGACATATTCTTCTTTCCTAGCTGTAGTTGACGCTGGTTAAAATTCCGTTTGTGTAATTAAGCATCTTCGTTAACTCAATCCCCGCTGGAGTATCTCCAGACAGGACGATCGATGTTAGGTAATCGTCCGTGTACCCTAAAGTCTTTGTAATTACATTAGAGCCGTCTGTGTACACAATTGAAGTTAATTCTGTGCCAACATAATTGTATTCAGCGTCCCAAGACTGGATGTTCTTTGAAACCGCCTCAAAGGCTGACCCACCCGCTGGTCCTGCTGGACCAATTGGACCGGGCTCTCCACCTGTATTGACCACCACTCCAACTGAAGATGACGGAGCGGCTGAAATCTCGATCGCAATTTCTTCAGTTGCCGGTTCTATCGTAACCGCGACCTCCGCTGGATTGGCGGCGACGTCTACCGTGATTGAGGCAGCTTCTTGTGAAACAATGGTCGAGATTGAATCTGATTGCTCGACGACGGAAACCTGAATCGGCTCTATGGATTCAGCAATCGAGACTGCGATATTGAGATCGTCTCCATTGTCGATGACCGTTATCACGTCTTGGTCACCTCAGGAGTCATCGTGATCTCACCTTGGAAGAGGCGGTACTTTGTACCTGAACCATTATCCATTTCCACGTCGTACTTGTACTTCGTGTTTTCGGTGAGGCTCAGGGCCGCCGAGACGGTGTCGGCGAGAGTCATGTCAACTTTTCCGAGATCCGATCCCGTTTGAGTTCTCGGGGTGAGTGTGAAAGCAAAAGCAGCAGAAGCGTCGCCATAATTCAAACGGGCCTGTGAGGCAAAAGTGTAACCCGTAAGATCTATGGGGTTGCCTGATGCGTCATTGATCGTGAGAACGCGCGCAAAATCTGTACCTTGCTCGATTGTCATGTTGACCGTGGTAGCCATAATGATCCCCTAAATCTTTTCAAGAGTATCCTTGGAGGGATCACTCGATGCCAAACGAAAAGTTTCAAAGTTCTGTTTATAAGCGTCCACCACCCAGCTCGAGCCCGGCTGGCTCTCGTAGTACTCGCTCACCTTCTTGATAATCAGGGCTGGGTCATGGTCTATGTTGTAGCCTCTGGTCTTCAGATAAACAATCGAACAAGCCCAATTTAAGTAGTCCGAAGGAGCGCCGTTTGATCGCACCAGCTTCCACCATTTCCCCTCGAGAGACTTATCATCGCTCCAGCGCCAGCCGAGGGAGAATATGATTCTCTGCGCAGCCGTGAGCCTCCTGAAAAGCTCGAGCCGTTCATATACCAGAGCCATGAGAGCAGGGCTGGCGATCCGTCCAGGCGCCACGGTCCAGGTGCTCTTTAGGCGAACGCGGATGTTATCGGCCAGGGCTTTAGCCATTTTTGCCTGCTCGAGGCCGAGGAGACCAGACCAGACTATCTGGTCGAGGGCCATCAACAGCGGGAGCACCATGTCGCTGGTGGCATCGGACTCGCGCCAGGAATCGCCAACGGCATCGGCGGCGGGAGCATCGGGGTGACGGAGGAATCCGTATCCGCTGACGCAGCTGCTCAGAGCCTCGAACGATACCTCGTTGTTTCTTTTCAGAATCAGGTACCGGGCCGTTTCATGGCAACTGTCCCCGAGATCGGCTGGCATCCCATCCCGCTCCATAACTATCAGGCCGTAGGAATCAAATTTCATTTCTGAACCTTGTTCCCTCTCCCAACGGGGAGATCGATTTCATACGCGGCGGGAACCTTTTTCTTTCTCACCGCCGGGCGATCAGGGACGAGATGGACCTCCCAGGTTTTCTCTTGTTTGAGAAGAACCTCCTGCTTTTGCGGGAACGCGATCTGCGATTTCAGGGACTCCACCTCGAGGCGGAGCATGGAGGTGTTTACCATGGCGGTGTCGAGTTTCTTTTGGACATCCGCCAGGGAGTCCCCGGCCGTGGTTGCGGCCTCGATTTTATTAACCTTGTCCGTTAACGATTTCACCGCCTTCGCGGTCTCGTCCGGAGCGAAATCCTGGCTACGAGCCCAGAGAAAAACGATCCCGATCACGCAAGCAGCGCAGATCAACAGCAGCACGCCGATGTATTCCATATTCCCTCTTTTGTTTTGCATCCCTGCACCCCTCCCGCCATGGAATGTTCAGACGCACAAAAAAGTCAATCACCGTCCGCTATTCAGCGCATCAATTTGGTATGAAAATACGCGCAACAAAATAGGCGACGAAGCAAAGGCAAACCAGGATCACATCCCACTGCACGTCCCGGTTGTCGTTCATCGGCTGGCCTCGAGCAGATCATCCCATCGCTTCTCGATCACCAACCCCATGTGCTCGATCCGAGCTCCGTTCGCTGAAAATTTCAGCACCGAGCCGGGCCACTCAAACTCGAGCTGCGCTTCCGCCTCAGTTTTCAGCATTAGCTCTTGCGCGCTAAACCTCGCGTGGCGGGCCACGGCCACCAATTGCAGGGTTCGCATCGCTCCGGTCGGGAACTTTGAACGGCGGGCCGTTTCTGCGCGAACGGCGGGCCTCTCCGTGGCTCGCTCCGAATCGCTGGCGGAGCGAAAAGGGTTTTTCTTTGACGGGATGAATGTTTTTGATCGCTGAGGGGAGATCGGCTGCTGCTTTTTGAAGCAATGCTGAATGCCATCGACGGTGATGATAATTTCAGCATCCTGGAAATCAACCATCGCGTTTGGCCCGAGCTCGGCCATCGCGGTTTTTCTGATCAAGGCTCTCAGGTCCTCGGCCTGCTCCGAGAGGAAATCGCATTTCATCGTTTGCCAGAGATCGCCGATCAGGCGTTCACTAATAGGCGCTGGGGTTGTACCTGGATCCTGCTTCTGGCGGGAGAGATCGTTTGATTTCCGATAACCCGCTGCGGGCCTTTGAAGGAGCCTTCTCCTGTTTTCGTTTTTCATAGTATCCCCTCTCCTGCATTTGCAATCGCTCTGGATCGTAGTTCATCCGAACCGCACCGCCGTTTCGGCCATACCGGTTTTTCATCGCCTCGATGAGGTAGACCCGCTCTCCCCGATCATCGGGCTCCTCCAGCTCGTAAAATCTGAAAACCGTTGTCGCTACAAACTTCGCTCGGCGCGATGAGCTCACATCGCCCGATTCATTCTCCTGAGCCAGCAGAAAAACGTAGATGTGAAGTTCTTTTGCGAGATCCTCGAAAAACCTAGTGGCCTTTTGAACCTGTCGCCACTCCTCGTCCGTCCCTCTGAGATCAAGTTTTTGATCGTAATCAACGATGAGAATATCCAGAGCTGAGTTTGTTTTTCTCGTGATGCACTCTGCGCGGATCTCTCCCAGGGTGAGCGAGCTCCCATCGGTGAAATGAAAATCTTTTGAGATCATCTCCAGCTCGAGCTCCTGGATCTCGCGAGCGAACCTCTCCGGCTGCTGGATGAAATCGTTGTAGCGAATGCCCGAGCGAGCGCAGATTGCACGCTCCATGAAATCCTGCTTCGACATCTCCATGTTCACGTAGAGCACCGGCATAGTCTCACAGCTGGCGAGAGCGATGTTTACCAGAGCTGTGGTTTTGCCAAACCCGCTCCTGGCGATAAACAGCGAGAAGCGATCAGGGTTGAAACCTCCCACCAATTCCGTGAGCAGCGGATAGTTTTTCATCGGGCGTTTTGAGATCCCAGCCTTAGCTCTCTCGAGCAGATTCTCGTAGCTGGTTTTGATCTCGGAGCCGAAATGGATCGGTTTGTTTTTCGCCAGCTGCGAGGACTGAAACTCTCGGATGTGCTCGTCTACGAGCTCGGGTGATTTTTTTATTTTCTCCGAGAGCCTGTCGATCAAAAACTTCTGGCGGTGGCGATCAAAAAATTTCTGGAGCAGCTCCGCGTTGTGCGCCACCTCGTGGTGCTCGCTGAACTCAGAAACCAAATCGTAGCAAGCGCCAACTCCCGATTCGTGCGTGCCCTTCGATCTCGCCTCGACGTAGCGAACAGCTGCGGTTTTCGCCTTACCCTCTGGCCAGCCGTAGGGATCGATCCGCGCCTCCAGCGTGATCCCGTAGAAGCTCTCGTGCATCGCGAGGTCGTAGGCGATGCCCTGGAGGAACAGCTCGAACATCATGCCTGAGCCTTCAGATCCTGGATGTGCCTGCGAAGCAAACCCATCAACGTTGCGCCAGAGACCTCCTCGCCCTTGCGCTCAAAAGTTTTAATTTTGTGATCCGTCCAGTCGATCAGCTCGTCGACGTCAGCGAAAACATTTGCGCAGTCCATGATCAACCCCCTCGATCTGAAACCCCGGTTTTTGAAATGAGTGGCAAATCCATCCATCGCTTTTGCAAACGGTTCAAGCCTTTTCTCGTCAAACTGGATTTCGAACGAATCGTAGTTCGGAGGACGATCTGCTGATTTAATGGGCACTGTTTTTGTTTCAGAAATCGATCCCAAATTTCCATTTTTGGAAACTGGTGCTGGGGTTGTTTTGAATTCCTCTTCATCCCCTTTGTTCTGTAATGTGGGGTTCTGTACTGTCTTGTTCTGTAATGTAGGCGCGCCACTCGGCGCCGGGCTGCGCGCACGTTGCAGATCTGGGTCTAATGATTTCGCGAGGTTAGGTATCACCAAGTTGATCTTTAGTCCGACTTCTAGCCAACTAAGTTGGCCAGTAGTCTGCCAGAAGTCCAACACGCGCCGGACAGTAGTTGGCCTAGATCGGACTGCGGAGCAGACTTCCCGCATGTGGAAGTTGAACTTGCAGTCCTCTTCCGTCACCCGTTTGCCCTTGTTCTTTTTGATTTTTTCAACGCACATTTCGATGATTGTTTGCCTAAAAAATGGGCCGAAATAAGAGAACTCATCGAGCAGAAACTGGACCTCCAAAGACCGGTGGTCATCACTGTTTTGTCTAAACCAATCCATGACCAAACCTCCGAAAATCATCGGACGACTTGGTTACAGATCCAACAAAAGACATGTCGCGTGATAGTGCTATGTCCTCGAGCACTTCAAACTGACGAGAGGTAATTGCACCTCTACTTTTCGCGAACATTTTTATCTTATGGAGCCAAACCTTTTGAGGAATCGAGAGCGGCTCCTCCTGGATCAAAAGCGAGATTAACGAATAGAACCCTTCGTCCGGAAAATACAACATTGCAATACCCCTCCCCAAAAGCGGAACTTAATTGAATTTCTCTTTGAGGCGTGGTATGCGTTTTCACGCGAGCCAGCACTCGCAGATTCTCTGCTGGAGGTCCCAATCTCCAGGAGAGCCGAACAGGGAGCCGAAAGGCTCCGTGTTTTCGGAACCGCGATCTTTGCCTAACAAATCAAAATCATGTCAAGGGAATCGAACCCAGTGCGGAAACACTGGGCATGGAGCATACTGGCAACGGGTGGATCCAGGGACGGAGAAGCCCGCTTAAAATCAATGGGAGTTTTCTTCGATCCATTTATTAACGGCCAGAGCAAGGCGCGAGTCATCGGGCACCTTTTCAAACTCCACTTTTGTTTTGAAACTGACCTCGTGCGATGGCTCCCCATCCTGCGAGCATCTCAACAAACGAACCTGGTTCGGCCAGTGTTCCTGAAGGCAGTAAATCAAGTGCTGGTTTTTCTCGTTTTTTGTGTAGTAGGTCACCTGGCAATGGCTAACGTGATCTCGCCAGCTCGGATGAAGTTTCATCTTTATCATTTCACATCGTCCAGCTCAGAGAGCTCATTTTCATAGTCGTCAACCCAGCCACCATAATCAGACGCTTCGCCTTCAGATAAGCAGTTGAGGCATTCGTTTCTTTGCTCTCGTAGCTTAGCGATCACCGCATTCTTTTGAGCCACCACCAGGTCGTGGTCCATGGCTGCTACAAAAATGCCAGGATTTGTTTTCGGATCTGAAACGAAACGCTGAGCGCAATCAGCGATCTCCCATGCCATGTATCTTTTTAAGTCTTTGCTCATTTCCCCTCCAAAATCTTGCGGGCTTCGGCGAGGGCTTTGCGATGGCGTTTCATGTAATCCGAAGCGGGCCAACAAACGTCATTTGGCCCATTTGGGTTTTCTAAATCAGCCGACTCAACGCACGCCTTTTCCAACACATCGAACGCAGCTTTGAGGCGGTCGTAGGCTTCGGCTTCTTTAATAAAATAAACTAGGTCAAGGCTCTCACATATTTCGCAAGACCCCTCATCATGAACCACGGCACATTCGCAATCGTTACACCATGTAAGATAGCAGCAGTTTTTAGGCGGCGTAGTTCTAAGTCTCGGCTCTTTCGTGTCGCGGGTCATGATTTTTCCTCGTTCTTAGGTGCGGGTAGCATAGGCATCCAATGCGTTAGGTGAAGCTCTTTGTGACCTTGGGCATTTCGCCAACAGGGTTTGCCTTTAGCGTTTGGATGAAACTCATTCCAGTGAACAGTGCGGGGGTGAGCGCCAAGCCCAAACACATCATCGCCGTATCTGGAGTTACAGCCCAGAATTGCCGTACCGTCTTTCGGTGCGGTTTCCATGGTTTTCCATTTCATTTTATTTTTCCCTCCAAAACGCGCGCGAGTTCGGCGTCACGTCGTGCTTTCATCTCTTTAGCTGTGTCAAACATTGGGTCGGTCAACTTAAAGAGTTCACAGATTCGCTCGTTGTCATACTCCAACGCAAGTTCCAAGGCCGCCACGAGTCTCGGAAGGGCGGTGCGGGCGGAGGCGATGAATGCCCCGGTTTCTTCATCGACTGGTTCGCAAACCCACTCACCAGAATTGATTCCTTCATGTTCGGCGCTGTATATCTGCAAAATCTCGGTAGGATTATGCTTGCTCAACTCCCAAGGCCCTGGCGTCGCCGCCTCGCAAATGCGCTTGGTTTCGTCTAGCAGGGTTTGTAGGTCGTCGTTCACGTCTTGCTCCCCTCGTCGAGTGCCATGTTAACATCAGTCAACGTATCGTTTATCATTCCTGGCAATTCATGTCGGTCCATCAGCCAACACAAGTCAGAGCGCACGTTTACAAGCGTAATTTCTAATCGCTCCAGCCGTTCAATCAGGCTCAAGACAGCGGCGGGGTTTGCGTGGGCGATGAAGGCTGCGTCAGTCTGCGCTTGTAAACCGTAATCGTGTGCCCGTGCAAAGCACGAAAGAATCAAATGTTCATAGTGAGCTACGTCCAATCGCATCTCGTGGGCGTATCCGTTTTTCTTTTTGCTTTGCCAAGGTCCCGGAGTTGCCTTCTCAGCCAATTCTTTCAGCTCCGCGATTTCGGATTTGGTCATGGCTTGGCCCATGGGAAGAATCGAACTGTACCGCCGAATTGATTTCCGTATTCGAATCCGTTTTTCCAAATGCGGAACGTATAGTTCCCAATTCGAAACTTAATGCCTGTCATCTGATAACCTTGATTGCTCATTCCTTTACCTCCAAAGCAAAGCTCGTCTGCGCGCCGCACGCTGGGCACTCGAGTTTGGTTGAATCAACGCTTGCAGGTGCGGTCGCAATCCATCGGTGCCCGCACGTAAGACAAGCGCAGGAGAAGTTTGTCCAGATCGGCCTTTGATCATCGAGCTCAATCACCTCGCCCATAGGAGCCTCACGGCAACTACGATCATCACCCACATGGTGGCGCCGATAACGAAGGCCAGAATCTTCCAGCGCTTCCTCTGCTCTCTCACTCTGGCGAGCATTAGCTGGTTCTCCATTTCGACATGCTCGTCATAGGTCACATCGTTATCCATTCGATCCTCCATGCATCGCCTCTTCCGCCTCGGCATACGTCATCGTGCTGATCACCTGGAGCATCTCGGAGAACTGGGCATCGCTGAGATCCTTTGTTTTGTCCACCCCATAGCTCTGTTTGATAAACTCAACCACCTGATCCTGAGTCCATTTCGCTGACTTCATCGTCGGCAACAAAGATCTTCGCATCGCGCTGTCCTGAGCCTTAGGCGTTGGCCCACTAATCGGTTTATCGGATGGCAATGCTTTGATCGGCGATGGCTTTCCGCTCGGGCGGGGAGGCGCTGGAGGTCGCTCGGAGGCCTCGTTGCCATCGTCGTCCACCTGCGTGATCCCGGCTATTGCTGCGAGCGCGTACCTGCGCGCGTACGTGAGGCCAGATCCCAACCCCTGTGCTGTGCCTTTTTCGTTCATGATTGGGAGCATGGAGCGAATCCATTGGCCAGAGGAGTGGATCAGCTGCGTTAGCAGAGCGGGCTTCCCATCAACTACCGTCGCCAGCTGAGTTACCACCAACCCATGCTTTGCAAAAGGTAGCCTGGTAGCGTCAATGACAGCCTCGAGGTTAGCAAATTTTGAATCAAAATGCGGGTTCTTATCGTTTTTCTCGGCATCGCGAATCTCGCTCTGGACAGCGATGAGAGATCCAGCGAGCTTATCGATGGAATCGGATTGAATCAGAACTAAATTATTCACCTTTGCCTCCTGGCTTTACGGGCCAAAACCTGATCGAGAAACCGCCTTCGATCTTAGCTCCAGGCACATCCTCGAGCGCCTCCAGCTTCTCTCTGATCCGATCCTTATCAGCAACGTAGGAGACAACCTGCATTTTTAACTCCTGCGGAATCAATTTCTCATCGACCACCAGGCGGCCCTTCGTGGTGGAAACCTTTGCTCGAATCGCGTTCCCGGAAATCTCATCCACCTGGAGCTGGCGCATCGCAAACAGAACCCCATCCTTCAGGCGAGCTGCGAGCGTTGCGCAGCCTTTCGCGATGGCGTAGATCCGATCCGCCTCCGCCTCCCAGAACTCCTTCTCCGCCTCCAGTCGCTTGATCATGAAGTGGTAGGAGTCGATCTTCCCGGCCGTTTGAACATCCAGCTGGTTCAGCTTTGCCTCGATCTCCGGCGTTAGCTCCCCGCCATTTTCAGCCAAAACGGCCATCAAATTATTTGCCTCCTCGACGAGAGCCCGAAGGCTTGCCGATGGCTTGTCTTGAACAACAACCTCTCCCATTTTCACTCCTTTTATTTGGCTTTTGCCATGCTGCTTTGCATAGCATAACTGCGGGCAGATTTGCCATCTATTGATTTGGCTCGGAAACAATGCCAGCATCCCAAGGTATGAGACTCAAGGGAGCCTTTTACCCCTCCATTATGAAGATGGCCGACTACGATACGCAGATCGCGTTCGGCGCCGATCCCTCTGTTCTCAGGTTCTTTGCAAAATATTCAATCGAGCCGGAGTTCCGCGAGGATCTCGAGCTGGTGGTCTTCGAGTGCGCCACCGAGAACTGGGCAAACACCCAAAAGATCTGGGATCAGGCCCGGAGCAAGCAGCGCGAGACCTCGATCCATTTGCATTAGCCAACAAAAAATAGACTTTTGACGTGACGCGCATTGGTTTTGTCTGTACCTTTTGGACAGAGGAGGTGCGTTATGGATTTTGAAGACTACCAGCCAGAGAAACCCGTTTACGCCACAACCCCGATCAAGCCCGAGGAGCAGAGGGTGCTCTGTTTCGAGGCTGAGACCAGCTCACCCGAGCGCCGAGAGTTCGCTGAGCATGGCCTCCGTGCGGTTGTTGCCTGGAGCGATGACCCACAGGCCCGGCTACAAATTGATAGGAGCGGCAACCTGAGGTTCTTGGTGCGACCTGGCTCTTTGGTCTACGCCACGGTTAAGAGCGCCTAGGACCGAACTCTGAGGCGCGAACAGCCCTAACCTGGCTCTCGCGCTCCAGTTTCATCACTACGAAGGCGATCACCTTCAGAAACGATCGCTCGCAATCGCCGTTGAAGAAATACAGGAGCCGTTTGCCTGTAAGATTATTTAAGATCAGCCAGTTCAGGATGGCCAGCTGGCGATCATGCTGATTTATCTGGAACAGCAGCGGCGCCAGATCAGGGCAATGGTCCATCACCTGGAGGTATCGGTCGCGAACCCGGGGATTCATCTTCGGTGTCTGCATAATAGCTGGCAAATTAGAGCGAGAACGGAACCGGGTCAACAGGTTCGTCCGGCCACCCCGCCTCGGCCTGATCGATGGCCTCCTGGAGGATTAAAACCGTTGGGCTGTCGGCCCGAAACCGTCCCTCAGAGAGCACCCGCTTCATGGCTCCGATCAGATTCTCTCTCTGGATGATCAGCTTCAAAACTGGCTCTGGGCCAACTGCGCCAGCGAAATCATAATGCTCGTCAAACCCAGCGTTCTGCGAGCTCGCTTCAGAGCAGAGCTTTAGCAAACGCTTCAGAGTCATGGCGACCGCTTCCGATCCTCGAGCACCGCCACCTTCAGCTTCAAATCGGCAACCTCGCGGGTAAGAGTATCCAGAGTGCTCCACTGTTTCTGCTCCGAGCTGGAGTGCTGGCCCAGCTTCTCGTGGATCAGAGCGATGTGGGTGATGTGCTCCACGTTTGAATCCTCAACCTTGTCCGATTTCGAAAAGAAACGGGTGATGAAAAACCCCACCACGCCGACGAGCATCGAGACAACCGGAACCAGGATCCATTCGGCATCGACCGCCGCGATAGTTTCAAACCCGTTCACTTCATTCTCCCATACAAAGGCATTAGCACCGCCAGGAGGTCCTTCCTGCGATCAAATCTTCGAAGGCGAACAAAAGCATTCTGCTCAGCAGCGTCCTTCAGAGTGTTGGTTTTGCTCCCGCCTCCGCCCGCCTCGATCACCGATACCGAGTCGATCATCATCGCCACGTGCGTGATCTTCGTCAGGCTCTCGCCGTAAAAGCAGAGAGCTCCGAGCCCTAAAACCCTACCCTGATTCCTTGTTTTGAAATGATCATACAACGCCTGTGCGTTCTGATCTCCAGGCGGGTCCATTTCCACCGCCGCGAGAAGCTCCTGCACGAGGCCGGAGCAATCGAATCCGTCAATCGGATCATCCCCACCCCATCGGTACGGCTTACCGATGAACTGGTATGCGTATCTTTGCAGCAGTTCCAGCATGTCCGTCATCGCCACCTCACACAATGCTCGGTCTTATCCTGGATCAGCTCAAGATTCGAGGCTGGAATCAGGACCATCTCGTGGATTGTGGGTTCATCAGTATCGATTCGCTTCGCATCGCCGTTGATAAAGAGGCATCGCCCGGTCGCTTGAGATTTCTGAAGGTCGAACCGATAAATATCCAGGTTCAAAACCGGCTCCGGTGCCGATGGCTGAACCGCGCAGCTACAAGTCCCCAGAGCCAGAAACATCACGGCTACGACGCCCAGCCATTGCATCTCGCATTTTCTTCGCAGCATTTGCGGCCTCCTCGGATGTCTTTGCCTCTCGAGATTCCTGAACCGCTTCCCTCAGCAGCTGGCGCTTCTCTTCAGCAGCTCTCGCCAACTCTCGGTTGATCCAAATATCGATCCAACGCTGAATCGATACGAGCAAAAGAATCAGGTCCGCGCCGTTCATGCTGCGGGCGGAGTTTCGGGCTGCTTCTCAGGAACGGCCACCACTTTCACGGGGATTTTTACAGATCCAAACCAGTCGAGGATGTAGGTGATGGTGGTGTAAACTTTCGAATGCTCAACCTCATCCAAGATCGCATCGTCGCTCTGCGAGGGAGTCGACAAAACAAAAGTTCGCAAAAGAGAAAACAGCGGTTTGTTGATCGCCCGCAGGATGCCGATCACCATGAAAACAGTTGAAGCAACTGGGTAGTTGGCAAAGAGATAATCGAGGACTGAATTGAGAATCTCGTTCATGGGCACCCCTTTTTTGTTTTCAGGATGCCCGCTTATCGGTTGATAAACTACTGGACTCAAGACTCAGTTTGAGCCGGTCCAGATCACTGATAATGCGAGCGCACAATGTGGTAACCGTCACCTCCGGCTCCACCAACCGCTGCTCCGGCTCCGCCTCCAGCCGTACCCCCAGCCCCTCCGGTGCCCGTCGTGTAACTGATCGTCGCCGCAGGTGCGCGAATGAATGCTCGAACGCATCCTCCTCCACCGCCGCCTGAACCAGGGCCGCCCGCTCCCGCTGTCGTCGCTCCGGCTCCGCCTGAACCCTCGCGCCCGGCTTGGCTGTTACCACCTCCGCCAGCTCCACCACACCCCGATGTTCCCCCAGTACCGCCAGGCCAGTAAAACTCAGATCCCGTTCCAGTCGAACCGCCGCCGTACCCTCCAGAGATTCCGTAGCCGAAATCAGGAGCTGTGTAGGATCCTCCCGTGCCTCCGGATTGGTGAGCCCATGCTCCTCCCGATCCGCCGTTCGCTGTGATCGATGATCCGAACGTAGAGTTTCCACCCGATCCCCCAGCTCCGGGCGTTGCTGTACCCGATCCGCCTCCTCCGCCTCCTGCTCCCTGCGTTTCAACCTCAATGTAAACAGGAGTGTAACTCACCGAAAACGTGAGCGTGGAGTCTCCAGTCCCCGATGCCTTTGTTAAGGTACCGCTTGAGGTCGGCGCTCCACTACCCGTCATCACAACCTGAGTTGCACTGGCGACAGTTTCGAGAACGGTAAAAGTTATGGAATTGTTCGTGTACGTCGCTCCCACCGTGGCGGAGCCTGAGGAGATCGTGAAAACATAGGGCATATTCCAGGTGCCCGACGAGGCCGTGAGGCGCTGGATTACCGGAGCAATGGAAACGATCGAAGGCGATGCCCAGGACGGCGCCGCCGTCCCGCCGTTTGATTTAAGAAACTGTCCGGAGCTTCCGTTCGCCAGGCGCGTGCCCGTGCCCGAGGCTCCGCCGTAGATCAGATCTCCGCCCGTCGTCATCGGCGAGAGAGCATCGAACGCAGCGGCCTTTGATCCCTGGCCCGTTCCACCATTGGCGATGGGTAAGGATCCAGTTACCCCGGTCGATAATGAGACGTTCGTGATTGTGTTGTCGGACCCGCTAATCGTTTTATTTGTCAGCGTCTCCGTGCCTGTTACTGTCGCTACCTGCAACCAGGCGGCCCCGGTGTACTGGTAAAGCGAGTTAATGTCGGTGTCGAAGACGACCAGACCCTCAGACGGGGAAGAGATCGCCGTCCGCTGGGCGGTAGTCATCCTTGGAGGCAAAAGCCCCTTGGTGGTGGAGATAATATCCAGCACCGCCTTGGAATCAGCCGCCTGCTTGGCTCCGATGGTGCTCGACGACTTGACCTGAATCCCCTCCGGGAACCAGGCGTCAGCCGCAAAAGCCTGCGTGGCAAAAGCGAGAACTAAACCAATGCTTAACAGCTTCTTCATGCTAATGACCTCACCGTGTATTTCAAAATAGACTCGTCTGCAGTACCAGTCTGGTTATCTGAAATGTACTGGACCTGGCCTCCGGCCGTGATCGAGAATGTAACGCCCGCGTCGTCCCCACTCTGAGGTCCAGGGGTCAGTGACCACGTCCCCGCCGTCGGCTTATACAGCGCCACCATTGAGCCGCCCTGCACTCGCTCCGTAGCTCCGCCTCCGGTAGTGTTCCTTCGGATGCGGTAGTCGATTATCGCGATCTTAACCGAGGTGCCGTTGAACAACAGGCCGGTCACATCAGCAGCCGCTGCCTGATTGTTAACGATTGTGAAGCTGGTGAGCCCGGTGATCGATCCGAGAAATGACTCGAGCGCGATGCCCGCCGTTCTTATGGCGTTAAACCACGTGGCCGTGATCGCTGGACCATTCGTCCTGACTGCAATATCTGAAAACGCCATTATACGTCCTCCTCTGTGTACCAGAGCTCAACAATTCCTTGATACCCAGATCCCGCCGCCTGGCTCCCGTTATTGTGAGCGCCGCCGCCTGAGCCTCCGCCGCCACCACCGTAGAGCGTCCCCGCTCCGCCAGCCGCACCATCGGAAATGCCAACGGCTCCGCCCTGGCCACCAGCACCGCCTGGATACAGGCCAGCGCCTCCGCCTCCGCCCGAGCCTCCGTTGAGGACGTTGTTCCCAGGGTTGGCTCCACCCGCTCCGGCTGAGTTCAAATGCGAGTACCCGCCAGTTCCACCCGTGGTGTTTGCATTCGTGTTTCGCCCAGCTCCGCCGTAGGATGTGATCCCCATGTACTCAAACGATTGCCCAGCTCCCGCTCCGCCCGTGTTCGGGTTCACCCCGGTATAGGTAGCGCCAGCGCCAGCTAATCCGCCTTTTGCGAAAATGTAACCAGAGGTAACCGAATAAAAAGACGAATCCCCGCCAGGAGCTCCGTTGTTCCCCGTGACTCCAGCGCCTGCGAGCGCGCCACCGGCTCCACCGGCTCCGATCACGATGTTGATGGTCTCCCCTGGGGTGAGCGGAACGAAAGATTCCTTGATCGCTCCTCCGCCTCCGCCTCCGCCACCAGCTCCACCGGCAACGCCGGAGGCTCCGCCGCAGCCGCTACCGCCTCCTCCGCCTCCTCCGGTTACGCGAACCTGTCCCTTGTAGCATCCAGCCGGGACGGAATAGCTCCCCGTGGCTGTGTATGCGACCAGCTTGTATGGCCCGATCATCCTTCTCGATGGCATCCTATACCCCCGTCGGTTTCACTACGAGATCGAGCAAAACCCCATTGCCTGCTGTTTGAACAGCGGTGAAATCAAATCTCAAAAGATCTCCAATCAAAAGCGCCTCGACGACGGTATCGATCACCGCAGCCGTTGCTCCCGTGCCCGTCACTGAATCAGCGTAGTCTCCAGCGGTGTACGGGATCGATGGCTTCGTCGTGAAAAGAGAGGTAAACGCTCCAGCTCCGCGCTTTCGCTTTATGTCCACCTGCGTGGATCCAGCCGAGCCAACCGCGATGCATTTCAAAACTGCCGAAAGGACGGTGACATCCTGGCTCACGCGGTAGTACATCACCCCGTTCATGCTGGCTTCCTTCGAGTAGTAGCCCAAAACCTCGAACGGAATTTTCAGGCCGGTATAGGCCAGAGTGTTCACATCCTGCAATGCCTCAATCGCATCTTTCTGGGTGTTGAACCACGTCTCATCGATGGTCTGTCCGTTGCTCCGTGCGCTTAATGGCATGGCTTAAATCTCCCTCAGCTT
>Ga0075163_10006333_pt1 | contig 15664 bp, 15 predicted proteins | sample JI1023141ADNA_FD_71478 | JGI IMG/M metagenome (GOLD analysis project Ga0075163, IMG submission 71478) | Wastewater effluent complex algal communities from Wisconsin, to seasonally profile nutrient transformation and Carbon sequestration -... | ecosystem: Engineered > WWTP > Effluent > Algae... | reverse complement strand
TATTTGCTTTGATGAAATCAGAGAATCCTGCGGCAGCAGCTTTAGCACGTACTTATCCAGGCGGTCGACCAGCATTTATTGCAGCGATGAATGCAAAAGCAAAACAATTAGGTATGACTTCGACACGTTATGCTGAATCGACAGGTTTAGATCCTCATAATGTTTCTTCTGCACGTGATTTGGGTATTTTAGTCAGTACAGCTTCACAGTATGGCTTGATTCGCCAGTTTTCCACCACACCCACTTATGATTTTAATCTAGGCTATCGTGTACTCAAGTCGAACAATACCAATGCTTTAGTGCGTAATGGTGGTTGGAATATTAATTTATCTAAAACAGGTTATATCAATGAAGCAGGTCGTTGTGTGGTGATGCATACAACCGTCAATTCACGCCCAGCAGTTGTTGTTCTGTTGGGAGCTTCAACCTCTCAAGCACGTACCAATGATGCAACTAACTTATTGACTTGGCTCAGTACCTTACCGAAAAGAATTTAATTGCTTACGCGAGCGTCATAAGCTCCTCATCTGAGGAGCTTTTTTTATATAACAAGACGACATTTCATGGCGTGAAAAATCCATTATCACTTCTATTTTGAGCAATTTTTGTTAGATTAGTATTTCAATACATTCAATCATTATTTTGATATTTAGAAGCTAAAATTGGGGAAAAATAAGATGACGACTTATGTGATTCGTGAAAAATATTTTGGTTATAACGATGAAGTCTTTTATGCTTCAGGCAATCGAATTGCCAGTATTTTTGACCATAAAGAGCAAGCTGAAGCGACCTATAAGCACCTTGAAATCAATGGGGCACGTGATTTTGCACTGTATGAGGTTGAATCGTTGTTTGATGCAGATGAAGTACTATTAAAGCAATTAGATGATTTTGTCTTTTCACGCTGTGGTGAACATATTTACCAAGAGGGGGAAGTCTCTCGTGAAATGCTACCTGAAAGTTTAAGTGATGAAGATACTTTCCAGTTTATTCAACTTGCCGATATGCACAAATTTCAATTAGTTCAATTTGAAAATGAAGCGAAATTTTATGCGCTTTGGTCAGTTAAACAGCAGAAATGGGTGGAAGAGCATGATGAGTTTTTTGCAAGTTTGGTTTATGCAGATCAACCTGAACAACTAAAAACGAATGTCAGAACCATTTTTGCAGATTATGATTATGGTGATATTGAGCTGAAAGGTTCATTTGAAGATTTATCGGAACAACCTGTATTATTACAAGCCTTAATAAAAAATAATAAAGCATTAAAATATAATAATAAAAGTCAAACGTTAACCATTCTACAGGGTTGGGAGGAAGAGGGTTTATATGCGGTTAATTCTTTATTAAAGCAGCCTTTATTTGAAATCAAAGAAATCGGCTTAGACGAAATTCAAAAAATTGAAAAAGAGTTGGCGGAGCAATATAGCTATGATGAAGAATAAGTTTGTACTTTAGTCAATAAAAAACCAGTTGCGGGCAACTGGTTTTTTTATATTGTAAAAATTTATGCTTACATATTTGAAAGAATTGAATCTTTCACTTGAGCCATTGTTGCATCAATTGACAGCATCACGGCATCAGCGCATTGCTTGATTGCAGTATCTGGATCTTTTAAGCCATTACCTGTTACTGTGCATACGATTACAGAACCTTCAGCAATTTTACCCGCTTTAATATCGCGAATTGCACCGCCAATAGACGCTGCTGAAGCAGGTTCTACGAACACACCTTCATACATTGAAAGTAAGCGTTGAGCTTCTAAGATTTCAGCATCCGCAAGTTCATCAAACCAACCTTTAGAATCACGTACGACTGCTTTTGCATGGTTCCAACTTTGTGGATTACCAATACGAATGGCAGTTGCAACCGTTTCAGGGTTTTCGACTGGTGCGCCACGTAAGAAAGGTGCAGCGCCATCGGCTTGATAACCAACCATGATTGGTAAGCCTTCTGGTTTAGGACCAGTGAATTGATCTGTTGCAGCATCATAGATCACTTGTTCAAACTGATCAGCAGGTTGGTTTGCAACAGCTTCTGTATAACCCATCCAGTGAGCCGTAATATTTCCTGCATTACCGACTGGCAAGCAGTGATAGTCAGGTGCACGACCTAAAGCTTCTACGATTTCATAAGCAATGGTTTTTTGACCTTGCAAACGGTAAGGATTGATTGAGTTTACAATCGTAACAGGTGCTTGATCAGCGACTTCTTTTACTAAACGCATACCATCATCGAAGTTACCACGAATTTGCATGGTAATCGCACCATACATCATCGCTTGCGCCATTTTACCCATTGCAATTTTGCCTTCTGGGATCAATACAAACGCTTTGATACCTGCACGTGCTGCATATGCTGCTGCTGCTGCTGATGTGTTCCCTGTAGACGCACAAATGATCGCTTTAGAGCCTTCTTCAACAGCTTTAGTGACCGCCATCGTCATACCACGGTCTTTAAATGAACCAGTTGGGTTCAGACCTTCGTACTTCACATAGATTTCAACGTTTTTGCCAATAATACGTGGAATATTCTCTAACTTAATCAGTGGAGTATTACCTTCACCTAAAGAAATTGCGCGTGTAGTTGCAGACACAGGTAAACGGTCACGATAACGATCTACAAGACCAGTATAACGATTGGCATTCGACATGATGGTGTTCCAATATGAGGTAGAGAAAAAATCCCGCCCAACCTCCCTTTAAAAAGGGAGGGATTCCCCCTCTTTATCAAAGAGGAGTGAGGGGAGATTTAAACTGATTAACTATCGAGCGATTCTAAACGAATTCTTACGATTTCGCCATGAATTGCAGGTAATGCTTGAATTTGAGCAAGTGCTTCATCCATTTTTGATTCAACAATTGGATCTGTCAAAATCACGATTGGAATCAAATCTTTTAAGCGAGATTGCTGCATGATGGCATCAATACTGATACCCGCACGGCTGAGAATCGTGGTGACATCTGCTAATACGCCTGTTTGGTCTTCAGCATTTAGGCGGATGTAGTATCCAGTTGTCATTTCTTCACGACTCAGGATTGGCATATTGGTCAATGCTTCAAATGCCAACTGTGGAATCGTTCCTGCACCATCTTCGGTATAAGAAATATCACGTACGATATCAATCACATCAGCAACAACCGCAGAAGCTGTTGGACCAGCACCAGCACCAGCACCATAATATAAAGTTGGGCCTACAGCATGTGCTTGTACCAATACCGCATTTTTAACACCGTTTACATTGGCAATCAGTTGTTCTGCTGGAATCAGTGTTGGATGGACACGTAACTCAATACCATTACTTGCACGGCGTGCAATGCCTAGATGCTTGATACGGAAACCGAGTTCCTCAGCATATTTCACATCTTGTGCAGTAATTTTACTGATGCCTTCCGTATAGACCTTGTTAAACTGTAATGGAATACCAAAAGCACAAGACGCTAAAATAGTCAGCTTATGTGCAGCATCAATTCCTTCAACATCAAAGGTTGGATCTGCTTCAGCATAACCGAGTTCTTGGGCTTCTTTGAGTACGTCATCAAAGGCACGACCTTTTTCGCGCATTTCAGTCAGAATGAAGTTACCTGTACCATTGATGATGCCTGCAAGCCATTGAATATGGTTCGCAGCCAGACCTTCACGGATTACTTTAATAATTGGAATACCACCAGCAACGGCTGCTTCATACGCAATTTGGACGGCATTATCTTCTGCTGCTTTGAAAAGCTCATTACCATGTTCAGCAAGTAAAGCTTTATTTGCGGTGACAACTTGTTTGCCATGCTTAATCGCTTCCATGATGATTTCATAGGCAGGGTGAATACCGCCCATCACTTCGACCACAACATCAACATCAGGTTGACGTACGATCTCCAAGAAGTCATCACTTTGTTTAATACCTTCGAGTTGTAAATCTGGACGTGGACGGCGTGTGCCTACGTGTGTAATTTGAATTTCTCGACCAGTACGGCGTTTAATTTCAGCAGCATTTTCTTGTAATAATTTAAGGGCTCCACCACCAACAGTACCAAGACCGAGTATCGCCAGACGAACTGGTTTCACGTCACACTCCATTTTATTCAACCATTTTAATGAAGCTTGATCATAGCTAAAAAAGTGCGCAGACACTAGGGCTAAGATCATCTTTAATCTGTCGCCCGAGTCGTTCTGATAGAGTGTGGAGAATGATTTATTTTTCTAAACGTTTAACGATTTCATCAGGGGTCATATAACCCCCTAAATAGACGCCTTCAACATTATAAATTGCAGGTGTGCCATTTACACCCATATTTAAACCTAATTGATATTGGTCACGGACAGGATTTTTACATTCTGCTGATGCGACTGGTAGACCTTGTGCAGCTTGATCAAATGCAGCTTTACGATCTTCACTACACCAAATCGCTTGCATGGTTGGCATAAATTGTTCGCCACGTGGCCATGCGATATAACGGACTTCAATGCCTTTTGCATTAATTTCAGCAAGATGCTCATGCAGTTTATGGCAATAAGGACAGCTTGAATCGGTGAAGACATAAATCACATGCTTGGCTTTTCCACCTTGCGCTGGATAAACAATGAGGTCCTCAGTTTTAAGGGTAGCTAAGTGCTTTTTATTTTCACCTGCTTGTAAGCTTTCACTCACATTACGTAATTGTTTTTCTCCAAGATGAATGACATCGCCCTGAATAATATATTGACCATCACTAGTTGCATAAACTGAGCCCATTCCTTCTAGGCTGACCCAAAATAAATTAGGCACTTCAGTTTTTTTAATTGCCAGAATTTTGGCATTGATATTGGCGGTTTTAAAGTGCTTTTCTAAAGTAGTAACCAAACGTTGTTGTGTATTGCGTTCATTTAAAGTTGATGCTTCGCCTGTTGCAGGTGTACTTGCTGTAAGTGCATCTTGTTTTTGTGCTGAATTTTCTTTTGAGCAAGCACTGATGAATAATGTTGAGGCTAATGCACAAGCAACCACCAACTGAGACCGAGTAAACAACATAAACAACCTTTTCATATGTATTTATAAGCTTGCCCAAGCATACCAAAAAATTAAATTGACTTCGTTAAATCTTGCTGATGCTCTGTGAACGAAATCAAGTTGATAGATAAAAGGTGGTTTTATCCTCTTGGATGGTATTTGCTATGTAATTCTTGCATCCGATGTTGGGCAACATGAGTGTAAATTTGAGTGGTTGATAAATCACTATGTCCAAGTAACATTTGCACAACACGTAAATCCGCACCATGATTGAGTAAATGGGTTGCAAAAGCATGGCGTAAGGTATGAGGGGATAACTCAGCAAGAATATTGGCTTGTAGTGCATAGCGTTTGATTGCATACCAAAAATTCTGTCGACTCATGATGCCACCATGTTGTGTTAAAAATAAATAATCGGTACTACTTTTATAGAGCTGTGGACGTGATTCAGTTAAATATTTTTCGATCCAGTCGCAAGCATGTTGTCCAAGTGGGACAAGCCGTTCTTTATTGCCTTTACCCGTAATTCGTAAAAAACCTTGTTTTAGATTAATCAATTCTAAACGTAAATTCAGTAACTCTGTCACACGTAAGCCACAGGCATATAGCACTTCGAACATCGCACGATCGCGTAGACCTAGCGCAGTATTGATGTCAGGTGCATTGATCAAAGCCTCAACATCTTGTTCCGATAAGTCTTTAGGTAAGGCTCGTCCAATTTTAGGAGAGCGATGGGTTGCGACAGGATTATCATCCCTGAGTTTTTGTTCTCTCAGAAACTTATAAAATTGGCGTAAAGCCGATAAGCAACGGGCAATTGAACGAGGGCTTTTACCTGACTTGGTGAGCGCAATCAAGACATCAGCAATATCATCACTCGACCAAAGTGGCAGTGATGATATTTTATGTAGGTCGCTACATTGGATTAAGTCAGACAAATAGGCGTTACGTGTATGTGGACTCACGGTTTGCGCCACTAAATAATCACGGAAACCGTGTAAAAAACTGAGATGTTCTGGAATTGTGACCGCAGTTGGAATACGAGGTTTTTTATTTAACATAATCAGAAAAGTCCTTCATTCAACCGCACTGTAAAAGAAAAATGAATTGTTGTCGATCTGTCACAGAAGCGAATGCCATTGAGATTGCTTTTGGTAATTATTCTCATTTGCTTGTATACTAGCGTAAAAGAGTAAAGGGTTAGAAGCGGTGCGATTGTCAGCATTAAAAGTCAAGCAAACGGCGATGATTACTAAAGTGAATCGCTTAGTAGATGATGCCGAACAGCCAGATCTTGTGGCTATTCGTTTAGAGAGTTTAGGCTTTGTGCCTGGTACACAAGTACAGGTGATTACCAAAGGTATTTTTGGTGGCGACCCGATTCTAATCCAGATTGGTTTTACTCGTTTTGCATTGCGTAAAGCTGAAGCCGATAAAATTGAAATTCAACGTGAAGGAGCACCTGCATGAGTGATGCGTTACGTGTTGCCCTTGTGGGAAATCCAAACTGTGGTAAGACCTCTTTATTTAACCATCTGACAGGAACACGTCAGAAAGTTGCCAATTATGCAGGCGTTACGGTTGAGCGTAAGGTTGGGCATTTTCAACTCCCTTCTGGAAAAGCTGTACGTGTGCTGGATTTGCCAGGCACTTATAGTTTGCAGGCAACTAGTCCTGACGAAGAAATTACCCGTGATGTGTGTCAAGGTAAGATTGCTGAGGAAGGGCAGCAAGATGCATTTTTATGTGTCGTTGATGCCACCAATTTAAAGCTTCATCTTGGCTTAGTATTGGAAATCATTGAGCTAGGTCGTCCAATCCTTGTTGTATTGAATATGATGGACGAGGCGCGTCGTCGTGGTATTCAGATCAATACTCAAAAATTATCAGAGCGATTAGGTGTTCCCGTTGTTGAAACGGTTGCAGTACGTAATTCGGGTATTGAAAATCTACTACATGCCTTGGATCAAGAAAAATATGCAGTACCACACACTGAGCTGAGTGGATTAACAGGCGAGCATCATCAGAAAATCCAAGTTATTTTTAAAGATGTCGTTCACTTTGTTGATCAGGAAGATAAGCGGACTGACTTTCTCGACAAAATTTTCTTACATCCTGTTTTAGGCTTACTGAGCCTTGCGCTGATGATGTTTATTGTGTTCCAAGCTGTATTTGCTTGGGCTGCCCCATTTATGGATGTGATAGAAAGCTTCTTTGGATGGTTAGGTACGACACTTGGTGCCTATATTTCACAGCCTTTACTCCATAGTTTAGTTGTTGACGGGATTATTGCGGGTGCAGGTGGCGTTGTTGTGTTCTTGCCCCAGATTTTGATTCTGTTCTTCTTTATTTTAGTGTTGGAAGAGTCTGGGTATTTACCACGTGCAGCTTTCTTGCTCGACAAATTAATGTTTAAAGCAGGCCTCAGTGGTCGTGCGTTTATTCCGTTACTTTCAAGCTTTGCGTGTGCAGTGCCAGGCATTATGGCAACACGTAGTATTAGTGATCCGCGTGATCGTTTTACTACGATTATGGTTGCACCATTAATGACTTGTTCAGCACGATTACCCGTCTATGCCTTATTGATTGCTGCTTTTATTCCAAGTCAAATGGTATGGGGGATTTTTAATCTACAAGGCTTGGTACTCTTTGGCTTATATATGTCAGGGATCGTGAGTGCACTGTGTGTTTCGATTGTGATGAAATTTTTACAAAAAGATAAATCGCAACATGCGCTATTACTTGAGTTACCAAGTTATCGTATTCCAGATTTAAAGAGCGTTGGGATTGGCTTGCTTGATCGTGCCAAAATCTTTTTAAAACGTGTGGGTGGGATTATTTTTGCCCTTTCGATTTTACTTTGGTTTTTATGTACGTTCCCACAAGCGCCAGAGGGTGCGACACAGCCTGCAATTGATTATAGTTTTGCGGGGATGTTAGGTCACTTGATACAACCAATTTTTGCCCCAATTGGTTTTAATTGGCAGATTTGTATTGCATTGATTCCAGCGATGGCAGCGCGTGAAGTAGTGGTTGCAGCATTAGGTACAGTCTATGCTTTATCTGGCGCTGATGATGATGCAGTAGCACAAGGCTTATCACATCTAATCAGTATGGATGGTACGGGTTGGTCGCTAGCAACGGGTTTATCTTTGTTGGTTTGGTTTATTTATGCGCCACATTGTTTAGCAACCTTAGCAACGGTACGCCGTGAGACGGGTTCATGGAAACATGTGGCAGTGATGACGACTTATTTATTTGGTTTAGCATATTTAATGTCTTTCTTTACTTACCAGATTGCATCACGCATTTGGGGTTAAGTAAGCAGTCTCACCGTGAGTTGCCATAACGGCAGCTCATCCCTTTAAAAAGGGAGCTAATCATTGGAGAGAGGTTTATGTTTGAGTACTTGATTATTGCTGTATTGGTGCTGTGGAGCGCTCTTGTTGTCTTTAAAAAAGTGTTCCCTAAAACCGCAAGTTCGAGCTTTCTTGCCTTATCGAATCTCTGTCAGCGTTTGGGCTGGCATCGTTTGGCAACATGGTTAAAGCCTAAAGTCGTGGTGGGTTGTGGCGGAGGTTGCGGCTGTGCTGTCGATGATAATAATGAACCCAAGAAACAAGAAACTATTCAAGCGGTCAAATGGCGTTAAAAGATAATGATTGCTCATATCCTAGGGTATGGGCAATTTTTTAATGACCTAAGAATTAAAATAAAGAGTCATCGAATGAATCAACTAGAAAATATAGAAACAAAAGTATTAAGCCTTAAACATAAGTTAATTTTGTTCGGTTTCATCGTGTTGCTGAATATTTTTGCTATTCTGAATTGGTCGGAAACTCATCATTTAAAAGCAATTTTATCTTGCTTAGGTTCTAATCTCTGTTTTATGTATTTATGGTTAAGACCTGAGATTATTCATTTTCAGCTACGAAATGCCACAGCCAAGAAAATTGATGGGATAATGTATGTTGCGATCATCTTATGTGTATTTTCTTATTTTATTCCTGATTAATTGGGAATGGTGAGCATTTTAGTCACAGCCCTACAGAGAACCATTGTTGTTGTCACTGCGTTATCTTTCTTCATTCAGAATGACTAAATTTCGCGAAACGTATTTTTATCTCAAAATTTTGCGTTATACGGTTCATATTGCAAACATCTGTCGAATGTGAACAACTCCCTAGACATGATATAGATTCACTTTTACGCACTGACACAAAAAAGCCTGAATAAAACGAAAACTGAAAAAGCATTTAAAACAGTAAAGTGCTAACATTTTTGCCATTCTGTAATCTGCAAAAAATGGGGCAAAAATGTTAATACAACGTGGTGGATTAAAAGTTGTGGCTGGTTTGGGAATTTCGGGTGTTTCAGCAGTCAACTTCCTACATGAACAAGGCTACCAAGTTGCAGTGACCGATTCTCGTGAAACGCCGCCAGGGCATGATCAAATCCCTACAGGTGTACGTACCAGTTTTGGGAAATTAGATACAGAACTTTTATTACAAGCAGAAGAAATTATTCTTAGTCCAGGGCTTGCACCTCAGTTGCCTGAAATTCAACAGGCGATAGAAAAAGGTATTCCAGTTGTTGGTGATATTCAACTGCTACGCCGTGCTACAGAAGTACCCATTGTCGCGATTACAGGCTCAAATGCAAAAAGCACCGTAACCACTCTAATTGGGCTGATGGCACAAGATGCAGGTAAAAAAGTGGCGGTTGGAGGCAATCTTGGACGTCCAGCATTGGATTTACTCAAAGATCAGTCAGAGTTGATTGTTTTAGAGTTATCGAGCTTTCAGTTAGAAACAACCTCACATTTAAATGCAGAAGTGGCTGTTTTATTGAATATGAGTGAAGATCACTTGGATCGTCACGGTGATATGTTTGGTTATCACAAAGCCAAACATCGAATTTTCCAAGGTGTAAAAAAGGTTGTTTACAATCGTGATGACAATTTAAGTCGCCCACTTGTCCCAGATGTCACGCCAGTGCAAAGTTTTGGTTTAAACGCACCTGATTTAAATCAATATGGTGTGTTGCGTGATGCAGATGGCACGATGTGGTTAGCGCGTGGCAGAGAGCGTTTGATTCAGACCTCTGAAATGTACATTCAAGGCATGCATAACGTTGCCAACGCGCTTGCATGTTTAGCACTAGGTGAGGCGATTGGTTTAGCAACGGCATCTATGTTAGAAACACTTAAACACTTTAAAGGTTTGGAGCATCGTTGCGAATACGTCAAAACAGTTGCTGGGGTACGTTATTACAATGATTCTAAAGGAACCAATGTCGGTGCGACTCTTGCTGCAATTGATGGTCTAGGTGCTGCAATTGAAGTGAAAAAAGGCAAACTGGCATTGATTTTAGGTGGGCAAGGCAAAGGGCAAGACTTCAAGGCTTTACGTGGTGCAATTCAAAAATATGTTAAATCAGTGATTTTAATTGGTGAAGATGCTGCTGTAATTGAACAAGCAATTCAAGGTACAACCTTGATTCAACATGCAGCAAGTTTAAAAGAAGCAGTTGCACTCGCTCAGAATGGCACACAAGCTGAAGATGTGGTTTTATTGTCACCTGCTTGTGCGAGTTTTGATATGTTTAAAAGCTATAATGATCGCGGACAGCAATTTGTGGCATGTGTACATGCCCTGAATGAAAATAAAAATTAGGAACAAATTTATGGCTGATTTAGCCCAAAATACGGTACAAAAGATTTCGCAATTATTGAGTCGGTTGCCCAAGCTTCCTGCGGAAATGACAGCACGTAATATTCTCATTTTTTGCGTCATTTCTTTGCTGTGTTTCGGTTCGGTCATGGTGGCATCCGCATCGATGCCATATGCCGAATATATTCATGAAAACCCATTTTATTTCGTGGTTCGTCATGGGATCTCAATTTTGGTTGCGTCAGTGGTCGCAATCTTAACCTACCGAATTTCTTTGAATTTATGGTTCAAGAATGCTTTTCCTTTATGGCTAGTAACGATGGTCTTGTTGTTGGCTGTACTGGTTGTTGGTTCAGAAGTGAATGGTGCTCACCGTTGGATTAAGGTTGGTGGTTTTACATTGCAGCCAACAGAGATTGCTAAAATTGTGATGGCAATTTTTACCGCAGATTATGTGGTTCGCCGTGCTAAAGAAGTTCGAACGCATTGGAAAGGTTTGTTGCGTTTGAGTGGAGTAATGGCATTAACGGTTGGGTTTATTGTTGCAGAACCAGACTTAGGGGCAACGGTCGTCATTGTCCTCATGATGGTTGGTGTGTTTTTCTTAGCAGGTGCACCCGCAACACAATTCCTAATTATGTTAGGAGCAATCCTTGCAGGGATTACAGCACTTATTTTATTTGAGCCTTTCCGTTTCCAACGATTAATTTCTTTTACAAACCCTTGGGCAGATCCATTAGGAGTCGGTTATCAGTTATCGAATGCGTTGATGGCATTTGGACGGGGAGAGTGGACTGGAACAGGTTTAGGTCATAGTGTACAAAAACTTTCCTATCTTCCTGAAGCACATACGGACTTTATGTTGGCTGTACTTGGTGAGGAGTTTGGTTTTGTTGGTGTGACCTTAGTAATGGTCCTATCCTTTACTATGCTGGCATGCTGTATTCGAATAGGACATCGTGCTTTGCAACATAATTACTTGCGTGCAGGTTATTTGGCATATGGTATCAGTATTATTTTTCTCATGCAGATTTTGGTAAATGCGGGGATGAATATGGGCTTGATGCCAACCAAAGGTTTGACTTTGCCATTCATTAGTTATGGAGGTACATCTTTAATGATGTGTGCCGCAATGATTAGTTTAATCCTGAAAATTGATGCATCAACGCAAGAACTCAATCCAGTTAAAGAAGAATCAAATTTCTAATCGTATCGAAAATAAAAAGCCTTACTTTAAGTAGGGCTTTTTTATGGCTTATAAGAAAGCACCCGTAAGATGGATACCTCTAGGAATTAAATTGATATCCCATTGTTGAACAGCTTGTTGCAGCATGATGCGTGGCTGGTCAAGTTCAACCAAAGATTGCCCTAAAGCCAAAATGGCTTGCTGTAATAGGTTTGATGCTTTGCTGATATCTAGTGCTTGTGCCAGATTTTGTTTAGACAGTTTTTGCCCTTGATCATTCATTGCAAGCGGTAAATGCATATAGCTGAGACTAGGATAATTGAGTACAGAACCCAACCAGATTTGTCGAGCGGTGTTATCTAATAGATCTGCACCACGTACCACATGAGTAATGCCCTGTAGATCGTCATCTACGACCACAGCCAATTGATAGCTCATAATGCCGTCACGGCGCTTGAGTACGAAATCACCTAGATCATGTTTTAAGTTGGAACATTGCTGACCTTGTAAGCGATCCTCAAAACAAATCAATTGATCAGCGACTTTCAGGCGAATGGCTTGATTATTGAAATCCAGATGTAAATCACGGCAAGTACCGACATAGATATGATTTGAACCGAGCATTTTGCGAGTACATTGGCAAGCATAGATCGCATCTAAGTGTTTTAACTGCTCAAGGACTTGTGCATAAATATCTAAACGATCTTTTTGGCAAATAATTTCTGCATCAGGTTCAAATTGAAAGGCATCAATACAAGATCGGATGTGGTGTTCACTATTGGGATAGATACGAGGAATATCGGTATCTTCAATTCGAACTAGCCATTTGCCGTGGTTGGCTTTGGCATCACAGTAACTTGCGACTGCGGTGAGTAGGGAGCCAAAATGCAATGGGCCCGTTGGAGAGGGGGCAAATCGTCCGATGTAGGGCATAAAGATTTTATGGTTGTGTATTTAAATCCTTCTCCAGCCCCTCCTTATCAAGGAGGGGAATACCCGAATATCGTAAGTTTTTCAATTCGTAATACTCCTCCCTTTTCAAAGGGAGGCTGGGAGGGATTATTAACCGTTATTTTGCTTTTCTTTGATTTCAGCCAAAGTTTTGCAATCGATACATAAAGTCGCTGTTGGACGTGCTTCTAAACGGCGTAAGCCAATTTCGATACCACATGTTTCACAGAAACCGTAATCTTCGTTTTGAATTGTTTCAAGTGATTGTTCGATTTTACGAATGAGTTTGCGTTCACGGTCACGTGTGCGTAATTCAATCGCAAATTCTTCCTCTTGCGTTGCTCGGTCGTTGACATCAGGAAGTGCGCTTGATTCATCTTGCATTGTATTCAATGTACGATCAACCTCAGACATTAACTCAGCTTTCCATGCATTCAAAATTTGGCGGAAATGCTCAAGTTGTCCTTCAGACATATATTCTTCATTTTTCTTTGGCTGATAAGGCGCAATTCCAAACAAGCTAGCAGTTGTACCACTTTCTGAAGCCTTTGGTTTGGTTTTACGTACGCGTTTCACAGCTGACTTTTGATCGTCGATCACTTCTGTGTGTTCGTCCAAGACTTGATTTTGGTTGTCATTCGCCATATAGGGCATTCCTCATCTTACACGTACTATCTATACGCAAAAAATATGGTGATATGCAAGTGTTTTTATAGAAACCTAAGATGGTTTTCCCCATCAAGGGTCGACATCATATAGAGTTTTTGAGCAAGATGGTAGTCATTCCTGTCCAGATTTTGTGAGAAATCAACAATATGATTTGTAATCAAAAGTTTAGTCATATCCTAGAACTTCAGAGCTACTTGTTCTTTGTGAGGTTGGGAGTCGATAAACTTTTGTTTCAAACTCGCCATTTGCTTTTAAACAAATATAGCGATAACCAGGGTGTTCTTCGTCAAGCGCAAATTTTTCACTCTGAGGCTTAAATTGAATACATGTTGATGGTGTTGATAAGAACACAACGTTTTGCCAAGTATTCACAGAATCTTGATGAACATGACCACAGAGAATCGCTTTGATGTTTGAGAATGGTTGAATTGTTTCTAATAAATCAGACGAGTTTTTTAGTTTGTGCTGATCAATCCATGTCGATTGCATCGCAAATGGATGGTGATGACAAGCAATGATGATATGGCGATCATGATATTGTTTTAATAATTCAGTTAATTGCTCAAGACCAGCAGCGGCAATCTTTCCATCAATTCGTTTAGGTTGCGCACTATTGAGTAAAATAATACACCAGTCACCTATTTCAACCACAGTGGGTTGATTTGGATCTGACTCATGAAATGGAAAGTGTGCAACGTCATCGTGATTTCCAGGTGTTTGAAAAAATGGAATACCTAGGCTTTGCATATGTTCAAGATAGCGATGGTATGTCACAGGCGTTGGGCTTTGTGCCAAGTCACCCGTGTGTACGATCATATCAATCTGTGGATGTTGTTGGCGCATCAAGTCAATTACTGCACGAAAGCTTTGCTCAGGTTGCATCCCGACAAATTCTAAATGTGGATACTCTAATAAATGCGTATCTGTAATTTGTATGATCACAAAATCTTTTTGTGATAATGTTGAGACTTGAAAAGCCACCGTCTTACCCCTCCAGATTTATTATCGTCGTTGTATATGTTGAGTAAGCCATTGTAATGCCATAATTACAGGGGCATTTCTCAAACGCCCATTTTGAAATAACATCGCAAGTTCAGAATAATCAAATAAGTGAAGTTGAATATTTTCGCCTTCATCGGGTACACCAAAGATACCGCCTTGCATGGGTAATTCGACTTCAGCTGCATATAAATGAAAGAATTCAGCGCATGCACCTGCTGAAGGATAGAAGCTGAATAAATGCTGTAATGTCTCCACTTGACAGCCAGATTCTTCTAAACTTTCTCGGCGAATACAGGTTTCAGGAGACTCATCTCCATCAAGTACACCTGCAATCACTTCAAGTTGCCATGCTGATTCTGAATCATTCAATGCACCCACACGAAACTGTTCAATCAGTGCAAAACGTTGCTGTTGATTGTTATAAAGTAAAACGCCAACAGCTTCTGGACGATGTATCAATTCTCGCTGAATGCGTGGTGAGTAATCAGATCGATTAAATAGTCGATGTGAGAGGCTCACTTTCTCAACTTGAATGAATCCTCGAAATAAAAATTCTCGAGATTCTATCGTAACGTCGGATGCTGAATAGCTGGCGTGTTCAAGAATATTCATCTTCAATCAGGATGAGATTGTACATATCTCATCCTAACCGAGAATGATGGATGGTCAAATCTTTTTTTAGTCGATTTACAGTTTGTGGTACAATTTTTGACCATGTTCCTGATAAGCGGTTTTCATCGCATTGAGACCTGCTTCAACATCTGTTTCAGCATCATTTGATTGCTTGGCATTGTGTTGGTTTTGGGCATAATCTCGCACATTCTGGGTGATTTTCATTGAGCAGAATTTTGGTCCACACATTGAACAAAAGTGTGCCGATTTGTGTGCATCTTTTGGAAGCGTCTCATCATGCATACTACGTGCTGTGTCAGGGTCTAGACTTAAATTGAACTGATCATCCCAACGGAATTCAAAGCGTGCTTTCGATAAGGCATTATCTCGAACTTGTGCCCCTGGATGACCTTTGGCTAAGTCAGCTGCATGGGCTGCAATTTTATAAGTGATGATGCCGTCTTTTACATCTTTTTTGTTTGGTAGACCTAAGTGTTCTTTTGGTGTGACATAGCAAAGCATTGCTGTGCCGTACCAGCCGATCATTGCAGCGCCAATCGCAGAAGTAATATGGTCATAACCTGGTGC
>Ga0075163_10006332_pt1 | contig 15667 bp, 14 predicted proteins | sample JI1023141ADNA_FD_71478 | JGI IMG/M metagenome (GOLD analysis project Ga0075163, IMG submission 71478) | Wastewater effluent complex algal communities from Wisconsin, to seasonally profile nutrient transformation and Carbon sequestration -... | ecosystem: Engineered > WWTP > Effluent > Algae... | reverse complement strand
ATCCTGGACAGCGCCTGCGCCTGTACCCGGGTGCGCAGGGCAGTGTGGCTGCGCGGCCGGCAACGCCGCCGAAGAAGCCGGCGGCACCCACCACGACGCCTCCTCGCGCGCCCGCGCCGACGCCCGTCGTGGTGCCGGCAACCAGCAAACTGGCGTGGCGCTGGCCGGCCGACGGCAACGTGGTCGGCACCTACGCCGGCGGCGATCCGACCCGGCAGGGCATCGACATCGCCGGCAACGCGGGCCAACCGGTGCGTGCGGCCGCCGACGGCGTGGTGGTGTATTCGGGTTCCGGCCTGGTCGGCTATGGCGAACTGGTCATCGTCAAGCACAACGACCAGTGGCTGTCGGCCTATGGCCACAACCGCGCGCGACTGGTGAACGAAGGCCAGTTGGTGAAGGCCGGGCAGCAGATCGCGGAGATGGGCCGCAGCGGCGCCGCGCGCGACATGCTGCATTTCGAGATCCGCTACAACGGCAAGCCGGTCGATCCGCAGCAATACCTGCCGCGCCGCTAAGCGAAGGAGGTTCCATGCGCAGCGTCGCGTTCGTTCTGTCGATGTTTGCGTACGGCGATGCGATGGCAGCCGGGCCGCCAGTACCGTTCATCGATAACGGCGCCTGTCCGTTCGAGTGTTGCAGCTATCGCGACTGGACTACCGAGAAGACGACTGCGCTACGCGCATCGCCCGACTCGAAAGCGAAGATCATCGGCGCCGCGTTCAGTGGCGACGCAGTGCTGGGGCTTACCGGTGAAGTGGTCACGTCGCGTCCCGGAAGTTTCCGGGTGACAGCAGAACATATCGGGGCCGACGGGACTCGATATCGCCCCGGCGACCGTGCTTACGTCTATACCTACCTCGGGGAAGGCGTCATGCGGGTGTGGTATGCGGGCTCGATGCACGAAGAGGAGGTCTACTTCATGCGCGCAAACCCGGACGACTCGCCGATGTGCACCGACCGGAAAATGTGCTGGGGACGGCAGGAAGCCTGGCCGGAATCCGACTGGTGGGTGAAGGTGCGCACTGGCGATGGCGTCACCGGCTGGTCGGATCAACCGCACAACTTCGGCAATATCGACGCCTGCGGCTAGCCTGGCAGCACAAATCCCGCCACAACGCGCCTTCCTTCGCTCGCCAGCACGTTGAACGTGCGCGCGGCGGCGGCATTGGTCATCGCTTCCAGGCCGATGCCGCGTTGCAGGCAGGTCGCGAGCACATCGGCGGGCGGGAACGCCTGCGTCTCACCGCTGCCGAGCACGACCAGTTCCGGCCGCAGCGTGAGCAGCGGTTCGAGATCGGCGGGACGCATCGCCGTGATGTCGACAACCGGCCAGCCTTCGACCAGCGCGTCGGGCGCGATGAGGAAGCTGCGGGTCAGCGTGCGGTCGTTGACCAGCGCGTGGCGGCCGTCGGCGCCGCGGAGGGTATAGGCGTAATCCGGGCGTTCGAGGGTGAGTTGCACTGTTGTCGTTCCGAACGGTTGTGAGGAAATTGCCTTTCCGGCAACAGCAGAAGCAGATTCCTCGCTGCGCTCGGAATGACAGTTATGCCCGCGGCAGCACGATATGGCGCCGGTCCTTCGACGGCCGATACAGGATCGCCGTATGGCCGATGCGCTGTACGAGCGCAGAACCGGTGCGGCCGGCGAGTGCGTCGATCATCGCGTCGCGGGCTTCGCGGTCGTCGCCGCCCACCTTTACCTTGATCAGCTCGTGGTGTTCGAGCGCGCCGTCGACCTCGCTGACCAGCGCGTCGGTGAGCCCCTTGCCGCCGACCTGCAGCATCGCCTTCAATCCATGCGCCTGGCCGCGCAGGAAGCGGGTCTGGGCCGAGGTCAGCATGGTCGTCATGCGGCGGAAAAGGCTGCGGAAGGGGCCGCAGGTTATCATGCGGGCCTGATGGCGAGCCGCAGCAAATCCAGCCAGCGCTGGTTGCATGAACACTTTTCCGATCCCTACGTGAAGAAGGCGCAGGCGGAAGGACTGCGTTCGCGCGCTGCCTACAAGCTCGAGGAACTGGTCGAACGCGACCGCTTGCTCAAGCCGGGCATGGTCGTGGTCGACCTCGGCGCCGCGCCCGGCGGCTGGTCGCAGTGGGTGCGGCAGGCGCTGGGCGACAGCGGGCGGGTGATCGCGCTGGACATCCTCGAGATGCCGTCGCTGGCCGGCGTCGAGTTCCTTCATGGCGATTTCAGGGAAGATGAGGTCCTATCCCGGCTGGAAGCCACGTTGGGCGGGCAGGCGGTCGACCTTGTCCTTTCCGACATGGCCCCCAATAAAAGCGGCATGGATGCGGTCGACCAGCCGCGGGTGATGCACCTGGCCGAGCTCGCGATGGAATTCGCGGACGGCCACCTGAAACCCGGCGGCGCGTTCCTGATCAAGCTGTTCCAGGGGACGGGCTTCGACGATTACCTGCGGGAGCTGCGACGGCGCTATGCCAAGGTGGCGATCCGCAAGCCTGCGGCATCGCGCAAGCGTTCGCCAGAGGTGTACGCGCTGGCGCAAGGCAAGTTGACGGCGAGGAAGTGAAATGATGCGAGACCTGGAGACCACCCGATGAACGACATGTTCAAGAACCTGTTGCTGTGGGTCGTGGTGGCGGCCGTGCTGCTGGTGGTGTTCCAGAGCTTCTCGCCAAAGCTGAACGGCGAAGCCGGGCCGATGGCCTACAACCAGTTCGTGCAGCTGGTGCACGAGGACAACGTGGCCAAGGTCACCATCGGCGCGGACCACACCACGATCACCGGCCAGCGCAAGGACGGGACCAAGTTCACGACCTACGCGCCCGAGGACAAGGACCTGGTCAACGACCTGATCCGGTACAAGGTCGCGATCGAGCAGACGCCGCCGGCGAGCGGGCCCTCGTTCGTGTACATCCTGATCAACGTGCTGCCGTGGCTGCTGTTCATCGGCATCTGGGTGTATTTCATGCGCCAGATGCAGCAGGGTGGCGGCAAGGGCGCGATGTCCTTCGGCCGTTCGCGCGCCAAGCTGCTCAACGAGGACCAGACCAAGGTCACCTTCGCCGACGTCGCCGGCTGCGACGAGGCCAAGGATGAAGTGGTCGAACTGGTCGAGTTCCTGCGCGACCCGTCCAAGTTCCAGAAGCTGGGCGGCAAGATCCCGCGCGGCGTGCTGCTGGTCGGCCCGCCCGGCACCGGCAAGACGCTGCTGGCCAAGGCCATCGCCGGCGAGGCCAAGGTGCCGTTCTTCTCGATTTCCGGTTCCGACTTCGTCGAGATGTTCGTCGGCGTCGGCGCATCGCGCGTGCGCGACATGTTCGAGCAGGCGAAGAAGCATGCGCCGTGCATCATCTTCATCGACGAGATCGACGCAGTCGGCCGCCATCGCGGCGCCGGCCTCGGCGGCGGCCACGACGAGCGCGAGCAGACGCTGAACCAGTTGCTGGTGGAAATGGACGGCTTCGAGGGCGGCGAGGGCGTCATCGTCATTGCCGCGACCAACCGCCCCGACGTGCTTGATCCCGCGTTGCTGCGGCCGGGTCGCTTCGACCGCCAGGTCGTGGTCGGCCTGCCGGACGTGAAGGGCCGCGAGCAGATCCTGAAGGTGCACATGCGCAAGGTGCCGCTGGCGAACGACGTCGAGCCGATGACGATCGCGCGCGGCACGCCGGGCTTTTCCGGCGCCGACCTCGCCAACCTCGTGAACGAGGCCGCGCTGTTCGCCGCGCGCGAGAACGCGAAGGACGTGCGCATGGAGCATTTCGACAAGGCGCGCGACAAGATCATGATGGGCGCCGAACGCCGCTCGATGGCGATGAGCGAGGAAGAGAAGCGCAACACCGCCTACCACGAGGCAGGGCACGCCATCGTCGGCCGGCTGGTGCCGGACCACGACCCGGTCTACAAGGTCACGATCATTCCACGCGGCCGCGCGCTGGGCGTGACCATGTACCTGCCGGAAGGCGACCGCTACAGCTACAACAAGGAAAACCTCGAGAGCCGCCTGTGCTCGCTGTACGGCGGCCGCGTCGCCGAGGAACTGATCTTCGGTGAGGACAAGGTCACCACCGGCGCGTCCAACGACATCGAGCGCGCGACCAAGATGGCGCGCAACATGGTCACCAAGTGGGGCCTGTCCGAACTCGGCCCGATCACCTACGGCGAGGAGGAAGACGAGGTGTTCCTGGGCCGTTCCGTGACCCAGCACAAGAACGTCTCCGACGAAACCGCGCGCAAGATCGACGAGGTCGTGCGCGGCATCCTCGACCGCGCCTATTCGCGCACCACGCGGCTCCTGACCGAGAACCTCGACAAGCTGCACGTGATGGCGAAAACGCTACTCGAATACGAGACCATCGACGCGCCGCAGATCGACGCGATCATGGAAGGCCGCGACGTGCCGCCGCCGATGGGCTGGAACAGGAACGGCAATGGCAAGGCCGACGGCGATGCCGCGCCGCCGACGCCATTGGTCGGCGGGCCGGCGACGCAGACCTGATCGCAGGCAGTTTGGCGATGCACGGAAAGGCCGGGGATTCCCGGCCTTTTTCGTGGCCGGTCCGATCCGGTCGGCTCGTTTCTCCAGGGCATGCAAGGCGATATCGGGGGCGTTCGCCACGACGACAGGGAAGCGATCCGCGCGGTCAGCAGGAAACCGGGGGTGCCATGATCTTCCATCGTGTCGTTGCGCAGATTAAGGCCCAGCACTGGACGGCGATCGCGATCGATTTCGTGATCGTCGTGCTTGGCGTATTCATCGGCATCCAGGTCGCGAACTGGAACCAGGATCTGGCGGACAGGCGGCTCGGTCGCGCATATGCCGAGCGGTTGGCTGCGGAGCTTGAGCTGAATCTCGCCTCCCAGCGTACGGTCGTGGCCTATTACGACGCGGTGCTGGAAGGCATCGAACGCACGGATGCGCTGCTCGCCGACTCGAAGGCCGATCCCAGGGCGCTCGTCGCCAATGCCTACCGGGCGAGCGAAATGAACTATTCCCCGCAAATACGCGCGACCTGGGACGAGGTGGTGTCGTCGGGGGACGCCCACCTGCTCCCGCACGCCGCGATCGAAAGCGGCATTGCCGACTATTACGCGCGCGATGCCGCGCGGGATGCCTACGACATGCTATGGGGTTCGGCCTACCGCCACCGCGTTCGCACCATCATCCCGCTCGCGGTGCAGAAAGCTCTGCGGGACGGGTGCGGCGATGTACGCAACCAGGCGCAATACATCGCCGGGTTCGCGCGGGAATGCGTGCTGGACGTTGAGCTGGAATCGATCATCGCGACGGCAGCGGCGCTGCGGGCCGACGCGGTCCTCGGGGCGGAATTGCGTTATCAGTATTCGTACGTTTCCGCGGCGCGCATCAACATCAACCGCGACGTCATTTTCCTCGAACGCGCGATCGACGTGCTCAAGGGCCCACGACCGTCGACTGGAACCGGGCCGTGATGCTTCGATCGCGCGCGAACACGTGAAGTCATGGCGCTGGGGTGCCCGATGCCGCCGGCGCGCAGGCCCGATCGACGTCGATTCGGCGATGCACGAAAAAAGGCCGGGGATTCCCGGCCTTTCTCGTTGCGCGGCTTGCGCCGAGGCGCCGGGTTTCAGCGACTCTTGGCCTTGGGCTTCTTCGCCGCCGGCGCGCCTTCCTTCAGCAGGCGCAGCTCCCAGCCACCGCCGGGCACGAGGTTGAACGGATTGGCCATGCCGGCGATGAGGCCGCTGCCGTCCTCCAGCGGTTGCAGGACGCGGATGCCGTAGTTGTAGCGGTCGCCGAGGCCGGTGTAGTCCTCGTTCACCGCCGGCGAATCGGAGGAATCGAAGCGCCACAGGTCCGCGCCGTATTGCGCAGTGCCGCCCTGCAGGACCGCGGCGTCGTAGGTGCCGACGTACAGGCGGCCACCGAACACCGCCATCTGCCAGGTGTATTCGTTGCTCGTGTTGCCGAAGCCGGAGGGGCCGTACAGCGGCGTCCAGCCGGTCGGCTTGATTTCGAACGTTTTCGGGGCGACGCCTGCCGGCAATTGGCTTTCGCCGTACAGCAACTGGATCTCGCGCGTACGCGGGTTCTCGAGGTTGCGCCCGCGCCAGACCGAGGTGGTGCGGTAAACGCCCTGGGCGAGGGTTTGCAATTCCTGGGGATTGGATGGCATGCCGAAGCAATAGGGCTTCGTGCAGGTTTCATGGATGCTCAGCGCCTTGCTGTTCTGCAGGTGGATCGTGCCCCAGTACAGCCAGCCGTCGAAGTACTGCACCGCGCCGCCCGCATAACCGAAGCGCGCCACGACCGGGTCGGGATCGTATTGCGATGGGGTCCAGATCAACCTCCAGCCGGTGGCCTCGTTCGCGGTCAGGCCGCCAGACGGGATCACCGGGCTGATCCAGACCCCGACCCCCGCGCCGTCACCGCCGCTGGGAGAACGGATCGGCACGGTGGTGGCGGCGAGGCGATTGCGTCCGTTGCCGTCGACGTAGAGGGTGACGTTGGCGACGTCCGCGGTCACGCGGCCGACTTCGGAAAAACGGCCGCAGAAGTTCCCCGAGGGCGGGGTGGGCGAGCCGTCCCAGCGCAGCACGCCGCCTTGGGTATCGGAACCGACGCCGACGTACAACACGCCATCGACCAGTTTCCAGCCGCGGATGTAGTTGTAGCTGGTAAGGGCGCAGGCGCCGAGGAATTGCCCGGTATCGGCCTGGAACGCGAAGAAGTTCACGCTGGTGCCGGACAGGGCGGGCCCCGCGAGGAACGCGATGTTGTTGATCGAACCCGCGCCGCGGAAGCCCAGCGTGTTCTTCATCAACGAATTGTTGGGCGTGCGGTTCACGAGCTCGCCGGTGGCGAGGTCCCACGAGTAGATCTTGGGGATGCGCCAGTCGCCGAGGGAAGCCGGAATCGATGGGTAGCTCCGGGCGTTCTTGCTTTGGCCGAATTCGCAGGCGAAGAGGCTATTGACCATCGGCTGGCCACCGGCCAAACCATCGAGGATGCAGGCGGCGTTCGCCAGCGTGCCGAACCACAGCTTGCCGCCCTGCTCGGTGAGGCCCCAGATGTAGGACTGGTTGGACTTCGGTTGGCCCTGCGGGCAGGTGCCGTCCGGGTTGATCGGCGGATAGTCCGCGCCGACGCCGTTGAAGCACTCGTCGGACGGGGCCTGCGCAAGCAACTGGTTGTTCGTCAGGACCGGTTGGGACGTCGGCACTGTTACCGCAGCGGCGGCTTCACCCGCACCGCCGATCCAGGCGACGGCAACGAGTACCGTTGCCTGGGCAAGGCGTCGGGCAAGGGCGAGGCGGTGGTTCGAAAACATGGTCATCCGGAATCTCCGAAACATTCCCGCCTGCCGCCCGCTCGGGCGCCCGCCGGGTGAATCCCTGTTTCACCATCCGCAAATGCGGCGGATGGCCCCTGTGAACTCCGATATCGCTGGCCCGGAGAATATCGAGACCTCGCGAGTCCTACGGACAAACGCAGTCGGTGGCCGGTTCCGGCCATCGGACTGACGGCGGATACTGCCACGACTGCGTGAAGGCCTTGGGGACGGAAAAATCGGCGGGGAGTTCAGCGCTTGGCCGCGGTTTTTTTCGTCGCCGGCGCGCCTTCCTTCAACAGGCGCAGTTCCCAGCCACCGCCGGCCGCGAGGTTGAACGGATTGGCCATGCCGGCGATGACGCCGCTGCCGTCGTCGAGCGGATAAAGAATGCGGATTCCGTAGTTGTAGCGATCGCCGAGGCCGCTGTAGTCCTCGTTCACCGCTGGCGAATCGGAGGAATCGATGCGCCACAGGTCCGCGCCGTATTGATCCGAGGTATCGCTTTGCAGGACCGCCGCATCGAAGGTGCCGATGTACAGGCGGCCGTCGAACACCGCCATCTGCCAGGTGTATTCGTTGCTCGGGTTGCCGAAGCCGGAGGGGCCGTACAGCGGCGTCCAGCCGGTCGGCTTGGTCTCGAATGTCTTCGGGGCGACGACCGCCGGCAACTCGCTTTCGCCGTACAGCAACTGGATCTCGCGCGTACCAGGGTCCTCGAGGTTGCGGCCGCGCCAGAACGAGGTGGAACGATAGATGCCCTGCGCCAGTTGCTGCGCTTCCTGGAGGTTGGCCGGCATGCCGAAGCAGTAGGACCTACTGCAGTTTTCGTGGATGCTCAGCGCCTTGCTGTTCTGCAGGTGGATCGTGCCCCAGTACAGCCAGCCGTCGAAGTACTGCACCGCGCCGCCGGAATATCCGAAACGCGACATGATCACGTCCGGATCGTATTGCGACGGACTCCAGACCTGCTGCCACTGGTCGGCCTCGTTCGCGGTCAGGCCGCCTGCGGGGATCGGCGGGCTGATCCAGACGCCGATGCTGGCGCCGTCGGCGCCGCTGGAGGAGCGGATCGGCACCGTGGTGGCCGCGAGGCGGTGGTTTCCGTTGCCGTCCACGTACATGGCGAGGTTGGCGACATCCGCGCTCGGGCGGCCGACCTCGGAAAAACGCCCGCAGAAATTGCCCGAGGGCAGGGTGGGCGCGCCATCCCAGCGCAGCACTCCGCCCCTGGTCTCGGAGCCGACGCCCACGTACAACACGCCGTCCACGAGTTTCCAGCTGCGGATGTAGTTGTAATCGGTACGCGTGCAGGCGCCGAGCAACCGGCCCGTATCGGCCCGGAACGCGAAGAAGTTCACGCTGGCGCCGGACAGGCTGGGGCCAGCGAGGAAGGCGATGTTGTCGATGGAGCCGGCGCCGCGGAAGCCCAGCGTGTTCTTCAGCAGCGAACTGTTTGGCAGTCGGTTCACGAGCTGGCCGGTGTCGAGGTCCCACGAATAGATCACGGGCATGCGCCAGTCGCCGAGGGAGGGCGGGATGGCCGGATGTTCCCGCGCGAACTCGCCCGTCCCGAACTCGCAGGCGAAGAGGCCGTTGGCCATCGGCTCGCCACCAGCCATGCCATCGAGGATGCAGGCGGCGTTCGACATGGTTCCGAACCACAGCTTGCCTCCCTGTTCTGTGAGGCCCCAGATGTAGGATTGGTTGAACTTGGGCTCGCCCTGCGTGCAGGTACCATCGGGGCTAATCGGCGGGTAGTCCACGCCGAGGCCGTCGAAGCACTCGTCCGGTGCGGCCTGCGCCAGCAACTGGTTGCTGGTCAGCAGTGGTTGCGGGGTCGGGACCGCAGCGAGCGTCGCCGTGGCGGCAACGATCCCCGCGACGGCAACGATGGCGGTCATGGCGCCGCGTCGGAAACGACGGAACGAATGCGTGGTGGTCATCGGATTCTCCTGAACCCCGTGGCGCCACGTCCATGCGCGGCGACCCTTGGCTTCCCATCCATGCGAGCGTGGATGGCCCCTGTGAACCCCGAGCCTGCCCGGCCTCGAGCCGAACGGCATCTTCATTTCAAACGCATGCGGCACCTGGCCCCGGCCATCGGACTGTCCGGATTCCATCGCAGCCCGCGTATTGGCCAGATACATGGGTCAGCCGCAGGAGTTCCGTGAAAACACCGGACAGGGAGTGGGGAGGGGCCAGGTTCGCGGCTTCGGCCTTCGGATTGGCCGTCATCGCATTCGCCGTGCCGGCGGCCGCGGCGAATGCGATTCCAGGCGAAGCCATGGTCACGCCGCAGCGCGACCTGCTCGACCCGGAATTCAGCCAGGCCCGGAACAAGATCACCTGGGTGGACCGGGACGGCGGGTTGTGGATCGCGGACGTGGATCCGGCGACGGGGCTGTTCGTTCCCGCCAACGGCAAGGGCACCTTGATCGATCCCGATGCGATGACGAGCGCGGATTTCCGGATCCTCGGCAACGGCCCGGAATGGATCAGCACCGCCACCGGCGACCAGATCGTCTATACGAAGTTCCTCGCGGGCAAACCGCGGGTGCGCGCAAGCGCACGGCTCGCCATGGCGCAACAGTTGCGGGACGGGAGTTGGCGCCCTGCTTTCCTTCCTCCCGCGAACCTTCCCCGGGCGGTGCCGTATGCCAGCCGCGACTGGCGGGATCCCTCGCCGCGCATCAGCTACGTCGATCCGAACGGAAGCCATTACTGGCGCGATCTCACCGAACCATCCAGTGAACGCCGGGTGGAAGGCTATCCGTCGTCGCCGACGCAGTATTTCTACTCGTTGCGCTTCGTACAGGGCGAGCGGGCCGCCACGTTCCCGGCGATGGTGGATGGCGTGTCGCAGGTGTTCCGCCTCGATCTCGACAGCGGGATCGAAACGCAGTTGACGTTCGACGCCGGCCAGAAGGACCTGAACAGCCGGGCGTGGATCTGGCCCGCGCCCGAATTCGGCGGCGCGAGGGTCATGATGACCGTCGCCGACAACACCGAATTGCGGATTTACCGCGAGGATCCCGGGCAAACGGGATGGACGCTCGTGCGCAGCATCCGCACGCCGCAGGGCGGCATCGTCAATTCCCCGGAATATTTCACCTACGAGGGTTCTTCCTACGCGTTCTTCGTGGCAAGTGTCCCGCCCGCGACATTTCCGTCGCAACTGTTCCTCGCGAACATCGATCCGGACGATCCCTTGCTGGTGCAACTGACCCCGGACTCCCCGACCAGGATGCGCACCGATCCCGAGGCCTTCATCGCCGGCGACGGCCCGTACATCTACTACAACCGCCAGAAGATCGATCTCACGGGCAACCAGTACTGCCTGTCCTGCAACGAAGGCATTTTCCGTAGCCATACCGGCCTCGCGCCGGAGAATTGACCAATTCACCGGCGCTTCGCTTGCGGGGCTTCGGTTCAACGCTGACACTGGCGAAAGGGGAGCCGGCATGCCCGGCAAGGGGGTCGCATGACGATCGTGCGCCGTGCCGTCGCCAACTTCCGTCGCCAGGACTGGACGGCGGTCGTCGTCGAACTGGTCGTGGTCGTCGTCGGCGTGTTCCTCGGCGTGCAGGCGTCGAACTGGAACGAGGATCGCGAGCAAAATCGAAAATCCGCGGTGTCCACCGAACGGCTCAAGGCCGACCTGCGCGCCGAAGCCTGGAACATCGAGATGCAGGTCGGTTACCACGAGCAGGTGCAGGCCGATGCGCGCCGCGCCGCCGACGCGCTGTCGGGCCGCGATCCCCTGCCCGACGAGGCGCTACTGGTCGCGGCCTTCCGTGCCACCCAGTACAACGACAACGTCCGCCAGCGCGCGACCTACGACGAACTGACTTCCACCGGCGAACTCGGCCTGATCCGCGATTACCGGCTGCGCAAGCTGGCGATGGATGTCTACACCACGCACGTATTCGACTGGTTCACCGACGAAGGGCGCGCGTCGCCGTATCGCGCGGCATTCCGCAGGCGGGTGCCATACCGCGTCCAGGGTGCGCTGGAATCGGCGTGCGGCGACAAGGTGGTGCCAAGCGGCAATTACGCCAGCATCGCCACGAAGCTCGACTATCCCTGCCATGTCGATGCGCCCCCGGCCGAGATCGCGGCGGCGGCGGAGGCATTGCGCGGCGATCCGGAAATCCTCCAGTTGCTCAACCAGCGCATCGTCGACGTCGGGACGAACATCGGCAACCTCACGTTCTACGATGCCGACTCCTTGCGCGAAGGCCTGCAAGCCATCGTGCAGGAGAAGCCATGAAATTGCATCGCGTCGCGGAGCATTTCAGGCAATTGCACTGGACGATGATCGTCGTCGACCTTGTCATCGTCGTGGTCGGCGTTTTCATCGGCATGCAGGTGTCGAACTGGAATCAGCAGCGTGTCACCGACCAGCAGGCCGCGGTGTTCACAGCGCGCCTGAAAACCGATCTGCGCGGCGAGGACTGGAGCTACCAGTTCCTGCTCAGCTACAACCGCGAGGTGCTGGCCAACGCGAACCGGGCGGTCGAGGCAGTGGAAGGCAAGGTGCCGCTGTCGGACGAGGCCCTGCTCGTCGCCGCCTACCGCGCCACCCAGTATCGGCAGCACAACCGCCGCGGTTCCACCTACGACGAACTGATCTCGACCGGCGCCATCGGCCTGATCCGCGACCAGAAACTGCGCGACACCGCGATCCGGCTCTACAGCGTTTCCACCTTCGACAACCTGGCGCGTGAAGGCATGCAATCGCGTTATCGCGAGGCCTTCCGCATGAGCCTGCCGAACGACGTGCAGCGCGCGCTGGCAAGGAATTGCGGCGACCACGTCATCCTCCCCGGCGACTACGCGCACATGCGCGGAAATCTCGATTACCCCTGCAGCACCGGCCTGTCCGAGCACGACATCGCCGGGTCCGCGAAAGCGTTGCGATCCAACCCGGACATCGTGCCGTTCCTGCGCCTGCGCATCGCCGACCTCGAAACCCGCCTGTTCGACATGACCGACAACAATCGGGAAATCATGGAAAACCTGCGCGCGATCGCAAGGGAGAAGCCGTGATCCTGCGCCGCTTGTCGCAATCGCTGAAGGAACAGAACTGGACGGCCATCCTGATCGAGTTCGTGCTGCTGGTGGTCGGCGTGTTCCTCGGCATCCAGGCGTCGAACTGGAACGAGGCGCGAATCGGGCAGGCGCGGACGAAGCAGGCCCTGGATGCCTTCCGCGTCGACATGCGCGACCAGATGCGGGTCGCCGGAAAATTCGGCGACATGGCCGCCAAGTGCCTTGCGGCGTTCTACGACGAGCGCGGCGAACTCAAGCCCGAGTATCGGCAGAACATGCAGCGCCTGCGCGAGTGGGTCGAGGACAACGATGTGCTCGCGGTGTCCGCGGAGTGCCTGCTCAAGCGGTTCGATGCGCCGAAGGCACCCGGACAGTCGTGCCGCCCCGACTACGGGCACCTGGACGGGAAGGCGGCCACGCCATGATCGAATCGGGGAATCCGGCATGATCCTGCGCCGCGCCGTCGCCGGTTTCCGTCGCCACGACTGGAGCGCGGTCGCCGTCGAACTGGTCGTGGTCGTCGTCGGCGTGTTCCTCGGCGTGCAGGCGGCGAACTGGAACGAGGACCGCGAGCAGGACAAGAAATCCGCGGTGTTCACGCAGCGCCTCAAGGACGACCTGCGGGTGGAGGCGTGGAATTACGAAATCCAGATCGGCTACAACCGGCAGGTGCTGGCCAATGCCGAGCGCGCCGCCGATGCGCTGACCGGCAAGGCGCCGCTTCCGGACGAGGCCTTGCTGGTCGCCGCGTATCGCGCCACGCAATTCAACGGCAATTCGCGCCGCCGCGCCACCTACGACGAACTGACTTCGACCGGCGAGATCGGCCTGATCCGCGACAAGGACCTGCGCACGCTGGCGATGGACGTCTATACCCAGCCGCAGATCGAGCAGATCGACCGGCACGGGCAGGAATCCGAATATCGCAAGGCGTTCCGCATGGCGCTGCCCTGGCAGTTGCAGCGCACGCTGCTCGACCGGTGCGGCGACCACGTCGTCCTGCCCGGCGATTACGCGGGCATCGGGACCGTGCTCGATTATCCCTGCACGACCGGGCTCGCGCCCGATGCCGTCGCCTCCGGCGCCGATGCCCTCAGGAAGGACCCGAAGATCGTCGCGTTGCTGCAATTGCGCATCACCGACATCTCCACGGACGTGGGCAACCTGACGACGTATTTCGCGTACATGCGCGAACCGCTGCGACGGTTGGCGAAGGAAAATCCGTGAGCTTCCTCGTCGAACTCCGCCGTCGCAACGTCATCCGCATGGCCGGGCTGTACCTGGTCGCGGCGTGGCTGGTCACGCAGGTCGCCGGGACGCTGTTGCCGATGTTCGACGCACCGGCGTGGATCGCGCGCGCGGTGGTGATCGCGCTGGCGATCGGTTTCCTGCCGGCGCTGGTGTTCGCCTGGGTATTCGAACTCACGCCGGAAGGCCTGAAGCGCGACGCGGACGTGCCTGCTGCCGAATCCATCGCGCCGCGGACGGCGCGCCGCATGGACCGCGCGATCATCGTGGTGCTGCTGCTGGCGCTGGGTTACTTCGCGTTCGACAAGTTCGTGCTGGCGCCGCGGCGCGATGCCGTGCTGGTGGCGCAAGCCGGGCAGGCGCAGGCGAAGGCAGCGGCGCCTGTCGTCGATTCCAGGTCCATCGCCGTGCTGCCGTTGGCCAACGACAGCGGCGACGCGTCCCAGCAGTATTTCTCCGATGGCCTGTCGCAAGACCTGATCACGGCGCTCACCCAGTTCGAGGGCCTGAAGGTGATCAGCCGCGATTCGGCGTTCCAGTTCCGCGGTAGCAAGGACAGCCCGGCGGTCATCGCGGCCAAGCTCGGCGTCGCGCATTTGCTGGAAGGCGCGGTGCAGCACCAGGGCGACGAGGTGCGGATCAGCGTGACGCTGGTCAACGCGAGCGACGGCAGCACGCTATGGTCGCAGCATTACGACAAACCGTACAAGGACCTGTTCGCGCTGCAGGATGCGATCACGCAAGCGGTCGCGACGGCGCTGAAGGCCAGGCTGCTCGTCGCATCGGGCGCGGTCGTCCAGAGCGAGCGGCCGCCAAGCGGGAACCTCGACGCCTATACCGCGTATCAGCACGGCATCGCCTTCGACGCGATCGCCACCGAAACCAGCGAGTACCGGGCCATCGATGCGTTCGGCGAGGCTGTCCGCATCGATCCGGAATACGCGGCGGCACATGGGCGACTGGCCTTCGCATGGACCAGCCTCGCTTCTTCGTTCCTGGTGGACGCTGCGAAGATCGCGCAGGCCAAGGTCGAGGCGCACAAGTCGGCGGACGCGGCGCTCAAGCTGTCCCCGGATTCCGCGTTGGCCCATATGGCGCGCGGGTTCGTGCTTCAGAACGCCGACCTGGACTGGGCCGGCGCCGAGACCGAATACCAGCGCGCCTTGCAACTGGCTCCCAATGACGCGAATGCGCTATTCAGGCTGGGCAACATTCTGGCCATTCGTGGGCAGTTGAAGAGGGCCACGGAGTTGACCCGGCAGGCACTCGCCACCGATCCGCGCAATGCCAGCTGGTACAAGTGGTTGAGCGCCTATCTCGCTGCCTTAGGCAGGATGGACGATGCCGGAAAGGCGATCGGTACCGCGATTGCCCTTCGCCCCGACGGGACGTTCAACTACGAACATCTCGCCACCATTGAAATCCTGCGTAACGACGCGAAGGCCGCGTTGGCCGCGGCGCTGCAGGAGCCATCCAGCGGGTGGCGTTATGCGGCCTTGGCGCTCGCCATGCAGATCTCCCCCGATCGGGAGGCGGCCGATGCCGCCCTCGGGAAACTGATCGCCGGCCATGCTGGCGACAGCGCCTACCAGATCGCCGAAGCGTACGCCTTGCGTCGCGACCCGGAAGCGATGTTCCAGTGGCTGGACCGCGCCCGTGCCAACCGCGATCCCGGCGTCGGTTTCCTGCTGTTCGACCCCTTCATCCTGCGCTATCGCGACGACCCGCGCTTCGCGGCGTTCTGCAGGAAGGTCGGCCTGCCCGGCACTACCGATGCGAAGATGATGCCGTGAACGCCAGGCCTTCGCTTTTCTCGGAACTCCGCCGTCGCAACGTCATCCGCATGGCCGGGCTGTACCTGGTCGCGGCGTGGCTGGTCACGCAGGTCGCCGGGACGCTGTTGCCGATGTTCGATGCGCCGGCGTGGATCGCGCGCGCGGTGGTGATCGCGCTGGCGATCGGTTTCCTGCCGGCGCTGGTGTTCGCCTGGGTGTTCGAACTCACGCCGGAAGGCCTGAAGCGCGATTCCGACGTGCCGGAATCGCAATCCATCGCGCCGCAGGTCGCGCATCGCCTGGACCGCGCGA
>Ga0075163_10006331_pt1 | contig 15667 bp, 11 predicted proteins | sample JI1023141ADNA_FD_71478 | JGI IMG/M metagenome (GOLD analysis project Ga0075163, IMG submission 71478) | Wastewater effluent complex algal communities from Wisconsin, to seasonally profile nutrient transformation and Carbon sequestration -... | ecosystem: Engineered > WWTP > Effluent > Algae... | reverse complement strand
TGCCGCGGTGTACCTGCTCGCCCTCGTGGCCGGCGCCGATGGCGTCGGCGAGTGGATGCGCTGGACGGATCTCGCGTTGCTCGGCGTGTCGTCGTTGGGTGTGCTGGTGGCGTGGGCGCGGGCGACGCTCGAATCGCGTCGCCACTGGTGGCTGGTCACCATGGCCTTCGCCGGCGCGGCCTTCGGTGAGCTGTGGCTCGCTGCCGGTGCATCGACGTGGCTGCACGAACAGTGGCCGACGCCGGCGGACCTGGGGATGCTCGTCTTCCTCGGCTGCATGATCGCCTTCCTGATGCGTCACCTGCGTTCGGGCGATCGCACCACACTGGTCGTCCATCTCCTCGACGCGGCGCTGTTGGCGTTGGCGGTCATCTTCATCCTGTGGGAACTGGTCATCGCCCGCGGTGTCGGCGACATGGGTCGGCTCTCGTTGGTCACACAGATCCTGGTGGTGCTCTACCCGGCGCTCGACGTGTTCATCGCCTCGATCGTGCTGCTGCTGCTGCTCGTGGATCGCTCACCGGCGCGGGTGATGCTGTTCATGGGCATGGTGTCGCTGGCGGTGGGTGACACCATGGCCAGTGCCGGCCTCGGGCGTGTCACCGGTGCGGCGGTGAGCGTGTCGTCGGTGGCATGGGTGGTGGGCCTGGTGTGCGTCGTCACCGCCTTGGCCGTGCCGGCGGGCGCCCGCCTCACTGCTCGTCGCCCCACGCTGCGGCGGCTGATGCTGGTGCACGGCCCTGTCACCCTCGGAGTCTGGCTGGCCACCTGGCGCTACATGATCAACGATGCCGAGCCGAATCGGACGACCGCAGTGCTGGGCGCGACGCTCGGCATGCTGTGGACGTGCGCGCAGGTGGCGAACCACCGCCAGTCGGGTAACTGGGCCGAGCAACTGCACGAGAACATCGAGGAGCTGCGCGGTGCCGAGCTGGAGCTGCGCCAACTGCTGGATGATCTTCCGGAGGCGTTGGTGGTGCTGGCCAACGACGGGCACATCCGCGAGGTGAACGCGAACACCGTCGAGCTCACCGGTCTCACTCGCGAGGAGCTGATGGGCCACTTCCTCACCGATCTGTTCGACCCCGCCGATCGCCGGCGCCTGGTCGATCTGTGGCGGCTGATGCACGACGGTGAGCCGATGGTGACCCCCACGTTGACGTTCGTTCGGCCCGATGGCACACACGTGCTGCTCGAAGCAGATGCGAACGTTCCTGTGCGCGATCCCGATCGCGTGGTGATCGTGTTGCGCGACGTCACGCTGCGGGTGGCGGAGGCAGTTCGGCTGGAGAGAGCGCGAGAGCGCTTCCGGCTCGCCTTCCACGGCGCTCCCACCGGGATGGCGTTGTCGAGCGCGCCGGGTGGCGTGCTGATCGATGTCAACGAGTCGCTGGTCGCCATGCTGGGGCGCCGCCGCGACGATCTGATCGGTCTCACCGTGGAGGACATCAGCCATCCCGACGACTGGCAGCGCAACGCCGCACTGCTGCACAGCGCCGCCGACAACGAGGTGGACAACTACCAGATCGAGAAGCGCTACATCCGCGGTGATGGCGGTGTGGTCTGGGCGCGCACGTGGGTGTCGGTCATGGACGACGGAGAGGGGGGTTCGCTGGCGATCGCGCACATCGAGGATGTCACCGAGCAGCGCCACAACGCCGAGCGCCTCGAATGGGCCGCCACTCACGATGGCCTCACCGGGCTGCCGAACCGGTTCCGCTTCCTGGAACGACTCGGGGCGTACCTGGAATCGGCCGAGCCCGGTTCGATCGCGGTGCTGTTCATCGACATCGACAACTTCAAGGTGATCAACGACAGTCTCGGCCACGACGCCGGTGACCAGTTGTTGCGGTCGATGAGCGAGCGTCTGCGCTCGGTGGTCCGCGACCGCGACATGCTCGGCCGCTTCGGCGGCGACGAGTTCATCGTGATGCTGCGCGATGTCAGTGGTGGCTACGACCCTCTCGATGTGGCCGAGCAACTGCGCTCCGAGATCGCGCAACCGCTCACCATCGATGGCACGGAGCTGTTCGTGACCGCCAGCATCGGCATCACCGTGTCGGATCGAGAGGGTGTCACCACCACCGAGATGCTGCGCGACGCCGATGCGGCGATGTACCGCGCCAAGGCCCGCGGTCGGGATTGTGCAGAGATGTTCGCACCCGGCAGCCATGACGCGACGGTGCTCACGCTGCGCACGACGAACGAGCTGCGGCGGGGCCTGGAGCGCGGCGAGATCGTGCCCTACTACCAACCGATCGTGCAGCTGGGCAACGGTCACCTGGTGGGGTTCGAGGTACTGGCCCGTTGGCGCCACCCGGATCGTGGCCTGCTCGGGCCCGAGCAGTTCCTGCCGATGGCCGAGGAGACGGGCCTGATCGGCGAACTTGGTGCCGCGGTGCTGCGCGCATCCCTCGCGCAGTTGGGGCAGTGGCGCAGCAGCACTCGCCGGTTCACCGATCTGTCGGTGTCGGTGAACGTCAGCGTGCGTCAGTTGATGAGCGGTCATCTCGTCGACGTCGTTGCCGAAGCGCTGGCCGAGTCCGGCGTGCCTGCCGGTGCGTTGTGGCTGGAGATCACCGAGACCGCGTTGATGGCCGACGTGAAGGCGGCCACCGTGTCGTTGCGCGACCTGCGCAGTCTCGGCCTGCACCTTGCCGTCGACGATTTCGGCACCGGCTACTCGTCGCTCACGTACTTGAAGCGGTTCCCGGTAGAGGCGATCAAGATCGACCGCACGTTCGTCAACGGGTTGGGCATCGACCCCGATGACTCCACCATCGTCGAGGCGGTGGTGAACCTGGGCCACTCGCTGGGCCTGTCGGTGGTCGCGGAGGGCGTCGAGACGCCGCTGCAGCTGAGCCGGCTGCGTGAGATCGGCTGCGATCGTGGCCAGGGCTACCTGTTCGGGCGCCCGCGCCCGGCGGCGTTGGTGGAAGCGGAGTACTCGCTGGTGTAGCCCGGTCGTGCGGTGGGGCTCGGCTGCAGCAAGCGTGCGGTCAGTCGCCCTGCTTGCGAGCTCGTACCACCAGCACGGCGGGGCACAGCGGCTCGCGAACGCGTTGGTCGTTGAGCTCGTGCACCACATCGAGCCGGAAGTTGCTGCGTTCGAACGACATGTAGAGCTCGGTGAACGTGGTGCTGAGCGCGCCGTAGGCGGCGGTGGCAGTGTGGTCTGTGCCGCCGAACATGGCGGCCACCGGGTGGCGCATGGCAACGACGAAGGGTGCGCCCGGCTTCAGCACGCGATGCACCTGGCGCAGTACCCGCGGCAGATCGTCGACGCCGGCCAGCGTGTGCGAGGCCACGACCAGGTCCACCGATGCGCTGGTGGCGAACCCGAGGTCGGCCAAGTCGCCGCGGTGGCACTCGACCTTCACCTCGGCCAGCTCGGCGGCGGCGCGCACGGCGGCGATGGCTTGGGGGTCGGGGTCGAGGGCCATCGCCTTCGCGCCGGCCATCGCGGCCGTGACCGAGTTCGGTGTGATCGACCCGGCGGCAGCGGCGAGGCCCAGCTCGATGACTCGCTTGCCGGCCAGGTCGCCGCACAGGCGCAGCTCGGACTCGTCGGCGACGTGGGCGCCGTACCAGATGCTCATGTGCACAGTGTCGCGTGTGTTCGTTGGGTCGTGGCGGATGCGTGGCGGACGCGGCGGTGCGACCCCGGTAACCTTGCGGCCCATGACGTTCGGTGCCAAGACGTTCAGCGCAGGCGCACTGCGCGGGGCTGGTGGGGTGGTCGATCATCGGCTGTCTCGCCGGCACCTGATCAACGAGTACCGACGCGGACGTCTCCGCCAGGACCAGGTGTGCGACGCTCATCCCGAGCTCATCCGCGCGGCGCGCAACCTGGGTGCACCGGCCACCGCCGCCTGCCCCATCTGCCAGCTGCAAGAGCTACGGCTCATCACGTACGTGTTCGGGCCGCGCCTGCCCTCGCACGGTCGCTGCGTCAGCACCGCCGAGGAGTTGGCCAAGCTCAACGCTCGACCCGACGAGCTCACCGCCTATGTGGTGGAGGCGTGCGTGTCGTGTCGCTGGCACCATCTGCTGCGCGTGCTGCCGGTGGGTAGCAGCCGGCCGCCACGTGCGCGCGCATCGTCGTGAGCGCGCCGGTCTCGCACCTGTTCGTCTACGGCACGCTGCGGCCGGGCGAAGTGCGGTGGCAGCACCTGGCGCCATTCGTCGTCGGGGTGGGCATCGACACCAGTTCGCCCGGCGCGCTGTACGACACCGAGCTGGGGTACCCGGCAGCGATGTTCGGTGGGGCAAGCCGCATCCACGGTCGGGTGTACGCGCTCGACGCGGCGCTGCTCGACGATGCGTTGGCGCATCTCGACGATGTGGAGGGCGCTGTGCGCGGCAAGTACGCGCGGGTCACCGTCGAGACGGCGTCGGGTCACACGGCGTGGGCCTATCAGTGTGGCGAAGCGGCGCTGTTGGTGCGGCGCATCGAGGGCGGCGACTGGCTGCTGCGCTGAGCCGCTCGCGCTGGTTCAGAACGGGCTGAGGCCCATTCGGTTGCGCAGGCTGATGGCTTCCCCGACGTGGGCGTGGCCATGGCCGATGACCGGCCACTGGACGAACCACCACAGCGCCTTGCCTTCCCACATCGAGTACAGCCAGGGGAGCTTGTCGGCGTCGAGGCCGGCGCGGTGCGTGAGGCGGTAGGCCGTGTTGGGTTCGATGTCGAGCGCCATCGAGCCCAGCGGCGACAACCATGCGGCCGTTGCGTCGAACACATCGGTGGCGTAGTGCAGCACCGCCTCCGGTGAGACGAGCGCGGTGGTCGTGCGATCCTCGCGCTCGGCGAGGCCCACGCCAGGCCCGGCGTGGGTGAGCCCGAGGGGTGCGCTGTGCGCTGCGAAGAGCGGCTCGTGGTTGCGGATGACCACGTTGACCGCGAGGTCTTGGTGGCGAGCGATGTGCAGCAGCAGCCCGGCAAGGGTGCTTCCCCCGCCGTCGGCCTGCTCGTGCCAACGTTCGGCACGCACCAGCCGGAGCACCGAGTCGAACAACTTGCCTCTCATCGAGGCGAAGTCGGCGATCATCCACTCGTGCAGATCCACGCAGCGGACCGTAGCCGACCGGGTAACTCTGTGAGACCCCTCTGTCACGCTGCTGGCATGTGTCGCCCACCGTCCACGCTCGGCCGCTCCCGTCGGCCCGGTCCGGCTGCGGCGATTTCCCGCTACACTCCCCAGGTCATATTGGCCCTGCCCCACCACGGGGCCCCGGGAAGCCCCCGGGTCCGAAGGGAGGAATCACACGCATGATGCGTGCCTACGAATTCATGGTCATCCTCGAAGGTGATCTCGACGAAACTGCTGCACAGGCGTGGGTGAAGACCATCACGGATGGCATCACCAAAGCCGGCGGCAGCATCCACGGCAAGGCCGATTGGTGGGGCCGGCGCCAGTTCGCCTACCCCATCAACAAGAAGCAGTACGGCTACTACGCCGTCATGAACGTCATCGCACCCGGTGGCGCTCTCGACGAGCTCGAGCGCTCGCTGCGTATCGCTGACGATGTCGTCCGCCACAAGTTGCTGCGTCTTCCCGATGCCGAGGCGGCTCGCCGCGGCATGACGGTCGCGGCATAGTCCGTTCCGGCGTCCGTACGCCTCCCGCCTTCTGCACAAGGAGCAACCACCATGGCCGATAGCACTGTCACCATCGTTGGCAACATCACCCGCGATCCCGAGCTTCGTTTCACCGCCGGCGGAAAGGGCATCGCCAGCTTTGGCCTTGCCGTCAACCGGCGTTGGCAGCAGAACGGCGAGTGGCAGGAGAAGGTCTCCTTCTTCAACGTCACCGCCTGGGACACGTTGGGCGAGAACATCGCCGCTTCTCTCACCAAGGGCACCCGCGTCATCGTCACCGGTCGCCTCGAGCAACGTGAGTACGAGACCAAAGAGGGCGAGAAGCGCAACGTGGTCGAGATCGTCGCTGACGAGATCGGGCCGTCCCTTCGCTGGGCCCGTGCCGAAGTCGAGCGCATCGCTCGCGACGGTGGCGGCAGCAGTGGTGGCGGCTCCAACTCCGGTGGCGGCAACAGCGGTGGCTCCAGCAGTGGCAGCCGCGCTCCCGACCCCGTCTACGGCGACGAAGAGCCGTTCTGATTCATTCGAGATTTCCAAGATTCACTGAAAGACACCACACGTAATGGGCAAAGACAACAACACCAGCAAGAAGTCCAAGCCGAGGGCGCCCAAAGAAGGGGCCAACCCGAAGAAGTTCAAGAAGAAGACCAGCATCCTGCTGACCGACAAGATCGAGTACATCGATTACAAGGACGTCAACCTGCTGACCCGCTTCGTGAGCGATCGCTCCAAGATCCGCAACCGCCGGGTCACGGGCAACACGGTGCAGCAGCAGCGCGAGATCGCCAACGCGATCAAGAACTCGCGTGAGATGGCACTGATCCCGTACACCAAACGCGTTGCGCAGACCCGCACGTCGCGCCCGCCGCGCGATGGCGACAACCGTCGTGGCCGCGATGACGACCAGTCACGCGAGCCTCAGGTTGCTGCGGTCGCCGTCGAGAGCACCGAAGTCGAAGAGACCACTGCCGACCAGGAGGTGGAAGGCTGATGAAGCTGATCCTCCGTTCCGACCGCAAGGGTCTCGGCAAGCGCGGCGACGTCGTCGAGGTTGCCGACGGCTTCGCTCGCAACTTCCTGCTGCCCAAGGGCCATGCCATCAAGTCCACCGAGGCCGCAGCGTCGCAGGCAGTGTCCATGCGCCGTGCTCGCGATCTGCGCGATGCGCAAGATCGAGAGAGCGCACAGACCGTCGCTTCGGCGCTGGTCGCCAAGACCATCACCATTCCGGTGAAGGCCGGTGCCGAAGGTCGTTTGTTCGGCTCGGTCACCGCCTCCGATGTCGCTGCCGCCGTCGAGGCGCAGGCGCACATCGTGCTCGATCGCAAGAAGTTGCACGTCGACCACATCAAGACCACTGGCACCTACCAGGTGGCTGCGAAGTTGCACCACGATGTCGAGTTCCCGATCACCATCGAGGTCGTAGCCAAGTAGTGCCCGCCAGCACGCAGCAGCGCACGCCGCTGCCTGCAGTGATGTGCTTGTCCACAGAGTTGTCCACAGCCCCGGTGGCACCGTTCGCGGTTGCTCCCGGGGCTGTGCTGTCTCTGCCTCGGCAGACTTATCCACAGTTCGTCCCCACGTTGACCCCTCTAGCGATCCCCAGGCGCTGTCAGGCAAGGTAGATGCATCATGACCGTTCTTTCTCGTGAGTTGCCCGGATGACCGACTTCCGCCGAGAGTCGGGCAACTCACGCGATGCCGGTCGCGATCGTCAGTCGCCTCGGCGTGGCGACGGTCGTGTGCCACCGCACAACCTCAGTGCCGAGGAGAGCCTGCTCGGTGCGCTGCTGCTGTCGCGCGAGGTGGTGGGCCAGGTCTCCGAGCTGGGTGTGCACGTCGAGCACTTCTACAAGCCGTCGCACCAGCACATCTACTCGGCGATGCGTGGGCTGATGGCCAGTGGCCAGCCGGTCGACATCGTCACCGTCGCCGACGAGTTGCGCCGCAACGGTCTCCTCGACGAGATCGGTGGCTCGCAGGCGCTGCTCGAGCTGCAGAACGCGACCCCGGCCATCTCCAACGCCAGTCGCTACGCCAAGATCGTGCAGGACACGGCGGTGCTGCGCCGGCTCATCAGCGTGGCCGGTGAGATCACCGAGATCGCCTACATGGAGCCCGACGATGTCACCAAGGCGCTCGATGAAGCCGAGACCAAGGTGTTCGAGGTGGCGGAAGATCGCGTCATCGACTCCACCCGGCCGCTGTCGGATCTGTTGCCGCTGGCGATGGACAAGCTGCAGGAGATCTTCGAGCGCGGCGACACCATCACCGGCGCGGCCACCGGGTTCAACGACCTCGACGAGATCCTGTCAGGCCTGCAGCCCAGCACTCTCAACATCATCGGTGCGCGACCCGCGATGGGCAAGTGCGTCGCATGGGACACTCCGATGGTCGACCCGCGCAGCGGCGCGATGCGCACGGCTGCAGAGATCTTCGACTCCACGTTGTTGCAGTTCGATGTGCCGCTGCTGTCCTTGAGCGACGACGCGGCGTTGGTTCACACGTCGGCCAACGCGTTGCTCGATGATGGCATCAAGCCCCTGTACCTGGTGGAGACCCGTGCCGGCCGGCGCATTCGCATCACCGCCAGCCACCCGCTGCTCTCGCAACACGGTTGGCGCCCACTCGAGCAACTGCTGGTCGGCGACTTCATTGCCGCGCCGTCGATCCTCCCCATCTTCGGCAACGAGCTGGTTCCGGAGGCCGAGATCGATCTGCTGGCACTCCTCATCGGTGATGGGTCGATCGGGCCTGGCGCCGGAACCCCGGCGCTCACTTGCGCCCTGCCCGAGGTCTTCGAAGTCGCCGACGCCGCGGCTCGCACGTTCGGCGCACGTCTCACCTTCAACGCACCGGCAGGCGCCGCAAGCACCTATCGAATCTCGTGCGGGCGCGGCGGCGGAGTCGCGAACCCTGTGACCGAGATGCTGCGCCGACACGGGTGCTGGGGGAAGTCCGCGCATGACAAGCAAGTGCCTGCAGCCGTGTTCACGGCTCCCCGGCAGCTGGTGGTTCGCTTCCTCAATCGACTGTTCGCGACCGACGGTACGGCCTGGGTGGCACCGGCCGGGTACGCCCGCGTCGGCTACGCCACCGTCAGCGAGCAACTGTCCCTCGATGTCATGCATCTCCTGTTGCGCTTCGGAATCCGTGCAAGGCGCCGCACCCGATGGGTGAAGTATGCAGGCGAGCGCCGAAGAGCGTTCGAGGTGGAGATCATGGACTCGGCCTCGCTGCGCACCTTCTGCGCGGAGATCGGAATTCTCGGGAAGGGTGCGGCGGTAGAGCGCGTCGCATCGCGCGTGGCCGACTCGCCAACGAATCAGTTCACGATCGACTCGGTGCCGAGGGAGGTGTGGGACGACGTCATCAAGGCCAAGGGCGACCGCACGTGGGCGTCGATCAGTGTCGCGGCTGGTAAGCCGGCCAATCACAACTGGCACGCCTATCGTCGCAGCCCGCGACGGGAGACCATTGCTCGCCTGGCGGAGGTGCTCGACGACGATCGACTGCGGTGGTGGGCGTCGCCGGCCGTCACGTGGGATCGAATCACGGCGATCACGTCGGTAGGCAGCGATCGGGTGATCGACTTCACGGTTCCTGGTCTGCACAACTTCGTTGCCGCCGACCTGTTCGTGCACAACACCGCCATTGGCTTGGGCATTGCCACCAACGTGGCGAAGCACACGCAGAAGCCGGTGCTGGTGTTCTCGCTGGAGATGGGCCATGCCGAGCTGACGCAGCGCATCCTGTCCAGTGAGGCAGAGGTGGAATCGCAGAAGTTGCGCAGCGGCCGGTTGGTGGAGAGCGACTGGACCAAGATCGGCAAGGCGATCAACCGCATCGACAGCGTGCCGCTGTACCTCGACGACAACCCGCGGGTGACGGTGATGGAGATCCGTGCGAAGGCCCGCCGCTTGAAGGCCCGCCACGGTGGCCTGGCGCTGATCATGATCGACTACCTGCAGTTGATGAGTGGCGGCATGAACAGCGAGAACCGACAGTTGGAGGTGAGCGAGATCAGTCGCGGCCTCAAGGTGCTGGCGCGCGAACTCGACGTGCCCATCATCGCGCTCAGCCAGTTGAGCCGAAACCTGGAGAGCCGCGCCGACAAGCGCCCGATGCTCGCCGACCTCCGTGAGAGTGGCTGTCTCACGGCCGAGACGGAACTGGTTCGCGCCGACACCAACCAGCCGGTGACGTTGGGTGAGTTAGTAGCCCAAGGCGCCACCGACGTACCGGTGTGGTCGCTCGATGAGCACTATCGGCTGGTCGAAGGAACGGTCACCAATGCGTTCAGCAGCGGTGTGAAGGAAGTGTTTCGCCTTCGGTTCGCCTCCGGCCGCGTCATCGAGGCAAGCGGCAACCACCCGTTCCTGTCACTCGATGGCTGGGTACGGGTGGATGACATGCACTTGGGCGATCGCTTCGCCGGCTCCCGCCGACTTCCGGAAGCAACGACCACGACGTCGATGGCCGACGACGAGTTGATTCTGCTCGGCCATCTGATCGGCGATGGCTGCACGTTGGCTCGACATGCCGTGCAGTACACGACGATCGATCAGGAGAACGTCGCCGCAGTGACCTCCGCTGCGCTTCATTTCGGTGTGGTCGCCAGGGTGAAGCAAGAGCGCACGTGGACGCAGGTGTACCTGCCAAGCCCTACGCCGCTCACTCACGGTCAGCATCACCCACTCTCGCAATGGCTACGCGGCCTCGGTGCGTGGGATCTTCGTTCCTGGGAGAAGCGGATCCCGGCCCAACTGTTCTCGCTGCCGCCACCCCAGATTGCATTGTTCCTGCGCCACCTGTGGGCGACTGATGGTTCGGTTGCGTCCGCGGTGTATTACGCCACGTCCAGCAATCAGCTGGCGGTGGGTGTTGCAGAGCTTCTCCTGCGCCTCGATATCAGAACTCGCCTGCGAGTGGTTCGGGCCTCTCGTGGCCGCACGCAGTACCAGGTAGAGGTGTCCGGCGTCGACAACGAACGCCGGTTTGCCGAGGTTGTCGGGGTCCACGGCACACGCGACCGTCAGTTGATCGAGCGCATGTCGGCGAAGTCGACGACCAAGGGCAACCCCAACGTCGACTCCGTGCCTTCGCCGGTGTGGGATCACGTGCGTCACAAGGCGTTGCCAGCGGCGGGTATGACTGCCCGCCAGCTGGCGAGTGCACTGGAGATGTCGTACTGCGGGTCGGCGCTGTACAAATCGGGTGTGTCGCGTGCACGGCTCAAGAAGGTTGCGACGGCGACTGGCGACGAGTGGTTGACGGATCTCGCCGACTCCGATGTGCTGTGGGACCGATTGGTGGAGATCGAACCCCTGGGCGAGATCGAGGTCTTCGACGCGACGGTCGAGCCACACCACAACTTCGTGGCCAACGGTCTGGTTGTCCACAACTCGCTGGAGCAGGACGCCGACGTCGTGATGTTCCTGTATCGCGACGAGGTGTACAACCGCGACTCGCCCGACAAGGCCAGCGCCGAGCTCATCATCGCCAAGCACCGTTCCGGCCCCACCGGTGTCGCTCGGCTGGTCTGGCGAGGTCAGTACACCAAGTTCGGTAACGCCGCTCGCGGCGTGTAGTGATCGTCGCGGGTGGTCAGCGGTATGGCTGCACGAACGACCTGACGGCGTACGGCTCGGTGGCGGTCGCTTCCGTCTCGGCGAGCTCGGAGCGTGAGAGCAACCACGAGGCGGTGGCCGCGATGGTGGCCACCGCGACGACGATCACGCCTGGGATCCCGAGCAGTAGCGACCACAGCGAGATGCCGACAGCCGACGACGCGGTGATGATGACCCTGTAGCCCCGATCCATCGTTCGAACCATGTGCGCACCCCAATCGGACGTCTCATAGGAACTGATGACACCAATTGTTGCCACTCGCGCACGGAAAGTGGTGGCACTTGACGAATCTTTGACAGACCTCATACGAGCAGCAGAAGAAACCTCTCGCCGAGTGGGTGCAGCGCTACTACACCGGCGCCGCGCCGACGGCCTCGTCGACCAGTGGGTGCCACACACTGATGGTGGGCGCGCGGTTGTCGAGCTCGGGGGCCGGGTTGGCCACCAACGCGGCTGCATGAGCTCGTTCCTCGTCGGTGAACGGCCGAACGCTGTGGCAGAACTCGACCATGTTGCCGCTGGGGTCGGTGATGTAGATGCTGACGCAGAACTCGTGGTCGACCTCCAGCACGATGTGCCCGTGGCTGCGCCACCGGTCGCGGTGGCGATGCAGTTCGTCCATCGAGGCGGCGTCGAACGCGATGTGGTTCACCCACACCGGCAGGCCGTGCGAGCGGTTGACATCGACAGGGAAGTCGCTGCCGATGGCCGGATCGTGCAGCTCCCAGAACGCCATCATGCCGGTCTCGCCGTTGGGTGATTCGTCGGTGGCGTAGAAGAAGTGCTTGCTGAACCCGCTGCTCTTCCCGTCGGGCCCTGGCGGGGTGGGGGAGGCGACCACCTTCACGAGGTGGAAGCCCATCACCTCGGTGTAGAAGCGGTGCGTGACGGCGGCATCGTGTGTGGCGAGTGCAACGTGGTGGAAGCCCATTGCGGAATTGTCGCGCTGCCGCGCCAGCCCACTCGTACCGAGGTGCACACTGTGAGCATGTTCCTCGGTCAGGACCTCATCGTCTGGTTGCTGTTGGCCCTCGGTGGCGCGCTGTTCGCCGGCAACCTGATGGCCCTCGTCCGTCCACCCACAACGCCCAAGGCGGAAGGCGATCTCGAGCACGCCCCGAGAGCCCGCAGCATCACGATGGCGTGCGTCGGTTTGGTAGTGGCCGTCGCGGCGCTCGCTGCCCTGGTCGCGCGATAGTTCCCCCTTTCCTCGATGGTTGATCCCCGTCGCTTGGGTGATGCAGCGTGTGGCTGGCCCCGTTACCCACTGAGCGTCACCGGCTTGTCAAGGAATCAACAGGAACCTGACTGAATCAGCCAGGTATCCCTCAAGCGTCGCCCCGGCGAGCCGATGAATGGTAAGGTACACGAGGCGATTGCGGGGAACGGACGGAACATGAACACCGAGATCAAGCTGGCAGGTAGTCGACGCAGCATCATCAGCATGCTGGCGGGGGTGTTGCTGGCGGGGATGGTGGTGATCGCTCCGGTTGCTGCGCCGGCAGCGTCGGCGGCAGGCGTCGCCGAACTGGGCAACAAGGTGGTCGACAAGTCCACTGCCGCGCCGGGTGACACTCTCGTCTACTCGATCACCTACTCGTGCCCGAGCACTGGGCAAGGCGATACCTGCGAGGGCGCGACCTTCAGTGACCCGCTGCCCAATCTGCTCGATGTGTACGGCAACACCATCGAGCCCGTGTTCGTCAGTGCTGGATTCCCGTCGCTGCCTGGAACAGGCGGGCACTGGAACGGTCCCTCGGTACAGCTGATACCGGACCCGGCCGAACCCGCCACCTCCTCGTTTCCTGGGGGTGGTCATCTCGTCGTGGCCACGGCCGACGCTGATTACGTGGCCGGCGCCTCGGGCATCATCACGATCACGGTTCGAATCCCGTTGGGAACGATCCCCGCCAGCGCGCAGGTACTCACCAATCAGGCCACCATCACGTTGAACGGGGTGACCGACCCCTCGACGTCGGCCACCACGTCGCTCCAGGCGGCACCACCGAACTGGGTGCTCTCCAAGTCGGGTCCCGCGACCACCCGAATGAACCGCAACGTGACCTATGCGATCACCGCCTGCCCGAGCCCGTCGGGTTCGGCACTGTGGCCCACCTACAGCATCGTCGACGCCCTGCCCGAGGGTGCCCAGTTCGTGAGCGCCTCCAACGCGGGCGTCTACACCGGCGATGTGGTGGCTGATGGTACCGACGACCTGATCACCTGGACCTATGACGCAGGCAACCCATTGCCGGCGCTCAACGGCAGCGCCTGCTTCAGCCAAACCGTGACCGTTCGGTACCCAACCACTGACGCCTCGAATGTGGGCGATGCCACCAAGACCGACACAGCCACCGGTACCGGCTCCGATGGCCAGGGCGCGAGTCAGTCCTTGGGTCCGGTGTCGGTCACCACGACGCTCGTCGGACCACAGGTGGTCTTCTCCGAGTCGAAGAACTCGAACGGCAACTACTTCGTCCAGGATGGCGACACCGTCACGTTCAACCTCGGCTTCACCAACGACTCGGATCCTGTCCTGGATACCGTCACTCTCACCGATGGCCCGCTGCCGTTGCCCTTCACACTGGGCACGATCAACAGCGGCACCTGGTCGGGTGGTGTGACCGGCACGGTGCAGGGCTCGGTCGACGGGAGCTCGTGGACCGACATCGCCACGATGATCGGCCTGGACGGCACCTCCAACGTGACCGCTGCAACCGGTCTTGACACGTATCGCTACGTGCGTTGGTTGTGGAGCGGGCAGATCGACGGTGCGTTCGCCGCCACCGGTCAGAAGGTGATCGGCACGGTCGACAACATGGTGTCCAACACCCCGTACCAGAACTGTGCCGACTCCACGGCCACCCGCGACGTCAACGGCGTGGACACCAGCTTTCCCACGGACCCGAGCCCCTCGTGTGCCTCGGTGCTGGTGGAGAGCGCCAAGCCCGACCCCGGCCTCACCAAGAACGTCTCGCCAACCACGCTCTACCCCGGCGAGACGGCCAACTACGTCATCACCGTCAGCAACAACCCCGACGCCACGGGCGATCTGGTCGACCCGATCGTGTACGACTGCCTGCCGACCAAGCTCATCTTCCAACCCGGCAGCGTCAGCGGTACCAACTGGGCGCTCGACGCGCTGTACAACGGCCCGGTGTGCTTCGGCACCGGGCTCGAGTTCCACCACACGGGCACGCTGACCCCGGGCGACTCGAGCGCGGTCTCCTACCAGGCGCTCGCCACTCCGTTCGGCGCGTTGGGGATCATCCCGCCGGGCAACTACACCAACACCGCGCAGGTGCGCACCAGCGCCGGTGGCACGTTCGACCACTGCTACGGCCAGTGCGTGCAGTCGGCCACCGTGACGGTGCCGGCCGTCGCCACCCTCAACTCGCAGAAGCTCGTGAAGGGCGACTTCGACACCGGCTTCGGCGTCCTCGGCCAGACCCAACCGGGTGGCACCATGACGTGGCAGCTCAACGTGAAGAACGAGGGCAATGTCGCCGGCGAAAACGTCAACTTCATCGATGTGTTCCCGTACATCGGCGATACGGGCGTGATCCGCACGGATCAAGACCGTCTCACCGAGTACCGCCCGTACCTCGTCACCCCGATCAGTGCCCCCGTGGGTTGGAAGGTGGAGTACTCCACGTCCGACAATCCTTGCCGTGGCGAGGTCGGAGGCCCTACAGGCGGCGGGTGTGACACCGTGACCTGGACCACCGACGACAGCCTGTTCGCGTTGCCCACCTACCAGTCGATCAAGCTCACGTACATCGGGGTCCCTCCGATCTCCGCAACGAGCGACGACATCGCCATGGGTCAGGCCTTCAGCTTCGAGTGGGAGACGCGGGCGCCCGTCTACGCCCCCGCATACGACAAGAACGGGTCCAGCAGCACCAACCCCTACGAGTACCTGAACAGCTGCAACGCCACTTCGCCGATCACTGACGGCTCGCACTGCCCGAGTGCCGTCAACAGCTTCGCCTACGGTGTCGACGCGGTGCTGCAGCCTGGCGTGCCGAACCCGGGTCGACTGACTTCGGAGCCGCCGCGGGTAGAGGTTCGCGTGAGCGCCCCGGTGCAGTCCAACTCTCTTGGTGACCGAGTGTGGTTCGACGACGACTACGACGGGGTGCAGGATGCCGGCGAAACCGGTGTGCCCTACGTGTACGTCGAGCTCTACAAGAAGGACCCGATTCTCGGAACCTTCGACTTCTACGGTTACACGTTCACCGACGACAACGGCGACTACCTGTTCCCCACGAATAGTGCGCTGACGGATGGTCTCCCCGACGGCGACTACAAAGTCCGCTTCTACCCGCCGAGCGACGAGTGGAAGGTGTCACCGCCGAACTCGACCGGCGCCGCCACCGACGAGAACCAGACGAACCCGCTTGATGTCACCGACTCCGATGCGATCGGTTCGGT
>Ga0075163_10006330_pt1 | contig 15670 bp, 12 predicted proteins | sample JI1023141ADNA_FD_71478 | JGI IMG/M metagenome (GOLD analysis project Ga0075163, IMG submission 71478) | Wastewater effluent complex algal communities from Wisconsin, to seasonally profile nutrient transformation and Carbon sequestration -... | ecosystem: Engineered > WWTP > Effluent > Algae... | reverse complement strand
CGATCAACGCGGTGGGCTGTGCCATCTGGCAGCAGCGATCGACATGAGACAATCCTGCCGATGGATCCACGAGCACCACGACCGCGCCGAGTCGCACGATGCCGACGATCGCCACGTACAGATCAATCGACATCGGCACGAGGAGGAGCACCCGATCGCCGCGTTCGACGCCGGCACGCTTGAGGATCTCCGCAGCCCGTGCACTCCGCGACTCAAGTTCTGCGAAGGTGATCGAGACCTCGCCGCCAGACGTCGGTTGCACGATCGCCCGCACCGAAGGCTGCTCGCGGGCCCTCGCAAGAAGCATCGTGCACAGATTCATGGAGCGCTCTCGCGCCTGAAGAGGGTGTATCGCCGTATCACGCGCGAGTAGTGCTTTCCGATGCGGGCCGAGGGATTTGCATCGTGCATCAACGCGAAGATCGAGCGGTTCATCCCCAGTGCTTTCGCGTTGGACTGAGCCTGAGCCACAAGCCAGGTGCCGAGTCGCACCGATCTCCAGTCGGTGTGAACCGCGAGACTTTTGAGAATCACTGTTCGGCACTCACCCGTCCGCTGATGTTCCAGATAATCTGGGAATGCCATCATGTAGCCAGCGAGCCTGCCGGGGCGCACGGGATCGTCTGCGAGAAGTACCAACCGTGGGTCGAGCAGGTTCTTCATCGGGGCATACATCGCCGCGAACTCCTCCCACGCGATGGGTGTGTAGAGGAAGTTCTCCGCGAAGGCGTTGAGCGACACCTCGTAGATGGCGCGGAGTTCGCGATCGAACTCGGCCATGTTCAGGGGGCGAAGACACAGGCCCGCCGCCCGTGCACGCGACGATGCGTCGTCGAGCAGCGGATCATTCAGAGTAAGTTCGTCGTTCAAAGAGGAGTGATACGACGCAACTGGCATGAACCCCGCACTCTTCCACAGGTCTGGCCATTCGGGTGGATTTGTGGGCTCCTTGGCAAACGCCGGCTCCGCCGACGATTCCGTCACGAATCGGTAGCCATGCCAGGTGCTCCCATCCACGGGCCCAACCGCAACGTGACATCCATGGCGCGCCAGCCAGTCGCACGCGGCCTTCAAAGCCACCACGGCGGCATCTCCGTCCGTGCAACTGAAGCGGCCGACATACCCGAGACGCTTCCCGGAAAGGGTTGGCAAGTCGCGGGTCCAGATGGCGCATGACGCATTGGCATCGGGTGACTTGTTGATCGCCCGAACGACCGCCGACGCACCGGCGTTCCAGACTTCCACGAACGCACATGCGTCGTTGCCTGTCCGACCACCGTGGGGAGTGTGAATCTCGATGCGCATCGAAGGTGCCCGCCTTACCGTAGTGTCGTCATGATGATATCGAGGCCGGCCGCACACGCCGCTCCTAGCGAAACCGCAGTGCCTCGCAAGAGCCACAACCTGCCATCACTCGCGGCACGAGTCAGCACGGGAATGAACGCAACGCCGCAAGCCATCGCCGCACTTGACAGTGCAAGGACAAGCAGGTGCAAGGCACTCGTAAGCGACATGCCGGCAAGGACCGCTCCCAACACCACCATCGGCACAACACCCACAACGAGGCTGAGCATCAACACCTTGACTGTCAACGCCCGATCGAGCCTCGCGTGCAGTTGAATGCACGCTACCACGGAGAGACTCGCGGCAAACGTCGCGACATACGCCGACCACAGGTCTACGCCCATCTGGACGTGCGAGACGAGCACGATCATCCCGGCGGCGGAAAGCGCCACAACCGGAAACACGCCGTGGATCGACACGCTCGGAACGTCCGGATGCCGAGGCATCCAGGGTGCAAGCACAACCACCATCGCCGGCGGCACCAGCCATGGCCATTCTCCAATCGCCCACGCGAAGTACAAGAACAGTGCGGCGGCCAGCACCCCTTCACCCGTGAGCGTTCGCCGTTTCCGTATGACAATCATGAGCGTGACGATCAACGCGAGCACTGCCAGTCGCACGGCGAGGTGCGAGACGTCGAGAGTCAAGTACAGGCGCAACAGCACGAACGCCATCACGGGAAGAAGGAGGTTATCCAATCCACGCCAAGCGATCGCTTCGAAGATCATGAGCACGCAGGACAGCAGCAGGGCAACCAGCGTGGACTTCACAATGTCCATGCCCGGCTGCAAGGCAGAGAGAGCGACGATCGTGCATGCGGTGCTCACGGCCACGAATGCCAGGGAGCCTTCGACGGACTTGTGCCCTTCTGAGGTGCGAAACCTGTGCTGGCCGAAGGCGACTCCGACGATCGCGGCGGCGGCATCGGCGAATGTGAGCAAGAGCACTGGCACCACGAACAAGAGGGGATCTTGCTCCGACAACACCCAAACGCACGCGACGGCGATCGGGAAGTAGAGTTCTCCCCAGGTCTGCCGTTCCACCGAGCCGGTCACTCGGCCAAGAGATCCGCGAAGCGTTGGTATCAGGCGCATCGCGATCATGGCGAAGAGCGCGATCGCGCACAACGCCAGCCCCGGCCACACAGAGTGAAAGAGCCAGGGGAAGGCTGCGGCGATGACGCCCGAAGAAATGTGGGCCGCCTTGCGGACCACCTCGGCCGAAGGGGACGATCGGCGCTTCTGCCAGAATCGCAGCACGCCGAACGTCATGGCGATCAGCGTGAGAGCACACAGGAGCGAGACGCAGTCGCGGATCATGCGAGGTGTGGCCCCCCGCGCACCTCTTCAATGACCAGGCGGCTGTAGAAGAACGCTTTGTCCGTGCCGAAACACTCGGCGGCATGTTCGTTCAGAGGCTCGAGCACACCTCGCATCGATTCGGGACGCTGCCGCGGAGCGAGCATGTTCCAGTATAACAGTCGTCCGCCGACTCGAGAGGAACTCGCCAGGCGACGAAGCAGTGTCTCGGTGCTGGATTCGGACATGTACTCGAAGATGTCGGACAGGTTGAAGCGATCGAGTGTCAAGCGGCGGTTGCTTGCATCGAGCCACGACTCGATCGAGCCGCGGTGTATCTCGACGCGGTCGAGGCGGGAACGGATCAATTCGAAGTTTTCTGCTCGCAGCGCCAGAGGCAGAGCGCTCCCATGAGTGCCGGTGAGAATCCAGTGAAGGTACGGATTAGCGGATGGATCCAACTCCCGGAGTGCATAGCGGGCGCGTTCCAGGATGCGATCGGACACTGAGCCTTCCACGTACTTGAAGAAACTCGGATCACGCCCGAGTCGCGCCATCACGAACCGGGAGAAGAAGACTCGGAACAAGAGCCGCCAGCGGCGGGTATTCCATGTTTCGTCGTAAAAGCGGTGGCGTTCGCCTGGCGCCCGCTCTCGCAGCAGTTCCTTCACGGCATCTCTGCCGTGAACAAGCGGAAGGACCCTGCGACGGAACAGGCGGAAATAGGCTTCGAACTTGCCCGCGTCACCGATGCCGCAGTTGATCTGCTCGTGGTGCGCGTTCCATAACTCTGTCGCATCGGGCGGCAGCCCACCCTTGTCCCGGCACTTTCGGAAGAGTTCAAGGCGTCGCTCGCTGTGGCGAGAGCCGACGAGTTCCAGCAACTCCGAATGCTCGAGGGCGCGGTAGGCGCTGATGCGAAGTTGGAGGCACGCGATTTGTGCCGGGCTGAGATCGACCGCGATGACCTTGGCCGGGTCCTTGGTCAGCAGCGACAGCGTGTTGTCACCCGCGGAGCAGATGGAGAGACAGGCATGTCCAGGCTGCACGTCAAGACCTTTGAGCAGCACGTCGGCATCTTCCCAGCACTGAGCGTACCGGATCTGCGAGAAGTCGGCGCGATTGGAAACTTCGCTGGTCACATCCCACCTTCCTGGCGGGTGGCAGCGTGCGAGAGCAATTGCACGACTCCCAGAGACCCATCGAACTCCACCTCGTCCCCATCGCGCAGCCAACTTGTCAAGCCGGGAATCGACACGATACCGGGAATCCCCAGTTCGCGCGACACAATTGCTGAGTGCGAGAGCAGGCTGCCGCGTTCGACAAGGATGCCCGCCGCGGCCGGGAAGAGCATGACCCAGCCCGGGTCGGTGCGTTCGGCGACCAAGATCTCGCCGGCCTTGAGTTCGGCCCCGCGAGGATCGCGGATGACGCGAACAACTCCTCGCACCTTTCCGGCACAGCAACCGATCCCGCGCCGGCTGTTCGGGTCGGCAGCAATGCTCTCCTTGGCACGCGCGTTGGCATCCAGAGGATTCACCATTCCGAATGTGCTGAAGCGATCCGGCGGGGGCGCTTCGGCGGCGAACTGCGCGTACTGCCGAGCGCGAAGGGCCACAAGGGACCTGAGATCAACCGTGGTGCCGGTGCCTTCGATGAAGCCGAGCACCTCTTCGACTTCCAGAGAGAAGACATCGTGCGATGATTCGAGAACACCCTGCGCCGCGAGCCTCTTCCCAATCTCCACGAACACGCGGCGCACCTGTCCGAACACTCGCGTGCGCTCGAATCGCAGGTTCTCTCGGTCGCGCACTCGATCTCGTGCATTCTCGGTGACCCACGCAAAGATGGCGCGTCGGATGGGGCGCCAACGCAGGCGCTTTCGCACAAGATCGCGTGCCCGCTCCGCCGCTTCAGCATCCCCGCTGTCGGCTATGGAGCCCGACGCAAGGCGCGCGCCCATGTGCCCGACGCAGCGAAGGAGCGTGGTGGGATCGTCGGCGAGAGTTGGGCTTTCCAGTTTGAGTTCTTCAAGGCAACGATCCGCAAACTTGTCCAGGTATTCCTGGTAGAGCACGGTCAGGCGCGAGTGAGCGTTGACCGCGACGAGCATCTCGGGCACTTGACCGGTTTGCAGCACACGGATGAGCGGCGGATCGTCTTTGATCAACTCGGCCATTTGTCGCAAGCGGGCCGCTGGTTCCACGCTGACCACGCCGCCGACACCGCGCACGAGATCATTGTGCAGCGAGTCAGACCCTCCATCAACCCAGCGTGTACACAGCGCTCGCAGCAGGCCGTGGAAGATCATCGCCAGAAAGTCGTTGACGATGGGGGCATCCCACCGACGGAGCATCCTGCTTTGCAACTCGCGGTAGAACATCGCCAGTTCGTCGGGCCGCAGCGATTGGAGTTTGCGAGTGTCCGTCGCGAGAGAAGCGTTCAGGCGGGCATAGAAGTCACAGATCATCCGGGGGAGTCGTCGGCGCTGAACGTCCAGGCCCACGATCGACCGAGTCAGACGCAGCGTGCCGATGAAGCGAGAACCCTGTGGCGGACGCTTGATGGCGTCGGCGAGTTCATCGGAGAGTGATGCGCTCACGCCCATCATCTGCTCCATGAACCGGCGATTGACGGCGTAGCCGGGCAACATGGCCAGCAGCCGATACCAGTTCAAGAGGTTGTAGTAGACACGCCCGCGGATGAGCCCGAGCATGTTGTAGTAGACATCATCCGAATCATCGATGATCTCGCGAGGGACGCCCATCACTCTGCAAAACGAGCGATACACCTCTTCGTAGGCCCGGCGTGCGAAACTAAATGTGAGGGGCTGCGTGATACCGCCATAACTCTCGGCGATGTTGCTGTTGTCCCAGAGCACCATCCGACCCTTGGCCGCTGGCGGCGAGCCGTCCGAGAGTGGATGCGTCGCGAGCGTTGTGATCGGCCTCGCCTGCAGCAAGTACAGGCGACCATCTTCGACCGCCCACTCGATGTCCTGGGGCACACCACGCAACTCACTCACCCGGCGTACCAACGCGGCAACCTGCGCGACCATTTCTTCGGGAAAGCCACTTGGGCTTCCTGTCGATGCACGTTCGACCGTCAACGTCCGGCCGCCTGTGTCCACGCGAAACGTGTCCGCATCACTCTCGCCGCTGACCAGTGCCTCGCCAAGTCCGCGGACCGCGGCCACCACAGCCACGTTCGGATCATGGGTGACTGGATCGACAGCGAACGCAACGCCCGCCCAATCGGCCCGGACCATGCTCTGGACCAGGACGGCGGGCACTGGCGGATCGCCTGCGAGACCTCGGCCTTTGCGGTACTCACGCACCCGCTGAGACTGGCCCGAGGCCCGGACGTCTCTGATTCGCGCCACAAGATCCTCGGGAGCAACATTGAGGAAGGACTCCAACTGGCCAGCGAAACTGTGTGCTTGCCCGTCCTCATCCACGGCCGACGAACGCACCGCCACAGATCGCCCATCTGGCGAGATGCCTCTCAAGGCACGTTGCAGGTCTGATGTAAGAGGACCCAACTCGTCATCTGCCCCACTGCCAACCACAAACCAAGGCGGGATCAGGAACCCGCCACAAGCCAGTTGGGCGAGGGTCGCGGCCTTCCCGCCGAGCGCCTTTGGGTCGGCCGAATCGCCGAGTTTGTAGAGTCTGGTGGGCATGCGCTAGGGAGAGAGTACCCGAATGCTCAGTGGTATGACGCCAAGGGCCAGGTACAACCCGATGGTCCACAGCCCAGACGCAAGTTCGATGCGTTTCCCGGCTCCCCGGCCCATGTTCCGCAAGAACGCCAGTCCGAACGCGACGTTTCCAAGAAGCAGACACACAACGACCACCGCGAACCAGCGCCAGGTTCCCACTGAAGCCGATGCCGCGATTGCCAAGCCACCAGTGGTCGAGAGTGCCGCCAGCCACGCGACTATCGCCCATCGCGGCCCCCAGAGGGAGGAGTAGGTTTGCACGCCCCGCTCTTCATCGACCGGGCTGCGGATCTTGCGTCCGATCTCGATGACCACCCCGTTGAAGTAACTGGCGCCCAGAAACAACCCAAGGCCGGCAGACGATCCCGGGCGCCCGGAGGGAGACGTCGTCCAGTCGCAACCGGTTGCGAACAGGTCCACGAGGGGCATGATGAACATGTGGGACAGCAGATAGACGATCGGCCGTCCCTTGAGCCATTCAGCAACGAAGAACTCTCGACTCATCAAGGCGAGGTACGTCCAGTTCAGCACAAGCAGCACTACCAGCACTGGCGAATGCAGCCACGCCAGCGCGAGTTGGATTGCGGCGCACGCGAGGAAGAGCACGCCGAGTTGCCTCAGTGTGACGAGGCCTCGTTGCACGGGGCGGTAGGGCCGAAACTCCAGGTCTTCCTTGTAATCCTTGAACTCATCGGCGATGCGCAGTTGGAGGAACATGAGCAGGCAGATCGCGAACGCAGTCACCACCGCACCCGCGCGCGGCCCTTCAACCGCGTCCCCCGCCTCAACCCGCAGCAGAACGGAAAAGCACACCGCCGAGGCACTGAAAACCGCGATCAACGGGCCATGCCCCATGAGCGGAAAGCGCTCCCGCTGGTAGGTCCACCAACGTCCTGCAAACGTGGTTGGGGGATTGCTGCTCAGGGGCTGGTTCTCTTGTTGCTCGCCCCACGCTTTCCGCGTGCCAGTCGCTCGTGTGCGCGGGTGAAGTGCCCCGCAGAGATCGCCGCTGCGATCGACACCTCGCCCGCCAGCACAACGCCCGCGCACAGTTCCGCGAACGCCTGCGTCTTTCCGTCACCCGCGAGGCCCAGCATGCGCAGACACGCCTGCGGCGTCGGCAATCCCGTCCCGCCACCAACTGTCCCCACGATCAGCCCGGGCAGCGTCACCGCCGCGTATAGGTCGCCCGCTTCCGTCACTTCCAAGCGTGTGACGCCCACGGCCGCCTCCGCCACGCAGGCAACATCCTGCCCGCACGCGATGAACAGTGCCGCAAGGCCATTGGCGACATGCCCATGGATGCCGATCGTTCCGCTCATTGCGCTGCCCATCGCGCTCATCTGCCAGTACTCGCTCATCTTGGCGGGCGTCGAAGCGAGCCGTCGGGAAACCACGCTCGCAGGAATGACCACCTCCGCCGTGACCTTGTGCCCGCGCACGGTCAGGTATGAGAGGGCGCTTGCTTTCTTGTCCCCGGACATGTTGGCCTCGATGAACCACGATCGTGGCGCGACGGGAGAGTTCGCCACGATGTGTCGGCACATCGCCTCGGTCGCGACCGTGACCATGTTCTGACCAGCGGCGTCGCCCGTGTCGTACTCGCAGATCAGGTAGACGTGGCTCCCCTCCACCGTGAAGCGAATGTCCGTCAGTGTCCCATGTCGAGTCGTCCCCTGTGCGACACGCCCCAGCACGGGCAGTTGCTCCACAACCCACGCAACGAACTGCCCCGCCTGCGCGATCGTCCGAAAGATGAACCCCGGCGCACGCGTGACGCCGCTGTTGAGGACCCACGCCGAGCAGCCGCCCGACGCACTGATCACCTGCATCCCGCGGCTGTACGACGCGACCAGCGCGGCCTCGTGCGTCGCCAGCGGCACGTAGTAGTCCGCCCGAGCCGCAAGCCCATTGACACGCAGCGGCCCCGCCAGTCCGATTGGAACCCGCGCCTCGCCAATGTAGTTCTCGATATTCCGCGCATACCGCGCGGCCACCGCGACGGAGGACGCCGGAGACACCTCCGCGCGATCAGCCGCCTCCACATCCACAAGTGCCCATCGCTCGTTGACAGACGCGACGTCCGACCGCGTCGAATCGCGCACGCGTGCCGGAATACTCCCAAGTCGCGGCGCCAAATGCTCGACCAGCGTCGCGAGCGTCGCGCCACTCTGGAGGCGCTTGGACCGTTTGAGCACCCGCTTGGATCCCATTGCCACGAGGCTTCCTCCCCCGAAAACAAGCCACGACCCCGCCCGTCCCCACGCGCCACAATCCCAGGCCCGCCGTCACCCCAACCCACGAGCCGCGGGAGGGTAGACAGCGTCCACAACGCCCAGACGAACGGCGCGGGTCCCCTCTGCCTCGGATTCCACTCCGTGACACTGGCACACTCCCTTGCCAGTGTCCTCGCTGCGCATTCTTCTCTTCCCGAATCCAGAATCCCGCCCCACTCCCTCACCGCTCCATCAGCAGCCGTGACCGCCTCGGCCCCATCCGCTTCATCAACTCCGCATCCTGCACGACATGCTTGCGGATCGCTTCCACCGCTTCATCCGGCGAGTCCGTGAACGTGATCATGTTCAGGTCCTGCGGACTGATCGCCCCGCGACCCAACAAACTCTCCTTCACGAATACTTCCAGCGGCTTCCAATACTCCTTCCCCATGATGATCATCGGGAAGTTCTTCACTTTCTCGGTCTGGATCAGCGTCGCGCACTCGAACATCTCGTCCAGCGTCCCAAATCCGCCCGGCAGAACAATGAACGCGTGCGAGTACTTCACCAGCATCACCTTGCGAATGAAAAAATACCGCATCTCCACGAACGTATCCAGGTACGGATTCGGCTCCTGCTCCATAGGCAACTCGATGTTGCACGCAACCGAACGGCCGCCCGCTTCCTTCGCACCGCGGTTCGCGCCCTCCATCACGCCTGGCCCGCCACCCGTCATCGTCGTCAGCCCCAACCCCGCAATCCTCTTCCCCATCTCGCGCGCCATCTCATACGCCCACGTCCCCTCCCCAAACCGCGCCGACCCAAACACCGTCACGCAAGGCCCCACAAAGTGCAACTTGCGAAAGCCCTTGATGTACTCACGAAAAATGCGCAAGGCGCGAAACAACTCCGCCGTGCGAGTATCGGGCCCTTCAAGAAACCGCCGCTCATCACCACCGTCTGCGCCACGACCCCACATCGGTCCCTCGAGATTCTCGACCGAATCGACCATGGACGACGGCTCTTCCCTCGCCCCCGTCTGCTCCACCCGCTCTCGATGGTGCTCGCTCTTCCCGCCCCCGGGGCGCCCGTTGCTCGGATCGTTGCTCATTGTCCCATCATCCTTGGCCATGCTTAGGCGTCCCGTTCCCACTACTCCAATGAGTTATCGGCAGCAGTTGAACTATCACCATCGGCCCATAACACCTCTCTCCCGCACAACCGGCACGATCCCCACGAAGTAGGCCCAACATTCTCACCCCTCGCTCTCTACCTTCGCCCGTTCTATCCAATCGCCGATGATGCCGCGTGAGACTAGGAGATTCCCGCGTGGAACACAGGCCCAAAGGCAAAGTCACTCCCCCGCCGAGCAACTCGGTCCGCATGGACCGCGACAAACTCAGCGACCTCTTTGACGAACTCGATCGCCGCAACCCGCAGGGTTCATCGGACCCGCGCCGCACGCACGTCCGCTGGCCGTTCCGCCAGACCGCGATCCAGATAAAAGTCTGCCACTTGGGCGGCTCGCAAGCCACTTTTCACGTCGCCTGCCGCAACATCTCCTCGGGCGGCATGAGCGTCCTGCACAGTTCATTCATGCACTCCGGGACGCGCGTCGTCGCCTCACTCCCCCACGTCTCCGGGCACAACATCGACGTCGATGGCACCATCACCCGCTGCACCCACGTGCAAGGTGTCTGCCACGAAGTTGGCATCAAGTTCCTCCAACCCATCGACGCTCGCAACTTCGTGAACACCGACGCCATGGAAGACGCGAGCATCCTCGAGAAGGTCAACCCTGAATCGCTCGAGGGTACCGCCGTCGCCCTCATCGACAGCGAGTCGGACGCAACACAGGTCCAGCACTTCCTGCGGGACTCTCGCGTCAAACTACGCTTGGTTCGCTCGATCGAGGAACTCGAAGCACAGTTCGATGGCACGGTCGACGTGCTCCTCGCGGATCATGTGGTCAAGGGCAAGCCGACGGCGTCCTTCCTCTCTGAAATGCGCCAGAAGGGCCACCTCATGCCGCTCCTGGTCCTGATCGGCGATGCACGCCCCGAGAGCCGCCAGCCGTTCGCTGGCGCCGAGGTTCATTCATTCGTCATCAAGCCCTTCGACCAGACCACGTTGCTGCGCTCTCTCGCCGAGTTCCTCACCGCGGACCGCGACGTCGGCGCGACGCTGACGAGCCTGCCGCGTAACCATCCGCACACCCCCAAACTCGACCGCTTCGTGAAGGACACCAACGCCCACGCGGAGTCACTCGAGCGCACCATCGAGTCGCAGAGTTTCGAGGATGCACGCAGGATCGTCCTCTCGATCGCTGAGTCTTCGCCCAGCATGGGATTCCACAAACTCGCCCAGATCGCACAGTCCGCCGACCGAGTGCTCAGTTCAACGATGAGCGTCGAAGAGGCCGCACCGCGTCTGCGCCAACTTGCCAAGGTGTGCCGCGGCGTTCGGCGCAAGGCGGCTTGATGCACGGGCTCCTTACCGAGCAGATGCCCGGCGCTCCACGCTAGTCCCCGCGTTCGCCGTAGCCGGCGCAGGCGATGGCGGTGTTCCCAGATACGTCAGCGACCGTTCCATGACGCGCCGGACGACCGGAGCAGCCGTGTACGACCCGTAGTGCTGGCGGGCGGCAATGCGGCGCGGCCCCGGATCGTCGATCACGACCACAACCACCAAACGCGGATCCTCTGTCGGTCCGGCGGCGACAAACGACGTGTTGTACTGATCCTGGTAGTAGCCGGACTTCTTGCCCTTGGGGCGGGTCTTGCCCGGGGGCGCGCCAGTGAGCGGGATGTTGGCCGTACCGGACTTGCCGAACATCGAGTACCGCCAGCCGCCCGCCGGCGTGTCCTTCATCTTGGATTCGGCGTTCTCCGCGACGCGAGCCATGACATTGCGTGTCAGGATCGCGATCTCGCTGGGCAGGACGCGGTAGATGACGCCCTTCTGGAAATCCTTCGCGGTCGGATTGAGCCCGCCTGTTGGTTCGATCGCGCGCAGGTGAACCTGAGGCAGTGTGCCCGCAAGTTCTCCCGAGCGTGCAAAGGCGCTGAACGCGCGTGCGACCTGGATCGGCGTGACGGCGACTTCGTAACCGTGCGCCACGGACGAGTGTGTGAGGATGCTCCAGTTCTTGAGATCGGTGACGATGCCCGAGGCTTCACCGGGGAGTTCGACGCCGGTTTTCTTGCCAAAGCCGAAACGCACGCAGACGTCGCGCAACTGCTGGGGCTTGATCTTGAGCGACCCCTTGATCATCCCGATGTTTGACGAATGGACCAAGACTTCGGCCCACGTCATGGTCGGGGCATCGTGCACGTCTTCGACGTAGCGGCCGAACGGCGTGTGCCACTTGCCGTGCTCGGTGTTGACGACTTCGGCGGGATCCATGGCGCCCATCTCGGTGATCGAGGACCACACGAAGGCCTTGAAGGTGGAGCCCGGCTCGTACACATCCTCGATGCAACGATTGCGGGCCATCGCAGGGTTCGTGCGGCGGCCCGGATCATCGGTCATCGTGAGATAGCGAGGATGTCCGCGGAACGACTGCACATCGAGCCCGGCGGCGGCGAGTTTCTTCGCATCGTCAGAGATGTACTGCTGACGCCACGCGTCGTACTTCTTGGCTTTCTCCTTCTCTTCGGGCGTGGCCTTGGGATTGTCGGGCCAGGGGTATGGCGTGAGGCCCGGCAGGTCGCGGACGATGTCCACCATCGCGAGAATCTCGCCCGTGAGCGGATCGAGGACGATGCATCGCCCACCAGCGGAATCGGCATCCTCGATGCCGCGCATGAGTTCTTCGTAGGCGAGGCGCTGGAGTTCCATGTCGATCGAGAGGCGGATGTCGTCGCCGGGTTCTGCGGGGACGACCTGCCCATGCTCCATCCAGAGAGGGCGGCCACGAGCGTCGCGTGTGAAACTGACCGAGCCATCTTTGCCCGCGAGTTCACCGTCGAGGCGCCTCTCCGCACCGACGCCCCACTGAGGCTCGGCACCAGCCAGACCGACGATGGAAGCAGCGATCGTGCCCGCGGGATACTCACGCACCGTCTGCTGATTGAGCGCGACGCCGACGACCTTGAGTGCTCGCACCTTGGCGACCTGTTCATCGGTGAGGACATCACTCAGCACGACGAAGCGCGTGGGCTTGGTCGGGGCGATGTCGTCGCGCTGGTCATCCCAGTCGATGGACGTGGGACCATCTGTGGCGGTCGTTGAGCCGGTCTTGATGAAGAGAGCACGCAGGCCGCTAGGAGCGCGATCTTCGGGCGGATACTTCGCGAGGATCTCGTCGTTGCGGCGGATGGCGCTGGTGATCTTGCTGCCGAGTTTCTCGGGGTCGAGGCCTGTGGCTTCGGCGAGTTGCACGATGCTCGTGTCGAGTTTGTCGCGCTCGATGATCGTGGGATCGATCGCGACGCGGTAGCCGAAGCGGGTGACGGCCATCACGCGTCCCTGGCGATCAAGAAAATCGCCGCGGGAGGCCATGTCGTTCACGCGGGTCACGCGGTCGGACATCTGGGCGCGCAGTTGCTCGCCGGGCTTCAGTTGCAACTGCACCACGCGGGCCAGGAGCGTCGCGAAGAGGGCGGAGAGGCCGACGGCGGCGATAAGGGCGACGGTGCGAGAGCGCGTGGCGTGATTCACGGAGCGGCACCTCAGCGTGGAGAGACCTGTGAGCGAATGGTCGAGCGGGCGGGCGATGGAGTGGCGGAAGCGTGGCGAGGAGCAGTCGGAGCGGAGACATCGGGCGCGGGCTCGATCGTGCCGTCGTCGGGGACCATGGGACGGAAGCGGCCGATGCTCGCCGCCATGCGCTCGATGTTGGTCGGCGTCGTGGCCTCGGCGACCTTGGCACGCAAGTCCCACAGGCGATGGTCGAGTTTCGAGATGCGTAGTTGGGTCTGCGTCAGTTCGCTCGCGGCCTGCAGGCGAGCCTGACGCATCGCGAGCAGCGCACAGCCGAACGCCCCTACCGCCACGATGACGACACACGTCTTTGCGAACACGCCACACCTCGCTCGATTGGTCGCTCGATTCGACTTGCACAACAGAAGACCGACGACTTAGCGAGCGGGGATGGCAAGGACCATGCCGACCTTGATGTCATCGGCGTCGTGGAGTTTGCCCTTGTTGGCGGCGATGATGTCATCGACGCGTTTGCTGGTGCCGAGCGTTGCCTGCGAGATCTTGCCGAGCGAGTCGCCGGGCTTGACGGTGTAGGTTGTGGGCTTCTTGGCTTCTGGCTTCACTTCGGGCTTGGTCGTGACCTTGGCGACGACAGCGGACTCGGCGTTGCGAGAGCGATCGCTGGCCTTGGTGTTGCCCAAAGCGACGGTCGTTTCAGGCTTGGGGCTCGGCTTCATGCCGGGGACCTTGAGGACGGCGCCGACCTTGAGGTTGCCGTTCTTGGAGATCTTGTCCTTGTTGGCGTCGGCGAGCGTGCGCCACTTCTCGCCGTTGCCGTACAACTTCTTGGCGATCTTGTAGAGGTTGTCGCCGGACTTGACGGTGTAGGACGCGGAGGTCGATGTCATGAGGGCGGCCTCTTCCGCGGCCTTGCGAGCGGCGACGACATCGAGGTCGGTTTGCACCTTCATCGCCGTGGGAAGTTCTCCATTCCCATTGAGGAGGTTGACGCCTTCACGAGCGGCGGCGTCGAAGATCGTCTCGCCGCTGGTGTTCTGGGTGCCATCGGTGCGAGCAACGAGCGTGCGGGGGTCGCCAGAGTTGGTGGCGTTCGGATTGGTGTTGCCGATGCCCGGCTGGCCCGAACCCTGGACGAGGGTGAAGGGGGCGTCGGGATTGGTCGCGGTGTTGGCGCTGGGGACGGAAGAAGTGCCGAGGTTCGTGCCGGCCTCGGGTTCACGCACGGCCATGGGGCCGACCATCGCGTACGTCTCGGGGTGGGTTTCGTTGGTCGCGTTGGAGGCAACGAGTGTGGAGTCCTGCGGCTGGAGGGTCGCGCCGGTCATGGGATCGGTGGTGGCGGGCATGACCGCGAGGGGGCCGGGGGCGATGCCCGCGCCGGGTTCGATGACGGGCATGTCGGTGCCGAGGGGATCGCGGACCAGCGGCATCTGCTCGCCGCTGGCTTCGGCCAACTTCGCATTGCGTGCGGCGGAGAGGTGGTCGGCGATGAGAACGCTGACCACGAGGACGAGGCAGAAACCGATGAGGAGAGCGATCTTGAGTTCACGAGTCACAGCGTGCATCCTTGCCGCGGGCGCACCGGGCTGTCCCAGCGCGACCCACTCACAACCGAGCCACAGATCACGCCTTCGACGCGTCCATACGTCTTGGGCCCGATCCGAATCTCCGTCGGTCGCCTGTCAGCGAGCCGCGGTTTCCTGCTTGCCCACGATCCGGATGACCCGCAAGGTCGCGGATCGAGATCGCGGGTTGCCGTCCACCTCGTCCTCGGCGGGCTTCACGGAGCCGCCCGAGACATTCTCTGCGAGCCCTTCTCTGACGAGGTCGGCGAAGGCGTGCTTCACGGGCCGATCTTCGAGGGAGTGGAAGGCGATGATGCCGACCCTGGCCCCGGCCTTCAAGAGACTCGACTTGCCGGCGGCCGAACGTCGGACCGCACCGAGCAAGGCGTCGAGGCTTCCCAACTCGTCGTTGACCGCGATGCGCAGCGCCTGGAAGGTCTTGGTGGCGGGGTGGATCCCGCCAGCCTGGGGCCTCACGACACTGCGGACGGTCTCCGCGAGTTGTGAAGTCGTTGTGATCGGCAATTCGCGCCTCGCTTGGACAAGTTTTCGCGCGATTGTGCGGGCGGCCTTTTCCTCGCCGAAATCCCAGAGGAGGCGACGGAGTTCGGCCTCGGGAAGGGTGTTCACGAGATCGGCGGCGGAGGTGGGCAGCGTCGGGTCCATCCGCATGTCGAGCGGCCCCTCACGCATAAAGGAAAAGCCGCGGGCGGCGTCGTCCATCTGGCTCGACGCGAAGCCGAGATCCGCGAGGAGCATGTCGACGCCCGCCGCCCCGGGCACGCCCCCTGTCGAATCCTTCAGTTTCCACGGAATCTCGGCGAAGTTGCCCTGGATGGCGTGGACCTTGGGGGCGTTGGG
>Ga0075163_10006329_pt1 | contig 15671 bp, 10 predicted proteins | sample JI1023141ADNA_FD_71478 | JGI IMG/M metagenome (GOLD analysis project Ga0075163, IMG submission 71478) | Wastewater effluent complex algal communities from Wisconsin, to seasonally profile nutrient transformation and Carbon sequestration -... | ecosystem: Engineered > WWTP > Effluent > Algae... | reverse complement strand
CGGCGCGGTCGCCGAGCGCATCGCGCAGGTCAAGGCCCGGGCCGCCGGCGGCGACGCCGAGGTGCAGGCGCCGACCGACGTGGTGGCGTGGCTGGCGCTGGCCCGCCGTCGACGCGAGCTGGCCCGCGGGCTGGCCGCGCGCTGGAGCGACCGCGTCTACGCGCTGCCGCTGACCGGCCTGGCCGCGCGGTTCCAGGCGTGGGCGCACCGCTTCCCGCTGTTCCGCTGGTTCGCGCTGCGCGCCGCGCGCAAGCAGGCCCGCGCCGCGCTGACCGCCGGCGCGCTGCCGGCCGACACCGAGGTCGCGACCGACCTCACGACCGCCGCGACCGTGGTCGACGCCGAGCGCGCGCTCGCCGCGGCGCGCCCCGACGCCGGCCGCTGGCTGGGCGCGCTGGCGCCGGTCGCCGACGACGGCGGCGATCTGACCCGGGTCGACGCCGCGCTGACCTGGGCGCGCGAGCTGGCGGCGGCCTTCGATCGCACCGCGGTCGCGCCGGCCGATCGCGCGAGCGCGTGGCAGGCGATCGTCGCGGTCGCCGCCGATCCGGCGCAGCCGGCCGCGAGCTGGGCCGAGCTGGCGGCGGCGGTCGCGCGCTGGCGCACCGCGCTGGGCCGGCTGCGCGACGTCTGCGGCGTCGAGGTGATCGACGACGAGCGCCCGCACCTCGCGGGGTTGACGGCGCAGGTCGCGGCGTGGGCGGCGGCGCCCACCGCGCTGCGCGACTGGACCGCGTACGTGCGCGCCCGGGCCGCGGCGGTGGCGGCGGGCCTGACCCAGACGGTGGCCGGCGTCGAGTCCGGCGCCGTGCCGGCCGACGCGATCGTCGCCGCGTGGGAGCGCGCGCTGTACCGCGGCGTCGCCGATCGCGCGATCGCCGCCGACCCGGCGCTGGCCGAGTTCCACGGCGCCAGCCACCACGCGCGGGTCGCCGAGTTCGTCGAGCTCGATCGCGCGCAGCTCGGGGTCGCCCAGGCCCGGGCGATCGCGCGGCTGGCCGAGCGCGTGCCGCGGGTGTCGGCCGACACCGCCGACGCCGGCGAGATCGGCACGCTGCTCCACGAGCTCAAGAAGCAGCGCCGCCACAAGCCGCTGCGCGCGCTGTTCCAGGCCATCCCCAACCTGTTGCCGCGGCTCAAGCCGTGCTTGCTGATGAGCCCGCTGTCGGTCGCGCAGTACCTCGACCCGGCGATCGGCCGCTTCGACCTGGTGGTCTTCGACGAGGCATCGCAGATCCCGACGGCGGACGCGATCGGCGCGCTGGCCCGCGGCGAGGCCGCGGTGGTGGTCGGCGACTCCAAGCAGCTGCCGCCGACCCGCTTCTTCGCGATCGGCGACGGCGCGGCGGCCGCGATCGGGGCGGCCCCCGACGACGACGAGGTCGAGGAGCTCGAGAGCATCCTCGACGAGTGCGTCGCCGCGCGGCTGCCCGAGCTGCGCCTGACCTGGCACTACCGCAGCCACCACGAAGACCTGATCGCGTTCTCGAACCAGCACTACTACGACGGCGGCCTCGACGTGTTCCCGGCGGCGGCGGCCGACGTCGCCGGGCTGGGCGTGGGCTGGCGCAAGGTGGCCGGCGTCTACGACCGTGCCGGCACCCGGCAGAACCGCGCCGAGGCGGAGGCGGTGGTGGCCGAGGTGATCGCGCGCCTGACCGATCCGGCGCGGGCGGCGCGCTCGATCGGCGTCGTCACGTTCTCGCGCCCGCAGCAGGAGCTGGTGCTCGACCTGCTCGACGCCGCCCGCGCCGCCGACCCCGCGCTCGATCGGTTCTTCGCCGACGACGCCAAGGAGCCGGTGCTGGTCAAGAACCTCGAGACGATCCAGGGCGACGAGCGCGACGTGATCCTGTTCTCGATCGGCTACGGCCCCGACGCCGCCGGCAAGGTGACGATGAACTTCGGCCCGCTCAACAAGGCCGGCGGCGAGCGGCGCCTCAACGTCGCGGTCACCCGCGCGCGCGACGAGCTGGTGGTGTTCTCGTCGCTCGAGCCCGAGCAGCTCGACCCCGACGTCGCCGCGCTCGGCGTCCGCCACCTCGGCGAGCTGTTGCGCTACGCCCGCGCCGGTGGCCAGCCGCCCGGCGAGCGCCAGGCCCGGCCGCCGGCGACGCCGACCGCCGCCGCGATCGCGGCCGCGCTGACCGCCAAGGGCCTGACCCTCCACCACCAGGTCGGCTGCGCCGGCTACAAGATCGATCTCGCGGTGGTCGACCCCGACGACCCCGGCCGCTACGTGCTCGGCATCGAGACCGACGGCCCCGCCTACGCCCGCGCCGCCACCGCGCGCGATCGCGATCGGCTGCGCGCGCAGGTGCTGACCAGCCTGGGCTGGCAGCTGCACCGGATCTGGTCGCTCGACTGGTTGCACGACCCCGACAAGGAGCTCGGGCGCGCCTACAACGCGGCGATCAACGCGATCGCCCGGGCCCGCAGCGCGCGCAAGGCGCCGGGCAGCCGGAGCGCGACGCCGATCGGCGTGCCGACCGCCGCGGGCTCGGGGCCGCGGGCCACGTCCGCGTCGGGGCCGGTCGCCGCGCCGGCCGCGCTCGCAGCCACCGCGCCGGTGGCGGTCGCCCCCGCGGCCACCGCGCCGGCGCCGATCGCGCCCGTGGCCACCGCGCCGGCCCTCACCGCGCCGGCGGTGGCGCGCACGCCGATCGGCCGCTACGTCGTCGCCCCGGTGGTCTCGGGCCGGCGCACCGCCGACGATCTCCACGACCTCGGGCGCGGCGACGAGCTGGGCAAGGTCATCGACACCGTGCTCGCCGTCGAGGCGCCGATCCACGCCGCGCTCCTGGCCCGGCGGGTGGCGACCGCCTACGGCATCGGCCGGATGACGCCCAAGGTCGTCGACCGCGTGCGGATGATCGCCGCTACCCGGGCCCAGGTCGGCAGCCCCGTCGAGCCCGACGTGGTGTGGCGCCGCGATCAAGACCCCGCCGCGCTGCCGTCGGTCCGGGTTCCGGACGACAGCCGCCCCGACAGCAAGCGCGACGGCGAGCACCTACCGCTGATCGAGCTGGCGGCCGCGGCCCGGCTGGTGCTCGAGCGCAACCTGGGCCTGCCGCGCGTCGACCTGGTCAAGGAGACCGCCAAGCTGGTCGGCTTCGTCCGCCCCGGCGACAAGCTGGCGGCGCGCATCGACCTCGCGATCGGCCTGTTGATCAGCCGGGGCGGGGCGGCCGCCACCGGCGACCGGGTCGCGCTCGGCGACGCCTAGCGCCGACCGCTCACACCGCGCGCAGCGGCGTGCGCGCCTCGAGCCGCTCGATCGGCCCCCAGTCGGGGCCGCGCAGGTAGTGCAGCAGGCCCGAGGCGAAGCCGGCGCCGTGCGACGCGTGCAGCACCGGGAAGATCGCCCACGCGGTGGCGACCCCGGCCGGGCCCAGCGGCGCCGCTACCCGCACCGCCTCGGCGCCGGTGAGCAGCGCGTAGGCGGCGAACGCGGCTGGCGCGATCGGCCACAGCGGCGGCACCAGCACCAGCGCGCTGGCCCCGATCACCATCGCGAACGGGATCATCGGCCGCAGCGTGGGGAAGCGCCCCAGCTTGAGCAACGTACGCGCCCGGCCCCGGCCGTACTTCCAGTACTGCTTGGCCAGCGTCTGGAACGAGTCGCGCGGGTAGTAGTGCACCTCGATGTCGCGCGACAGGAAGATCTTGCCGCCGGTCTCGAGCAGCCGCTGGTTGAGCTCGGCGTCCTCGTTGGTGATCGCCCTGGGATCGTACAGCCCGATGCGCTCGAACACCGCCTTCTTGAAGGCGCCCAGGAACACCGTGTCGACGAAGCCCTCGGCGGTCGCGTCGCGGTAGCGCGCGCCGCCGACGCCGACCGGCGACGTCAGCGCCGCGCACAGCGCCCGCTGGAACGTGGTCTTGGCCTTGGCCCGCTGCGCGCCGCCGACGTTGTCGGCGCCGGTCGCCGCCAGCTTCTCGACGCAGGTGCGCACGTAGCTCGACGCGTACTCGCAGTGCACGTCCATGCGCACGACGATCTCGCCCCTGGCCGCCTTGATCAGCTGGTTGAGCCCGGCGGCCTGCAGCCGGTCGGGGTTGTCGATGACCTTGATCCGCGGATCGGCCTTGGCCAGCTCGGCGAGGATCTCGCGGGTGCGATCGGTCGAGCGCCCGTCGGCGATCAGGATCTCGATCCGATCCTTCGGGTAATCCTGGGCCTGCACCGAGCGGATGCAGGCCTCGATGTAGTGCTCCTCGTTGAACGCGGGCATCGCGATCGTCACCAGCGGCGTGGCCATCGCCGCCATCGTACACGACCCGCGCGCGCCGCGGTCAGCGCCGCGGCGGCGGCCGACGCCCGCTGGCCCGGTAGGCCACGTAGTCGGCGAGGATCGTCGCGTGATCGAACACCAGCGGCGGCAGCGCGTCGAGCGCGAACACCCCGGCCGCGGCCGCGTCGTCGCTGCCGACCGGGGCGCCGGCGGCGGTGGCCAGGAACACCGTCGACATCGTGTGCTGGCGCGCGTCCCGGGCCGGATCGCTGTACACGTGGAACAGCTCGGTCAGCGCGACGTCGAGGCCGGTCTCTTCCTTGGCCTCGCGCGCCGCGGCGTCGGCCACCCACTCGCCGCGATCGACGAAGCCGCCGGGCAGGGCCCAGCCGATCGGCGTGTGCTTGCGCTCGATCAGCACGACGGTGCCCGGGCGGTCGGCCAGCTCGATGATGACGTCGACGGTCGGGGTCGGGTTCTGGTAGGTCGGCATGGGCGGCTCCGTCACTTTGCCAGCGTGACCTCGACCCAGTCGAGCAGCAGCTGCTGCATCTGCGCCTTGGCGTCGGCCGCGCTGGCATCGGCGAACCGATCGCGCTGCTCGCCGGGGTCGCCGGCCAGGTCGTAGAGCTCCATCCGCCGCTGCGACAGCACGTTGATCAGCTTCCACGCGCCGTCGGCCGAGACCGCCATCTTCAGGTCTTGCTCCCAGCCCGGGTAGGCCAGGAGCTCGGCGAAGGCCGGCTTGGGCGGCAGCGCGCCGCCCTGGATCGCCGGCACCAGGCTGCGGCCCAGCCAGCTCGGGTCGGCCTTGGCGCCGGCCAGCTCGGCGATGGTCGGGGCCAGATCGATCAGCTGGGTCACGCCGTCGACGACGCGCGGCGCCGCGCCCGGCACCCGGAACGCGAACGGCACCCGCAGCTGCTCGTCGTAGAGGTTGGTGCCGTGGAACATGCTCTGACCGCCGAAGTTGTGCTCGCCGAACGCCTCGCCGTGATCGCTCATCAGCACCACGACGGTGTCCTGGTCGAGGCCGGCCGCCGCCAGGCCGTCGAGCAGCTGCCCGACCCAGCCGTCGACGAACGCCAGCTCGTAGTCGTAGCGGTGGGCGTGGGCCTTGGTGCCGGTCTCGGTCACCGGCGGGAAGCCCTCGTGCTCGACGAAGCTCGAGTGCGGCTCGAACAGGTGCACGAACATCGCGAAGCGCTGCTTGGACTTGCCCAGCTCGGCGAGCTTGGCCACCGCGCGCGGCACGATGCGCGGCGCCGCGACGTCCTTGTTCGACGGGCCGATGTCGAGCGCGCCGTCGTTGTCGAACTCGGTGAAGCCCTGGGTGAAGTTGCGCTCGGGGCGGAAGTAGAAGTGCGACGCGACGCCGAGGGTGGTGAGCCCGGCGGCCTGGAGCTGCTCGAACAGCATGACGTTGGCGTCGTCGACGCGCGGGTACTTGGCGTGGACCTGATCGACCTTGACCAGCGACGGGTAGCGCGACGTCATGAAGCTGGGCATCGAGCGCGGCGTGTTGTTGGCCTGGGCGTAGGTGCGCTTGAACCACACCGCCTGATCGAGGAACGCGTCGATGCGCGGCGTCAGCGACTTGCCGTCGCGCTGGTAGCCGCTCTTGCCGAGGCGATCGACGCGGACGGTGTCGATCATGACGATCACCACGTTCTTGCCCGCGGCGGCCGGCGCGGCCACGCCGGCGTCGACGGCCGCGGCGCCCGGATCGACGGGCGGCGGGGTGCCGGCGTCCGCCACCGGGTCGGCCGCGCGATCACCGCCTTGGCAGTTGTCGTCCTTGCCGTTGCCGGCGATCTCCTTCTGGTTCGGGTTGACCTCGCGATCGTGGTCGTCGCAGTCGGGCCCGCGGAAGAAGGCCGAGAAGCCGTCGCCGTCGCGGTCGAGCTTCATCTGCAGCACGAAGACGATCGTGCGCGACGCGATGCCGCGCTCGGTGACCGCCTTGGCCACCGCCGCCGACGGTTGGCGGGTCAAGGTCGCGCCGCCCAGCACCAGCGCCAGCGCCAGGCCCACGCCGACCAGCGCGCCGCGCGCCGGCAGCTTCGCGCGCACCGCCGCCAGCGGGCCGAGCGCCACCGCGGCGATCACCAGCGTCAGCACCGGCAGCAGCACGAACTCGCCGATCGCGCCCATCGGCAGCGCCGCGTTGTCGAAGCCGGCGTGGTAGAGCGCGTTGCGGGCGAACACCAGCGCGGCGGGGATGGCGACGATCAGCGCCTGCACGAAGCGCGGCACGCCGGCGATCACCGGCAGCGACCGCGCGCCGGCGCGGGCCAGCCGCGCGATCGGCACGATCGCCAGGCCGGCGCCCAGCGTCACGAGCATCATCACCGGGCCCAGCACCCGGGCCCCGGCGTCGGGGCGGTGGGCCTTGGCCACCAGGAACTTCGCAGCCGTCGGCGCCAGGATCGCGATCGCGACGCCGGCGATCAGCACCGCCACGACCGCGCCGGCCCACGCCGCGTCGCGCTCGGGATCGTCCTTGAGCCGCCCGACCGCGCCGGGGCCGAACGTCGCCGCGAAGCCCGCGGCGATCGCGCCGGCGTACAGCGCGAACGCCAGCGCCGGCAGCCCCCACAGCCCGAGCACGGTGATCATCGCGCCGCCGCCGGTGGCGACGCCGTCGATGACGGCCAGGATCAGCGCGGCGCACAGCGCGGCGCCGGCGCCGGCGGCGAACGCGGCGCGGGTGGATGCGAACGACGGAGAAGCGGCCTCGGCCATGGGCGAAGCGTTAGCACGACCGATCGACGGTCGCGGGGATCGCCCGGGCGCATCCCGCGGCGCGCGCTACCGGCGGCTCGCGACCAGCGCCATCGCGTCGTCGCGGCTCGGCACGCCGTCCCACGCGCCGAGCGCCTGGCACGACAGCGCGGCGGCGGCCGAGGCCAGCTCGATGCAGCGCGCGAACGGCAGCTCGCCGAGCAGGCCGGCGACGAACGCGCCGTGGAACACCGAGCCGGCGCCGGTCGAGTCGAGGGTCTCGACCGGATAGCCCGGCACCTCGATCAGCTCGCCGCCGTGGCGACCGACCGCGCCGGCGGCGCCCAGCGTCACGACCACCGCGCGCGGGCCCAGCCGCACCAGCTCGGCCAGCGCGCCGGCCAGGTCGCGGCGGGGCGCCAGCTCGGCCAGCATGCGCTCGGAGGTGAGCAGCACGTCGGCGAACGCCATCAGCTCGCTCGAGCCCTCGGTGGGCGCGGTCAGGTCGATCACCACCGGCACGCCCCGGGCCCGGGCCCGCTGGGCCACCGCGATCTGCGCGGCCGGCAGCGAGTCGTCGAGGAGCAGCGCGCCGGCGCCCGCCAGCGCGGCGTCGACGTCGATCGGCAGCGCGTCGAGATCGAGGTCGTCGCCGGCGGCGCGCTGCACCAGCCGCCCGCCCTGGGGATCGACCGTGACCAGCTCGGCGCGGGTGCCGCCAGGGCAGGGCCGGAGCAGCGCCGCGTCGATGCCGGCCTGGGTCAGCGTGGCGCGGGTCAGCGCCGACAGCCCGTCGGTGCCGACCCAGCCGGCGAGCCGCCCGGCGCACCCGAACACCGCCGCGGTGCGCACGGCCACCGCGACGCCGGCGCCCGGGGACACCGCGATCGCCGCCAGCTCGCCGGCGTCCCCCGAGGCGGCCTCGGGGATGCGCACCGCGAGCGCCGACAGCGAGACGCCGACCCGGCCGACGCCGACCACGATCGGCGGGCTCACCACGCGCTCCGTGTCGGCGGGATCACACCGCCAGGGTAACAGCCGGGCCGACCTCACGGGGCGCCTCGACCCCGCATTCGCGCCGCGGTAGCTTCCGCCGGCGTGCGCGATCGACCCAGGCAACCCTCGGCGCCTCCGGCGGGTCCTACCCAGGACCCCCGACGCGAGGACCCCGTGGCCACGACCGCCGTCTCGGAAATCCCCCGACCCCGCACCGACCTGGCCAGCGCCGCCATGGACGACGCCACGTTGATCGCCGCCTGTCGGCGCGGGGACGCGCGGGCGATGGAGCTGCTGTACCACCAGTACAAGCGCCGGGTGTTCGGCCTGTGCCACCGCATCGTCGGACCGGTCGACGCCGAGGAGGTCGTGCAGGAGGTGTTCGTGCGGGTGTTCCGGGGCCTGGCCGGGTTCCGCGGCGACGCCCAGCTCGGCACGTGGATCTACCGCCTGGCGGTGAACTGCGCGCTGACCCAGGCCGGCAAGCAGCGCCGGCGCCAGGAGGTCGGCGACGATCACCTCGAGGAGGTCGCCGCGCCGCCGGTCGCGAGCCGGGATCCGCGGCTGTCGCGGCGGGTCGAGGCGGCGATGGCCGAGCTGCCCGCCGGCTACCGCGCGATCCTGGTGCTGCACGATGTCGAGGGCCTGTCCCACGAGGAGTGCGCGGCGATCATGGACTGCCGGGTGGGCACGTCGAAGTCGCAGCTGCACAAGGCGCGCATGCGGATGCGCGAGCTGCTCGGCCCGGCGCTGGCCGCCGAGCGGCTGCCCGACGGGGAGGCGCCGTGAACTGCGGCCAGCTCGCGGCCGAGGTCGACGCGTACCTCGACGGCGACCTCGATCAGGTCGCGGCCAGCGCGTGCCGCGGGCACCTGCGCACCTGCGCGGCGTGTCGCGACCTGGCCGATCGCCAGACCCGGCTGCGGGCGGCGCTGGCCGAGCTGCCCCCGGCGGAGCCGCCGGCGAGCCTGTGGGCCGCGATCGACGCCCGGCTGGGCGCGGCCGAGATCGCCGACAGCCGCCGCGGCGCGCTGGCCACCGGCTGGTCGCGGCTGGTCGCGTGGCTGCGCCCGGTGGCGTGGCCCGTGGCGATGGTCGGCTCGGCGGGCGCGATCGCGCTGGTCGTCGTGCAGCTGCGCGGCGCGACGCCGACCCAGCCGCTCGCCGTGCGGGCCCCAGCGCGCGCCCCCGCCGCGGTGGCGCCGCCGGTGCAGCTGGCGCTGCGCGACGCGATCGACGAGCGCAGCGATCTCGAGCGCGAGGCCGACGCGCGGTTCCGGCAGGTCGTGAGCGAGCTGTTGCCGCTGGCCCGGACCGAGGTCGCGACCTGGCCGGCGCGCCGCGCCCAGGGGTTCGCCCACGAGCTCGAGCGCCGCGAGCAGGCGGTGCTGGTGGCCAGCCCCGGGCAGGTGCGCGAGCGCGCGTGGCACGAGCTGACCAGCTACCTCGAGCGGGTCGCGCTCGGCGAGCAGGTCGCGCTCGGAGGTGGCCGATGAGCGCGCTCGGCGCGCTGGCCGCCGTGACGCTCGCGCTGGCCGCGCCGGCCGTGGCCTGGGCCGACGACGGCACCGACGGCGACGGCGACGGCGCGGTGATCGAGCGCGCCGAGTTCCAGGCCGGCATCGCCGGCCGGCCGGTCGGCGTGGTCGCGATCGACAACAGCCTCGGCGACGTCCGGATCGAGGGCTACGACGGCACCACCGTCACCGTGATCGCGGTCAAGCACGCGCCCGACACCGCGGCGCTGCGGCGGCTGCGCGTCGAGAGCCTGGCCAACCCCGACGGCAGCGTTCGGCTGACCACGCTGCTCACCGAGCGCGCCGGTCACGCCGATCGCCCCGCGGTGGCGCTGGCGTCGGTGCGCGTCGACCTGACCGTCAAGGTGCCGCGCGCGGCGGCCGTCAGCGGCCGGGTCACCACCGGGCGCCTCGAGCTGGCCAACGTCGACGCCGGCGCCGACCTCGACTCGTCGACCGGGCCGATCGTCGTGCGCAACGTCGCCGGCGTGGTGTTCGCGCGGTCGCTGGCCGGCAGCCAGCGCTTCGAGGAGGTGTTCGGCTCCCTCGACAGCCACGCGATCGACGGCGACCTGGCGTTCGACAGCGTCCGCGGCGCCGCGCTCACCGCGCGGGCGTACGCCGGCGACATCGACGGGCGCCGCGTCGCCGCGAAGCAGGTGCGGCTGTCGTCGATCAGCGGGCGCGTCGATCTCGAGGCCGAGGCCCAGCCCGGCGGCAGCCTGACCGTGACCAGCCTGCGCGGCGCCGTCGACGTGCGGCTGCGCGGCTCCGTCGGCGTGGCGGTGCGGGCGCGGGCCGGGGGGCGGGTCAGCCTCGCCGGCGCCACCGCGCCGACCAGCGCGGATCGCTGGGTCGAGGCGCGCTACGGCGCGCGCCGCGACCGCGCCGCGGTGCAGGTCGAGTCGCGGTTCGGCGACGTCAGCTTCGCGCTGATGCAGTGATAATACGAGGGGCTTTCGAAAGCTTTCGAAAGACCCTCCCCCGGCATTCGCCGGGGCCCAGGTGGAGGCAGGGGGCTCACGGTCCTCCATGTTCCACCAGCGGTTGACGGGGAGGCTGGCCGCCCCGAAACGGCCCGGAGCGGGGTCACGTGGTGCGGCGGTGGCCTCGATGGCCCGGAGCGTGGTCACGTGGTGCGGCGATGGCCCACGCGGCCCGGGGCGTGGTCGCGTGGTCTGGCGGTGGCCTCGACGGCCCGGAGCGTGGTCGCGTGGTGCGGCGGTGGCCCACGCGGCCCGGGGCGTGGTCGCGCGAGTGGGGCGGGTGGTCACGCGCGGGATGGCCTCGCTCTTGGTGGCTTGACCGGGCGCGGGGGGGCCGACATGCTGCGGCGATGTCGGCGCCCCAGCAGCTCAGCGAACGCCTCCGCGACTACGCGGCCCAGACCGTCGAGTACGTGCGGCGCGCCGTCGGCGTCGCCCTCGACTTCGACAGCGACACGCTGCCGCTGCTCGATCATTACCTGCGCAGCGTGCCGGCGGATCAGCCGGCCACCACGCGGCTGGTCATCACGACCGCGGCGGCGTACTTCGGCGAGGTCATCGTGCGGCGGCTCGGCGGCCGCTGGGAGACCGGCGACGGCGATGAGCTGACCTGGCGGCTGGTGCTCCCGACCGGCGTGTCGTTCTCGCCGGCCGGCATGGTCGGCGCCGCGATCGTCCGCGCCGACGCCGCGGACCTCGACACCGGCCTCGACGCGCCGCCGCGGATGCGGCCCTACGTCGAGTCGGCGCTGGCGCGGATGAGCCCGGTGTCCGCCGAGGAGTACTACTCGCTGTGCGGTCGGCTCGACACCCTCGAGCACGTCCACGAGGTGCTGCTCACCGTGGCGGCCGAGCTGGCCGGCGCCGCCGTGCCGGCCGCCGACGACGGCGCGGACGACGATGGCGCGGACGCCGACACCGAAGGCCCGCCCACCGCGCCGGCCGCCGACCCGGTCGTCAATTGACCGAGCGGCAGTAGATCGCGCGCGCGCCGCGGTGATATTCCGTCCCCATGTCTCGTGGGCGCGATCGCGCACCTTCGCAGCACGCCTATCGCGGCGCCGTCGGCGCTACCCGCACCCGCGCCGTCCACGTGACCCTGCCGTCGGGCGACGTGGTGTCGGCCAAGGTCCACGACGTCGTCGACGCGGTCGCCGACCCCGAGCTGGCGCAGCGCCTGTTCGCCGGCACGCTGAACCGGCTCGCCACCGCCGGCGGCGAGGTCGCGATCACCACGCCCGTGGTGTTCCACGATCCGGCCAGCGAGGTGTTCGCGCTGGTCGCCCACGACGGCGATCGCCACCGCGAGTTCGAGCTGCGCGCCGCGCTGTGGTCCGAGCTGGCCGCCGACCGCGCGTCCGCGGTGCCCGCCTACGTGCGCGAGTTCGCCGTGGTGTTCGGGGCCGCCGGGTTGACCGCGCACCTCGAGCGCCGGGCCGACGCCGCGCTCGACGCGGCCCGCGCCGTCGACGCCGCCCGGGAGGTCGACGCCGCCCGCCGCGAGCTCGACGTGCGCCGCGCCGAGCTGCTCGGCCGCGAGGCCGCGCTCGACCAGCGGGCCCGCGAGCTCGACGCCCAGCGCGCCGACCTCGACGCCGCCAGCGCCGAGGCCGCGCGGCGGCTGGTCGACGCCGACCGCGAGGCCGCGCGGCGGCTGGTCGACGCCGACCGCGAGGTCGCCGCCCGCCGCGAGCAAGCCGAGCGCGACGCCCGGGCCGCCGCCGCCGCCGCGCGCCCGACGCGGCCGACGCCGGCGCCGGCGGTCGCGCCGCCGGCCGAGCCCGTCACCACGCCGGTGCGGTCGCTGACCGAGGTGCCCGACGAGGTGACCAGCCCGTTCGAGCTACTGTCCGAGATCGACGCACCCGAGCTGCCGCCGAGCGCCGACCCGATCACCTCGACCACCGCCGACGCCGCGCGGCCCTCCGCCGATCCGTGGATCATCGGCTTCGCGCGCAGCACCGCGCCAGCGGCGTTCACGCTCGACGACACCCGCGCGCGGGTCGCGTTGCGGGCCACCGGCGCCAGCGGCGCCGCGCTGACCGCCAGCCGCCTCGACGCGCGCCTGGTCGTCCAGCGGCTCCCCGAGTACGGCGTGATCGTGCTGCTGCTCGGCACGCCGGCGGCGCTGCGCGGCGTCGGCCCGGCCCACCGCGTGCTGGTGCCGCTCGACGTCGCCGCCGAGCTCGATCGCCGCTTCCTGGCCACGCTCGAGCGCGACTTCACGCTCGAGATCGACGTCGTCGTCGACGGCCGTCCAGTGCGGCGGGCGCGGCTGACCGCGCCGCTCACCGAGAACGTCGCGTTCGTCGTGCGCGCCGCCTCCGATCACCTGCGGACGCTGGGCGCCGCGGCCAACTTCGCCCGTGGCCTGGTGGCGCTGGGCGGCGTCGCCGACGTGCTCGGCCTCGGGCACCCCGAGCACGGCGAGTTCCGCGTCGACAAGCTCGAGCCGATCGCGACCGCCAACCAGGCCCGGCGGGCGCTGGCGATCGCGCGGCGGTTCTCCAAGCCGACGCGCGAGGACTACCTCGCGTGCGTGCGCAGCTTCCCGCTCGGGCGCTGGCGCGAGCTGCGCCACCAGGTGCTGGCGCGCGCCGTCGAGCTCGGCCTGTGGATGGGCCCCGAGCTGGCGCAGGCCGCGGTGTCCGAGGGCCTCGCGCGCTCGCGCAAGGACCTGCTGCTGCGCCTCGACGCCGGCTTCCAGGCGCTGCTCGGGCAGGCCAGCGCCAACGATCTCGACGCCGACGCGATCGACGACAACCGCCAGGCGCTGGCCGACGAGGCCGCGGCGCTGGGCGTCGCCGCCGGCGGCTCCGCCGAGCTCGAGCCGGTGACCTCCGGCATCATCACGCCCAAGCAGGCCGCGCCGGTCGGTGTGAAGGGCCTCCCCAGCGGCGAGCTGGTCAAGCTGCTCGAGGAACGCGATCGCCGGCTGGCCGCGGCGCTCGAGCTGTGCGAGCGCGGCGACGGCGCGGTCGCGCGCGCCGTCATGAACGCCGCGCGGCGGATGAGCCGGGCTGACGCGGTGCGGGTGCTGGGCGCGATGGTGCGGCTGGGCCCGGCCGCGGCGGCCACGCTGACCGCCGGGCTGTCGAGCAGCAAGGCGTTCCTGCGCCACGGCTGCGCGCTGGCGCTGGCGCTGCTCCGCACCGAGGAGGGGACCGAGGCCGTCGTCGACGCGCTGCTCGGCGAGCCGACCGAGATCTGGCGCGAGATCGCCCGCGCCGTGGGCCACGTCGGCCCGCCCGCGCTGATGCCCCTGGCGGCGCGGCTAGGTCGCCTCGGCGATCGCGCCAGCGCCAGCGATCGCGAGCGGATCGCGTGGGCGATGGCCCACGTCGGCGTGCGCGGGGGCCGCCACGCCGTCGAGACCCTCGCCGGCGGTCAGAGCGCCGTCGCGCCGGTCGCGCGCATGGCGATCGAGCGGATGGAGCCCGCCGCGTCCGACGACGTCTCGGCGCGCGCCCCGGTGCGTGAGGTCACCGTGAACCGCGCCTTCTCGCGCCGGTTCTTCGAGGCCCTCGAGCGCGGCCTGCCCGAGCTGGGCAAGGGCGAGCTGGCCGCCCTCGACGCCAGCCAGCCCATGGAGCTGCTCGACGAGAGCGATCTCCTGGCCGACGACGACGCCGACGAAGAGCTGGACGAGAGCGACCTGGTGGACGCGTGACCGCGCCGACGCCACGAGGTTTGGCGCAACCCTTGCGCGCTTTCCACCGAAACCAGATACACTGACGGCTCGCACCGCATGCGCATCGGCATCTTCAGCGACGTCCACGCGAACATCGAGGCCCTGACCGCGGTGCTCGAGGCGTTCCGGAGCGAGCGGATCGATCAGTACGTGTGCATCGGCGACACCGTCGGCTACGGCGCGTCGCCCAACGAGTGCTGCGACGCGATCCGCGGGCTCGCCAAGTTCACCATCCTCGGCAACCACGACGCCGCCGTCGCCGGTCGGATGGACTACTCGTACTACTACGACGCCGCGCGCGCCGCCCTCGACCTCCACGCGCGGCTGCTGACGCCCGAGAACATGGCGTGGCTCAAGAGCCTGCCGTACGAGGTCAAGGACGGGCCCGTCACCTTCTGCCACGGCTCGCCGATCAACCTCGAGGAGTTCGAGTACATCTTCTCCACCGAGCAGGCCGCGCGCTGTCTCGACATCTGGGACGACCTCGCGACCGTGACGTTCATCGGCCACTCGCACCTCTGCAAGTCGTTCGCGCTGTCGCAGGACGACGTGTTCGAGGTCGTCGCCCAGAAGTTCACGATCCGCCCCGATCACCGTTACATCATCAGCGTCGGGTCGGTCGGGCAGCCGCGCGACTACGACAACCGCGCCAGCTACACCATCTACGACACCGACGAGAAGGTCTTCGAGTTCAAGCGCGTCGCCTACGACATCGAGGCGGCCGCGCAGAAGATCTTCGCCAGCGACCTCGAGCGCAACTTCGGCAATCGCCTGTTCCTGGGCGTCTGAGCGCGCCGGGGCGAAGAAGGGGCGCAAAGCCCGGTCGCGGCAGGTGGCTCCGCGCGGCATTGAGCACCGCCGTTCGTCGTGGACGCCGGGGCGGGCCCCGCCCGAGACGCGAACTCGGACTCGTGGGTCGCTATTCTGACCAACCCGCTGAGTCGAGCCGCGGAGGCGGCGGGCGGCGGGGCTGCACCAGCCTACGTCGTCGCGACCGCGGTGCGCATCGGCGCCGGCCCGGCGCGGGGCGTCCGCCGCAGGGCAGGGCGCGAACGAGCCAGCTCGGCGCGGACGCGCCGGAGTCCGGCGGCGCCGCGCCTGGGCGGACCCGGACACGGTGGCGTGTCCGGGAGTGTCCGGGGACGGCCGGATTCCGGACGAATCCGCCCAGCATTTGTCCGGGTTTCGGACGAGGCGTGCGTGGCGACGCGGAGTTGCGCCTGGCGCGAGCCTTGCTGTGCGCGGAGGCATGACCGATGGCGTGGACGGCGCGGCCGAGCAGGCCGGGGTGGGGGCAGGCGCGACGCCGGCGGCGGGCGGCGGCGACTGGCGCGAGCTGGATCGGACGCTGCGGCGGCTGGCGCGTCGGCGCGCGGCCGACGACGTCGAGGAGGCCGCGTGTCTGCGGCGGGCGCGCGCCGAGGGGCTGCACCGGCACTTCGGGTACGCGTCGTTCTATGAATACGCCGAGCGCGTGCTCGGCTACACGCCGGGCGTCGTGCGCGAGCGGATGCGGGTCGCC
>Ga0075163_10006328_pt1 | contig 15671 bp, 11 predicted proteins | sample JI1023141ADNA_FD_71478 | JGI IMG/M metagenome (GOLD analysis project Ga0075163, IMG submission 71478) | Wastewater effluent complex algal communities from Wisconsin, to seasonally profile nutrient transformation and Carbon sequestration -... | ecosystem: Engineered > WWTP > Effluent > Algae... | reverse complement strand
TGGGAAGATTATAAATATTGTGGTGTAAAGTATTGTTTGTACAAAACTACAAAGGTGAGCGAACGCGAACATAAGTTAAATTAAAAGCCCCATCGGGGCAACCTATTTCTAACTAACTAGAAACAAAAACCAACTAGCCCCAGCGGGGCGACCTGTAAGTATGGCAAACACATATACTCAGATATATCTTCAAATTGTCTTCGTAGTTAAAGGTCGTCAAAATCTTATTTCTGAAAACAATAGAGAAGAGTTGCAAAAGTTCATTTCGGGTATAGTACAAAACAGAGGTCAAAAATTAATTGCTATCTATTGTATGCCTGACCACACACATTTATTAGTAGGATTTAAACCATCAATAAGTATTTCGGATTTAGTAAGAGACATTAAAGCTGGCTCCTCCAAATTTATAAACGAACAAAATTGGATACAAGGAAAGTTTAATTGGCAGGAAGGCTTCGGTGCTTTTTCTTATGGTCATTGGGATTTAGATAAAGTAGCGAAATATGTTCTTAATCAGAAAGAACATCACACAAAGAAACGTTTTAAAGAAGAATACCTTGAGTTACTTAAGGAGTTTGATATTAGTTACGACCAGAAATATCTTTTCGACTTCGAAGAGTGAACAGGTCGCTCCTACGAAGCTTAAGGTATTCTTAGTTTGTTGATAGAGATAGTGGGCTCCGCTGGAGCCAATTTTTTGTTAATTGAATCAATATTTTGGAATAAATTAGATTATGTTTGAATCAACAAACTTATAATGATTAGCTTTATTCTATAATTAAGATAAGAATCTGTAAACCTCATGAAATCTATTTTTCTCAATTCAATTTTGCTTGCAAGTGCAACAATATTTCTTTCCTCATGCCTTTTCAGTGGCAAGAGTAAGAAGCTTAGTATGCCCCTCAACATCGGTGAACCTTCAAAAACATTTGCAGTAAATGTTGATGGAGATAATTTATACCGCTTAATTAATCTGCCACTTGCTAGCGATAGCATGAAAAATGCAATTAAACAATTGGGAGATTTTAATTTCACAACATCCATGGATGAGTATTATCCTTATCCAACAACTGCAGAGTATTTATATTATGATTTTGGCGGTCTCAATATTAGTGTAAGAGGTGCAGGAATGAATATAAAAAGAAACGAACTTCAAAAAACCTATGATGAGTACACTTCCAGCTTTAGAACCGAATCCATTGTTATTTATCCCGAGGATTACAAAAAGCCACTGCCCTATCAATTAAAATATACCGACACTCCAAGCATGGTAGAGAAAAAAATTGGGCTTCACGATAATTTCTTCCACACCCCGCGCGAAACAGATTATAAATTTTTCTATCCTAACAAAGGAATTGAAATTAAATTTAATTGTAGGTTAAGTGACACAACAATAACACAAATAACTTTAACCGACTCAATTACAGAAATGCAACGATTCCCAACAAAATTTGGTGTAGATAAAGAGAAATAATCTATCTTTAAATAAAAATTAATTAAGCCTTGCAATTAACCTCTTACGCTCAACAAAAAATAAGCACTTGGAGTGGTGGCACTACAACCGAGTTATTTATTTATCCTGAAGAAGCTGAATACAGCGAACGCAATTTTGATTTCCGAATTAGTACTGCAACAGTTGAAGTAGAAGAAAGTAATTTTACTCAACTACCAGGTTACAAGCGCATATTAATGATACTGCAAGGTCAATTGTCTATCGAACACAAAAATCAACACAGTAAAATTTTAAAGCAATACGACTGCGACGAGTTTCTTGGAGAATGGGAAACAAAAGCAAAAGGAAAAGTAGTTGATTTTAACTTGATGATGAAAGATGGCTGGAATGGAAGTCTTTCTATTGTTATGATTGATAAAGACTCAAACACTACTTATCAATACAACGAAAATAAATTTATTGGATTGTACATTCTTGAAGGCAGCCTAATTGCAAACGAACAATTACTAAATCAAAAAGACTTTTTGTTATTCGAAAATAAAACGGTTGGTGATAAAATTAGCATTAGTGCTCATGAACACTCGAAATTTGTTTTCATAAAAATTTCTAATTAGTAGAAATTTAATTCATTCTTCTTTTATCAATAAAAGAAAGTAATCTATTAAAACCAAATGCAGTTACTTGCTTATCTTCTTTACTAACTGTTTCTTTGGTTCCCCCCAATTCATCTGCAATTACAGACGCATACAAATGCTCCACTTCTTTCTTAAGAACAATTGCTTTATTATTTAAAACAAACAATTTCCAACTCTCATTAAACAAGCGTGGAATGAATCGGAAATACAAATTCATGCGAGAACTTGTTTCGTTCTCACTCTCATCTTCCTTTTCTAAAGCATAAATTTCGTAGTAACAAATTGCTGGGTGCTCACTCATAAATACTCTGCCAATTTCAACAATCGTATTCATTACTTGCCAAACTTCACCTCTGTTGGTTAAAGCATATTCATCAATTTCATCGTTATTAACAACACCAAATACCAATGTTGCGCACAAAGCGTTCTCTTTCTTTCTTCCAAACTTCACTTCATATCTCATTCCTGAATCCGTATTAAAAAAATACGTATTTCCTGATTTGATTGGTGGTGTTTCTATCGAGTACATTTTTGCTCTTATCGGCTTGATTTAATCAATTATCGAATCCGAGAGCTAAAGTAGAGGAAATATTTATTCGCGCAACATTTTTTTATTAAACGGTGGGAGTTAATTAGTTTAAACGATAAATCAATTGATAAGTGGTAATCTTAAACTATTTCACAAGATTTACACTTACAACTTTATCATTCTCAAATTTAACCGTACCCTTGTCATTATAATTCCATTCTGCTGAACTTACTTCTGTAACTGTACCATCATTAAGTGAGCTACTGCTTGAAGAAGAAGTAGAATGGTTTGCTTTTCCCAGTATTTTTTCAACTTCGGCAGAAGTCATACCTGGTTTAACTTCAGTAATACTTGCAGAACAGGCTGCAAATAAAACAATGGCACTTGCTAAAATTAAAATGTATTTCATTTTTATAAATTTAGTAGTTAATCAAATCTAATAGTTTTTTGGCAAAACGTTCTTTAGGCAAGAAATTAATTTCCAAATCAGCATTCATTGGAACTGGAGTATCTAAGCTACCTTCACGAGCTATAGGTGCATCAAGGTATTCGAAGCAATGCTCAGAAATCAATGCGCTTAACTCTCCTCCTATCCCACCAGTGATAGTATCTTCATGTAAAATAAATGCTCTACCAGTTTTCTTAACTGAAGCATAAATTGTTTCTACATCCAATGGAGCCAATGTTCTTAAGTCGACTAAGTCTGCTGAAATTTCAGGATGTTTTTCTAATAACTCAATTGCCCAATGTACACCCATTCCGTAAGTAATAATAGAAACTTGCGTTCCTTCTTTTACTAAACGTGCTTGTCCAAAAGGAATAGTATAATAATCATCAGAGATATCTTCAGTAATAGTTCTATACAATCCTTTATGCTCAAAAAACATAACAGGATTTGGATCTTCAAATGCACTTAACAGTAATCCTTTTGCATCAGATGGAAAAGCTGGATAAGCAATTTTTAAACCTGGTGTTTTAAAAAACCAAGCCTCATTACTTTGTGAATGGAAAGGTCCCGCTGCAACACCTGCACCTGTAGGCATACGAACAACTACATCTGCATGTTGCCCCCAACGGTAATGTGATTTAGCTAAATTATTTACAATTTGTGTAATACCTTCCGAAACGAAATCAGCGAATTGCATTTCAACCATTGCTTTGTGTCCGTTAATACTTAAGCCAAAACCAGTTCCTAAAATTGCTGATTCACATAATGGAGTATTACGAACTCTTGCTTTACCAAACTCTGCTACAAATCCATCTGTAATTTTAAATGCTCCACCATATTCCGCAATATCTTGTCCCATTAACACCAAGTTAGAATGCTTTTGCATTGCTTGGCGCATACCATCCGATAAAGCATCAATAAAACGTTTGTTTGTTTTATTGCCACTTGGTTGAATGTTAGGATTTACAAATGGTTTGTACATATCACGTAACTCTAGCGCTGTATCTGGAGTTGGGATCGTTTCATTAAAAGTAATTTCTAAACCATCTTCAATTTCTTTTTTGTATTCAGCACGTATATTTTCAATGATCTCTTCAGTAAGAACTCCTTCATCCAACAACCACTTTTCGAAATTTTGAACTGGATCTTTTTTGCCCCATTGCTCAAATAATTCTTTAGGAATGTATTTTGTTCCTGATGCTTCCTCGTGCCCACGCATACGGAAAGTCATACACTCTAATAAAACAGGACGAGGTCTTTCTCTAATTTCTTCGGTAATACGTTTAACCGCTTCAAATACTTTTAATACATTATTTCCATCTACTTGAAAACCTTCAATTCCGTAACCAATAGCTTTATCAATAAATTGTTTACACTTAAATTGTTCAGCACTTGGTGTTGAAAGTCCGTAACCATTATTTTCGATTACAAAAATTACCGGTAAATCCCACACTGCAGCAACGTTCATACTTTCATGAAAATCACCTTCACTAGTTGCCCCATCGCCCGTGAAAACTGCCGTTGCTAATTTTGCACCTTTTAATCTGTTTGCTAAGCTGATTCCATCTGCCACACCCATTTGCGGACCAAGATGGGAAATCATACCAACAATTTTATATTCTTGTGTTCCAAAGTGGAATGAACGATCACGTCCTTTTGTAAATCCACCTGGCTTACCTGTGAACTGAGAAAACAAACGATTAAGAGGAATACCGCGTGTAGTAAACACACCAAGGTTACGATGCATTGGCAAAATAAATTCTTCTTTATCCATTGCTGTTGCAACACCCACGGAGATTGCTTCTTGTCCAATACCCGAAAACCATTTCGAAATTTTTCCTTGACGAAGTAAGATGAGCATCTTCTCTTCAATCATACGAGGCTTTAAAATGTTTCTATATAACTGTAATAAAGTTTCGTCTTTATGTTTTTTTCTTTCGAATTTAACAGGCATTTCAGCAGTAATCATAATTGCAAATTTAGACTTCAAATGTAGTGATTTATGCTTAAATTTGAAAAACAAAAACCTCAACATGGCAGAATGTAAATGCACAGTAGCAGCCGCTAAAAAAGACCTTCATTATGATTTAGTAAAGAAAAATGTGCTGGAAGTAATTTCTTCAGTTAATGAAGATTACGAAGAAAAAACCGTGTTAAAATGCCTATTGTGCAACAAAAAATGGGAATTCACCCGTAACGATAGTTACCATTACCCAATAATTTCTTGGCGTAAAATCTAAATTTATTTATACATTTGCGGCGTCTTAAGGGGTGCTTTAACTAATTAAGAATGAAAAATTGAAAATTGAATAATTACTGTAATGTAATTTTTAATTATTAATTCATAATTCAACATTAGCATAGGCTGAGATTATACCCAGTAATATCATATGCCAATCATATTGTATTACGGACCTGATCAGGGTAATGCCTGCGTAGGGAAATAAATATCAAACAATTGCTATCCCTGCTTTTGTTTTATTTATTAATGTAAAAAGAAAAAAGAAATGAAAAAACGTATTATCGTTTTAATGGCGCTATGTTTTGCAGCCGTTAGTGGAATGAATTCGCAAAACAACATTACAGGTAAAGTAACAAATGAAAAGGGCGAAGAAATTTCTTATGCCGCTGTGAGTATAAAAAACACATTGCTTTCTGTAACAAGTAAAAGTGATGGAAGCTATTTGCTTAAAAATTTAAAAGACGGAACTTATGTGATTGAATGTTTTTACTTAGGTTACGAAAAACAAACTGACACGGTTGTTTTAAGCGGGGCAAGTATCGAAAAAAACATCACGCTTAAACAATCGCAAATTGTAATTGACGAAGTTATTGTGCAATCTACACGTACAGATAATAGCAGCGGCTTTGCTTATTCAACAATGAGTAAGGAAGACATTCAAAAACAAAACTTGGGACAAGATGTTCCTTATTTACTTGGAAACCAAACTTCGGTTGTAAGTACTTCCGATGCAGGAACAGGAATTGGCTACACAGGTCTACGTATTAGAGGTAGCGATGCAAGTAGAATTAATGTAACAGTAAATGGAATTCCAACTAATGATGCAGAGAGCCAAGGAACCTATTGGGTTGATTTTCCAGATTTAGCTTCGAGTACAAATAGTATCCAAATACAAAGAGGTGTAGGTAGTTCAACCAATGGTGCTGGGGCATTTGGAGGAAGTATTAATGTGCAAACAAACACATTAAATACAAAACCTTATGCAGAAGTAATTAATAGTGGTGGTTCTTTTAACACCTTACGCACAACATTAAATGCAGGAACAGGATTATTAAATGAGCATTGGGCAATTGATGCAAGAGCTTCAAGAATTACCAGTGATGGTTTTATTGATAGAGGTTATTCTAAATTATATTCTTGGTTTGTATCAGGTGGTTATTATGGAAAGAAAACAACTATTAAAGGTGTTGCTTTTTCAGGGAACGAACAAACATATCAAGCCTGGAATGGTATTCCAGAAACAAAATTAAATGGAGAACCTAAAGACAGTTTGTTTAATTATTTATATAATAATTTAGGTTATGTTGCCCCTGAAGATACTATGAATATTAAAACTGCTGATAATAGAACCTACAATATTTACAGATACAAAAACCAAACTGATAATTACAAACAAGATAATTATCAGTTGCATTTAATTCATGAATTCAATAAAAAATACACCTTAAATATTGCTGCCCATTACACCAAAGGAAAAGGGTATTACGAGGAATACAAATACAACCAATCACTTTCTGACTATAACATGAATGATGTAGTTGTTGGAGCTGATACTATTAAAAGTAGCGACCTTATCAGAAGAAAATGGTTGAACAATGACTTTTATGGTGTAGTTTATTCATTAATTGCAAAACCAATAAACAAGTTGCAAATGACCATTGGCGGCGGGGCAAACAATTACGTTGGTCAACATTATGGCGAAGTAATTTGGTCGCGTTATGCAAGTAATACTGAAATAAATCATCGTTATTATAATGACACTGGATTTAAACTGGATGTAAATAATTATCTGAAATTAAATTACGAAGTAACCAAGAGATTTAATTTGTTCGCCGATTTTCAGCACCGTTATGTAAAATATAATTTTGTTGGTATTGATAACAACAAAAATGATTCTACACAAACAGCTAAGTTTAATTTCATAAATCCAAAAGCAGGCTTAATATACAGTCCAGCAGATAACACCAAGTTATATGCATCATACAGTCGTGGCAACCGTGAGCCAAGTAGAGGAGATTTCACTGAAAATAAATTTAAAAGTCAGCCAAAAGCAGAACAGTTGAATGACTTTGAGATGGGCATTAATCAAAATTTTAAAAACTTTGCTTATGGTGTTAATTTGTACGGAATGTTTTACAAAAACCAATTGGTTTTAACTGGTGAATTAAACGATGTTGGTGGCTCGAGAAGAATGAATGTTGATAAAAGTTATCGTGCAGGTATTGAGTTAGAAGCTGGTTATAAAGCATCAAAATTTTTTAGCGTGAACGGAAACATCACATTAAGTCAAAATAAAATCGAAAAATTTACTGAAATTATAGGCAATTATGATACCGACGATTTAGCCGATACAATTATTTATTCTAACACAAACATTGCTTATTCACCAAACGTAATTTCATCTGTAAGTTTAATTTTTACGCCTTGTAAAAACTTCGACATTACTATGATTAACAAATATGTTGGCAAACAATATTTAGACAACACATCCAACGAAAAAAGAAAATTAGATCCTTATTATGTGGCTGATGTGCGTTTAAGTTACACCCTTAAATTAAAATCAATAAAAGAAATTCGTTTTACTGTTAGTTTAAACAATGTGTTTAATAAGCTATACAGTTCCAACGGATACACTTATGGTTGGATTTATGGTGGACAACATTACACCTATAATCATTACTATCCGCAAGCTGGAACAAATGTTTTAGGAGGAGTAAGTTTTAGATTTTAAAAAAAAGTGGTAGTTGGTTTCGAGCCTGCCTCAGTCGGCAGACAGGTGCCACAACCAACTACCACTTTTAAAATTGATTTAGCTAACTAAAGGAGTAGAATTTTTTGATTGAATTCTCTGCAGAAAAATCAGTTGAATTACAATTAAAGCAACGCTTGATAAAATCAACACTAAACTGATTGGTTGTTCACCATTTTTAGTTAGCGGATCGCTTTCCATACTACCTGTAAGATAAGCCATTATAACTGCAAACCCATTATTTACAGTATGTGCAATAATTGGAACCCATAAATTACTTGTGAATAAGTACAAGTAACCAAGTACTGCTCCTAACAACATACGCGGAATAAATCCAAAAAATTGTAAATGAATTGCACTGAACAAAATTGCCGTTAACCAAACTGCAATATGCTTGTTCATTTTATTTTCAATAAATAAACGTTGTAGAAAGCCTCTAAAGAAAATTTCCTCGCTAAGTCCTGCCATAAATGCTACAACAAACAAATTAAGAAACATATTTCCCAAAGTATTGTTTACAAAAAACACTTTAATGGTTTCATTGGCAATGTTTTCTTTCACTCTCATCCAACTCTCTACTCCACTCATAAAAGAAGGTAAGTGCATGCTTGCATTCCACTGTGCTGTTCCACTAACCAAAGGCAATGCAAAAAGACAAATCGTTAATGCAACTAGTATAGCTTTCCAATTCGGTAATTTTTTTAAAGGCAAAAATGCAAGTTTTTCTGCTCGCATTACAGAACTAAAAAATAGAACTGGAACAATAAATGTAATGGTTACCAATACAACTTGTCCAATTTTTAGGATTAATAATAAATTAGCATTTGTTAAATCAAAATTAGGTTTAGTATTGCCTCCCATGCTACTAACTGCCATAATTAAAGTTAAGTAAAACAGCGCAATAAATAACTGAGCCCATAATGGTGCTCTATGTTGAATCGAATTCATTAAAAATTTATTTAGACAAAAGTAAGCAATACATTCCAAAAAAAATCCCGCTTACTAATGCAAGCGGGATTTTCTTATCAAATTGCAATTACTATTTAACCATTAATATATAACCCTTTTCTTCAATCTCAGTTCCATCTTCACCAACTCCCTTAGCAATAAAGAAATATGTTCCTTCGCTATGACCATCACCTGACCATCCAGTTGTTAATCCATCAAAAGTAATCATCTTAGTTCCCCAACGATTAAAAATATCGATTGTTAACGATTTCATACCTGTAGTAATTGGCTTTAATTGATCGTTTACATTATCACCATTAGGACTAAATACATTTGGAATAACAACAGTAGCATATTCTTTCACTTCAATGGTAACAGAAACAGTATCATTACAAGTTACACTTCCATTACCTGCAACCAAAGTAACTGTATAAATTCCAGCAGTAGCAAAAGTATTTGCATAGTTAGGAGAATATGCAACTGGCAATCCATTTGTTCCTGAAACAAACCATTGATAATTATTTGCTCCCGTACTTGTGTTAGTATAAATAACTGGTAAAGGAAGATACCCTGAATTTACAGAAGGAGAAAACGCTGCATTTGGTTGTGCACCAGGAATAACTTTAATACTATCAACACTTGAACATCCTGTTGCAGGATTTGTTGCAGTTAAATAATAAGTGCCAGGAGTATTAATTCCAGGAGCAGTTGAACCACCGCTTGGGTTTAAAACCGTTCCTGCGGAGTTTGTCCATACATATTGATAACCACTTTGTAATTGAGTACCGCTTAATGTAATTCCATTACTTCCACAAGGCAATGTTGTACTTGCAGGTCCTGCATTTACTATAGTTTGAGAACCATTTGAACTAACCAAAACAGTTGAAGTACTAGAACATCCATTTGTTGGATTTGTAACAGTAACAGTATAATTACCTGCTGTTGCTACATTAGTAGTATCATTTGTAGGATTATTTCCAGCTGGTATTCCAGCGGTTGGTCCAGTCCAAGAATAAACTGCATTACTTACATTAGAAGAAGCAGTTAAATTAGCTGATGTTACAGAACAAGATAAAAGAGGATTTGGTCCCACTGTTACAATCGGATTTGCTATATCTGCAATAACCGCAACTTGTACACTCGATACACAATTGTTAGTTGTATCTGTAACAGTTAGTGTGTAAGTACCAGTTGCAGACGCTGTAATAACAGAAGTTGTACCTACTGGATTTCCAGCAGGATCTGTCCATGCATAATGAACTGCATTAGTTGATGTAGTTGACATCAATTGAACAGAATTTGTATTACAAGAAATAGTATCATTAGCAGATGCAGTAATTGAAGGAACACCTATACTTGCTGTAACTGTTAAAGTTCCTGAAATTGTACATCCATTAAGCTGGTCAGTAACTAATAAAGTATAAGTTCCTGCAGAAGCAACATTTGTTAAAGATGAACTTGGCGAAGTTCCAGCAGGTGAACCTACTGAAGGACCTGTCCAAGAATAAGCAACAGAACCTCCTGAATTTGAATTTCCTGTTCCGTTAATAGTAACTGTGTTTGCTGCACAAGTAATAGATTGGTTATTACCCATTGTTACCGAAGGCACAGCAGTATTTGTAGTAATAGTTCCTGTTGCAGTATTTGTACAACCATTTGTTGCATTAATTGCTGTTACTGTGTATGTTCCAGAGGCACTAACAACAGTACTATTAGATAATGGAGTCGTTCCTGCTGGATTACCAACAGTTGGGCCTGTCCAAGCATAAGTTATTCCAGCAACTGCTGTTGTACTTAAAGTAGCAGTTGTAGCTGTACAAGTAATTGTGTGATTAGATACAGGAGAAATGGTAGGAACAGTTGTATTTGTTGCAACTGCAAAACTATTTACACTTGTACAACCGTTTGTGCCATCAGTAACTGTAATAGTATATGTTCCCGGAGCACTAACTGTTGCATTTGCAGTTGAACTAACAATATTTCCTACTGTAGGACCAGTCCATTGAAAACTCGTATTAGCAGTTGATGAACTACTTGTTAAATTTACTGATGTTATTAAACATGTTAATGTATCATTATCACCAGAAAAAGTAAGTTGAGGAGAACCCGTTGGAGGATTAACGACAACTGTAGTGGTATTAGTACAAACACCTGAAGTAACTGTTAGTGTATAAGTACCTGCACCACCCACTGTTGGAGTTGCTGTATTACCACCACTTACAATAGATGGACCTGCCCATGAATAAGAAGGACTTGTTGCTGTTGAAGATCCTGATAAAGCAATAGTAGCAGGAACACAATTTAAATTTACAGGCGTAGTTGCAGTTGCATCTGGTCCTGCATTAACAATTACATCTATTTGTGCACGAGGGCTTTCACATCCACTTGGTGTTTGAGATACAAAATAACTTGTTGTACCTACCGTTGCTGTTGAAGGAGTTGGAGCTGTTGCAGAACCTACCCCACCCGTTGCAGCTGTGTACCATAAAAGATTTGTTCCAGTTGCAGTTAACACACTCGCTGTTTGTCCTTGGCAGTAGTTAACATTTGCAACTGTTGGACTTGCAGCAGGAGGGCCTACAGTAATATTTGCAACTTCAGTAGCTTGACATCCTGTTGCGTCAATTCCATTTAAAATTGCAACGTAAGAACCCTGATTAGCATAAGTAACTGAATGCGGACCAACACCTGTAGCACTTGTTGGCGAACCACCATTTAAAAAATTCCAAGTTAAACCACCTGAAACATTTGTACTTGAAGTACCATCAAAACTTACCGAACCACCTGCACAAATTGTTGTTGCGGAAGTTGAGATATTAGGATTTGGTCCTTGGAAAGTACCAGTTCCACCAAAATTCATAGTAAAACCAGAATTCGCACTAAAATTATTTACTAGGATTGCATAAGAAGTTCCAGCAACCATATTTATATATTGGCAATATGCATTTTCACCAGCATCACAACCTGGATCTTCAGTTAAATCAGTATCTGTTAAACTTAATCCAGTTGAACCATTTGCATTTAAACAAGCAGAAGTATTACATCTTAAAATAGAACGAGTTCCACAAACATTTGGTGCGGATAGTTGATAAACAATAAAATCAATATCATCATTAGGATTAATAGGGGTTAAATCAACTGTTAAAGTACCAGATACTCCACAAGTCCAATAAAACCAAGATGAATTTCCTTCATCAGCACCAAATGCATCTTCCATACAAGAAGATGATTCAGGCTCATCATTATTTGCTCCACCGCCACTTAAAGTACCCACCGATACTGGATTTTGATTACACAAAAAAGCTGCGCCACCACAATCAGCACCTGGATTAGCAGATGGTGTATAGTTATTTATACATAATTCAAATGTTCCTTCTTGCGTATTAGTTGTACTAACACGAATGTAATATACAGTACCTGGAGTTAAACCTCCTTCGTATAACTGAGCAACACCCGAACCAGTTGCCGCTTGAACACAACCCAATTCATTAATCGTTCCACCACAATTACCATTATAAATAGCAATACGCGGCCTAACCATTGTACCACCTGCTCCTGAACCACCAACAGAAATCAAGGCATCAGTACCTGTTGCTGTAAATTGAAACCAAACATCTTCAGTTGCTGTTGCGCCCCAACAAGTTGCTACACCAAAACCACTTGCAGTGGATCCAACATTAGTAAAAGCTCCTGGGCCCGAGCAATAATTAATAACATTCGTAAGCTGGGTTGCGGTTGAACAATCAGCTCCTTGAGCCGAAAGTTGCGTACTCGTAAACAAACTTAATAAAGTAATGGCTAGAGAATAGATTTTTTTCATGGGGTACTATTAGTTTAAAGTGCCAAAATACAACAAAAAAACAACATAAATAAAGGATTTACCCACGTTTTTTTATCCCAAAAAATTATGAATTTCAGATAGATGCGAGAAAAAAGTGAAAATCATCAAAATTAGCTAAAAGAATCATTTCACTCGTCGAAGTTTTAACTACAATTGTATATTTTACGTACTTTAGCCGGCTCAAAAAATCTATACAAATGCGTAAAACAATCATTTATTTATTTTTAGTTGCCTTTACCTTGAGGTTTGCTCCAGTTAAAGCCGACGAAGGAATGTGGCTTCCAATGTTACTTGGCGAACAAGTGTACAAGGACATGGTAAAAAAAGGCTTAAAGCTTAGTAAAGAACAACTATACGACATCAACAAGCCATCTATTAAAGATGCGATTGTTATTTTTGGTGGTGGATGTACAGGCGAAATAGTTAGTAAAGAAGGTTTAATTTTCACTAATCACCACTGCGGTTACGAAGCAATTGCAACGGCAAGTAGTGTTGAGCATAATTATTTAAAAGATGGTTTTTGGGCAAAAAGTAAAGCTGAAGAAATTCCATCAAAAGGATTAAGCGTTCAATTTTTAAATAAAATTGAAGACGTAACTGCACAAGTAAACGCTGCCCTTGGAAATACCACAGGCGCAGAGCGCACAAAAAAAATGCAGGAAGTATTTACAGAAATTGGAAAAAAGAATAGTGACGGAAATAAAGAAGGGCGTGTAAGCTCTTTCTTTAAAGGAAACCAATTTTTACTTTTTGTTTACGAGCGTTACAACGATGTACGTTTTGTAGGTACTCCTCCAGAGAGCATTGGTAAATTTGGTGGAGATACTGACAACTGGGAATGGCCTCGTCACACAGGTGATTTCTCTGTATTCAGAGTTTACATGAGCAAAGATGGTAAATCTGCTGACTATGCTCCGGATAATGTTCCTTACATTCCAAAGCATTTTTTACCTGTTTCTTTAAAAGGAATTAATGATGGTGACTATGCAATGATTTATGGTTACCCAGGAAGCACAAATCGTTACGAAACATCTTACGGTGTTAAATTAAAAACAGACATCGAAAATCCTTTCACTGTTTCTTTACGTGATATGCGTTTAAAAAACATGTTAGAAGAAATGATTAAAGACCCAGCTGTTAAATTACAATTAGCTTCTTCTTACGCTCGTATTGCTAACTACTGGAAATTTTTTGATGGTGAAAGCAAACAATTAATTAAGTATCATATCTACGACCAAAAACAAACTGTAGAAAATGATTTTGTTACTTGGGCAAAAGGAAAACCTGAATACGAAAATATTTTTCATGATATAGAGCAAAACTACAATGCATGGACTCCTTACTCTAAACACCGTGTTTACATTACTGAAGGAATTAGTGGTTCACCATTACTAGCTTATGCAGCAACATTAATGCAATTAGAAAAAGCATTAAAGAAAAAAGACATGAGTGCAGAGGACTTAAACAAAACAATTGCTGCTACCGAAAAAGCAAGAGCTGCATTTATTGCAGGTGAAAACAAAGCTTCTGACCAACGAATTGTTGCAGCAGTTTTAAAATCTTTTTATTCTGACATTACTCCTAATCAATTGCCAACTGATTTTTATGCAGGCTTCAAAACTAAGTATGGTGACCCAACATTTAGCGATGCTTATGTAAAATATGCAAACGATATGTTTACTAAAACAATGATTTTAGATGATGCAAAATGGAAATCATTTATTGCAAAACCTGATACTACAACTTTATCAAATGATATTGCTTTTCAATGTGCATCTTCATTTATGAAAAACTACAATACACGTTTTGCGCCTTTGTATACTGATTTTGTAAACAAGAACAACGATTTAAACCGCGCTTACATGAAAGGTTTAATGGAAATGGAACCTACAAAAATGCGTTACCCAGATGCTAACTTCTCTATGCGTGTGAGCTATGGTAATGTAAAATCATACAAACCAAGAGATGGTGTACATTATGATTACGTTTGTACTTTAGGCGGGGCAATGGATAAATACAAGCCAGGCGATTACGAATTTGATTTACCAGCAAACTTAGTTGAAACATACAAGAAAAAAGATTTCGGACAATACGTAGATAAAAAATACAATGATGTAGTTGTTTCTTTTATTACAACAAATGATATTACAGGTGGTAACTCAGGTTCACCAGTTATTAATGCAAAAGGCGAATTAATAGGTTTAGCTTTTGACGGTAACTACGAAGCACTAAGCCACAAAATTGCTTTTGATAAAGACTTAAACCGTACTATTTGTGTTGATGTTCGTTACGTGTTATTTGTAATGGACAAACTAGGAAACGCAAAAAATTTATTAGCTGAGTTAAGCTTGAAATAAATTTTAACTAAATCAATTACAAAAGGCAACCCTAGGGTTGCCTTTTGTTTTAAATGCAATTTTCCCTTTCAAAAACAATTAAGCTCATGAAGGCATACTTTTGTTTTGCTCCATTTCCATTTTCAAATCAAACAGATACAACGCCGCTCTTAGTTTTTCCATTTTTATTTTATACTGATGCGAAACTGACACAATACCTATCATCCCAAAAACCAATATCATTGTATTACCTTCGCCCGAGGCTGGAAAAACCGCAAAAAACTTTAATATACTCACAATAGAGATGATACAAACTGCTGTAACTGTGAACCCAAATAGAAATTTATAATAGCGCTCTGTTTGCATTAACCCTTCTGTTATAACTTTCTTTTCAATTACTTTATCATTTTTCAAAATAAATTTGTTTCCAAGGGACTCCTTAATCAACTCCTTTATTTTTTCATCAATTTCTAAAATCTTAGTTTCCATA